>ERZ772874.895-NODE-895-length-16001-cov-10.493290_pt1 | contig 16001 bp, 11 predicted proteins | sample MGYA00580586_ERZ772874 | MGnify/ENA primary metagenome ERZ772874 (study PRJEB29015, sample SAMEA2737952) | human oral metagenome | biome: human oral; feature: human-associated habitat; material: dental | place: China | collected 2154 ... | reverse complement strand
GTGCCGAGGAATGCTATATGTTCGGTCATCTTCGATCCTTACTGTCTGCTTCGTTTGTGCCACGAGGACGTATGCCGCCCGCACCACAGGGTTTGTTATCTAGCATACAATCCAACACCGGATCCGACTGTTCTCCGCCTGTATTCCGATACAAAAAAAGGGTTGCGGTTCGCGACTAGAATGTAAAACGATGAAAACACGTCTGATTCGCTGTGCCCACCTTCTGCTGTGCACCGTGCTGGTTGGCGCGGCCACCGGTGGCGGGGCGATTATTCTGCACTACCTCCTGGATATCATGCAGGAGGTCACGTTCGGGCATACGGAGGCGGAGCATCCGATCGTGACGGATCACAGCGATACCGTTCGACGTGTGCTGGTATTGATCGCGGTGGGCGCGGCGGTCTCTATCATCTGGTTTTTACTTCAGCGGCGCACTAAGCTGGCGTCTGTTAAAGCGCAGATTCGCGGCGAAACTCCGCAGGAGCGCCGCCCGGGATTTCTACGGCAAACCCTGCACAGTCTCACTCAGATTGTGGCCGTGGGTGCGGGTGCGCCGGTGGGTAAAGAGGTTGCCCCGCGCGAGCTGGGCGCACTGTTTGCTGGGCGTCTGGCGGATCTGATGCGCATCCCGCAGACCGTGCGCCCGGTGCTGGTAGCCTCGGCTGCGGCGGCGGGTTTAGCGGCTATGTATCAGGTTCCGGTGGGCGGTTTTGTTTTCCTGTTTGAGGCTCTCGGTTTAGCCCTGTCGCTGCGCAATATTTTCACGGGTGCGATCCTGATTTTTGTGGCAACCTGCACCGCGCATCTGGTGATTTCGGATGCGCCCACCTACCCCGTCCCGCAGCTGCAGACCACCGGTGAATCGCTGCTGCTCGCGGTTGTTCTTGGTCTGACTATCACTCCCCTGGCGCTGTGGTTCCGGGCGGCGTCTCAGCGCGCAGAGAGCCGCAAAACTACGAATCGGAACGTGCTCTGGCGGCTTCCTCTGGTACTTGCGCTGGTGGCGGTGACCTCGATTTTCCTGCCGGAGATTCTGGGGAACGGCCGCCCGCTGACCCAGCATATTTTCGATGCCGCATCCGGTTTATCTTCGAGCTCCAACAGGCTTGACGCGACCGCCTTAAGCCAGGCGCTTCTCTATGCCCTCGCGTTGCTGGCAGCTAAAGCGATCCTGGTGGTGGCGAGCCTGCGCAACGGTGCCTACGGAGGCACGCTCACACCGGGGTTAGCCTTGGGTTCCGCCTGCGGTTTCGTGCTTACAGGCACTCTAATCCTCGTGTTCCCGACGCTGACTCAACTTCAACTGGGCGCGGGAGCGCTTCATGCATCAGAACTTCTCGGGACCGCCGGGCTGCTGGGTGCGGTCACTTTCCTGAGCCTGTCGATGAACGCCCCGCTGAGCGCCTGCGCCCTGATTCTTGGGTTCGCCGGGCAAGACTGGCAGGCGTATGCGCCTTTCGCGGTAGCGGTCGGAACGGCATGGGGTGTCAAATACCTGTGGATGCGCTTGGGCAACAAAACACAACCATCCCGCAAACCGTAACGTCTGGCCAGCGTTAAATATCGGCTGGGTAAGCGCCTGTAAGGGAATTTCGCGTGCTTTACGCGTGTCGCACAGGTGGCATGCACAGGTTTCTTGCGTGGATGCGGCTATAATAATTTACTTTACAGTGCATCTATTTTAGGTGTGTTCAGATTCTTCTACCCGCCGTCGGTTTCATAACTACAGTACTGCGGGCAAAGATTCACCGGGTTTTCCGGGCTATACACACACCCGAAAGAGGGTGCCTGCCGTGCATCCGGCAGCAGACTCAAGCTCGACTATACATATGGTGTTGTGCAAGGTAACTTCGTGTTGTACGCTGACTTGGAGATATCTCTCGCTATCCTTAAAGAGCCCAATATTTCCGGGGTGTTTAGGCAACTCGTGCCCGTTTTGGGTACTATTGCAGAGGTTATCCCGCGAAATTCCAGTTCGCAGCCTAGCCATACCGCTGACCGCGCCTTAGCTGAGCTCTTACCGGTGCCTAGTACCCGCTGGATTTTCTAGGCGGAAAACCACCCCGCCCGCACCGGCTCAACACCTGCCCACAGACTTTAACACCAGCCACAGCATCCGAGGGAGACACGATGAGCGATAAGAATCCTCATACCTCTGAGCGCATACAGGATTCGCACCACCAGGGAGGTGCGCCTTTCAGCAATCCTCGACGCTCTCAGACTTCGACGACTGTGCAGCACGTGCAGGAAGAATCACCTGCCCAAAACTCGCTGCCCCCTCAGGATGCTGGGCCGGATGCACCCGCCCAAACCCCGCAGGCAGCGCAGGATCCGCAAGACGTGAAGACTCAAGAGTCCGCTGAGAAACCTGCCGAGGATTCTTCTGCCAAGAGCGCTCAACCCGCCGCCGTTGAGATCGATACGAACACCCCTGCAGAGGCGCTTCCCCAGAGCATTTCACGCCCGGATGCTGACGAGGCTGTGCACCACGAAAATACGCAGACCCGTCAGCTGCCGGTACAGAGCCGACCTGAGCAGGGTCCGCTAAGCTCGTATCTTTCGGAGAAACCACAGGATTCTGAGGCTCCTGAACCCGCCGCTGCACACGCGGAGGCACCGGAGGCTGAACCTGCCGATAACATTCCGCAGTCCATCTCGCGCCCGGATGCTGACGAGGCTGGCAACGCGGAAGACGTGAGGACCCGTCAGCTTCCTGCCCAGGCCCAGGAACAGGGCGCATTCCCGTCCATCGCCGATACGATGTCTGCCGCTCGGGCAGAGCGCGGGTCTAGTGCTCCTGCCGACTCCGCCGCATCCGAGACGCAGGCTTCCACAGAGAAAACCGGGGCAAAGAAGGTGTATGAAGACACCATGCCCGCATCCGCAATTCCGATCATTACGGCGAACACCCCGGCGGTATCGGTCGGGGCACCGGCAAGCGGTCAGATAGCCGCAACTACAGGGGCGGTGCCTGCGGGTGCCGAGAAAACCCCCGAGCAGAAACGTTCGCGCGAGCTCAAGACCATTGTTACGGTAACCGCGATTCGTACCGTTCTGCTTGCCGCATGCCTGGTGATGTATGGCTTCGGCTTTGGCGGCGGCGGAACCTTCAACATGATGCTCGGCTACGGCGGCGCAGTGTATATGCTCGTGCAGATTGCGGCGTGCATTTTCGCGGTGCGCTCGAAGTCTACGAAGGGCATGCGCATCCTGAATGGAATTAGCGCCGGATTGGGTATTATTCTGCTGATCGTCACGGCGATCGTCTATGCTGGCTGGTCGGGTGAAGATTCTTCAGCCGGAGCCTATATCTTCATCATGGCGGATATTATTCTGAGCGTGATTATTGCTTCGGCTCGCTCGATTATCGAGCAGCCGAAGGACGACGTTGAACCCGAGAGGTTAGCACGCGAATAGGCGGTCGTTTTCTCGCAGTCTAAGGTCGGATACGCCGGGTACGGTCCTGGCGCATCCGACTTTTGTATACAACCCTTGTGAAAATGCCAGGCTCTACGGCGGAAAACTATCGGCTGGCACGGTTTGGGACTAAATGCCTATGTACCCCGTCAAAAGGCTGCAGACACTTCTAGTCCTAGAAAAACCTGCCTAATCAGCCGATTTGTTACAGACTGTGACGTCATGCCTTATTTACTAGACACTTGTGCTTCTTCCCCGGTATAACGCCTTAAGACCCTCGGTTGAACATGTGTATATCTGAGCTGTATTTAGCTTACGAACATTAAGTTTTGATAAATCATCCCTGAGTATGAGGGTTTTTAATGCCGCAAAGGCATACTATAGAAATTCAACCTATACACCAGACATGCTTGCGAACCATATTTTGGGGGAATCATGAGCACACGAGCAGCATCTGCGGGAGCGTACACCGCCCTAGGCGGCGTTGAGCGTGCGCACGGCATCCCGCAGCGTGGCTCGGGTGAGGTTACCTTCAGGCATACGTTGGCATCCGTGGGGTACACGGTACGCGTTCTGTTTATGGTACTCCCGTATGTGATGACGTTCTTCGCGCTTCTGGTGAGTGGCGATTTGACTAGCGACTGGAGCCACATACTGTTCCACCCGATGGGGCAGTTCATTCTGGTATACGCGCTGGGGCATATTGTTGCGAACGTGTGCTTCAATTTTCGGATGGGCACCGGGCTGGTGCGGTCCGTCAATGCTTTGGGTGCGGTACTGTGTGTGGCGGTTTCTCCGCTGTGGTTCCGACTGCTTACGAGCGGTAACCTGGCGCTGGATGCGCTGTGGACGCTCACAATCGTGCCCCTTGAGTTTGTGGCGTGCTTGACGTTTTACATGCACGCGGTACGGAGGGATGGGTAGACCCCTCCAGACCCTCGCACAGTGTCAGTGAGAGCACCTCCCTAGTGAGCACCCGACGTTCGTTCTTCCGTCGGGTGCTCACTCTCTGTCTGGAGCTTTTCGCAGCAATACCAAAGCGGGAGCGAAAAATTTCATGGGGAACACGGTCTTCGCTTCTGGGTTTTAGCCACCCCGCATATTCTCGCGTGTAACGGCGCATGCGAACGGGTAAAAGTACCGCCTGTTAAGTGCAGTGTTACCAAAATAACGCCTTGTCACGGAATATTGAAACACTGTTTATATGGCGTGGGGTGTCTCAGATTCAACTTAAAGGTGTAAAATTCCTGCTGAAGACTAGCTCTACGACAAGTACGGCATTAGACACCCACTCGCCACAAGGAGCCCCGTCATGGACGACCACCGCCTCAACGCAGAGTCACGCATACAAAGCATTACAGAACCGCCGCTTTTAGAGCCTTCTAAGCCGCGGGTTGCCAGACCTATCGCCTGGTCGATTCTTATATGTGCGATCCTTTGCGTGATAGCCGCAATTATTATTCCATTCCTCACCAAACAAACCACTCTCTCGCTTGTGCTGTATGCGATCGGCGGTGTGCTCACAGTTCTCGCACTCATCGTATTCACCCGCCGGAACCGGCCAAGCGTGGCGACGGTCGCCCACAAAAGCGTTGATATCTTTGGCGTTACACGCGCAGAACGCGAGTCTATTTACCAGCAAGCTACCGCTCAGCTTGAAGATCAGCAGGCGAAAACGCGGCAGAAAAGTCTCTATACCCTGCTTGCGCTCGTCGATAAATGCCTTGAGGACGAAACTTTAAGCTACGAAGACCGCAATAAGGAGGGGCAGCGCATCGTCAATAAGATCAGCGGGTACATTCAGTCTCCGCCGATTTTTGACCCGCACGCCCTGGAGCTTACGCACGGCGCATTTCACGCGAAGAGCGCCCTTCTGCGCGAAGAAGCTGAGCTGCGTTTCGGCCTGATGCAGCAGATTCGTGACCGTCTGCGCGCCCCCTCGGATGCGGGCGGCTACCAGGACGGCCCGTGGACGAACTTTGAATACGATTTTTCGGGAAGCACCTTCTTCTACCCCATCGAGTTCAGCCGAGTCTTCTTCAATAAGACCGCCGATTTCAGCGGGTGCACCTACATGTACGAAGCCGATTTTAGCGGCACAATCTACCGTAACTGGGCGGATTTCCGCGGTTCTACCTATCTGGCGCACGCAAACTTTAGTGGGTCTTCGTACCACGGCGCGGCATCGTTGAACGATTCCGTATACCGCAGCACCGCAGACTTTAGCGGCAACCTGTACCTGGATCAGGCGAACTTTAGCGGGTCTACGTACCATGAGGTAGTAACTTTCGTGAATTCCACGTACCGCAACTGGGCGGTGTTCCGTAACTCAACGTACCTTGGCGCGGTGGATTTCAGCCGTTCTGAGTACCATAATCAGGCGAACTTCCATAACTCCGTCTACACCGGCACGGTAACCTTCAACAATTCCGTTTATCATAATCAGGCGAACTTCCATAACTGCGTGTACACGCGGGTGGCAAGTTTTGGCGACTGCACCTATCATCGGGCGGATTTCAGCGGGTCTGTCTACACGGACGACGTGCATTTCAATAACTGCCGTTACGGCGGCGATGTGTATTTCCGCCGGTCTGTCTATAATGGCTGGGCTGATTTTCAGGGTTCGGTGTACAGCAAGTGGGCGAATTACACGAGCTCGCTGTACTACGGTCTGGCGGGGTTCCAGAATTCGACGTATGCCGACAAGGCGCTCTTTAGGGGTTCCGTGTATGGTAATGCGGTAACCTTCCAGGGTTCTGTCTTTACCGGCGCGGCGCCCGCTTTCATGAATGTTGAGGCGTGGGCGCAGTACATTTCGTTCTTCGCACCGACGGAGAATGTCTTCTCTCTGGGGCAGGGCTACGCTATCGATACCGGTGCATCCGGGCTGCCGAGTGAGTGCCCGCCGCTGGCTGTGGAGCATCAGCAGTATTTGGCGCATAAAAACGGGGAGCTGCAGGAGATCACCCAGCATCTTCACGGCGACGATGCGCGCAGCACCGATAAGCTGGGCCTTACCAAGGAACTTTCGGGGAGGCTGAAGTCTACCGTTGAGGAACTGCACGCCTGGCGCGAGAAAATCACGACGATCCCGCTGCAGGAGCAAGACCGCCAGCAGGTAGGGGTTTAGGGGTTCCTCTCCCCTGTCTCTTGCGCTTCTTGCGTAAAAAGGCTCTTTATTCGAATAAAGCGTACTTTTCGCCTCTTTATTCGGATAAAGAGCCTTTTTTAGCGGCTGAAATCTGTAGGCAGCGAACAAGGATGCGGTAGGGTAAAGGGGCACACCCCAACCACCACGCAAGGAGTCACCCACTATGACCGCCAGCGACGAGAAAACCCTGAATACTTCACGGCAGGAACGCTACCTAAAAGCCGTCGAATTGCTTGACTGCAGCCACTCATACACACGGCTGGGCGCGGTGCACGCGCTCGTGGGGCTGGCGGATGAATACCTTGCCGACCAAGCGTTACAGGCGGAAGAAAAGCACACGGAGGGCCAGCGCATCGTAGATGTTCTCTGCGCCTACATCCGCGCCCCTTTTGAGCTGGCTGCACGCTACTATGAGCTGACCAAAGAGGAACCGACCGGATTTTACGCTGACTCGACTGAGAAATTCAGCGCTGATTGTGCGGTTTTCCGGGAGGAGGCGCATATTCGGCAGACACTTATCGAGACGATCAGCAACCGTATGCGGTGGTCCCTAGCTGATGGTGTAGCGGAGTTACCTCATGGATACCCGAAACGTGAGTACATTGTTCCGGGGAGCTGGTCTGAGTTTACGTACGATTTTTCGGGTAGTGTGTTCTTTTACCCGGTTGATTTTGTACGGACTTTCTGGGGTGAGACCGCGAATTTTGCAGGGTGTACGCATTTTTCACGGGTGCAGTTCAGCGGCTCATTCTTCGCGCAGGGTGCCCTGTTGTGTCGCTCCAATTATCATGAGGACACGGCTTTTAACGGTTCGTATTACGCTGGGGATGCCGATTTTTCGGGCTCGCTCTATCACGGGGCTAACGATTTTATGGGATGCGCCTACGGTGAAGCGGCAAGCTTCAAGGGTTCCGTCTTTGATGGTTGGGTGGGTTTTACCGGTTCTTCGTATAGTGATTCTGCCGATTTTAGTGTCTCGACGTACCGTGCGGGCTGTGATTTCAGTTCTTCGCATTATAGGCAACAGGCTATTTTCGAGAACTCTTTCTATGGCGGGGCGGCAATATTCCACCACTCTGTTTATCGAGGAAATGCGGATTTTGGTTTTTCCGTGTATGCAGACCAGAGCGATTTTAGCGGGTCTTCATACGACGGTGCGGTTCGTTATCTGGGGTCTGTGTATGCGCAGACAGTCGATGCGGGGGCATGTGATTACGCCCAAGAACCGCTCTTCGTTTCGGGCACGAACGAGGATGATGTGGCTTCTATTTTTGGGTCTGATCAGAACACTTTTGCCGGTATGGGATCTGAAGGTTCTGGGCTTCCGCTTGGTTGCTGGTTTATGAGTTCTACCGAAGTGGAGTATCTTGCCGAGCATGAGCAGGAGCTCTCGCAGGTTCTAGAAGAGATGCGCCAGACCGGAGATTCAGGTGAACGCAAGAAATTGCGCGGAAGGCTTCGGATTTTCCTCACGGACGTACTGGTGTGGCGAGATTCAGCGACTCAGGTTGGTGAAGGGTTAGCGGATCGCCCCATGACTGCACCGGATACTCCATCCTCTGGCGATACAGAGGCTGCCTGGGATGCGTGGTTCCGGGAGCATATGAGCCCTGAAACTCCCTAAGTTTGTTGTTCACGAGACGGCAACGAATGTACTAACCAGCAACTAGAAAATCCTGTGGCGTACCCGAAAGATACGGTAGGGTAGAATGCAGAAAGAAATCACCAAGTCGTTAGGAACTCACCATATTATGGTAGAGAAATATAACTCTACAAGTTCTACCTCTGTAAGGGAAACACCTACTCCTACCAGCCACAAAACCATAAGATCACATATATTGTTTCTCATAGCTACTATGATGATAATCAGTTTATTATGTATATATATTGCGCCTGAATGGATGTACCCAACGTCGAATCTATCTGGTGACATGCTGCTCTCCGCAGTGCAGTCCCAATTATCTCTACAGATTACGGTAATCTGTATTACCTTTGCCATAATTTTTGGGTTGCTACTGTTAAATCTAAGGCAACAAAAAAGATACCTTACCTCCCAAAAAATGCGTATAAAAATCTTAGAAGAGAATATTCATAAATCTACCGAATATTCTTTCATTATCCGTCAGGATAATAGGCGTAAAAGGTATATAGATGGCGTAGAAAAACTTTGGGACAAAAACGCACACGTTCGCCTAGGTGGAGTTCACGTTCTTACCGACCTTATAGACGAATGGCTTAAAGAAAAATACTTAGATTATCAAAAGCGGCTTGAGGAAGGCCAAGTTATCATAAATGTTCTATGCACCTACATACGCTCTTCATTCACTTTAGAGTCAAAATATAAGGAGCTATCACAAAATGATCCTAATGGAAGCTACCAGGAGAATAAATACCACCAAAACTTTTACGAAGATCAAGAAAGTTTCAAGGCAGAAAAAGCCGTTCGCATAAGTATTATACAAAAAATTCGCGAACATCTACAGAGCTCCCCGGATAGCAATAATGAGAACCTTGGAGGAGCATGGTCAGATTTTGACTACGATTTTTCAAGAATAAATTTCTTTTATCCGGTAGACCTTAGTGGGGCACACTATAATAAATCAGTTAACTTCAATAGCTCTATATATAAAGAAGAAACCAATTTCAGCTACTCTACATATAGAGGAAGCGTTGACTTTAGTGGATCTTCATACTACAAAGAGGTAAATTTTGAAGGTTCTACTTATATGAATTACGCACACTTTATCGAATCCCTATATTACGGCGGAGGAAATTTCAAAAAATCAAATTACGAAAGAAAAGCAGCATTTAGAAAATCACTTTATTGTGGCTTTATCGATTTCGGCGAGTCAGTGTATAAAAATGATGTAGATTTTAATAATTCATACTACCTTGGTTCAGTCAACTTTAAATATTCAACCTACCACGGTAATGCTTATTTTAATTCCTCACTGTATTCTGGTTATGCCAATTTCAGGTATTCAAAATATCATAAAGGCTCTGATTTTAGGATGTCCACTTATGCTAAAGAAGTCAGGTTTGGTTCATCAACTTATAATAGTTGGGTAAATTTTTATGGATCAATATTTCATAAATCTGCATATTTTGAATTTTCCACTTATAATGTCGAACCCCCTCTATTCTCAATAGATCTCGAATATGTACAATATACTACATTATTTAACGCTAAATACAACACTTTTCACACCCGCACAGATAGCCCCTATAACATAATTCTAAATTCATCAAAATTACCCACTTTATGCACCCCTGTGACCCGAGAACAGAAAAAAGAAATTAACTATCTATTCCATAAAACATTTGATTCTATAAAAAATCTACCCTCATTCCCAAAGATGTCTCTAGAAGATCTGCAATCCATATGTGGGTGGATGGATAGCAGGAAAGATGATCTCACAGCCACATGTCCAGACATCGAGTAAGTTAAGTATACAAAATACTATCTAAATCTAATGTGTTCTACTAAATATACTGTATGCAAAAAAGATTCTTAGGTTATATTTTAGGGAATTTGATATTCACCGTGAAATAAAAGGGGCGTAGAATAATATAGGAGTGCATACATCTAACCCTCAGAAAAAATTTCTAGTCTCATGAATAATACGTCAACTTTAAAAGTCTCACGGCAGGAGCGATTTCTCAAAGCTGTCGAATTGCTCGACTCCGCGCACTCCTACACACGGCTGGGCGGAGTACACGCCCTCGTGGCGCTGGCGGATGAGTACCTTGCCGATAAATCCTTATCGGAAGAAGAAAAGCACACGGAAGGCCAGCGCATCGTAGATGTTCTCTGCGCCTACATCCGCGCCCCTTTTGAGCTGACCTTTCGGTACGATGAGCTCTCGCAGGATAAGCCCAACCCACACGGCAGCTATCGAGAGAACCACCAAGATTTCTATATGCACAGAGCAGAGCTTTTGGCAGAAGTGAAGGTTCGTCAGCAGGCTTTGCAGGAAATTCACCGCCGGTTGCGCCATTTTCTTCAGGGTGACAGAAGGAGTTATGTAGAGGGCTCGTGGTCTGGGTTTGAGTACGATTTCTCGAATAGTGTTTTCTTCTACCCGGTTGATATGAAGGATTCCTGGTATCAGAGTTCCGTTGATTTCAGCGGGTGCACGTACTACGACAGCGCCGAGTTCAGCGGTTCTACTTATGAACGGAGCGCCTATTTTTGCGATTCCACGTACTACGATTGGGTTTTCTTCAACAATTCAACATATTTTGGTGAAGCCCAGTGGAGCGGATCTACGTACCATGATTCGGTGCGTTTTAGCTGGTCTGTTTATTATGGTGAGGTTTCCTTCCACGATTCTGTTTACGGTGGATCGGTCTTCTTCGATCAGTCTCTCTACTACGATGAGGCTTTATTCTATAGCTCTACCTATCGGGGCGAGACCGGGTTCGACGGCTCGCTGTACCGAGGCTCAGTTTTTGTGAGTGATTCTGTCTTTGATAGCGAGGTTTCTCTGTACGGGTCTGTTTTTTGCGGTACTTTGAATTTTGGTACCGACTTTTTCGGGGAACCGTATCCTTCGCGATTTGTTCAGAGCGCACCCTGTTTTGTTGCTGAGAAGGATGCGCGGGCAACGTTATTTGGCTCATCCAGCAATGATTTTGTGGTTGAGGATAGCGGTTACTCTATAGCTCTCGGCGCTGACGGTCTTCCGCTGGGATGCGGTTTCCTGTCTACCAAACAGGCAAACTATCTTGCGGCAAAGTTTCGGGAGGTGTATGAGGCGCGAACTTATCTTCGTGACTCGCAGGTGCCGCAGGAGCGGCGAGGGCTTCTTGAAAAATTGGAGTGGTTCAGCGAAGAGCTACGACCCTTCCGGAAAGACGTTACTGCCTGCCGCTTAGCAGCTAAATTTCCTGCATGGATGAGCTTATCTACGGTAGTGTAGAAAAGGAACACATCGCTCACTCATGAGGAATAGATAGTTAATGCCAGAAGAACCCGAAGATGTAGAGACTAAATCGTCTGGTAGTCCAGAGGTATATCAGCAAACCAAGTTTATGGCCTGGTTTGAGAAGGCTTTTCCGTGGCTTCTGGTCGGTGGGGCGGCGTTAGGCCTAGTTCTCATGATTTTTCTACCGGTTATTTTTTTCCAAGAGAAAACGGCTGAACAACTTCTTGCACAAAGTAACCTACGTTTAGCGCTCCTATACACAACCGGTGGTGCGATCGCTGCATTTGGTTTGCTCGAAACCTACCGCAAGAATACTAATGACCGCGCTAAAGCAAATGCAGATATTAATGCAGCTCTCAAAAATCAAGAACACCAGACGAAAGTTCTCAAAGAACAAATCCGGCAATTCGATGACAATGCTTTCAAAGAACGTAAAGCAGAACGCCGAGAACGGTACACCAAAGCGGTAGAACAGCTGGGCGATGAGAAGGCCCCTATCCGCATGGGCGGCGTATACACACTTGTTGGGCTCGTAGATGAGTGGCTTGAAGAAAAGAGCCTATCCGATGATGAAAGATTTAAAGAGGGGCAGGTTATTATCAATAACCTTTGTGCCTATATTCGTTCTCCGTTCACTCTTGCATCTCACTACGATGAGCTTAAGCAAGACACCCCAGACGCTGAAGGTGTCTATCAAGACAAAGTGCAAGAATTTTACGCAGACAAAGCGACTTTAGAATCTGAAGCAGACGTTCGCTTAAGTATTATTAAAGAAATTCACGACCGCTTACAAGGTCCAGAAGAAAATACCCCGGGAACATGGTCAGACTTCGAATATGATTTCTCAGGAAGCGTCTTCTTCTATCCTGTAGATCTTACAAAATCTTATTACAAAAAACCTATTAATTTCAGCGGCTCCACCTACAAGAGCGAGGCTAACTTCACCGGCTCCACCTACCAGGGCGAGGCTAACTTCACCGGCTCCACCTACCAGGGCTGGGCTTACTTCACCGACTCCACCTACCAGGGCGGGGCTAACTTCAGCCGCTCCACCTACGAGGGTGAGGCTAACTTCAGTGACTCCACCTACCAGAGTCGGGCTAACTTCAGCCGCTCCACCTACCAGAGTCGGGCTGACTTCACCGGCTCCACCTACCAGAGTCGGGCTGACTTCAGCGACTCCACCTACCAGGATGAGGCTGACTTCAGCGACTCCACCTACCAGGCCGGGGCTGACTTTACCGGTTCTACCTACCAATGGGCTGACTTTACCGGCTCCACCTACCAGGATGAGGCTGACTTCAGCGACTCCACCTACCAGGCCGGGGCTGACTTTACCGGTTCTACCTACCAATGGGCTGACTTTACCGGCTCCACCTACCAGGGCGGGGCTTACTTCAGCCGCTCCACCTACCAGGATGAGGCTTACTTCAGCCGCTCCACCTACCAGGGCGGGGCTAACTTCAGCCGCTCCACCTACCAGGCCTTGGCTGACTTCACCGGCTCCACCTACCAGAATCGGGCTGACTTCACCGGCTCCACCTACAAGAGCGGGGCTAACTTCGGCGGCTCCACCTACCGGGGTGAGGCTGACTTCAGCGGGTCTATTTTCTATAGTGACGTTTATTTTAGTACATACATTTTTAACAACCCGTCCCGTTTTACAAAATACGCCCCTACTTTCTATGACGAAACATATCATCAGAAAACACTTTTTGGTTCAACCAATAATGATTTCACAGTAGATACCGATAAAAGTTATCCTATTAATCTAAATTCCGAAGACTTACCTCTTGACTGTAAATTCCTTACTTCAGAGCAGAAGGAATACCTTGCAGATAAGTTCCAAGAAATAGACGAAACGAAGAATAAATTTCTTAAGGTGAAAGACCCCAAAGAGAAGGCAGAACTCTCGAAAAAGCTGCGATCTCTAAACGAAGAGCTCCATGAATGGCGGGAGGAAGCCACCACCGTACAAGTGGAAGACGTAGCAGCAGAAGATACAAAGAGCTAGTCAGCCCGCAAAGCTCCGGGGTGGTTATCAAAACTGTCCCAAAACTCTATGGGTCTAATTCTTATTGAACAAAATACCGGTCGACTGCTTATTCTGTTAGGCACCCCCCCCGACCAGAGTCTTTTACACGCCTATTTTGAGATGATAGGTAGCTTTGAAGACGCAGAGTACTACATCCCTGCACCCATTAAATATTTGTAAGGTAAACCTTAAGTCAAAATTCAGAAAAATCTGAGACGTGATGTGAAGATGCGGTACTGTGGTAATTACACGCACTCATTGTAAGGAGCCTACTCACCGATGAGCAATAAGAAACAGCACGATGAAGAGCATTCTAAAATATACAAAGTATGGTTATGGGTAAAACGGTGGTGGCTGCCTATTGCTATTCTGCTAATCACTAGTATCGGGCTAGCCTGTGCTCTATCCATTCCGCAGCGAGTTTTTGAAACTCCCAGAGAACCAGCCAACGATAAAAGTGCCCCCGTCTTACTGGCTCAGAGCAACCTCCGGTTAGCTTTTCTCTATATCACCGGTGGAGCTATCGCAGTGATGGGTCTTGTCGAAACATTCCGCAAAAACAATAATGAAAAACTCAAGAACGACAAAGACAAAGAGAAAAATGACAGAGATCATCTACGGCAAGTCAGGGCAGAACGCCGAGAACGGTACACCAAAGCGGTAGAACAGCTCGGAAGCAAGGAAACACCTGTTCGTATGGGTGGTGTGTACACGCTCGTTGGGCTCGTGGACGAGTGGCTTGAAGAAGAAAGCTTATCTGAAAATGAAAAGCTCAAAGAAGGTCAGGTTATTATCAATAATCTGTGTGCCTATATCCGTTCTCCGTTTACTCTTGCATCTCAGCATGGTAAATTGTCACAAAATAAAATAAAGTCTAAAAATAAATTTAAAAAATTTATCCGTAAATATATTCAACAAAATTTTTATATAAATAAGGCAAATTTTCAAGCAGAAGTAGACGTTCGTCTCAGTATTATTAAAGAAATTCACGACCGCTTAAAAGGCCCAGAAGAAAACACGCCGGGGGCGTGGTCAGACTTTGAATACGATTTCTCGGGAAGCACCTTCTTCTACCCAATAGACCTTAAGAACTCTTACTACGCAAAACCTATTAATTTCAGTGGCTCCACCTACCAGGGCGGGGCTGACTTCACCGGCTCCACCTACGAGGGCTGGGCTTACTTCACCGGCTCCACCTACCAGAGTCGGGCTGACTTTAGCGGCTCCACCTACCAGGGCTGGGCTGACTTTAGCGGCTCCACCTACCAGGGCGTGGCTGACTTTAGCGGCTCCACCTACCAGAGTCGGGCTGACTTTAGCGGCTCCACCTACCAGGGCGTGGCTTACTTCAGCGGCTCCACCTACCAGGGCGGGGCTGACTTCAGCCTCTCCACCTACCAGGGCGGGGCTTACTTCGGCGGCTCCACCTACCAGGGCGGGGCTTACTTCGGCGGCTCCACCTACCAGGATGAGGCTTACTTCGGCGGCTCCACCTACCAGGGCGGGGCTTACTTCGGCGGCTCCACCTACCAGGGCGGGGCTAACTTCCGCGGCTCCACCTACAAGAGCTGGGCTTACTTCAGCGACTCCACCTACAAGAGCTGGGCTTACTTCAGCGACTCCACCTACGAAAATGAGACTGACTTTAGTGGATCTATTTTCTATCAGGAAACTTATTTTGGCGAAGACGGATACAGTAACAGCTCTTCTTGTTTTACAAACCACGCCCCTCAATTTTATGACAAGAAGAAGCGCAAGAATACGCTTTTTGGGTCACATAATAATGATTTCACAGTAGATATCGATAAAGGTTATCCTATTGACCTAGATTCCAAAGGTATACCCCTTAACTGTAAATTCCTTACTTCAGAGCAGAAAGAATACCCTGAAGGTAAACTCCAAGAAATAGAAAAAATAAATAATAAACTTTTTGAGGTAAAAGACCTAGCAAAGAAGACAGAACTCTCGGAAAAGCTGCGATCTCTTAACAAAGAACTCCACAAATGGCGAGAGGAAGCCACCTCAGTAAATGCGGAAAACGTAGCAGCAGAAGATACGGAGAGCTAATCAACTCGCAGCGTTTTGGGGACAGCTATTCTTTAATAGCTGTCCCCAAAACTCTACGGCTCTCCCCTAGTACACGAAAGTACCGGCGGTTTATGTAGCCGCTCGCCCTTACTCTCCTGCCAAATTTTTCGGGTCCAGAAGCATACTTGCGCCCTCTACCAGGTGCCCCAGCCGCATCAAAATCAGGCCCTCACACAGGGCCCGGTAAACCCCTGCGGCATATACTATGCGTCTTCTTCGTAGACATAATCCTTGAAATAGTCAGGGTCGCCGTCACTATCCAGCCAGAGCTCAAACCAGCCGAGGAAGTCCTGGCGCTCACAGCAGGGGCTAACGCCAACATCCGAAAAGCTCCACACCTCACCGGCGCACGGCCCGGCGGTAATCAGCTCATAGGTCATGC
>ERZ772874.894-NODE-894-length-16008-cov-13.445057_pt1 | contig 16008 bp, 10 predicted proteins | sample MGYA00580586_ERZ772874 | MGnify/ENA primary metagenome ERZ772874 (study PRJEB29015, sample SAMEA2737952) | human oral metagenome | biome: human oral; feature: human-associated habitat; material: dental | place: China | collected 2154 ... | reverse complement strand
GACGAGGCCGCGGCCTCCTCGGCGGCGGCGTTGGCCGCCAGTGAGGTCGGCTCCGAGACGGCCCGCCCGGAGGCGGCCGTCAGGTCGGCCACGTCCTGGCCGTCCGTACCCTGCAGGTGTTCACGCGAGACGTTCGACATGCCCCCATTGTTTCAGGATCGTGCCGATTGTGCCGTAATGGCGCGCGGGAGTGAGGTGGGTGATACGTTTGAGAGGTCCCGCGAGCGCGTGGCGGCCGCGGTTGCCGCTTCCCCCGGAGGGGATGGTCCGATGCAGTGCATCAGGGGGACGTTTTCCCTACGAAAGTGGGGATTCTTCCGTATGGGGATCGTGCGCTAGAATCGGTAAGCGTAAATCGCCGGAACATGCATTGTATAAGAACGCTAACGGTGCTATGCTTGTGCCATCGCCCCTTACGGGGCGGTGGCAGGCTCGCCGAGGCTGCCGGGCTCAAACGTTTCAGAGTAACCAGACGTCACTGATGCTATCGCATTGCGTTCGTCTGGGGTGCGTAATGAACTCGAGGTGGAGAAGATGGCCCGCAAGATGACGAGCGACGTTGGTCCCGCCAAGTCGGGGGCTGGGGTCGCGCCCGAGTTTCCCGCTGCCGTTCCTTGTTCTGCCGCTTCCGAACTGTCTGACCTCGCCAGATCTTTCTGGGCGAAGAGCGGCAACACGGACTCCTGGCTGTCCGTCGCCCAGCATCTGATGGATGCTGCCGACGTCGCAGGCTATCTCTTTGACGAGTACTTGAGCGACCATCATCGATGCCTGATGGCCTCCGTGTGGGACGGGGATCGGGCGAAGGCGCGGGCAACCTTCGTGTTCCTGGCAGGTGCACACGACGTCGGAAAGGTGAGTCCGCAATTCGCTTGCCAGCGTCAAGACATGGCCGAGCTCATCCGAGCTCAGGGACTCGGGGTCATGCGAAAGAAGGACTACGCGGAACGCGCGTTTCTTCCCCACGGCCTCGTCAGTCAGTTTGCTCTCCAGGAGGCGATAGCAGCTGGGGGAGGGGACCCGAGGCGCGGTCGCCAGTGGGCAATCCTCGTGGGAATCCACCACGGGCGCTACCCCGATCCGGGGTTCGTTCACGTCGCGCACCAGCAGTACAAGTATCAAGAAGGTTCCGCGGCGGACGACCCCCTGTGGGGGCAAGCGCGCGCGGAAGTTCTCCAGTGGATGGCCAGGCGTAGCGGCTTTCCGCTCTCTGCGCCTGGCACGGCGTTGCCGGAGTTGCCCATCGCGGTGGCATCCGCCTATGCCTCGGCCCTGGTGATCGCGGACTGGCTTGCCTCGAACGAGGACTACTTCCCGCTGCGTCCGCGTCCCGACGGGGAAGGTGCCAAACGTTCAATCTGCGCATACCCGGAGCTGACAGCCGACCAGCAGTGCGAGCGCGCCGAACGCGGGTGGACGCGCGCCAGTTTCCCCTCGCCCCTGCGCCTGCCAGCAGCACCTACCTGTGCGACCGCTGACTTCTACCGGCACCGCTTCGCCTGGCCGGCCTCGTACCAGCCGACTTGTGCCCAGCGCGAGGCCGTCGAGATCGCCGCGAGCGAGGATCCGGATCTTATGATCGTCGAGGCGCCGCCCGGCTCAGGAAAGACGGAGCTGGCCTTCGCGGCCGCCGAGGAGCTCATGCGCGCTCGTGGATTGCAGGGGGTTTTCGTCGCGCTACCCACCCAGGCCACGACGAACGCCATGTTCGAGCGCGTGACGAGCTGGCTGACCAGCATCCTGGGGGACGAGCCTCAGAGGCTGGGCATCCAGCTGGCGCACGGGAGAAACAGTCTCAACGAGTCTTTCGTGAAGCTCCTCGACAGGGGTAGGAGTCCCCTCGAGGTGTACGACGACGAGGAGGACATGGGCCTGCACGCGAGCCGGTGGATGGGGCAGCGATGGCGTTCGACCCTGTCTCCCGTCGTGGTTGGAACGATCGACCAGGTACTCCTTGCAGCCCTGAAGTCCCGCCACGTGCTGGTGCGCCACCTGGGGCTCATGGGCAAAGTCGTCGTCATCGATGAGGTTCACGCCGCCGACGAGTACATGGAGACCTACCTGGAGGCCGCGCTCACCTGGCTGGGAATGTACGGGATCCCCGTCGTCCTCCTGTCCGCGACCCTGCCGCCCGCGCGGCGTCGCGCGCTCTTGGACGCCTATCGGCGAGGCCGTGGCTCGTCGGACGAGGGCGCTGACTCGGTTGAGGGCGTGATCGGGTATCCGGTCATCTCGACGGTTTCGTCTCGCGGCGTAAGGGCCCATGAGATCGAGGGCGAGGCCGAGGCGGCCAAGCGCATCATCCCAACCCAGGTGGACACCCCCGAGGGGATCGCCGAGCTGCTGGATCGGGAGCTGGTTGACGGCGGATGCGCCGTCGTTATCCGCAATACGGTTCGTGAGGCGCAGGCGACCTACGATGCGGTGAGGGCGGTCTTTGGGCGTCAGCAGACGACCTTGCTGCACTCGCGGTTCTTGGCCGCAGAACGTGCCTCACGTGATCGCCGGATGCTCGAACTCTTCGGGAAGGACTCCGCGCGGCGCCCCGAGCGTCACGTCGTTGTCGCCACGCAGGTCATCGAGCAGAGCCTGGACGTGGACTTCGACCTGATGATCACCGACCCGGCGCCCATGGACCTGATCCTGCAACGCATCGGGCGACTGCACCGGCACGAGCGGGCGGATCGGCCCGCCAGCCTGCGCGACGCCCGATGCCTGGTCTTGATGGAAGATCTGCTCGCTGTGCCGTGGGCCTATTCCACCGGGACTGACTACGTCTATTCGCGGCATTTGGTTCTGCGAACCCTCGGGATCCTCTCCGACCGCGGAGAGATCATCGTTCGTGAGCCCCTCGACTACGCGCAGCTCACCGCGCTGGCCTATTCCGAAGCGGTCGCGGTCGGACCCGCGCAATGGGCTGATGCTTATGATGCCGCGCTGAACAAACAGGAACGTGACACCGCGCAATCGCGTATGAGAGCGAGCACGTGGTGCCTCGACGGCGCGAAGCTACCCCGCTGGAAGGCCCCCAAGCTCGAGGAGAAGTTCCAAGGAAACGCCGCCACTGGCGAGGACACCAAGGGGCCGGGAATCGCCGCGGCGCGAGCCGCAGTCCGCGACGGCGAAGACCAGATACCCGTGATCGTCGTCGCCATTGATCCTGAGCTGGACAACACCCCGGTACCTCCGCCCCTCAGCGGGACAACGCCCGATGAGGAACAACTTCACGTGAGCGAATACAACGCACGAGGGCGCATCGCCCAGATGTGCTCGTGGAGCATCTCCCTGCCGCCGTGGGCTTTCCGCGCTCGCGGGCAGAGCGTCGATCAGGCGGTGGACGCAGTTGCAGGTGCCATCTGGGATGATCCCATCACACGGGAGTGGGCGTGCCGCGAGCACCCACTCCTGGCCGGAGAACTGATCCTCGCGATGTACAAGACTCCCGGCGGGGAGCGCCTCACGCGCGACCTGTGCGGGCACACACTCACGTATTCCACCGAAAAGGGAATGGAGGTTTGGGTCAATGAAGAACCCTGAATTCAATTTGCTCGACGAGCCGTGGATACCCGTTCGGCTCCTCGACGGGACCATCGCCGAAGTCGGGCTGCTCGACCTGTTGCGTCGAGCGACCGACATCGCCGACCTGGCGTGCGAGCTGCCCACGCAGAACATCGCGATTCAGCGCCTCGTGCTGGCCGTCGCCTATCGCGTGGCGACCCCCGACGACGAGGACGAATGGATCGATCAGTTCGAGGCGGGGCTGCCAGCCGAAGCGATGATCGACTACCTGGAACAGTGGAGGGACCGCTTCTACCTCTTCGGGGGGCGCTATCCGTTCATGCAGGTGGCGGATCTGCGCACGAAGAATGACGAGGTGAAGACGCTTGACGTGATTATTGCGTGTGTACCGAAGGAGGATAAGCGCTTGTTTTCCACCAGGCAAGCTTCTGGTTTGGCTCAGCTGTCTGCTTCGGATGCTGCTCGGTGGCTGGTTCATGTTCAGGCCTATGACACGTCGGGAATTCGATCGGGTGCGGTCGGTGACCCGCAGGTCACACAGGGCAAGGGATTTCCGATCGGACCAGCGTGGTGTGGACATCTGGGCCTCGTGTGGCTCAAGGGGAGGCACCTCAGCGAGACTCTCTTGCTCAACCTCATTCCGTCGGACACAGGCAATCTGACCGGCGTCGAACTCGCCTCCGAATGGGAGGGGTGTAGCTGGGAGTCGACTGAACCAGAAAGCGCGGCACGGGGGGACTATTCGCTTCTCGACCCGTCGGGCTCTCCTCGAGACCTCAGCATCCCGCGTCTGCTGACGTGGCACTCTCGTCGGGTCAGGCTGGTCGGCGATTCATCGGGGGTCAGGCGTGTTGTCTTGGCGCAGGGTGACAAACTCTTTCCCCAGGAAATGCGCCTGTATGAGCCCCAAAGTCTATGGAGTTACTCGACGCCGCAGTCTAAGAAGTACAAACAAGACGTGTACATGCCTCGTAAATTCAAGCCGGGGCGTGCCCTGTGGCGTAACCTCCCGGGTATCCTTCCTGCTCCCACGATGATTGAAGGTGCAGACAAACAACTCAAGCGTCAGTTCTTACCATCTGCGACCCTGAGCTTCCACTATCAACTCGAGAACGCCTCAATCGTGACGGCCTACCCCAAAGTAGTGAGGATTCAAGCAGTCGGTGTCACATATCGCGCCAAGGAAACTGAAGTTCAGGATGTCTATTCGGATGAGCTGTCGCTATCTGTCGCAGTAATGCGAGCCGAACGAGAAGACCTATCGACACTGATTGATCGTCAGGTGCGTCTGACAGAGGAGGTGTCCCGAACTGTCGGAATGCTTGCAGCAAACCTCGCTCGCGCCGCGGGAGAGAGTGGTGACGGAGCGGGCGACGGTGCACGAGACCGGGCCAAGGAACGCTACTTTTCCCTTGTCGACGATCCGTTCAGGAGCTGGGTAGCGCAGGTCGATGGCAGCGAAGAACCGCGTGAGGTTGGACGACGCTGGGAGTCCATCCTGCGTGGGTACGCCCTGGAACTTCAGCGGGAACTCGTCTCCTGCGCGTCATCCTCAGCGATCGTCGGTCGAGATACTGGCCGGGGATACATCAACGTGGCTATCGCCGAGAACTTCTTCAGGTCGGCACTGGACAAGCTGGTGCCTACACCGGATAACAAACAGGAAGGAACGAAATGACCAGCAACGTCGCTGATCCGGATGATGCCCCGCGGGGGCTGTCATCTCGAGGGGCGGTGTACGGTCGGGTAGGTAGCCTGATCGTCAACCGCCTATCGAAGGAGACCCCGTCGGCTCGGGCGCTTCGTGCCCAGCTGCGCGGCGCGCTCGGCAAAGAGATCGGCTCGATCCCAGCGATCTGGGACCTGACCCTTGACGACCGCACAGGCTACCTGGGTGATGTTCCGACCCGGGGCGAACGGGCAGTCCACGGCGCGCTCACGCTGTGGGCGCTCCACCAGGGGTCAAATGCGAGGCCCATGCATGACGGCTCGGAACGCCCTCGTCCTTTCGCCTCGGCCATTCGGGCGGTCGCGGAGGGACAACGCGGCGATAAACGTCCCGAGGAGACGCCGATCTACCGGCGGTTCTCGGCCGCAGTTCAGTCGCCAACATACGAGGGCCTGCTCGTGCACCTGCGCTCCCTGATCTCGCAGCTTGAGTCTGCCGAGATTCCCTGCGACTACGCGGGGCTTGCCGCGGATCTCTTCACGTGGCAGAACCCGCGATACCGCACCTCCGTCATGCGTGCGTGGGGTCGCCAGTTCGCGCGCACCACGCAACCGCCCAATGCCGATCCGGCGTCCGACGAATGACGTCGGAGCAGCACTCTCATCTACACCCTTCCATCTACAACCCTTCGTGAAAGGAAAGACAATGCCTACCTTCGTTGATATCCACGTCCTGCAGACCCTTCCCCCCTCGAACCCGAACCGCGACGACACGGGCGCACCCAAGAGCGCGACTTTTGGCGGTGTCAGTCGCATGCGCATTTCCTCTCAGGCAATCAAGCGAGCAACGCGTCAGGATTTCGAGGGGAAGATCGTTGACGGCAACTATGGTGTGCGCACCAAGAAGATCGTGGAGTTGGTTGCGCGTTCGATTGTCGAGAAGCGCCCGGACCTGGACGAGCAATCAGTTGAGCTTGCTGAAATGGGCCTGAAGGCGATCGGGTTCAAACTCGCTGAGCCGCGCGGGAAGAAGACGGAACAGCAGCTGAAAGAAGCCGGATTCCTGGTGTTCTTGTCTGCCAAGCAGATCGAGCACGTCGCGGATGCATTGATCGCGGTCACAGGGGCGGATGATCCTGCGGCTGCGTTCAAGGACCTGAAGCCGCGTAGCCTGGTTGATACGAATCACTCCATCGATATCGCTCTCTTCGGACGCATGGTCGCCGAGCCGAATGCCCTCAACGTCGATGCGGCCTGCCAGGTCGCCCACGCGATCGGCGTCGGCGCGGTCGAGCGCGAGTACGACTACTACACTGCCGTCGACGACGAGAAGAAGCGCAGCGACGAGGCTGACGAGGGCGCGGGCATGATCGGCACGATCGAGTTCGCCTCGGCGACGGTGTACCGCTACGCGACGATCAACGTCGACATGTTGCGTGAAAACCTCGGGGATGATTCCGTTGCGGACCGAGCAATCGAGCTGTTTGTCGATAGCTTCGTTCGTTCCATGCCGACCGGAAAGATCACGACGTTCGCGAACCGTACCCTGCCCGACGCGATCCTTGTCCAGGTGCGCGACGACCAGCCGATCAACATGGCTGGTGCCTTCGAGGAGCCGATCGTTGCCGGTCAACACGGCTTTGCGGAGCCAGCTGTCAAGCGTTTTGTTGAGTTCGAGTCCAAGCTGCGTGAACTCACCGGCCTCGAACCTGCCAGCTCACTCGTCTCGTGGACGACTCCTCGCGGCGAGGCTTTCTCCGCGATGGGAAGCCAGGTGCGCCTGGTGGACATGGGCGCCGCGACGGTGGAAGCGGTGCGAGGCGCGCGATGAGCTCGGTACTCGTCTTGAGGCTGGCAGGCCCCATGCAGTCGTGGGGCTCATCCAGTCGATTCACGCGCAGGTCGACGGAGGCGTTCCCCACGAAAAGCGGCTTGGTGGGTCTACTCGCGGCGGCGCAGGGACGCAGGCGCAGCGATCCGGTCGAGGATCTGGTGCAGCTTCGCTTCGCCGTGCGGGTCGACCAACCCGGGCAGCTGCTCCGCGACTTTCAGACGGCGCACAGGGGAGATACTGCGATGCCCTTGTCGAACCGCTTCTACTGGGCGGATGCGGCCTTCGGGGCGTTTCTCGAGGGGCCGGACGACATGATCGAGGCTCTCGCGCAGGCAATTGTTCGCCCGGTATTCCCGCTCTACCTTGGGCGTCGCTCGTGTCCTCCGACACTGCCGCTGCGTCTCGCCGTCCGCGAGGGCAGCGCGTGGGACGCGCTGCGGGAGACACCGTGGATGGCCTCGGAGTACTACAAGAAGAAAGCGTGCTACCAGCAATTTGTAACGGTGCGTGTCGTCGCCGATCAGGGCGTCATTCCCACCGATGTGGGAGTTTCGTCGGAGCACACGCTCCAGGACGTGCCGATCAGCTTCGACTCGGAGCGCCGCGAGTACACCTTGCGGACCGTCGAGGAGACGCGTATCGAACTGGAGAACCCGCAGTACGTTGAGACGAAAGCGCTGGCTCGCCCCGGCCTCGTCCATAACCCGATGGAGGTGCTCTGATGTTTCTCACACGCATCTACATGAACCCTCATCGGCGCGGAGCGCGCAGGCTAATGAGCAGCCGACAAGTCATGCATGCCGCCGTCATGAACTGCTTCCCTCCGGGGGTTTTCGAAGCGCACGGGGTAGCCCGGGTGCTGTGGCGTCTGGACCGCCCATCAAGCCCGCGAGGTGGGAGTAGAGCTGGCGGACCGCGTCAGGGAAGCCCGGCGTATGCTCTGTTCATCTCGAGTCCGGTTCCCCCGGACCCCTCGCACATCGTCGAGGAGGCAGGCTACGCCACCGATGGGGGAGTGGTCATCCGCGAAATGGATGCCTTCCTTGATCGTCTTGAGGTCGGCCAGAGGTGGGGTTTCCGTCTGTGCGTGAACCCTGTGTTCCGGGAGGCGGGGCAGGCCAATGCGCGGGGGAAGAAGAAGATTCTCGCCCATGTCACGCAAGACCAACAAACGCAGTGGGTCCTGGATCGTGCTGAGTCGCTCGGATTCCGGGTGCTGACCTCCGCCGAACATGGTGGGGATTTGCCTGTCCTCGAGGATCGGGACGGTCATCGCGTCGACGGGGCGAACCTGCTGATCAACGGTGTTGAGCGCAGCATAGCCGAGTTCAAACGAGGTGGCTCTCGCGTGACCCTCGCGGTCGCGACCTTCGAGGGTGTGCTTGAGGTGACGGACCCGGAGGCGCTGCGCCACGGCCTCGTCCATGGGATCGGCCGAGGCAAAGCATACGGGTGTGGCCTGATGACCCTGGCCCGGCCATGAGACCGATCCCCGGCGCAAGGCCGCCCGAGCCGAAGGATCTGGTGCGCGTTCGAGACCGCCTGACGTTCCTGTATGTCGAGCGGTGCACAATCAATCGCGACTCGAACGCGATCACCGTGGCCGACGGGCACGGAATCGCCCACGTCCCAGCGGCGGCGCTGTCGGTGCTGCTGCTGGGACCCGGGGTCCGGATCACGCACTCGGCGGTGTCTGTCCTGTCCGAGAGTGGCTCAACCATCGTGTGGGTGGGCGAGAACGGGGTGCGGTACTACGCGCATGGCGCCCCGCCCTCGCGCTCCTCGAGGCTGCTCGAGGCGCAGGCTCGCGCGGTGAGCGATCCGTCGATGCGGCTGACCGTCGCCCGCAACATGTACCTCATGCGTTTCGCGGGCGAGGACGTGTCGAAGCTGAGCCTCCAGCAGCTGCGGGGGCGCGAGGGTGCGCGGGTGCGCCGCCTGTACCGCGAGCACTCGCAGCGAACGGGTGTTCCGTGGGATAGGCGCGAGTACGACCCTGACAACTTCGAGGACGGGTCGGTCGTGAATCAGGCTCTGTCGGCGGCGAATTCGGCGATATACGGTGTCGTTCACGCGGTGATAGTCGCTTTGGGATGCAGTCCGGGGTTGGGGTTCGTGCATAGCGGGACCTATCGCTCGTTCGTGTACGACATCGCGGACCTGTACAAGGCTGATCTGACGATTCCGATCGCCTTCGACGTGGCTGCTTCACCGACGGACGAGGCCGTGGGAACCGCGGCCCGCAAGGCCGTCCGTGATGCGGTTCGAGAGTTTCGTCTCTTGGAGCGTTGTGTTTCGGATATTAGGAGCCTGCTATCGGTATCCGGGGCGTTAGATGCTGATGACGAGGACCTGATCGTGGATGATCTGAGGTTGTGGGACGACCGTGAAGGCACTGTCGCGGCGGGCGTGTCTTACGAGGAAGGCGACTCCTGGTGATCGTTCTCGTTCTGTCTGCGGTTCCCGAAGGCCTTCGTGGTCATGTGACCCGGTGGCTCATGGAGATTTCTCCTGGAGTCTTCGTGGGGAATTTGAGCGCCCGCGTGCGCGAGCGTTTGTGGGATATCGTCACCGAGAACATGAAGACGGGACGTGCCGTGATGGTCTATCGTGCGCGCAATGAGCAGGGACTCGCGTTCCTGACGTGGGGCGATCCGTGGAAACCCGTCGACTTCGAAGGCCTGACCCTCATGATGCGCCCCTACTACTCGGAGGGGCGAGGCCAATACTCTGAGCCGGACCCTGCGGCGCGTCAGTTGCACAAGCGTCCTTCAATGAGTAACTTTCAGAAGAGACGGAAAGCCCAAGGATTTCCAAGATCTGATCGCTCTGCGTCGTAATAGCGCAGGTCAGAAAGTGTTTTCCCCGCCCACGCGGGGATGAGCCCGCCGTGTCCGCGCCCGCCTGAATCGCAGCCTCGTTTTCCCCGCCCACGCGGGGATGAGCCCGACACCACGCTCACCCCGACCGGCCTCGCCTAGTTTTCCCCGCCCACGCGGGGATGAGCCGCTCGAACTCCTGGCCTACGCGGAGGAAAGCGCGTTTTCCCCGCCCACGCGGGGATGAGCCCGCCACTCGAAATACTCGCCAACCCACGTATCAGTTTTCCCCGCCCACGCGGGGATGAGCCGGACGGGAAATGTGGATGTATCACAATGCTAATGTTTTCCCCGCCCACGCGGGGATGAGCCGCTCGGTGCGCGTGAATGAGTCCTGCTCATCCCGTTTTCCCCGCCCACGCGGGGATGAGCCGTTCACTCATGAGCAGTTCGCAGAACAGATGCGGTTTTCCCCGCCCACGCGGGGATGAGCCCCCAATTAACCGAGCGGGACAAATCAGCCGGTCGTTTTCCCCGCCCACGCGGGGATGAGCCCGAGCATGTACCCGGCCCCCGACGAATCGAGAAGTTTTCCCCGCCCACGCGGGGATGAGCCGAAACCCGTCGCTGGTTGTGTGCACGGTCCCCAGTTTTCCCCGCCCACGCGGGGATGAGCCGCTGTCTCACCGAAGCTCAGGCGCTCGTCGAGAGTTTTCCCCGCCCACGCGGGGATGAGCCGGCTCTCACCGGCCTCACTGGCACCGATGGACGGTTTTCCCCGCCCACGCGGGGATGAGCCCGCTTGAAGCCTCGGCATTACCTCGGTCTGGAAGTTTTCCCCGCCCACGCGGGGATGAGCCCGGACGCTACAGGTACTCACTCAACCCGGGCGCGTTTTCCCCGCCCACGCGGGGATGAGCCGTTCGCAGACCAGGGCCTCACCCTCGACGGCCTGTTTTCCCCGCCCACGCGGGGATGAGCCGCCCCTCACGCACTCCCCTACGCCCCCTCACACGTTTTCCCCGCCCACGCGGGGATGAGCCCACCTGTTCACAGGATCATGCAGTGGCTTATGTGTTTTCCCCGCCCACGCGGGGATGAGCCGCGCGCGCCCCGCATCGTATTCGTAACCACAGAGTTTTCCCCGCCCACGCGGGGATGAGCCGTGAGAAACTCATGACTGAACTGAACATTGTCAGTTTTCCCCGCCCACGCGGGGATGAGCCGCCGCGCGTTACCTTGCGCAGAACGCCTGTACGGTTTTCCCCGCCCACGCGGGGATGAGCCCGACGGTGTGACCTGATCGCCGCCCTGCCCTACGTTTTCCCCGCCCACGCGGGGATGAGCCCGGGGGCGGCGCGGGCGTGATGGTATGAGTGTTGTTTTCCCCGCCCACGCGGGGATGAGCCCGCGTCCGTCGACGCGTTTATCGCCTACGTGCAGTTTTCCCCGCCCACGCGGGGATGAGCCCCCGCCCGCGCGCCCCCGCTGCTAACGAGGCTCGTTTTCCCCGCCCACGCGGGGATGAGCCCTCCTGGCCTACGCGGAGGAAAGCGCGCGCCTAGTTTTCCCCGCCCACGCGGGGATGAGCCCCGCCGGTTCCCCACCGTGTAAGTCGTCGCCACGTTTTCCCCGCCCACGCGGGGATGAGCCCGCCGCCGCCCGCGCTGGGCAGCCGCCGACAGCGTTTTCCCCGCCCACGCGGGGATGAGCCCGGGGTGTGTGCCCTGCCAGGTTGCGCGCGTGGGTTTTCCCCGCCCACGCGGGGATGAGCCGCGCTCTACCCGATCCAAGGCAGCGCAGGACTCGTTTTCCCCGCCCACGCGGGGATGAGCCGTTCTAGGGCGACGTCGGCAACTTGACGTTGCCGTTTTCCCCGCCCACGCGGGGATGAGCCCAGTTTGCCCGCTATGGTTCTTGCCACATCGCGGTTTTCCCCGCCCACGCGGGGATGAGCCGTCAAGGGTTTTTGGCTGTTATTTTGATCACAAGTTTTCCCCGCCCACGCGGGGATGAGCCCAGTCATGACGGCGGCGTCGCCGTCATTGGCGCGTTTTCCCCGCCCACGCGGGGATGAGCCCACAGTGGCCTGCGAGACGATGAGCTTCCACGTGTTTTCCCCGCCCACGCGGGGATGAGCCCATCACCGGCGTGATCAGCGGCGCGATGTCATCGTTTTCCCCGCCCACGCGGGGATGAGCCGGCATCCAGCTCCCGGTCGGTGCCTTCGGCGGGGTTTTCCCCGCCCACGCGGGGATGAGCCCCGCGCGGTGTTCTCGGCGACTGACCGCTCTCCGTGTTCCCCGCCCACGCGGGGATGAGCCCACGTCCGCGCTCGCAGTCGAAACCGCGCGCTCGTTTTCCCCGCCCACGCGGGGATGAGCCGGCTAGGAGTCCTAGGGCTCCCTGCTGCACGGGGTTTTCCCCGCCCCCGCGGGGATGAGCCCAGCTGGCACGCCGAGGCGTATTCGGGGGTGGCGTTTTCCCCGCCCACGCGGGGATGAGCCGCGGGCGGCAAGCTCGCCCGGCCCATGATCGCCGTTCTCCCCGCCCACGCGGGGATGAGCCGTTCGGGTAGTGTCACCCATCCTGTGACGGTGGGTTTTCCCCGCCCCCGCGGGGATGAGCCCGCTCACCGCTAAGGAAGCGGCAGCGTTGCTTCGTTTTCCCCGCCCCCGCGGGGATGAGCCCCAATCACGCAGAGTCCCCCATACGGCGGCGAAGTTCTCCCCGCCCCCGCGGGGATGAGCCCTTCGGGCACGCGAAGTGGGAGAACCATAAGCCGTTATCCTTGCCCACGCTGGGCCGAGGCTGCCAGGCCCCGCTTCTGCCGTTGCGCGCGTCTCCGGTCCGGGCGGGATGTGTCACATAGCCTCGAGGGTGGCTCGCCTGCCCGGGATTGTTCCCTGATGGGCTGGCGGCCACCCTCGCGCACAGAGTGGTTTCCGACCTTGTGTCTGGCCACTACTCGCAGGCGATTCCGTCCTTGTCGCGGTCCAGGTGGGGGCTGTAGCCAGGTTCACCCGCGTAGAGCGGAGTGACCCCAGCCTCGCGTGCTTCCTTGCAGTTCTTGTAGTAGGGGCCTGCGGGCGCCTTGGCGGGTGCGGGAGCTGGAGCGGGCGGGGCGGGCTCCTCGGACGGTTCCTCCGTGGTTGGTTCAGGTTCTGGCGTCGTTGCCTCCGGCGTCGGCGTCGGAGAAGGCGTTGGTGAAGGCGTGCGGGTGGGCGTGGGCGTCGCGGACGGTGTCGACACGAGCGGGGCGACCTTGCTCTTGGTGACAGTCAGCGTAATCGTCCTCGAGGTCGGGATGCCCGAACCGACTGCGTCCTGCTCGGTGACATCGTAGCCGTCCTCGTAGTGTGGCTTGGTGATCGTCATTCCGTGGTCGTCGACGACGGCGAGTTGCTCGTAGCCGGCAAGTTCCATCCGGTGGACCGCATCGGGTAACGCCTTTCCGACGACGTTTGGCACCTCGGGTGCGCACGCGCTCAAGGCGCCCGCCATGACAATGGTGCCGACGATCATGACGGCAAGGCGCTTCCACGTGGACCAGAGCTTCCAGATGGACATAGAGGCCCTCCTCTAGGATCAAGTAGTGTGCATCAGAGCACGTATGCTTGGTCGGTATCCTACAGCTGTTCGATGATTATGTGGTAATTGAGCGCGCAGTCTCTGTGGTGTAGCCCCCGGTTGTCGTGCGAAGGCTGTTGGACGCAATGGTGTCGGGTGCGAGGTCGGGGTGTCTCGGCCTGCGCTCGTGCGGGCGCACTGGTGGTCCGGCCGCCGCCGTGTGCGAGGTCCTGTGACCGGTATGTCCTCCGGGCGGACCTCTCGAGGGGCCGAGGCGGTGGTTCAGTGGTCCGAGGCGCGGTGAAGGAGGAGCGCACGCGGATAGGAAACGAGCACGCGGATAGGTTATCTACGTGTGGATAGGTTAGTAACCTATCCACATAGGCGTTTCCTATCCGCATGCGCACAACCTATCCGCATGCGCGCAGCCCATCTGCGGGTGCTGATCGTCGGCGGTGCGCGTGATGCCGTTCGTAAGCGTCGACCCCATCCCGTGAGCATCGGCCCCATTCCGTGAGCGTTGACCCGATGGTGCGAGCATGGGCGCGTCCTGTGCGCGATAACCCGTTGCTGTGTGTGCGGGCGGACCTGCTCGTGACGGGCTGCGGGCTCGCGTGGGGGCCGTGGGTAGGGGAGAGGCCGGATAAAACAAAAGCCCCGAAGCGAATGCTTCGGGGCTTGCTGGTGGCTCCGACCGGCGTCGATCCGGTGACCTTTCGATTTTCAGTCGAACGCTCTACCAACTGAGCTACAGAGCCAAGACCTGAACCGATGTGGTCTGGTCGGCGACCCCGACGGGACTTGAACCCGCGACCTCCGCCGTGACAGGGCGGCGCGCTAACCAACTGCGCTACGGGGCCTTACAACAGGTAAGACCTATTGAGTTGTTCCGTTCACGTTTGCGACCGGTGGTACCCCCAACGGGATTCGAACCCGTGTCGCCGCCGTGAAAGGGCGGTGTCCTAGGCCGCTAGACGATGGGGGCCTGTTGGCCGTCGAACTGGCGTCCGAAGACGGGAGTTAGTTTAGGCAGAACTCGAGTGACGCGTCAAAATGAAAATACGTGACCCCGCACACGTTGTTAGAGAACGTTGCAATCGCGCGGAACTCACAGGATTTCATCAGCTAGCGGACCTACCCTAGAGGTATGACTATGACACCAGCACTCGGCGCCCTCGCCCAAGCCCCCAACGCGCTTGTGCGTGCGGCGGCCGCCCCTCAGTCCGGCGCGGAAGCGGCCGTGGCCACCACCATCGACTTCGCCCTCCTGATCCTCGCTCCACTCGTCGGGGCCTTCGTGGGTGTCGTCGCGTCGATCATCTTCGCCGTCCTCGCGCGCAAGGCCCTCTCCAAGTCGGCCATGGCCTCGTCGATCCTGGGGCGCGTGCGCCGATCGCTCCACTTTACCTTCGCCGTGTGGGGTGCGTGGGTTGGTCTGGGCGTTGCGCTCGTGAACCCGCGCCTGTCCGACTGGGATGGCGCGTCCATCACGACGTTCCTCATGCATCTGCTCCTCATCGCGGGCCTGGCCTGCCTGACGTGGGTGGGTTACGCGGCCGCCTGGGTCTTCGAGGACGCCTCCAAGGCCCGGCAGTCGGCCGACCAGGGGCGCTCGAGCCGCTTTGAGACCCGGGCTCAGGTGCTGCGTCGCTTCACGCAGTCGGCCATCGCCGTGATCGGTTTGCTCGCCATCATCGGTACCTTTGAGCAGGCCCGCCACGCAATGACGACGGTCTTGGCCTCCGCCGGCGTTATCTCCGTTATCTTCGGTCTCGCGGCGCAGCAGACCCTCGGCAATGTCTTCGCCGGCCTGCAGCTGGCGTTCACCGACGCCATCCGCGTGGGTGACGTCGTCGTCGCGGGAGACAAGCACGAGACCGGCTCCGTCGAGGAGATCACGCTCTCCTACGTGGTCATCCGCATCTGGGACGAGCGCCGCCTCATCATCCCCTGCCGGTACTTCACGCAGACCCCCTTCGAGAACTGGACGCGCCGCGCGGCCGCCCAGCTGGGCACGGTCGAGCTCAAGCTGGATTGGTCCGCGCCGATGACGCTGATCCGCGCGAAGGTCGAGCGCCTGCTAGCCGCCACCGACCTGTGGGACGGGCGCACGTGGGGCGTGCAGATCATCGACTCGGACGAGTACACGGTGACCGTGCGCGTGCTGGTGTCCGCGAAGAACTCGGGCGACCTGTCCGACCTGCGCGCCTACCTGCGCGAACAGCTGATCGCGTGGATCGTCAGCGAGGAGCCGTGGGCGCGCCCGGCGCAGCGCATCGAGCCGCGCCAGACCGTCACCGTCGAGCAGGACATGAGCCGCGAACGCATCGCTCGCCTGGCTTCCGAGCTCGCGGGGATCGCGGGGTCGAACGAGGCCGTGGCCGCGACGGGCAGCTCCTCCATCCTCAGCGGGGCTGAGTCGGGCGAGTCAGTGGGTTCTGCCCTGGGGGGAGCGGCTTTCACCGGCTTCGAGCCCGGGGGCGAGGGTGCGGTGGTCCGTGAGCGCCCTAAGGACGCGGCACACGCGGCGCGCATGGTTGCAGCGCGTCGCAAGGCCAAGCGGGCGCGTCGGCGCGCGATGGCCGACCGCCAGCGTGA
>ERZ772874.887-NODE-887-length-16073-cov-4.848733_pt1 | contig 16073 bp, 12 predicted proteins | sample MGYA00580586_ERZ772874 | MGnify/ENA primary metagenome ERZ772874 (study PRJEB29015, sample SAMEA2737952) | human oral metagenome | biome: human oral; feature: human-associated habitat; material: dental | place: China | collected 2154 ... | reverse complement strand
ATGAGCTGATTAATAATTCGGTACTGCGCTTTAGGGATGCCATTAATGAGTATATTGATGCATCTTTCCCACAGGGGTCTGACAGGCCTGTGATAGTCGGATTCACTACAAGACCCAAACTATGATCTACCATAAAGCTCCACCACGCGTGGGGCTTTTTTCTGAAATTAAGAACACCCCTTAGTGAAGAATGCAAAGCATCAAAAAACCCACTGACGTGGGTTCTTTGATTTATTTGCGGAGTCCGAGTTTTGCAACTGTACCTTTGTAAAGGTCAAAGTTGGTTTTCTCAAGATACTTCAAAAGACGTTTGCGGCGACCGACCATCTGCATGAGTCCACGACGGGCCATAAAATCATGCTTATTGGCTTTGACATGCTCAGTTACTTCTTTAATGCGCTCAGTCAAAATAGAGACCTGGACCTCTGGAGAACCAACGTCCTTTTTATCACGGGCAGTAGCAGCAATTGCCTTAGCTTTATTCTCTTTTGTAATCATATTGGGTGAATTATATCACGCAAAGACAGATTCTACAAGGGTAAACAGATGACTTTTCTTTAAAACAAGTTTTAATAAATTTAAGAGAGAGTATAAGCATACACCAGATGAAAAGAATACTAATGTATTCCAAAATAGCAATTTCCTTGTTGTAGATAACACCGCCAATAATTCCACCAAGTACATAATTTTGCACTTGGTCACTAGCTGAAGAAGGGAAAAGATTACCTTTACCAGTAATATTAATGACTAAAATCAAAGCCAAAAACCGATAAGTAACTTAACCGCAACTAGAATAAAATCATCCATAAATTCTCCTTTTATCTTTTATTATTCTTCCCCCATAAAATCTGCTAGCGTGATAGCATTAGAGACTTTATAGCTACCAACCTGCGTACGACGAAGTGAAGTAAGATAAGCACCAGTGCCAAGAGCCTTACCGATATCCTCACCAAGCGTTCTAATATAAGTACCGCTTGAGACGTGCGTACGAATGACTAGATTTGGATAATTATAACTAAGTACCTCAAGAGAATAAATCTCAACCTGGCGGGTTGGCATAACAACGGATTCACCATGACGAGCTAATTGATAGGCACGTCGACCATTGATTTTTACTGCTGAAAAGGCTGGCACGGTTTGCGTGATTTGGCCAATAAAACTAGTGACCGCCGTTTCGATTTCTTCAAAAGTGGGAATTCTCTTGTGGTGTTGCTCGATAATCTCTCCTTCTGGATCGCCGGTAGTACTGGTCTTTCCAAGACAAATTGTCGCCTCATACCATTTGTCCAATTTCAGAAATTGATTAGACATTTTAGTGGCTTTATTAGAAAGAAGAATTAATAGACCGGTGGCAAAGGGATCAAGAGTTCCGGTATGGCCAACTTTCACTTTCTTTCCGGCTTGCTCAGAGAGATGACGACGGACTCGAGCAACTACACCAAAAGAACTGAGACCAGCCGGTTTATCAATTAGAATAATGTCTTCTGCGAGAATATTTTCTTGATTATTCATTGTTACTGATAATAATGAAAACTCGTGGGTCTGTCAAAGATTAGTAAGTGCCTGGGATACGGAAGGCAGACGGGTCGGCTGGAGTAGTCTCAGAAGTAGGAGCTTGAGGTTGAGACGTAGTGGTAGGAACTGAAGATATAGAAACTGGAGACGAATCAGCTTTTGGCTTACTAACTGATGTGTCTTGATTATATATGGGTGGGGTTGGCAATGGCTCTGGAGTAGTTGGAGGCAACGGCATGATAGGACCGGTTGGTTGGGAAGTATAGGGGGAAGTACTAATCGGCTGATTTGGCACTACGGGGCTTGGAGCGGGAGGAAGAAAAGCCTCTGGCTGAAGAAAATCTGGAATTGGAGTACTAGTATCAGGTGGAGTAGCTTGAATAAAATTCGCCATTGGATCTTCTGCGACATGTGAGGCTGAAGGCTGAGGTTGTATCGGCTGAGATTGTATTGGCTGAGACTCCTGTGAAAGTTGAGTAGGCGAATTTGGCTGAGCTGATTGAACTGGCATTGTGGGTACTGTTAGAGACGCATATTCAGGAACATTATTCGTATATTCAGGAGTAGGGTAATTAGTCTCCTGCGTCATCGTGGGCATAGCTGGCGCGGAAAGAGTGGCAATATTCTGCCCTGGTGTGTAATTAGTAATGGGTTGCTGACCGACAGCTAATGGAAAATTAGGGTTAGGGTTAGGGTTAGGCTGAGACACGGGAATCGGTGGCGCGGCTTGCCCAAGAGATTGATTAATATAATCACCCTGGTTGATTAGACTTTGATAGCCGACTGGGTTTTGAATAGGTGAAGGTTCAGCAAGTACCTCATCCATAAGACGGCTCATATCTTCGTTTGATTCAATGACTGGTTCAGAAATAGTATGGCCTGCAATGCCAGAATCAGCAAAAGAAGGTAAGGGATTGACTGGAGCAACCTGAGTTTGTATTGGCTGCTGATTAAAGGTTTGTGATTGAACTTGGGATTGATTTCCTAGTTGGGCTGATGGTTGAACTGGTGGCTGAGTCTGTGGTTGAGTGTACGGCTGAGTCTGTGGCTGACTCCCTGGTTGGACTGGTGGTTCGACTAGCGGTTGTGGGGTAGGCATAGGAGACGGTTGTTGAGGCGTTTGAGAAAAAGGCTGTGATTGCATTTGTGGGAAAGATTGAACTGGAGCTTGAGGGTTGGGAGTTACGGGAGTGGCAAAATTACCTGGGTTAGCAAAAGACTGTGGCTGAGGTGGAGTAGCTTGTGGCATAGTTTGATATGAGGTACCCAGATAGGCCTGAGGTGCAACTGTTGGTTGAAAATTGACTGGTACTTGTGATGTAGAAACAGACTGAGGTACGGGTTGATTCCCTGGTTGGGCTGGTGATTGTGGGGTAGGCATAGGAGAAGGTTGAGCATTTGCGGAAGTCATAGACTCTGTCATGCGAGCCAATTCATCCATTACACTACCTGTAGAAAGCGGAGCTGTAACCGGAATGGTCTGCGTGGAATTCATAATACCTTGAGAAGTAGAATCGGCTAAAGCCTGGTTGTACTCAGTTTGGGAATTAGCGGTTTGAGCTAGATTTTGATTTACTAATTGTTCAAGCTTCTTAAGATCATCTGAGGAATCCGAAGAATTGGATTCGGCAACTGCAGTATTATCAGAAGGGTTTGAGATAGCAGTCGATTCAATATTATTTGTAGGACTTGTAGTGATTGGAGGATTAGGTACAGCTTGAACTTCGGGAGCTGCAGGCGCTTCAGGAGTGGTTAAAGCTTCAGACGTAGAAGAAGCATCAGGAGTAACAGAGGTTTCAGAAGCATCAGACGCTTTAGGAGTAACTGATGTTTCAGGCTTCAAGATATTAGCTGAAATTAGTTGCTGATCGGCACCAGCTTCCATCAACTTAGAGGCGACAGCCATGGTGGTCGGTTTAGTACGGCTATTGGAAAAACGTTCAGTGGCGGAAAGAATGCCAGTTAAAAGAGCCGTAGCAACCTCTTGCGAGACATCGGTGACATCAAGCTCCTTAAGAAGATTATAGACCATCTCACAAACGGAAGATTTTTCAGGATCGCTCCATTCAAGATCAGCAAAACGGCCTGGTGCTCCGGATGTAATATTAATTGCACTGGCATCATGCATGATACGACCATATTCAGAGAGTGCAGAATCAATCTCGCTACCAGCATTCACATTAAAAACAATTACAAGATCGACATTATAGTCACCATAAGAATATTCAAGGTCATCCTTTTTAACTTGACCCTTGTACGGAGTAATATAGATTTTGACATAATCTCCATCTAGTTTATAAGTGAGATGATCAGCCTTTGATTTATTAAGTGCAATAATAAAGTCTTGTAAACTACTAGTGTCTTTTTCAAAGGTTTCTTCAGGCTTAAGAAACTCTAAGGTGTTTGGTGTCTTACCGGAATAAATAGCAGTGACATGTTTCTTTTGTTGATCAAGCACAATTGCTAGAGCAATGGCGGCTGAAATTTCATCAACATTAGGGTCTTTCGAGAGAGCAATAAGAATGTTTGCACCTTTTTGAATCTTTTCTGCAACTCTTTCCGGTAACTGCTGTGGATCAAGGCCAAAGCCAGAAGGATCTGACTGTGGGACTTTGGAACCAGCAAAAGGCTCAGTATTGCTGTTCGCTGGAGTTTTCATACTAGTTTTCTGTGCACTTATATCCATTTTTGTGTTGACCTAATTTATTTAAATTTAGCATAAGAACTTTATTTTGACAAGTAAAGAGAGATAGCCAGACACTAAAGGCAGGAATAAATAACAATAGTTTAAATAAAGTGGAACTATTTTTAATAACGAGGGGCTAATTCCCTTTGATAAACAACTTCAGCAATACCAGAACGTTGAGCCTGACCAACTCCCCAATAGTAAGCGTCTGAGCGCAGATTAAAGATTTCAGCTGGGGCAACAGAGCCGTCGTCTGAGATGGCATAATAACCACCAGCATGCTTAGCATATCTTGTGCCAAGGACGCGCTGATCAGCAGAAATACCAGATGTCATTCCACCGCCATGATTTGCACCACCAGTACGCTTCAAAGTGAGACTTTTCGCAAAGACTGGGCCATTAAAAATGATAGTCTCAGAACACTGTTCGGCGGTTGGTTCATTTGCATCGCTACAAGTGTTTAAATTATTTGAAGCGTTATCCTCATCAAGGATCAGCCAAGCGTCAACACGATTAACTTTACTGAGGATATTAATATTCTTAGCAAAGATGAGGATTTGAGGAAGTTTAGTGATGGACTCGGTAGAAACATCAGCATAAGTGGCCTGTTTTGTAGAAGTCTCATATTGACAATTATTGCCACCAAAACCAGCGTAACAGAGATTCTGGTCAATAGTAAGAGTACCGTCAACATAGAGTACTAGAGTATTATTCTGTTTATCATTGGTTGTAATAGTTTTATATAACGTGTCATAAGTACGGAAGAGAGTGTCAGTAGTCTTAGGGTTATGATCCGGTAGTTGGATCTGGGAAAGGTTGACGTCGCCACGAATATAAGTATTCTGCAAACCAGTATCATGAGTGGTAATTTTGAGATTACTATTTTTTGCAACATTGTCACGATACCTGGCTTTAAGGCGAGAAAGTAGACTAGATGGCAGACCATAGACACCAGATTCACCAATAGTATTGCGGTTTGCAATAGTAAGATTATAGATACTATCAGAAACCTTAGCCCCGCCGGTTGGGAGATTATATCCATATCCTTTTTCATATCCTAATGAAGCACCAGAACCGAAACCAGAAACGCGACCACCAGCAATTACGTGGTATTCATCCCAAGAACCAAAGATCTTCTCGGCAACACTTGGATAAGATGCAAAGCCTTGACCTGGAGTCTTACGACTAACTGCGGTTTCAATCTTACCGTTAGTAAACATACCACCGCCCCAAACCTGGAAATTCGGTTTTTTAGCAATAGTTACACAAGAAAGGTCAGAAACATTAAATTTAGTTTCGTCACCGCCAGTGATGGCTGGTCCGGTTGTATTATTTTCGAGATTATTCTCAGCAGTATTATGGGAAGAGGCAGGCCAGATAGAAGTCGCAGTACAGTATTTATAACCGATATATTCACGATTATCCGGGACGGTGCGTGAATAAATATCAGAATTACGGTCACTACCATTATAATTACCATCAGAATTCATAACACCTTTAACAGTGCCCACAAGGTGACAGTCAGAGGCACCATAGTAGCGACAGACGTCCTGATCAGAGCGATCGTTACCCGAAAGAGTGTTAGGATTAGTGTGAGGAGGGATCAGCAGTTCATAAATACGGAAAGTTTCTTTATCAGAAGTATGGGTAGCGTAAGGATTTTTGGCAACCATATTATTCTGTCGAGAGAGGATATGATAAGAGCCACTAATATTAACACGTTCACCGCTAAAGGCAACGTTATCAGCGTCAATGGAACTAGTAACATAAGTATTGAAGTTGTACGGAGTTACGACACTAGCGTTAGTGCTGCGTTCGCCGTAATCCTTAGAGGCGACCGGATAATGTATATAGCGAGGGTCACTCTTATATCTCGTTTTATTACCTTTATCACAGGTTCCTCCACTACTACATGAGTAGCTAAAAGTACCCCAAGATGTACCTTTTAGGCTTGGGAGTTGACCAGGAATAATAATCTTATGGTTACCAGGGTGTCCGATAAGGGCTGGATCCGTATCTTCGCTAATCCCGACAACTCCACGGTCAATAGGATTGCCATGCGAATCATAAGTGCGGAAAGTACCTGCATTTTCAAAAGTTTTATCGGTCTGAGTTTCGCTATGTGCGGTATTTGTATCACAACCACATTCACCGCTTACCTTTGTAACCGAACTAACCCAAGATTTAACATCGTTATAGATGATCCCCTGAGAGATTTTATTACCTACTTCAGTATTACTGCCGGTCTGAGCTGCGGAATTACAGTTTGAAACGCCATAGCCAAAGCCTGGAATCTGAAAACCATTATGTATGGCACGATTATTATTCTGCGTAAAGACAGTACTGTCGCAAGAGTACGGAGGCGAAGGAGAGTCGGTCGGTGATTCAGTATAAAAACCATAGTCGGCAGAAATAATACCAGTTCCAGTAACGGCATGTGGGTTTTGTGTTAAGACATTTCGATCATTGCCGTCTGCAAGGGCGGAGTTTTTGAAGAGATAACGATTATCACCATTATCATTACGCGAAGCGTAAAGACGGAATCTATTAGCGATACTTGGCGCATCTGCCGTGATTGTATAGTTCTCAGCTTTTTTAACTAGATCACGACCTACGCCCTGTGCGGCATAGCAGAGAGCGTGTCGAAAACGAATTGAGTCGCCAGGCCGAGCGAGCACAAAGGATTGCCATTTCTTATAATTCTCTGTCCCCGTATAGGATAGATTGACCACTTGAGACAGTGCGGCGGTATTTCCTTTGTAAGACGAACCAATGACACCAGGGACTAGTGCACTACAAATATCTGTGTCTTTTGGAGTACAATTAGGATCATCGAGCGGACAATTTGTCTTTTTGTTTTTATCACAGGTTGGATCAGTGTTTGGATCACAGTCCGGTTTTTTATATTTATCACAAGTCGGATCATTCGGATCACAGTCCGGTTTTTTATCGCCATAAGAGCAAAACCAAGAGAATTCACCATCTTCCCATTTGAGGTCAGTGCGCTTTGTATAGTCAAGATATTTCTGAAATTCTTCTTTAGCTTTATTATATTCTACATGATATGTGCCAGCACGATTAACGTATTTCTCATTAGGACTCAATCCATTTCGCGCAGTTGCAGATTTGTTGGGGTAGTCAGGATATTGAAAATAGGCAAATTTATTGGGGCCATAAGCATCATTAGTGGGGGTAAAGACTGGAGCATTATTACGATATCTATGAGAAATAAAAGCATAGACGCCATCCGCCTTACCGCAACCACGGATCATTTGAGAATCACCTGCATAATCTAAGTGCCTGGCACTTTCTAGATTAATTGCTGGGATACCTCGCCGAATAGCCTTATAGCTAATAGAGTCTGGGTCGGTGATTAAATTTCTTTCTAACAAATCCTTCATAGTGATATAAACCCATTCACCGCCGCCGCCTTGACTATTACCCTCTCCACCAGTATTCCAGCTACTATAGCAGATAGTCTTGGGACTACTGCCGCAGCCAGAAATTGGAGCAGCTGTACCGCCCGCAGCGCCACCTTCCTCTGCAAAAACCGATGAAGAGTAAAGAAAAGAAAAGAAAAACAAGAGACAAAGAAAGAGAGAAGAAAAAATTTTATAGTGTTTCTTAAGAAGATTAAAATACATACCTTAAAATGCCTCTTTATGGGTTATTTATTTTAGTATATAACCTAAAGCGGAATTGGTCAATTTAAAAGCGCCTAGATAACTAGGCGCAAGAGTGACTATATCAGAAATCCTTAAAATAATATAACCCTGTAAAGTGTTTAGGTATTTCCAAATCACTAATGTCAGTTGCTTTAGCATAAGGATTTTGGAGATAATTTCTCATAGCCTTCTCCAACATCTCCACCTGGACGAGATACATATAGCTATCCTCAGACCCAGTAATCTTTACTGTTGGAGCATTCGCTATCTGATCTATATCGATACACCCCCTCCACTGGATAATTCCTTTACCCTCGTGGATATCTTTTACTATAAACACCGTTTTGGCGTCATTAAGATACCTACCATTAGTACTGGTCATATCATTACTTGTAGTAAAAAATAACCAGAGATTAAACTCATCCAAGTCTGTAGGAATATATGGAGGATTATCTGCATAATAATTAGCGAGACTTAATAGCATCCCAGTAACTACATTATTCCTCTTATTATAGTCGGTATAGACATGGAGATGTGTGGTATGCTCTTTCCTCCTTGCCGGGAACTGCTTTAGATATCCGTAAACATCAAAGCTTCCATCCTGTCTCCAAAATGGTTTGGTTGACCATAGTGGATACCCTGTATCTGGATTGATTTCAGGATAAACAAAGTTATCCTGTCTCATTTTTAACCAACGTGCTGCACCAGTAGAGCGAACGCACTGATAAATAGTTTTGTCCACCTCTACCTCAAAATTACTTGTGACGTAGCTTGGATCTTTCGCTACGCCATCAAGGCCTAGGTAGTCTGTTCTTGGAAAAACGGTCATTGGATTATCCCTGCCGATTTCCTTTTGAGGCTGATCTGTTGGAGTCTGATCCTTTAAGCCGGCATGAGCCTGCTCGGTCTGATCTCCTTCTTGAGAGGAAGTGTTTTCAGAAGACACCTTAGTGTCATTTTCTGCCTTCTTCTCGTCAACTACTTGTTTTGCCTGCTCTTCTGCTAACTTTGCAGCAGCACCTGTAGCATTTCTTTTAACTACGCCAGCATATGCCGGTGTAGCAAAAGCCATACTAGCGCTAAGAGCAACGCTTGTCGCCATGACTACTAGATTCTTCTTCATAGTCTTTTCCCTCCTTTTCAAAGAACCCTCGGGGCCTATTCCCCGTAGTTGCCGCGATTTTACAATGTTTTATATATATAGTCAAGCATAAACAATTCTAGTGGATAATTTTGGGGTAAAATCAGAAGTTCTATATGTAATTTAATACTTATACAGATAAAAACTATATAAAAGTTGATGTTTTGTGGTGGCTTTTTTTGAATTTAAGATAGAATAGAAGTATGCCAGAATTACCAGAAGTTGAGACAATTAGACGAGGATTGAATAAGTTTATCCTGAATAGAAAAGTAGCGGGCGTGAAGATTTTATGTGATAAATCTTTTATTGGGCCGAAAGAACTAATTATTGGCCAGAAAATTATCAGTATACGTCGTTTCGGAAAGGCACTGGTAATTGATTTTGAAAATAATATATCAATGATGATTCATCTTCGAATGACTGGACAGTTGATTTTTCGAGCAAGTGGCGAAGAGTCGGGCAAAAGATATTTGGAAATGATCAAAGCGGGAGATTTTAAAACCACGCTTTATACCGAAAAAAGTTTTGCCGGTGGACATCCAAATGAGAGTTTTTATAGCGAACTGCCAAACAAACAAACCAGAGTGCTTTTTGAGATTGAGGAGTCTGGAGATTTTGTTGGGACGCTTTTCTTTAACGATCAAAGAAAATTTGGTTTTTGTAAGATTTTAGAAACTAGTGAGGTTATATTTGATAGTTTCATTAAAAAATTAGCTAAAGAGCCATGGGTAATGGAAGTTGAAGAATTTAAGAAAAATTTAATGAGACATAAAAATGCTGAGATTAAGCCAACAATCCTAGACCAAAGCGTAGTGGCGGGACTGGGAAATATTTATGCAGACGAGGCTCTATATATGGCAAAGATCCACCCGGAACGACTAGTTTCCTCTTTGAGTGATCAAGAAATTGCAGACCTGCTAGAAGCAGCGGGGATTGTCATGCAACGTTCAATTGACTCAGGGGGTAGCACGATGGCGACCTATGTAAAAGCTGACGGAAGTAAGGGTAATTATTTAGAGAAGTTTGCGCAGGTTTTTCGACGAGAAGGCGAGCCGTGTAATCGTTGTGGCACGGAAATTATTAAATTTAAAGTGGCTGGGCGAGGAACACATATTTGTCCGAACTGCCAGAAGAAATTTTAGATGATTTACTTAATTGATGGCGATGATCGAAAAAAAGCTGAACAGACGGCGCGTGATTTTCTTGGAAATAATATTGAAGTAATTGATGCGGATGCCCTGGAGAAAAATGATCTGGTTTCGATATTTCAAGGAACAACACTCTTTGAAGAAACTCGTCATATTTTGATAAAAGATTTGAGCTTAAAAAAAGATTTATTTCTCGAATTACCAAAATTTATTAAAACTGAACATCGGGTGGTGATTTTAGAACAGAAAATCGATAAGCGTAATGCAATATACAAGGAATTATTGGACGCCGCAAAGTCTAACCCTAAAAAAGTAAAGATAGAAAATTTCAAATTACCCGAACAAGTGGATACTTTTCTCGTTTTTCGAGCGTTTGATGTCGCCCTAACCGATGGAAAACGTGCCGTAAAACTGATACGAGAAGCCGAGGAGGAAAATAGTCCTTATGCAACGATTGGCGCCTGGACAAAAAAAGCGGTCGATCTTTTTACTGCTAAAGGCGGTACGGAACGAGAAAAAAAGATAATAAAAAGACTGGCCGAAATTGATATGCTTCTAAAACAAACTAGCTTTTCTAAAGATCCTTGGATTCTATTAGAAAGTTTTTTAATCGAGCTATCTAGTTTTTAATTATTATCACTTTTTAAGACTGTTTATCTTTAGTTTTAACTGATTCACTGCCGAGGGGAATTAAAAATAGGACCGCTGGGGTCCTATTTCTTATTTAGTAACTTTTTTGACGGTCTTAACAGTCTTTTTGGCTGTAGGCTTCTTAGTAGTAGTTTTCTTCACGGTCTTTTTTGGAGTTTCCTGGACTTCGGTTTTTGTAGCCTTAACAATCTTAACCAAATTTGCTTTACGACGAGAAGCAGTATTTTTCTTTAAAAGACCTTTTTTAGCGGCCTTATCATACTCAGACTGAGCTTTTGAAAGATTTTCAGGAGTAGGATCAGCCTTGAAAGCCTTAAGAGCGGCTTTAATGAACTTTTTAATTTGTTGATTCTGCGCAGTGCGCTTCACTGCTTGGCGTGCTGCCTTTTTTGCAGATTTGATAATCGGCATTAATTTAATTCCCTGTGATTTTTAATAATATTCTTTTGACATATTATACATGATATTTCAAGATTGTAAAGAAAACAGATTGTTAGCTATAATGCTAGTATGAATGTAATAGAATCACTTGTATTAGGTTTGACGCAAGGTCTGACCGAATTTATCCCGGTGTCTTCTTCCGGACACTTGGAGATTGTGCAAAAATTATTAGGCGCAGGAAGCCGTGCAGAAGATTTTCATTTCTTCTTGGAACTGATCAATTTTGGTACTTTATTAGCGCTTTTGATATATTACCGCAAGGAGATTTTTAGAATCTTGAAACAGGTTTTTGTAAAACACGATCTTCATATGGCGTTGAACCTTTTGATTACATCAATTCCAGCCGGCATTATTGGACTTCTGTTATCCAAATTTATTGAGCAACATAGTTTCTTCTCAAGTCTAACCACAATTGCGATCGCAATGGGTACCGTAGGGCTTCTGATGATCTTCGTTAATAGTCTGCCACACCTTTCCGAGACCGATGAAAAGAAATTACCACATAAAAGAGCATTGGCGATTGGCTTGGCACAAGTTTTTGCCTTAATTCCTGGTGTCTCACGCTCTGGTTCAACAATTATCACAGGACGGGTGATGGGGATGAATTCCGAATCGGCAGCAAAATATTCATTTCTAGCGTCCCTGCCAATCATGTTGGCGGTTTGCGGTAAATCACTAATCTCCAGCTCGAGTCGAGCGTATATTAGTGCAAACTGGCAAATGTTGCTTCTGTCAAACGTTGTGGCTTTCATTTCAGGTTTAATCGCTTTAAAAATCGTGATGAAGTTCTTCAAAAAAGAGAGTTCGATCCCTACTTTTGGCTACTACCGAGTGATCTTGGCCTGTGTCTTGCTAAGTGTCATTCTATTTGCCTAGATAACAAAAAATCTACACAATTCTGTGTAGATTTTTTGTTACCCTTTCGTGACATTTGAGTTTTTCTCAAACACCGCCTGGACTTTATATTCTGTTTTATTCTTCGTCTTCGATAATATTGATATGAGCATCTTTGAGTTGATAGTCATCAACAAAGGATGGAGAACTCATCATAAGATCAATACCGGAGCCGTTCTTCGGGAAGGCGACAATATCACGAATATTCTTATTATCGTTTAAGACCATAAAAATACGCTCAATACCAAAAGCACAACCAGCATGAGGTGGAGCACCAAATTTGAAGGCGCTGAGCATACCACCAAAACGTTTTTCAACATATTGATGATCGTAGCCGAGAATGCCAAAGACTTTATACATAATCTCTGGACTATGGTTTCTAACGGCACCAGAACAAATCTCGTAGCCATTCATCACCATATCATACTGATCGGCAACAATTGCAAGTTTCTCCTCATCTGTCGCAGCAGATTCGAGAGCAATAAGACCACCTTTTGGCATGGAGAATGGATTATGACCAAAATCGAGTTTATGCTCGCCATCATTCCACTCATAAAATGGAAAATCAACAATCCAACAGAGAGCCACAACAGAGTCATCTTTAAGATTAAAATGATCAGCAAAAGCAATACGAAGTTGACCCAAGATCTTATTGACCTTAGTACGATCATCAGAACAAAAGAATATGGCATCACCATCTTTGGCACCGGTGGCCTCTTTGATTCTGGCTAGTTCTTCAGAATGTAAGAACTTAGCGATTGGGCTTTTTTCAACGCCGTTTTCATACATAATATAAGCAAGGCCGGAGGCACCAAGCTTACGAGCTTTCTCGGTAAATAAATCAATTTGAGAACGGGTAAGCGAGGCACCGTTTTCAACACGGATAGCTTTAACACATGGACTCTGAAAAACTTTGAAGTTAGTATTTTTCAGAATTTCAGTGAGTTCGATCATCTCCATGCCATAACGAAGATCTGGCTTGTCAACACCGTATTTTTCCATGGACTCTTGATACGAAATACGTGGGATCTCTTCTGCAAGCAAAGTCTTACCAGCAAAATCAGTAACAAGAGATTTAATAAGAGGCTCGACAGTTTGCCTGACAGTTTCTCCGTTATCAACAAAAGACATTTCGCAGTCAAGCTGGTAGAAATCGCCATAAAGACGATCCGCACGGGGATCTTCATCACGGAAACAGGGGGCAATCTGATAATAACGCGAAAGACCACCAACCATAAGAAGTTGTTTGAATTGCTGAGGAGCCTGTGGTAAGGCATAAAAGAGACCTGGTTTTAAACGAGAAGGCACAAGAAAATCACGGGCGCCTTCGGGACTGGAGTTGGCGAGAATTGGAGTGGTGACTTCGATAAAATCATGCTGGTCCATATAGTTTCTAAGGTAGGAATAAAACTTTGCACGACGTTTTAAGGTGTTTTGCATACTTGGACGACGCAAATCAAGGTAACGATATTTAAGACGAAGTTCTTCGCCGGATTCCGGACCATCATCGTGGGTATTGACTGGAGGAGTATCGGAGCGATTAAGAAGCTCCATGCTTTCGACGACAAGTTCAATGTCACCGGTTTCAATATTAGGGTTTTTAAGATCGGCAGCACGCTCACGAAGTGTACCAGTGGCAGAGATAACAAACTCATCACGTAAAGTCTCGGCGAGAGCAAAAGCTTGCTGATTCTCTGGGGTGATGACGAGCTGAATAATTCCCTGATGATCACGCAGGTCAATAAAAATTAAGCCACCATGATCGCGGCGGGAATTCACCCAACCAGCAACGGTAACGGTTTCGTTTATTTTAGTCTTCAATTCTCCAGTCAATATTCTCATAAAAACATAATACCATATCTTGGGGGAATAGAGGAGAATAGAAGACGTGATTACTAGTACTCTAGACTCAATCAAATGCCTTGAAGTCTTTTATTTCGGCTAGAGCGTCTTTTGCTAGAGAGATAATAGAGGCATATTCCTCTCTTGATCTTTCGATACCATTATTCATATTTTCCAATTGAACATATAGTCTTGATGTTATTGGAAATTTTTTCTTAAAGTCGCCAAAACCGAGTTGCTCCCATTTATAAATTAGGGCTCCAATACTATCTTCATCATAATTGTCCGCATAGCAATCTATACCAAAATAAAAGTCACGAGGATTTTCCAAAGATAAACCCTCTAATTCATTGCTAATACCGTTCAATATTTCTTGTTTCTTCATAAATTTATTATTTCTAATAGCCTTCATCAAATGTTTTTTCGCTAGCTCAACAATATGACGCTTAGTTTGGATTGATTCGACGTCATCTGGCTTCCAATTCGCCAACAGTTCCCAAAGTTTATCAATATACGGAAAGTGATCAACAAACTCCTCAGTAGAGACTAGCTGCTTCCATTTTTCATGTAGAGTAAACAATTCGTAATCGTATGTATCTGCATCTATAAATGTAATGTTTTCTGGCTGCTTATCTGCAAAGTATTTAGCAATATCATTAATTTTATTCTCAATAGATTGTTTATCCATTATGTTGTATATAATAACATAAAAAACCACAGCTAAATAAGCTGCGGTTTAAGTTATTAACAAAAGACACTAAATCTTCGCGTCATCTGGGGCATCGTGGCGATGTTGATCTCCTCTGGGAACGTTTTGATTTGTCCAATGAGACTTTTCCGTCATCCCTCCATCTTTTGTATCCCAAGAAATGCGGTAACCGTCATCATACCATTGTGTGGTGTGACCCTCACCTGTCCTTACGTTAATGTAATTTCCTTTACCAGAGCCACCGATTTCAGTATTAATTCTTGCATTGCGGTCATACATAGTAAAACCTTTATTACGGCTGCTGGTATAGTTCTGACTCTCGCGCTCTTCGAGGACATTACGGCTATAAGTCTTTGATTCTTTACTACCATTATTGATATAATTCTGACTCCCGTGTTTCTCAAAGGCACCACGATTATAGGTTTTATTATCAAACTGATCAAGCGCAGCATGCCCATGACCTAGTCCATCGCCAGATAAGAGGCCGCCATAATAAACCTGAGTAGTACCATCCGCCTTCTTGACGATTTTCGCATCCTCACGATTAGACCAATTTACACCAGCCTTATCAAGAATTTTATCGCGTTCACGCTGATTATCTTGCTTAATCTGGGCTAATTTTTCCTGGAATTCTTCCTTCAGACGGAGATATTCTGCCTGTGCGGAATCGAATTTGGCTTTGTAATGATCGCGTTCGGCTTTGAGCCTCTTAAACTCTGCCTCTGCAGATTCATGACGGGACTTAGCATTATTAAAAGCGTTCTTCGCTATACGAAACGCAGAGCTATCGGTTTTAGGAGCTCGCCATTCAGCATCCTGCTTTGCGGATTTTACTTCCTGACAAAGCCTACTAATTTCTTCATTAATACTGTCACGACGGTTTTTATGATCGTGTCCCTGAGAAGACCAATAGGGGGCTTCGGACTTATTGCCGTACTGATAGCAGCTACTAGCTCTTTCAAAACAATCTTGCATCTCTCGATGTTCATAGTCTGCTTCCTGACGAAGCGATTCAATGCGGGCATTATTCACGTCACGAATTCTACCGTACTCATTCCAAACTTCATGATAGTTGTTACTGGAGCGTTGCATATCCTCATATTCATGATTCATCTCTTCCCGAGCGGAACAACGCTCTTTCCAGGCGGTTTGCATGGCGTCGTGTGCAGCGTTAGCACGATTTTTAGCATCGATATAGTTCTGGAACAAATTTATGAAAAAATGTAATAAAATCATTATGGAAAGGTAAAATATGGAAAAGTCATTTTATGAATTGTGGAAATTGGGAATTAACTTAATTAAAACAAAAATATTTTTTCCAAAAGCCAGATTAATTCGTTTTCCGTTTGATATAAGAGGGAAAAAATATATAAAATATGGA
>ERZ772874.885-NODE-885-length-16108-cov-27.610042_pt1 | contig 16108 bp, 30 predicted proteins | sample MGYA00580586_ERZ772874 | MGnify/ENA primary metagenome ERZ772874 (study PRJEB29015, sample SAMEA2737952) | human oral metagenome | biome: human oral; feature: human-associated habitat; material: dental | place: China | collected 2154 ... | reverse complement strand
CCTGATTCTTTGGGAGATAGTACCAAGCATAGAGGCCACAAGCAAAGATAAAAAGAAGTAACATAAAGATAACGTAAAATGGGGTGAGAGGAGATTGGTATATCCCCTCTATACTATTTGAATCTCCTACTGTTATAAACATCAACATTCCGATAAAATCGATCCAAACTAATGCGGTCCAAGTAAGCAAAGCAATCAGAATATAGGTTAAAAATTTAAATCTATTGATCAGAAACTTTGAAAAACCAAACAACATACTTACCACATTAAGAATGATGCAAGTCAAAAATAGAACTTTAATCCATCCCTGACGACTTCCTGCTTCACCTATAAGGGCCCAGTAAAAGAAAAATGAGCAAAATGGTAAATTTATCCATGGATAAATCTTAATGTAGCCTAAGCTAACACCATTTGTTATCAAAGGACCGTGGTATCTTTCTTTTTCTATATCAGTAATCTTCGCTTTATTTTTTCTATTTTTCTTTGCCATTCACTAAACCTCCCTCCTATTGTTTTTATTAAGGCATCCTTAGCTACGACTCTATCAGACTAGAGCTCTTCTATTTTGCCACTCATGCCTCAAAACTATGCGCCACATTTTTTTTAACTTTCAATTACCCATTCTCCTATCATTAGACTAGTCGTCCATCTACCTTGTCCCATTATACCATATTGAATATTGAGCGCCGATGGGAGGACAAGGTCTGTCGCAAAAAAGAGAAGATGGTCGTCTTCTCTAAATTCGCTCTCTTCATCACTCTGGTAATTCTACCTTCAGGCTCATATCTGTAGGTTGTAAGACTTTCTGAGCAGCTGCGAGGAAGGCTAGACCGTTGTCAGATGGAGAATACTGGAATGTGATATGAATGACTTTTTTATCAAAGTTATCACCGTATCGTGCCACATACTGCTTGCTTTCGAGGAAATAAATATAGTTGTTGAGTTTTTCTTGAAGTTTCAACAAATGCTCCCCCTTCAAAGCTTCTATCCATTTGTTTTCATCAATCAACAACAACTCTAGATGGTCATCTGCAACACCCATCGCATCGAGAAGGGCATCCTTCACTTCTTTAGGTACATTTGCAAATTCTTTAAGAATATTTTCCTCAGTTAAATCTACAAGCACCTCATACTAATGGTATGCTTGATATCCCTCAGGATATGGCAAATCTCTAGTATTAACATATTGTAAATTTTATAAAGCTGAACTCGATAACCCTAGTTTAGATTTTAATATGCTAAACCAAGTTTTGTCCATTTTCCTGTATCTAGATCTAATAGGAAATGAAAACGATCACGACCGTAGGAATCTCGATTCTCCTCAATAACTGCATCGCAAACAACTTTTATTTGGTTACTAAGAACATCTGTGACATAGACCATATTATAACCCTCAGGAGATTTAGCTTGATAAATGAGATTACCATATAAATCCAATATTTTCATTTCAGTAACCGAAGTCTGTTCAGACGAGATTCTATAAATAACTAAAATCAGTTTTTGATTGGGGTAGAAAGAGACTGATTCTTTATTAGGAATCTCTATTTCATGTTTTTTATTATAGCCCCAGGAAATAATGTCAGTCGACTCATGATATTGGAGTATTAACAACCCATCTATAGAGTAATAATAAAAATCTGATGCAATAAAATTTTTTCCAACTCCAATAAAAATAACATTTTTATCTTTATCAAAGTCTGCAAATATTATATTTTCTATGTGAATTTCTATAGTTTCTCCATTATTCTCCCACTTAACACTTTGGTCAGTATATTTAACCCTCATATAAACTACCCTCTCAATATTCTATATTACGAATTCCAATTATCTCTAAATGTTTCATTTTTTCTCTCCCCATCAACATTTCAATCTGATTGGGTCCACCTGGCAAATACATGTTGATTTCCAAATCTATTTGAGGTCCGATAGATCCTACATTTGCAGGTATTTCACTCTCTTCTTTGACTCTATATTGAACAACTCTATCAATATCTTGAAAACCTCCTGTCATCCAGGACATTGTATAATTGCCATTTTCTTCAGTTATGATAAGTCCATTTACTTTTATTTGATTCATTTGGTAATACACCTTTTCCCCTTCATATAAGTATGCTCAATGAAAAATATAGCACTGTTTCTAATCAATCGATTTCTAAATCATCTAACAGAATTATAGTTTCTTTTATCCAAAATGTTGTTTTTATCAAACGAAAAAGTCGCTCTATTGCATCATTTTCATTTTTAAATTCATCTCTGATCCAGACACGTTGACGTTCATTAACTTCATAAACTTTATACTTCCTAGACTTATCATCATAATAGTATCCCAAAGTAAATTGACCTTCAAATCGTTCATCAAGCGCAATATGAAATGCCCCTATCTTATCTCTATGTTTATTAATAAAATTTACTAGTTCTTGTTGCGTCATTTTAAATTTTCCATGGTGTTTCCTATAGTTTCACTACCTTAAGTGGATTGTAGTATTTTTCCTTGAATTCCTTAAGGATCTTCTCTACCTTTTCTTCATCAGTTTCATTAGTGCCAGGCTTATATACACGTGGATTTTTTATTTCATAATAGCCTTGACGTTCAATCGCAGATAGAAAATCATCGTAAGAATACCCTTTTGTACCAATCGTTGGCATAAGTAGTTCGCTGTTTAGAACTGTTAAATAATCTTTTTATAAATATAGTCTCATTATACCACAAAAAGAGAGCGTTTCCGCTCTCTTTATCACTCTGGTAATTCTACCTTCAAGCTCATATCTGTAGGTTGTAAGACTTTCTGAGCAGCTGCTAAAAAGGCTAGACCGTTGTCAGATGGAGAATATTGGAAAGTGATATGGATGACTTTTTTAACAAAGTTATCGCCATACCGCTTCACATACTGCTTGCTTTCGAGGAAGTAGATATAGTTGTTGAGTTTTTCCTGAAGCTTCAACAAATGTTCTTCTTCGGTATCTGGAAGCCAAAGATTGCCATCTATTAATAAAAGTTCCAAGTCTGTATCACTCGTTCCGATTGCATCAATTTCTGAAACATCTAACTGAATAGGAACGCTTTTAATCCTACATCTAAATTTCACAACCTCATATAATTCTTTAATAGCATCCTCCTCTCTTTCAAAACTAGCTTTTTCATGTAACTGTTGACGTTCAGTCACCTCATACACTATAAATCTATTTGCACTTAAATCCTGATAATAGCCTATCGCAAACTGATCTAAAACTTTTTTATTTAAGTATATAGTATAATATCTAAGCTTGTTGCTATTAAATTTTAAAAAATCTAATAATTCCTGTTTTCTCATTAGTTCTCCTCCATCATTTCTATATTCAGCTAATGATTTCCTCGATAGTAGTTTCTCTATCTCTCACCAAATCATAAAATCCTACATGAACGCCTTCCTCATATAGCCAGCACAAGTCGGTGCCGTATGGGGCTTCAAAAATTTTCAGTATAACAGGAGCAATTTTTACAATGCTATTTGCTCCTAAAATTGTGAAATTTTTTGAATTAGCTAGGTAAGCTTCATCATCTTCGATTGATAATAGTGTCCAGCCATTTAATTGTGGAATAGCAGATTCCTCACGATAGGAATAGCGAATAGCTTTACCATCAAGAATATTGTTTGAAACAACAAAACCACCAAAATCATTGTTATTAATTTCTACCATTTTCATACTCCTTTATTATATCAAGCAGACCACTTCTCCAAACATATTCTTCCGCATAGTCTAGACACGATTTTCCAGATTTATTTTTCAACTTATAATCCGAACCAGCCTCTAGTAAAAGCTTATAAAGAGGTTCTAACTCTTCCGTTGCTAATTTTAATAACGTTACTGAGTAAGTCATCGGAATAGAACCAAATTTATCAACTGCATTTACATCAATTCCTGCCTCAACGAGTAATTTCACCACCTCGTATGCATATGCTATTTTAGGCCGCCAATTGGCTTGGAAGAAATAATGAAGAGCATTTCTGTTTTCTTTTTTTGACAAAAAATTTATCTCTACCTTCTCAGATAGCAGATATTTAATAATTTTCAATTTCTCTTCCGGTAAATCATCGTTAAGCATTGCTGTACATAACAAATTCAGTTTTGTATATTCATCAATTTGTGTTATGTCACCATTGTAATTTTCTATAAAATCATCATATGTCCCATTTTGAACAATATCAAAAATATCCACCTTATCTCCTATTCAAACTTATGACTTCTATTAGCAGAAGGTTTTTCAATTCTAAAATTATCTGGATTAAACTGGAAGTCCTTTAATTCTTACAAAGTAATTTCACGATTTTTGAACTTTTTGAAATGAGTCCGTAAAAATACACTACCTTCAATTCGTTATCTTGACCTGACCCTTTTCATATCCCGAATACCAACTACTTTCAGGACTGACATATTCGGGCAATTCCTTTTGTGGCTGTTCTCCTAAAAGAGCCAAGGTCCCATCATGTATTAAACAAGAATAATGAACCGAATCTCTAGTAAATTCTTCATTCTCAGTATCAAATGAGTAAGTATATTCTTTACCGCCTTCCTTTATAGTGATCTGCTTACCTTCTATTTTTATCCATGATGTTTTATCTAATGAAGCCGTTTTAGTAGATTCATTTTTGACTATCAGATAGTAAATTCCATCATCTGATTTCATATCATCAAGAATAGTGGTAATAATCCCTAAAATCATTAATGCGGGAATAATCAAAAGAAACCATTTCCATTTTTTTGATTTATTTTTCATCAGTATCAATTACCTCCATTATCGATAATTTTTTAATTCAGTACTTTTTTCAAACTTGTCAGATTTATTAAGAAAATTTTGAAAATCAACATCGACATATCCAAGGAAAATCACTCTTTCTAGCTCCTGTAACGGCCGTTAGCAAGAATATAATGCGGCTATAAATAGCTTCTTTTTTTACTCTAAGACATTCTTTGATAAGTAAGTCTTTTTCTGTCATGATAATCCTTTCGTTTACCGTGTAATTTAAAGTTGTATCTGGGAACCTTGATATTGCAGATAGACTTGATCAGCTGGTAGATTTCCTTCTCTCCTTTTTCCAAAAACAACTCCATCTCTTCCACCATCTTAGAAATCAGTTCATCCCAATTCCAAGGATTGCTCAGATATGCAACAACTACAGAAAATCAACGTTCTAGCCATTCTAGCATTTGTCGACATTTTTCGTCAATCAATTCTCTATTAGCCAGCTGTTGAATCCATTTTTCTGGGATGCCTTCCAGTTGATAGTAGGCACCAGCCAAGGTACCTGTAATAGCACCGATGGTATCGGTATCCCCTCCAAGATTAACAGCTTTTAGAACAGCTTCTTCAAAACTCTTTGTTGTACCCAAACACCAGAGACAAGCCTTCAAGGTATCAACAACATAGCCTGTAGAAGCAATATCTTCCCTAGCTTTTTGATAAAATTCTTTGTCAAATATTTCTCTAAAATGTTCTTGATACTCTTCCCAGTATTCTGGTTTTTTCTTGAAATAATCTTCAAGATAAGGTTTTGATTGACAAAGTAATTTTTCTAAACGAATGTTAAGAAGAAAACCGATTAAAAGCTGGATATAAAGAATAGATGCCACGATAGACCTTGGATGAGCATGGGTCAGCTTAGTATATTGCTCAATTATTTTTGATCTATAACTGAAATCAACATTTTCATATAAGAGCAAAGCCAAGGGAGATATCCTCATCAAAGCTCCATTGCCATTATCTCTCTCACTAGTCCCTCCACATTTCTCTGGAGAGACTCCTGCCAGATACCGTTCAATCGCCTGATTAGTCGCAACACCAATATCAAAACAATATCCAAAAGGGGTGAGGTAGCCCTGACGATAAGCTACAAATTTATCCATCAACCCATTCAAATCAGAATCCTCACAGAGGTGTTCAATAAGTGCTAAGGATAAAGAAGTATCATCTGACCAGGTTCCAGCTGGTTGATTGTAGGTTCCATAACCCACCATATCTGAAATATGATAGGTATCTCTAGCTCTGAACTCCACAGGAACTCCCAGTGCATCACCTATAGCTAGACCAAAGATAACCGAATTTATCTTTTGTTTAAGATCATACCTTCTATACTGATTTGAATCATCTTCCCATTTATCTCTTAATCTCACAGCATTTTCCTATTCTATTAAATCCATTTTTAGAATAATATTATCAGCAACCTCTTCCACACCCTTTATCAGGAATGTTGAATCCCTTGTCAACCAACATACTAAAAGAATTGACCCTGACAGCTTCAGAAGCACTGATTTTCCAAGTTATAAATTCGTTAAAATATAGAAATTTAGCAATCAATCCTCTTCATCAAACATAAGGGCATCTAGCTCTTCTATATCAGCCATAATCCCTTCATAACTAGAGATAATATTATGCAATACTTCCAAAGTGATGACGCCTGTTGAATCCTTTATCGTGACCTCCGTACCTATGTCGCTTAAATCATGAATTAACTCCCTAACCTTTCGAAGTTCGTCCAGCTTTAAATCATCGACTTCCATCACTGGATCATGACTTTCTATTCTTAACTTTAGTTGTGAAAAAGGTAAAGCAGAATATTTTCTTAATATCTTGTATGTCAAAGACTTATTATCAATAGCATCAATACGAATATCTAACACAAGCTCTACCCCTTTTTTATTTAATAATAACAGTCCAAGTGTTGTCCAATTCAATTATACCATACTGTAAGAGACTAAAAAGAGAGCGAAAATTCGCTCTCTTCACATCACTCCGGCAATTCTATCTTCAAGCTCATATCTGTATTCTGCAATACCTTCTGAGCAGTGGCTAGAAAGGCTAGGCCATTATCAGATGGAGAATACTGGAATGTGATATGGATGATTTTTTTATCAAACTTATCACCGTATCGCTCCACATACTGCTTGCTTTCGAGGAAGTAAATATAATTATTAATTTTTTCTTGCAGAATTTCCAAATGAACTGCTTCTATCTCTTCCTCCCATCCAACTGGATCCACCAGAAGAAGCTCTAAATGATTATCAACTGTACCAATAGCGTCAAGTTCAGTTGGCTTGAGTTCTAAGGAGATTGCTTTTTGTAACAGTTCTTCAAATTCTTGATTGGAAAACAACCGTTTAATAGATGATGGATTTACTAAAATACGAACAGGTGAGGATCTAAAGAAATTTTGTCTAGCTACTTCTTTACTTTCCTTAGTCACCCATTCTCCAGTTTGTAAGAATAGTTCAACCTCATAAGCGTCCTGTTCTGACCTTAAAGCCTTATCCACTAATTCTTTACTAACTGGATAAGTAACTTCTCTATCTTGAACACCCCCTGTCATCCAAGACATTGTATAATTGCCATTTTCTTCAGTTATAATAAACCCATTTCCTTTTATTATTGTCATTTTCATCCTTTTCTGCTTATTTCAATGGCAATACATAATCGTCTGGAAGTTTGCCTCTCCAGTCAATCCATTTTTATTTTTTTATAGGATTGAAATTACAGCATCAAAACATTACTGTTCGATAGAATTTAAAAAGTTATCAATATCTTGGCCTTCTAAACTTTTGACCTTAACTCCCTGATCTTTAAAGTTTCCTAAAGGTGTTTCGATTATTTTTAAGACTTCGATATCTTTTCGACCAATCTCTTTTGCCCACTCTAATTTGTTTATCTGCTTGAATCCCAACTCATCCTTTATTTGATTTTGGCTGGCATCTGATTTTATTTCAAACCAATCCTTCTCAAATCACCATCAGTTACCTAGTCTTTTAATAAGCTGTCAATTCTATTTATCCAGAAAGAAAATTGAGCATTTCTTCTTTTCATGTATGCAGTATCCGAATCTAAGACATAAAAATCCGTTAAACCGTCTCTTGGGAAAAACATACTTTTGTACATTTTTCGAAGTTTCTCTATACATTCATTTGGGAGTTCAGGATTTTCTATATTTTGTATGATTGCTATCATATTTTTAAGCGTCTCTATAAAATACTTTACATTATGCTGTTCCTTGTACTCTGATAAAAACTCTATTGATTCAGCTAAAGAATCCGTTAATTCTTTTTTAAAATTGGTCATTAGGCCATTCTCCAAAATTTCCTTTACTCATCAATAGAAATCGAGTTTATATCCGACATCTATATTTGACTATCTCATACACTTCCTCAACAGCCTCTTCTTCATTTTTAAAGTACGCAATTTCAATCAAACTCTGGCGTTCTGTTACTTCATACACCAGAAATTGATTTGATTTCGAATCCAGGAAGTACCCTATTGCAAACTGTTCTAATGCTTTTTGGTTTAGATAGATTGTATGATATTTAAGCTTACTTCGATTACACTCTAAAAAAGCAAGTAACTCCTCTTTTGTCATTGTAGTTTCTCCGTTAGTTTTATGGCTTTTTAAATTAAGGTGATTTTAGGTTGTTTCCTTCCTTCTTCTCTCTCCATACTTAGGATTAATTATACTAAATAAGCGAATTTGTTCTTCTTGAAGAAGGATATTATAACGGTCAAAATCTCCATTAGCATTAGCCCAGGCATTTTTTGATGCAATTCTAGTAACATATGATTGCAAAAGATAATAAAGAATATCTTCCTTATTATCAAATTTTTTCTCAGAATTTATTTTGCCACGTTCGACACCAACAATGTAGTAATAATCGCCCTCTAAATAAATAGTACGCCCTTCCGGTAAGAATAGAGATGGTTTTTCTTCGGTAAATAAATCCGACGGATTAAGATTTGTCTCCCCTATTTTTAATAGCAATTCCATTAATTCATCCTTTAACAGCATTCTTTCTACCTCATTCCACTATTCATAAATACTCAATGTTAGCTAAATAAGAATAGGATACTGGTCTCACCTGATTTTGTATCAATATATGATATTATTTCCGCAAAAGAGGTATTAAATTTAGTAGAGTATGTAGTTTTTTCGGAAAATCTACCATATTGTTTTTCTAACCACTTATCCTGGATCTCTTTTATATCTTGTAGTTTATATTCAAACATATTCGAATAACTTATTGGTTCATTTGATTGGAATATACTTAATTTTAAAGATTCCAGAGTGTTATTTTTGAAATTAAAATCTGCCCAAAATTCTAATCCTTCAATCATGATGGGAGATTTTAACATAAATAAGTTAGAATGTTCATCTTGTTGAAGATAACCTTTAAAATTATTATAAAATATTTCTTTTGTTAATTGTTTGTTGATAACTGTATTATTTATAATCATTAGAACTCCTGGTTATCTCCTATTTTCATCTGTTTAACAAAAGTTTTGATAATCTAGTCTCATTATACCACAAAAAGAGAGCGTTTCCGCTCCCTTTCTTACTCCGGCAATTCGATCTTCAAGCTCATATCTGTATTCTGCAATACTTTCTGAACAGCTACTAGAAAGGCCAAGCCATTATCAGATGGAGAATACTGGAATGTGATATGGATGACTTTTTTAGCAAAGCTATCGCCATATCGCTCCACATACTGCTTGCTTTCGAGGAAATAAATATAGTTATTGAGTTTTTCCTGCAGAATTTCCAGATGGACTGCTTCTATCTCTTCCTCCCAGCCAACTGGATCCACCAGAAGAAGCTCTAAATGACTATCAACTATACCAATTGCATCAAGTTCGCTAGGTTTTAGTTTTGAAAATATGGCTTTATATAACAATTCTTCAAATTCTTTTTCAGAGAAATAGTGTCTCTTTCTATACATTTCTAATTATTCTACTTGTTTGTACCGCCATAGTCTCTGTTTCATTTAATTTCAAAACAATACCTCCCAATCTTTTATCTCCAGCCTTTAGCTTTTAAATATTTCTCTGGTATATAGGACTCGATTTTTGTTATGATTTCTTTTAAATAACTATCTCAATCACTTATTTCGCTATAACAACTGTTTGGCTTAGAAAGCAATAACCCTTCCTCGCCGTTTAAAAACAGATAAATCTCAAAGAAATCATTCTCGTACTGAAATTTTACTCCAGCAAAATTATAGACGCGGAAGTTCAGTTTGAATGTATGACGATTGGGTTCATCAACTATATCATCAAACACTATACCATTAATCTTATTTTTAATACTTCTTTTAACTATATCAAAAAATTCATTTGATAAAATATCCATTTTATTTTCAAACATTACAAGATACCTCTTCTTTAATACCATCCCTTAGCTTTTAAAAACTTATCTGGAATACGAAGCTCAATTTCTGCCATGATCCCTTTTAAGTAGCTATCCCAATCTGTTATCTGGCTATATACAACTGGCTCTTTAGTGATTGATACCTTCACTTCTTTTGTTAAAACAATAAAGAACTCACACATGTCATTTTCATAATCAAATTCGACAAAAAAGTAATCATAGACTTTAAAGTCTAATTTAAAAGTTTGATGATCGGGTTCATCAACTATATCGTATATATAAAATGTTCCAATTCGCTTGGCAAAAACTCTATCCAATATGTCGCAGAATTCATCCGCTAAAATATCCATTTTACTTTCAAACATTGCAAGATACCTCTTCTTTTTTACCATCCCTTGGCTTTCAAAAACTTGTCGGGAATGCGGGACTCAACTTCTATCATCAGTTCTTTCAAGTACTTATCCCAGTCTCTAATCTCACTATAAAAAGTAGGTTTGTCTCCTTCGTTCAAGTCAGCACCGAAACGATCACCAATAGAAATTGTAAATCCACAAAAATCAGCTTCATAGTTAAACATCATAAAGAAATAATCATACGCTATAAATTCAAGTCTAAAAGCTCTGTACTGTGGATATTCAACAACATCTACAATGTTTGGCTCAGTGATGCGATCACCAAATGCACTTTTGATTTTTTCTCTCGTTTCTTCTGCTAGTCGAAGCATTTTATTATCTTCCATTCGAATACTCCTTTATTCTCATAGCCATCCCTTGGCTTTTAAAAACTTATCTGGAATCCGAAGTTCGAGCTCATCCTTGATTCCTTTTAAATAACTATCCCAATCTGTTATTTGGCTATATACAGCAGGCTCTTTTGTAAGGGATAGCTTCACTTCTTTCGTTAAAACAATGAAGAACTCGCAGAGGTCATTCTCATAATGAAATTCAATCGCGAAGTAATCGTAAGCCTCGAAGTCTAATTTAAAAGTTTGATGATTCGGTTTATCAACATAATCGTAACCTGCAATCGTATCTATTCTTTCTCCAAATATTTTCCTTATTTTCTTTCTAGTTTCTCTTGCGAGCTCTAGCATATCGTTTATTTGCATACTCCGATCCTCTTTCATCTTACTACCATCCCTTGGCTTTTAAAAACTTGTCCGGAATCCGGAGTTCGAGCTCATCCTTGATTCCTTTTAGGTATTTATCCCAATCTGTTATTTGGCTGTATACAGCTGGCTCTTTGGTCAGGGATAATTTCACTTCTTTCGTTAAGACAATGAAGAACTCGCAGAGGTCATTCTCATAATCAAATTCAATAGTAAAGTAATCATATGCCTTAAAATCAATTTTAAATGCACGATGATTGGGTTCATCAACTATGTCGTATATACATGTATCATCTATTCTCTTCCCAAAATGAGTTCGAATCATTCGGCTCGTTTCAACAGCAAACTTCTCAGTTTCATTTAATTCCATATCACTATTCTCCTCAAAGACATCATTTCTTTAATATCTATTTGATCAATTCTTTAATAAAACTTCTGCTCTATCTGAATCTAGAAAGTCTTTCAATAGTTGCAAGGTGTGTTCAACAGACTTTTTATCACGGCCATACACTCTTTTTATGCTTTTGTCATCAATTATCTGTGACAACAATGTGACTGAAAATCTCTGTTCATCAGCTTGAGTGAACCAAATGTTAAACAAGCCACCCTCTCCAGCTTCTAATTGGGTATTTTTACCAGTTGATGATATCCCCATCGTCATATGATAACCCTTATACATGAACGGAAAATTAAAATTTTTATCTTCTCCTTCATGAATGGCAATCGTATCAAGGTCAATCGAAAAAATTTTCTCTAAAGCTTGTTTGACATTCTGATAACCCAAACTATCTCTTGTAGGCAAGTAACCTTCGCTCATTGATGAGCCCTCCACATATTTCCGAAATTTTCAAACTGCTATTACTTTGATGTAGCCCTATCAACTATTTTTCCTGTCTTTAGATTGACTTTTAACCTTCTAGCATAAAAATCAGTCGCATAAAGCCAGCCATCTCTCAAAGTCATCTGTTCAAAGGGATAAATATTATTACTGTATCCACTATTATCAATCTTCCAAACCACATTTCCACTAGCATCAACTCTTAAAATGTTACCTTATTATCTAACGAAAATTTTTGAATTCCTTCTTTCTCATCTTGTTCAATTTCTTGAATTCTTTCTTCAGAATCCTGAATAGCTTTTTGAAAAATATTTATAAGTCCATCTATATTATTTTTATCTGAAAATGTATCTCTTAATTCCATTTATATCCTCTTTCTAAATCCATAAAGCGCCTTCTTATAGGTTAATGAATTTTCAGCATATTACCAGTTTTATTGATTATTCTGATTTTATTCCAATCGGGATGTTCCTCTTCTATCCCTTTTTTCTCTTGCCAAACTGGGACCAGTAGAAAGTGATTAAAGGGAATAACCGTACCCATAACTGTTGAGCGGAGTTTCTTCCTTTGTTTATTTCCTTCTATTTCTTTATTTTCTTTACTCTATTCACTTGTTTTATTTTTGTCAAACACATTTTCCCCTATTTCCGTCCAAAACCAATATTCTCTTGGAATTAAATCTAGGAAATATTGATATTCCCCAATCCATGGAGCTGATAGATACTCTTCAAAAGAAATAGACTCTGCGTAATTTGAGTACAACAACAAATTATCCATATCAACAAATAAAGATGGGGCGAAATCATAAATAGCGTTCAGTTTATCCCTTTTATACTCATTAGCAAAGACTTGCCTTAACTCTGAAAGGTCGCAACTATATTTTTGCATATCCTCTAAAAAATAGAGGACATTCTCGGGCAATAAAAACGGGGAGCGAAATCTCTCTTTATCAATATGTTCTACACTATATCCCGCTTCTTCGTAATTAATATACCACAGCTCCAAGTCAGAAATATACCAAGAATACTGATTTTTGTACTTAAAAGCGACAACAATATTTTCACCATATTTTGCTCTAATCATTTTTTCTCCTTATTCAAATAAGTCTAGTTTTATAGCACTCAAGGAAATAGACTTTTGGAGCGCTATTCAAAACTATTTTTTAAAATTTCATATTCACGAGATGCCAGTTCTACGAGCAAGATGCTCACGAGTGTTCCATCTTGAGAAAATCCTAATTTTACTCTCCCATTAGTCAGATACATAGTTTCCTTAGGATTAAGCAAATGTATTTTCAAAAAGTCTTTAGACAAAAAGACATCAAAGGACTGCTTCCTATCATGTAGTCCATTTGTAAACATGACAGTATCACGAAAAACAGGAATGCCTTCTATCTCTTCCACTTCTTCTAGACTCATGTCATCCATTAAAGTCACATTTGATACCTGGGCAAGGATAATATTCATCAATCGAAAAGAATCTGGATTTATCCCAATCTCAAGTAGGCTATTATCACCTACTAAACGGAAGTAATCTTTTCGTATATATGAGGGGAAACTCGAACATTCAATAGTAAGAGGCGTATAATAGTCCACCTCTACATTGTAGGTATCTTCAATCACATGGCTTAATGTTAACATAGTCGACCCTCTCAATTCTAAATGATATGAACTAAACTGATAGAGTAGTTCTCTTACTATATCAAATTTTTTAGCCATTAATCAGAAAGCACTTTTTTACATTATATCACATTAGAAATTAGGTCCAGAAAAGATTATAAAACCTCAAGAATACTAGAAAAGAGAAGACAACATCTTCTCTTTTTATATCTTACTCCGGCAATTCGATCTTCAAGCTCATATCTGTATTCTGCAATACCTTCTGAACCGCAGCTAGAAAGGCTAGTCCGTTATCTGATGGAGAATACTGGAAGGTGATATGAATGACTTTTTTATCAAAGTTATCACCATATCTCTCCACATATTGCTTGCTTTCGAGGAAATAAATATAGTTGTTGAGTTTTTCCTGCAGAATTTCCAGATGGACTGCTTCTATCTCTTCCTCCCAGCCAACTGGATCCACCAGAAGAAGCTCTAAATGATTATCAACTATACCAATAGCGTCAAGTTCGCTAGGTTCTAGTTCTGAAACAATAGCTTTGGTTACGATTTGGGTAAATTCTTCTGCTGTAAACAAAGAACGACTATTTTCAGGGTTTTTTAAAATAAAAGAAGGATGATTTTCGATGAAGAGCTTATCAGATTCTTCTTGTGTATATTGTTTTTTAGATCTCCAAAAACCATACTGCGCATAATTCATCAACTCTTTGCCACTATGTTCTCCCGACATGTAACTGTCTGCAGCTTCTTTGGGGATTTCTCTAATCACTTCTGGGCAGGTAATATTAAAAGTTGGATAACGCAAGAAATACTTATCGCCATCTTGACAGATTTCCAACATGTCTTTTTTGCTTAAATAAATCGTTTCCATTTCTATCCTCCGTCATTCGAGCTAGTTGAAAAATAAAGGCCTGAGACAAAAAGCCCCAGACCCGTTATCTATATAAATGAGATCCTAAATCTTATTTCAAACTATTAGATCTTTGATTTATCGGAAGATGAAGAGGAGCTTGAGTCAGATTTAGAGCCAGAATCGGTTGATTTATTTCCTTTACGAGTTTCTGCACCATTTGCTGAATACTCATTTACAAAAATTGATTTACGCAATTCAATAAAGTTTTCGTCATTGAGAATATAGCGACCCTCTTTTGTCTTCGTTAACTCCATTGTAAACTCACGTGGCGCAATGTAGCCAAAGTCTTCATTCATACGGTCAAAAGCGTAATAGAAGAGGAAGTTATTTACCAAAGCCAAACGCTTCTCAAGATCTGGATCCGTTGAGTCTTCCAAGGCTTTTACATCTTCAATCCCATTTTCAAACAAACTAGCTTTGGTCATATTGATTAAATTGGCCAAATCACGTGTTGCAATCGCACGGCTCTTAAATGTTACCGTTGCTGTTTCTCCATCGTCTTCAACTTTAGTAATCTCAAAATCATCGCCAATCGTAGCCAAGACTTTAAAACGTGCTTGGTCAAATAACTCCAAGATTTTTGATGGAGGAAATTTTTCTGTCTTTAAGTCAAGCGTGTAGTTTTCTTCTGGCGTATATTTAGACAGATTTTCATCAACGTAAGACTGAGTAATGCCTTTCTTCCATTTGTCAACAGAAGTTCCCATCAAGGTCGTGAAACCTGAAGAGTGATCTGTAAAGACTGCACGCAAGATAATATCTGCGTCTTTTTCAATCCGCTTTTCATTGGTTTCTTTTTCTGATGTAGAAGATGAAGACTGCTCTGTCTTCACGTTTTCAGCATTCTTCTTCTGTGGTTTTGGTAGGGCCGAACATGCTCCCAACAAAAGAATACAAGCAGGCAATACGCCAAATTTCATCAATTTTTTCATTTTTTCTCCTTTATTTATGTAAGAGTACAACCATTATACCAAAATATTATCAATTTGTTACAGTATTTGCTCGTAGCGTAATAAAAATGTAATATTTTGAGATTCCTTAAAGAGCTAGAAATTTAAGAAAGGGCAAGTTTTTCTCTAACAACCTAATTTTCCGAGAACAGCCTGATAGTTTTCTTGGACTTGATCCAGTCCAACCACCACTTCTTGACGAGTTTCATTATTCTTCACAGTGACTTGGTTGCTTTCGATCTCACTTTCACCTAAAGTAATGATGGTCTTGGCTCTAAAAGCATCTGCTGACTTGAACTGAGCCTTGAGCTTGCGGTTCAGATAATCCCGCTCAGCCGCAAATCCTTGATTGCGGAGGGCTTGCACTAATTCCAAAGCACTGCGATTGGCAGCTTCACCTAGAACGGCAATATAGGCATCCAAGCCTGTCTCAAGCGGCAGAGCTACTCCCTGTTTTTCTAAAACCAAGAGGAGACGCTCCATTCCCATACCAAAACCAAAGGCAGGGGTTTCTGGCCCA
>ERZ772874.883-NODE-883-length-16139-cov-20.038423_pt1 | contig 16139 bp, 13 predicted proteins | sample MGYA00580586_ERZ772874 | MGnify/ENA primary metagenome ERZ772874 (study PRJEB29015, sample SAMEA2737952) | human oral metagenome | biome: human oral; feature: human-associated habitat; material: dental | place: China | collected 2154 ... | reverse complement strand
CCTGCTCATGAGCCCCAGCCGTATCGTGCTGGGTGGCGAGCTCGTGTTCGCCTGTCCCGAGCTCGTCCCGCAGATCGCCGGCGACATTGCCGGTCGCCTCGTGCCGGGGACCAGCTGGGGCGTCGAGGTCGTCGCCGCCCGTCTCGACGGGCTCGGGCGCGCCAAGGGGGCGGCAGCCGCCGCGGACTCCTATGTGACGGCCTGCCTGGAGGAGGCCAAGCGCGACCAGAGGAGCTTCGGATGAGCACCGTGATCCTGCCGATGCCCACGATCCGGCCGGTTGAGAGGGAAGGGGTCGCGCCGTCGTCGGATTCGGGGCTCGCCTCGACCCCGCACCTGGACGCGACGGCGCTACCTGAGACGGGCCCCGCTTCCGGGCCGCTGACCCGGAGCCGCCTGCCCCTGTCCGTCGTCGCCAAGCCGACCGGTGCCGCCTGCAACCTGGACTGTCAGTACTGCTTCTTCCTGTCCAAGGAGCTGCTCTACAACATCCCCCGCCAGCTCATGAGCGAGGAGACCCTGGAGCGCTATGTCGCCGAGTACCTGGCCGCCAGCGCCGACGGCGAGGTCACCATGCTCTGGCAGGGCGGCGAGCCGACCCTGCGTGGCCTGCCGTTCTTCCGCCGACTCGTCGAGCTGTGCGAGACCTACCGGCGCCCCGGCCAGAGAGTGGTCCACGCCCTCCAGACCAACGGCACCCTCATCGATGAGGAGTGGGCCGCTTTCCTCGCCGACAACGACGTGCTCGTGGGCGTGTCCATGGACGGGCCTCCGTCCATGCACGACGCCTACCGGCTCAACCGCGGTGGCCGCGGCACCCACTCCATGGTGCTGCGCGGATGGAAGCACCTGGTGGCCGCCGGCGTGCGCCGCAACATCCTGTGCACCGTCCACGCTGCCAACCAGGATCAGGGCGCCGAGGTCTACCGCTACTTCCGCGACGAGCTGGGCGCCACCCACCTGCAGTTCATCCCGATCGTCGAGCGGGTCGAGCCCGAGCAGCTGGCCGCGGCCGAGGCCGGCTGGCGCACCGACACCGGAGCCCGCGTCCTCTATCGCCAGGCCGGCAGCTCGGTGACCTCCCGCAGCGTCGATCCGCAGGCCTACGGGAGGTTCCTCTCCGACATCTTCGACGAGTGGGTGGCCCACGACGTCGGACGCGTGTTCGTCCAGGACGTCGACTCGGCGCTCTCGGCGATGTTCGGCATCCACCCCACCTGCGTCCACGCTCCCGAGTGCGGCAACAACATGGCCATGGAGTTCAACGGGGACGTCTACGCCTGCGACCACTGGGTGGAGCCGGAGTGGAGGCTCGGCAACATCACCGACCAGCCCTTCGCGGCGCTGGCCCAGACCCCGACGATGCAGCGCTTCGCCACCAAGAAGAGCGCCCAGCTGACCGACCAGTGCCGGCGCTGCCCCGTGGTGCAGCTGTGCTGGGGAGGGTGCCCCAAGGACCGCTTCACCCGCTCGGTCGACGGCCAGGAGGGCCACAACTACCTGTGCGCCGGGTACGGAGCCTTCTACTCCCACATCACGCCCGACCTGCTCGCCATGGTCCGGCTCCTGAGGGAGGGGCGCGCACCGGCCGACATCATGGACCCGGGCACCAGGCGCACCCTGCAGCCCGAGAGGGAGTAGAGGAACGTGGCTGTACTCACCGCCCTGGGAGTCGGGGTGCTGGTTGGCGTCGTCGTTGGAGCCCTGGGGGCGGGTGGCGGCATCCTGTCGGTCCCGGCCCTGGTCTACCTGCTGGGACAGGACCCCCACGACGCCGCCGCAGGGTCCCTCGTGGTGGTGGGGCTGACCGCGATCGTCTCCCTCGTCGCCCCGGCCCGGGCCGGGAGGGTGCGCTGGCGCGACGGGCTGACCTTCGGCCTTATGAGCGTGCTCGGTGCCCTGGTGGGGTCTCGGGCCTCTACGGCCGTTGACGGCACCGTCCTGCTGACCCTGTTCTGCGCAATGCTCGCCGTGGTCGGTGTGGTCATGCTCGTGCGCGGGCTGCGCTCGTGGCGGGGCTCCGACGACGGCGGTGACGGTGAGGGCGAGGCGTCGGCCCGGCGTGGCCTGCTGGTCATCGCGGCGGCCGCGACCTTCACCGGGTTCCTCACCGGCTTCTTCGGGGTAGGGGGCGGGTTCATCGTCGTGCCGATGCTCGTGCTCGCCCTGGGCTTCCCGATGAAGGAGGCCTCCGGGACCTCACTGCTGGTCATGATCATCGCCTCAGCAGTGGGGCTGGCGGCCCGAGTGGGGACCCACTCGAACGTGGACTGGCCCGTGGTACTGGCCTTCGCGGCGGCCTCAATGGTGGGAGGGGTCCTCGGCGGGCCACTGACGAAGCGCGCCTCGGCCTCGATCCTGACGACGGTCTTCGGTGTCCTGCTCCTGGGCGTGTGCGTCGCGACCACTTACGATCTACTGGCCGCCTGAGTGACCGGCGGGTGCCGCTGTGCCGCGCCCTCGGGCCGTGGAGACGGGGCTGGCCTGTGTGACGCGATACGTCATGCACTGCGTTTGCGATCAGATCGTTCGGCAGCAAGGACACTGAACGGTTGTGGCGCCGGGAACGAGTTCCGTCGATCGATCCTCGGATACAACGAGTCGCTTTGCATAAGTTACGTCAGATCGCATCTGTGCAGTCAGTCGACGAGCTTCGAGTGCCGCCGGGGAACCGACTCGAGATGCTTCAAGGTGATCGAGTCGGCCAGTACAGCATCAGAATTAACGACCAGTGGCGGATCTGTTTCGTATGGGCAGGCGCTGGAGTGGAGAAGGTCGAGATCGTTGACTACCACTGAAATGAGCAAAAAGCTCGCCCCTATTCATCCGGGAGAGGTCCTGATGGAGGACTTCATCAAGGGCTTCGGGATCACCCAGAACAAGTTGGCTGTCGCTATCGGTGTACCGCCGAGGCGTATCAATGAGATCGTGCACTGCAAGCGCGGTGACTGCGGATACGGCGCTGCGGCTTGGCAAGTACTTCGGGGTATCCGCGCAGTTCTGGTTGAGCCTGCAAACCCAGTATGACCTCGACGTTGCTGAGGATCGCCTCTCGACGCAGATTGACGCCATTACCCCGCTGCAGGTGGCTTGAGAGCCGAAATGCTGGGCAGAGTCGGTCGGCCTGCTGAGATCGGCGGCGTCGGTGGTATGAGCAGCGAGCCGGTACCTGAGCGGATCAACGCCTAGAACGTCATCGGAAGTGGCTCGGGGAAAGGAGGAGAACGCGGCGCTAACTGCTCTCCTCGTCACGGTCGATAATTCTACCGCCCTGCCTTAGAGCGTCCAGTCTGCTACGGCACTCTTAAAAAACAATGTGATCTTGAGGGCCACAGTGCTCACGCTCCCAGCGGCTTTCAGAAGATCTCTCAGTGTCTCACCATCATCGTGTCCCACGATGAGATGGACCGATACTGTTGTGGGAACACCTTCGTTGGTCCCTGCGCCGGTGAGTTCATCCACGTCGGCCACCATCGTCTTCGCTGCCAGCACCCTGGGGCGCCGCCCGTGCCACAACGTGACTGCATTACCCTACATCAGTGCGATCGGAGTTTATAGCGGTAGTCGCCTAGATTGCAGTAGTGACGATTCCTACAAACTTAAGCACTGATTGCTGTTTAATAACTCAAACTTTCTAATCGGTCATCAAGAGCGCTCCGCGGGGCTACTGCTGCGGCTAACGTGAAGATGTTTCTGTGGCCGCCTTCATGCCGAGGAGATATCGTGAGTGACGTCGATAAATTTCTTGTACTAATCCGCGATGATGAAACAAACGCAGTGTGCGATAGAACGCGATCCATTAAGTGGGCTAAACCTGACAATGGTGTTGTGAGGGTCCAATTTAGGAATGGCGGTCAGTCATACCCGTATCGGCACCCAAAGGCGCGTTATCTCAAGGCTGTGGGCCTCCGCGCTCTAAAACCGACCGAACTGCTTGAGGTAAAAGGAGAGACGTGGCGTCCCCCTCTCACGATTGTGGCCTTCACTGACGTATACGATGGGTCATATTCAATAGTTCGATTCTATCGCGACAACAAAATGTTGGGAAAAGGACGCCTGCACCGTCCCGATGACGTCAGACTGTTAGCTTCGTCCGTGTCCGCGGGAAGCGGTGCTGATGTCTTTAAATACTGGAAAAAAACTGCGTTCATGTTGGATGACGATGACCCGACCCGCCCAGCATTTGAATCCATAAATTTTGTTCACCCCGACAGTGTGTTGTCTGCGTACATGGAGGGAGTTAATTCTCGAACATCGGGAATTCGGTCACCCATTATTCTACCGTTTCAGAGCAATGAGGATCAAAAGATTGCGGTGGAGAGGGCACTTTCTCATCGAGTTAGTGTTATTGATGGTCCTCCTGGGACTGGAAAAACGGAGACCATACTTAACATCATCGCCAACATTCTTACGGTTCCCGGGGCGACGGTTGGAGTTGTGTCTTTTGGTAACGCTGCTGTGGAGAACGTCAAAGACAAGCTAGATGAGGCGGGATATGGGTTCGTGGCGGCACGTTTGGGTAGGGAAGAATACGTCACCTCCTTCATCGCTGACCAAGAGGCTCGAGCGAGTAATATCGCTCGTTGGCTGAGCCAGGTGTCCGTTAACGGGACTGCGTGGTCTGCTAGAGAGCAGATGGTGTATAATCTTGAGCAAACCGAGAAGCAACTGCTCAGAGTGTGGAATTCCTCTCGAGAACTTGCAAAGGTGCGCAGCAAAATAGAGGGATACTCTTTGGAGGCTGCTCATCTGGAGCGTCGAGCCGAAAGTGGCGTTTTTCCTGATTTAAGTGAACTGCCTCTGCTGCGCAAAAGTTCTGGGTATATCCTCGAGTATTTGGCTGAAACCACTCTTCGCCCGGATCTTCCTGAAGGCATCATGGGGCTTATTCCGCGTATCCGCAGATACTTCAAATATGGCAGAACTAAAGACATAGATACGAGTGATGCTGATACTGTTGTCAGCCTGGAAAGGGCATTCTATGCCAAGCGGATTGAGGAGTTGAAGCGAGAAGAGCGGCGTTGGCAGGCCGAGGTCGGTGATCGTAATTCCGAAGCAATCAGGGGTCATTATCAAAAAGGCTCTCGTGCGCTTTTGGATTTCGCACTGCGGCAACGTTACTCGAATAGTGTACGCCCTTTTTTTGATGAGAAGGATAAAGCGATCTGGAAGCATACGTCGGAGTTCTTGTCCGAGTGTCCAGTGGTTCTTACGACTTGCCATTCGATTCGGAGGAATCTGTCAGAAGGAAGTCTTCTGGATTGGGTGATTATTGATGAGGCGACTCAGGCCAATTTGCATGCCGCTGCTTTGGCTATGAGTAAGGCAAGAAATGTTGTGGTGGTTGGCGATCTTAAACAGCTCGGGCCGATTTTCAATAAGCGGTTGGAGGCTGCTTCAATCTTCCCACCACTTCCCGTATACGATGTTACTGTGCACTCTATTCTCTCGTCAGTCACCGAGCTCTACGGCCAAGGGCTGCCTCGAACGATGCTGCGCGAACATTACCGTTGCGCGCCTGAGATCATCGAGTTCTGCAATAAAATGTTCTACAATGGTGAGCTGATTTCCATGAAGCCTAAAAAGTCTGACGATCGATGGCCTGCCTTAATGGTTCGTAAGACGGCTCCAGGAAATCATATGCGCACTTTACGGCGCGCCCTCACTAAAGGTACGTACAGTCAACGTGAAATCGATATTGTCGAGGAGCTCCTCGGGGGTGTCGTTGACGGCGTAGATCTTAGGAGCATCCTCGGGCTTGAAGAATCGGGAAGTGATTATATGCTAGGCATCACAACTCCCTATAGGCTCCAGGCTGACCGGCTCGGCGAGGCTATTTGTCGTATGGATGATGCTCCTGAAATGAGTTCTCTGAGCGAGACTATACATAAATTTCAAGGGCGTGGGGCTAAGGCAATGATTCTTAGTACGGTTGTCGACGAGTCTCGCATTGGTCACATGAAGTTGGGGTTCGTTGACGACCCGAGAATGATTAACGTTGCGGTTTCTCGAGCCAAGGAGAAGTTCATTCTTGTAACCAACCATAACGAGGTTCCTCGAAGCAAAGTAATTAAAGCGCTCATTGACTATATTAGATTCCAGGATCCCGATCAGGTGACCGAGAGTGGGGTTCTGTCGGTTTTCGATCTTCTTTATAGGGAGTATTCCGAACGTCTTAATGAGTTTGCTTCACGAATTCATGGGGGGAGCAGGTATAAGTCGGAAAATATTATGTGGACCCTCATCAAGGATGTTCTCAAAGATCCTGCGTATGAGCTTCTTGAGGTGGTTTCGCAGGTGAGGCTTCGAGACTTACTTCCGAGCATGGGAAAGTTGAACGAGAAGCAGAAAAAGTTTGCTTCCAGATCCGCTATTGATTTCGCCATATATCATAAGGTGAGTCGGCGAATGTTGCTCGCGGTGGAGGTGAACGGAACCAGTTTTCATGAGGATAGCCCTGAACAGCAAGCGAGAGATGAGCTGAAGGCGCAGATTGTAGGCATCTATGGAGCCGACATGCTTTCGGTGAGAACTAACGACAGCAGCATTGAGTCAAAACTCAGAAGGAAACTTGATCAGGTCATGAATTAAGGGGTGTGTTGGTGGGACAAGGAGTTTTGTTTACGGGATGTCATGAGTGATTCCTGACCTGGGTAAAGCCGTCGACAACCAGATCGGTGCTGTCCGGGGAGCATTTTCGTCGGTCCTGATGCGGGCGGGCTTATCCGCGCTCCTGCCGTCTCCATGGCCGCAGGTGGCCCATCCGCCGGCAGTGCCACGGAGCGCCCGCCTGCCCCGCCTCCGGCGAGATCCGGCTGCGACTCATCGAGTCCCTCGCCAGCGAGGCCTTCCGTCAACAATAATAAATGTGATTGTCAGTATCGACATCTGTGGTGCCCTCTTCTAGGGTGGGGCCATGATCGGCGCAGGGGTTCAGGAGACTCTCTTCTTCCCACTTCTGGGGCGGGCTCGTGCTGCGCAAAGCTGGCCGAGCTGTTTCCAGGACTCCTGGTCCGAGCGTCTGGTCTCGATGGTCTCCGCCGTCCGCCCTGGCGTCGAGGACATGGATATGGGTGAGATGCCCGCCGCCATCTACGCCTTGCGCCACCTTGCCGCTGTGACGGAGATCCGGCGCTACCTGGATGCCCACCCCGAGGCCGCCGTCGTCGATCTCGGCTGCGGACTGGATCGTCTCGTTGGCGAGGTCGACAACGGTCGGGCGCTGATCTACAACCTGGACTTCCCCGACGTTCTCGAGTCCCGACGCACCTGGGTCGAGCCCCATGAGCGAGAGCGGGAGCTTCCCTTCTCCTTAACCGATCATCGCTGGATGGATGAGGTTGACGCCGGTGGCGGACTGATTGCCGTGGCATCCGGGGTCTTCTACTTCCTGGAGAGCGGCTCGGTTCAGAATCTCGTGGACGCGATGGCCCGCCGCTTTCCCGGTGGTCGTCTGGTCTACGACGCCGAGTCCCCGGAGATGGTCGCGATGAGCGAGCAGGCCGTGCGGGATCGAGGAATCGATGCGGCCCCTATGCCCTTCCGGGTCGCCGACCCCTGCGCCGCACACACCTGGAGTCCCCGCGTCTCCCAGATCAGGGTGAACTTCGACCTGTCCTCCTACGCCGCCGATCCCTCAGCCCTTCCTGCACAGGTACTCGAGGGCTTCGCTCAGATGAGGCAGGGCCGGGCTCTCTATGAGGTCATCGCCGATTTTGCCGTCTCAGGGGAACCCTGCTGACACATTGACCGGGGCGTACTCGCCTTCCGTGACGAGGCCTGAGAGACTTGGCGCATGCGAATCGCCATCGGCGCTCCAGGCAACGGAGCCCTCCTGAAGGAGGCCATCGAAGAGCGGCTGGTCGAGGATGAGCGCGTGAGCGACGTCGTCGACCTGTCCGCACCGGACATCACCTACCCGGAGGTCTCCTTCCGGGTCGCCCGAGCAGTCGCCGAGGGGCGGGCCGACCGTGGGGTCCTCATCTGCGGCACCGGCGTGGGAACCGCCATCGCCGCCAACAAGGTTCCGGGAGTGCGCGCGGCGACCGCGCACGACCTGCTCACCGTGCGCGGCTCGGTGGAGAACTACGACGCCCAGATCCTGTGCATGGGGCAGAACGTCATCGCGCTGCCCGCTGCCTGGGCGCTCATCGATATCTGGCTCGACCTGCGCCATGATCCCACCAGCAGCTACGGCGCCAAGGTCGGTGAGATCGAGGCCTACGAGGCGCACCTTCGCTCCTGAAGGCGGTCCTGCACGAGCTGCCTAACGTTGCGCAGGCCGCGCGGGAACTGCGCGCGCCGGCGCGGAGACCCTGGTGTCGAAGCGTGTGTCGGCCAGTCGGCGCTCCACAACCGTTCGCCCCTCGGTGAGGAGCTGGCCCACTACGGTCAGTCCCAGGGTGGCTGGGACAATTGTTCGGTGCGTATCACCGGCATCGACCACATCGTTCTGACGGTCCACTCCATCGAGGCAAGCGTTGACTTCTATTCGCGGGTTCTGGGCATGGGGGTCATCACCTTCGGGCAAGGGCGAACGGCACTGCACTTCGGGGACCAGAAGATCAACCTCCATGCGGCGGATGATCCGATTGCTCCGCACGCCACGCGGCCCATCCCTGGGAGTGCGGACCTGTGTCTGGTTGCTGACGGCACGATCGACGAGATTCGTGAGCATCTTGCCGCCAAGGCGGTCCCCGTGGAGCTCGGCCCCGTCGAGCGGACAGGCGCCCATGGCGCTATCCGCAGCCTCTACGTGCGCGACCCCGATCAGAACCTCATCGAGATCGCTGTCTATGAGAGTGCCTGAGATCCGCTCGGGTACCGGAGGAGGCGTTCGTGTCCAAATCGGATACAAAGGAGCCTGAGGTCCGATGTGGCCGCTGACTGAACCGCGGAATCATGCGGATTTTTTCTGCGTATCCGAGTTGAGGCGGAGCCTTTGCTGCAGATTTGGACACCGCCCATCACATCTTGGCCAGTCTTGCTGCGAATGGGACCGCGGTGCCCGGTTCGCGACCTCCGTGAGGAACCTCGCGAGTATCTGCATTGAGTGCAATGCTGCATTGAGTGCAAGATGATCGCGTGACCGGAACCGACCTGCGCGCCACCCACACGCAACGCACCCGCGCCGCCATCCGCGCCGCCGCGCTCACCTTGACCAAGGAACGCGGCTACGCGGCCATGACGGTTGACGACGTCGCCGCCCTCGCCGGCGTCTCCCGGCGCACCGTCTTCAACCACTTCTCCTCCAAAGCCGACCTCCTCGTCGTCGGCCCCGAGGCTCCCGAGCCGCAGGCCCTCGAAGCCTTCGTCAACGGCACCGGGACCCTCCTGGAGGACCTGGGGACCCTGCTCGCCTCCGGTGCTGAGGCCGTCGAGTCCGAGCGTGGCTGGCTCCTGTCCTTCCCTGAGATCGTGCGGGACAACCCCGAGGTCGAGCGCGCCATCCACGAGCGCCTGCGGACCGTCGCCCTGTCCTTGATCGACGCCGCCGGCCGCCGGCTGGGAACTGCACCCGACGACCCGCGCACCCGTGCCGTCGTCGCCCTGGCCATGGGCATCCAGCGCAGCTCCGTGGACCTGTGGTCCGGACGCGCGCACCCTTGGGAGCAGGACGGCCCTAAGTCCGTCGCTGACGTCGAGGTCCCCGCGGTGCGGGACGAGCGCCCCGAGGTCCGGCTGGCCGACGCCATCCACGTCATGACCAGGGCCGTCGCCGACGTCGTCGCCCAGTCCCAAACCGGAGGGAGAGCCGACGGCGCTCCCGGCGGGCCTCCGACGGACCCGCCCGGCTAACCTCCGGCCCCCGCACCTCAGCTTTTCCTTTCTCTCCTTATCCATCTATCTCGCCCGCAAAGGTTCTAACCGTGATTCAAACCGCATCGACGCCGGCCCCCGCCGGCACCGCTCACCACGAGCCAGGGGCCGACTTCCACCCCGACCACCGCTTCTGGGCGGTCTACGCCTCGCTCCTGGTCGTCATGTTCCTGTCCGCCATGGACCAGACCATCGTCGGTACCGCCCTGCCCACCATCGTGGGCGACCTCGGCGGCGCCGCCCACATGGCCTGGATCCTGACCGCCTACACCCTGGCCATCACGGTCGCCATGCCCGTCTACGGCAAGCTCGGCGACCTCGTGGGCCGCAAGAACCTCTTCCTGGTCGCCATCGCCCTGTTCCTGGCCGGCTCGGCCCTGTGCGGCACCGCCGACACCATGACCCAGCTCATCATCTACCGCTTCATCCAGGGCCTGGGCGGTGGCGGCCTCATGATCTCCTCCCAGGCGATCACCGGCGACCTCATCCCGCCGCGCGTACGCGGCACCTACATGGCCCCCATGGGAGCCATGTTCGGCATCGCCTCCATCCTGGGGCCCATCATCGGCGGCTGGCTGACCGACTCGGTCTCCTGGCGCTGGACCTTCTGGATCAACCTGCCGCTGGGCGTTCTCGCCTTCATCGCCATCGCCCTGGTCCTGCGCCTGCCCAGCAGCCGTCTGACCAGCCCCATCGACTGGTGGGGGCTCCTCCTGCTGAACGCCGGTGCCGTCGCCATCGTCCTCATGGCCACCTGGGGCGGCAACCAGTACGAGTGGACCAGCCCCGTCATGATTGGCCTGGGCGCCGCCGGCCTGGCCTGCTGGGGACTGTTCGCCCTCGCCGAGACCCGTGCCACCGACCCCATCCTGCCCTGGTCGATCCTCACCAGCCGCACCTTCATCGTCTCCACGGTCGTCGGCATGCTCGCGATGGGCGGCATGATCGGTGTCCTGAGCTACCTGCCCACCTACCTCCAGATGGTCTACGGGTACTCGGCCACCGCCTCCGGCCTGCTGCTGGTGCCTATCACGGTCGGGATGCTCGTGTCCTCGATCCTCTCCGGCGTCCTCGTCTCACGCACGGACCGCTACCGGATCTACCCGATCCTCGGTCCGCTCATGGCAGCCGGCGCGGCCTTCTGGCTCTCCCGCCTGACGACGTCGTCCCCCGTCTGGCAGATCTCCGCGGCCACCTTCATCATGGGGGCGGGCGTCGGGTTGTTCTTCCAGCTCCTGGTCACCGTGGTTCAGAACGCGCTCCCGGCCAGGTACCTGGGCACGGCCACCAGCGGCAACAACTTCTTCCGCGAGGTCGGTGTCTCCCTGGGCGCCTCGCTCATCGGCGCGGCCTTCTCCTCCGGCCTCACCTCCAACCTCACTGATCGGATCGGGGCGCTGGCCCGCAGCGCGGACCCGGCCGTCCTGGGGTCGCTGGCCCAGTTCAAGGACGCCGACACCTCCTCGCTCACCCCTGCCCTGGTCAACAAGCTGCCCACCGCCCTGCACGACGCCGTGGCGAGTTCCTACGCCGACGCCCTCCTGCCGATCTTCGGCTGGATGATCCCGCTGTTCGTGGCCACCTCCGTCATAGCCCTCCTCCTGCCCGAGGTGCCCCTGTCCCAGAAGACCGCGATGGAGCAGATCGCCGAGGCCGAGAGTGCGGATGAGCCCGAGGTCAGTGAGACTGAGGCGGCATCGCAGAAGCAGGAGCTGAACCCTGCAGAAGAGCCGGCGGAGCCGGAGTCGGTGGCCGACGCAGAATGATGAGACCGTAGGCAGGGGTCAGCATAGGCACGAAGGCGAAGAGGAAGTAGTCGTAGAGGAAGATCAGCGTCGGCACCATGGTGATCGTGTAGGTCAATCCGGCGCCTGCGCCTGCTAGGATTCGCAGGATCCTCCGCGCGGGGAGCCATGTGAACACTGTCCAAGCGAGCGCCGCACCGCTGCACAGAACGGAGATCCCCGCAATCGGGAGCGCCTCGCGCAGCGGCGGCCAGGCCCTGACCGCGAAGCCGACCATGGACGTCCAGGCCAGGGCTGCCGATCCCCATGTGCTTACGGCCGATGCGGGGTACCTTCCAGAGACCCACAGTGCGAGGGCCGCCAGCAGAGGGATGAAGGCGAGGTGAGCGCCCGCGGCGCCGGCTCCCCCGTCCGGGACGCCCCAGGCGATGGCCCCTACTCCGAGCACGACGGCGCTCGCCGCCAGGAGCCGTATCCACATGATTCTGCGTCCGGAGAGCATGCTCACCGTTCTGGGGCCCGATCGGGGCATGGCCGACGGAACCGCCGGATGCGGGACAGGTGCGGGCCTGCTGACAGCACCGATGACGATGAGCCCGATGGCCCAGGGAAGGTTCACCATCCACCCCAGTAAGATGAGGAGGCCCCAGAGCGGGGGTGAGGCCAGTGACCCGATGATCAAGCCGACGACGGTGCGCAGTCCGGGCTCCATCCTCCGGCAGACGGACAGGCCGTCGATGAGGACTCCCACAGCGGCTGCCCCCAGCAAATAGGCAACGAAAAGAATCACTCCCGCAGTGCGATCGCTCCAGTGGCTCTGGGCGCCTGAGCGTGCAGTGATGGCATCGACCATGCTCAGTACGGTGAAGGCGGCACCAGCGATCGGCACGAGCATCGAGAGGAGAGTGGCGTACGCGGTGTGCTGCGGGGTCACTGCGGATCGCTCGCGCAGAAGGCTGACGGTGCCGACTATCAGGAAGAATCCGACCAGGCAGGACAACGAGGCCTGGATGAAGAATGCAGAGGCCACCCTCCGCCCCGGCAGGTAGTCGGCGGCGAAGAAGACGACCATTGAGCAGAAGTAGGTGACAACCGCCAGGACACCGCACCACAGGGCTGTCCTGCGGCCGAGCCTGACTCCGATCCGACGTGCTGTGCCGTGGTGTGTGTCGTCGTCGACGGCATTCTGGGGATAGGCGTCGGGAGGAGTGCCAAGCAGCCGGCTCTTCTCCGGAACGTTGAGTGATCCCGGGTACTCCGGAATGTCTGGGTCAAGGGGGTAGAGGTGCGGTGGAACCGGCGGTGCCACTGACATCGACGGTGCCAGTGGCCGCTGGTGCACTCGCCGTCTAAGGGCGAGTGACATGATGGTGAGAACGATGGAGGCACCAAAGATCGAGATGGGGGTCAGCCCCATGAGGATAGTCGCCGCTGTTGCAGGAATCCCTACCAGAGTGGCGACCGCAGCACGCAGCACCGGGTGCAACCGGGTCCTGATGCTCAGGGTGCCTTCGACGGCGACTGCCATGGTGAGCGCCCCCATGACGCCATAGGTCACCATGAGAGGCGTACTCAGACGACCAAGGAACGGGGCGGCAACATTGGCTTCGGCGGCCTCGAAGGCCATCGCCCCCGCGATGTTCGCCACCGTCGCCACCACGCAGGTCAGTGCCGCCATCACCGCGGCGACGAAGGCGTGAGGCGCAGGCAGCACTCCGCGCTCACGTGCCAGGCCTAGGTATCCGGCCGCGATGACACCCCCCGGGAGGGTCATCATCGCCTGGTGGATCCAGCTGAAGATCGTGTCGTTGCCCTGGCTCTCTGTAGCGTTCGCGATGAACAAGAGGGCGAAACCCGCCAGGCTCAGTAAGAGGCCGATCGCTGCGCACCACAGGGCGGCCCGCACGCCCAGCCGGTTCCCCATCCCATGGAGGAAGACCGACCGCCGTTGCCCAACCGTGGGGCGACTGCGCCCCAGTGCCTCGGCCTCGTCGAGCATGATGCCGAGCAGGACCTCGCCGTGGTGAGCCCGCCAGCTCCTCGGGTACCACCGGAGGAGACGTCGGTAGTACTGCTCCTCCACCATCTCAGACCACCCCCCAACGCGCGGTCTGCGGCCGGGGGCGCGCGGCACTCAGGCTAGCCCGAGCGGCTCTCACGGAACGCTCCAGCGCCTGCGTCTCGGCGGTCAGCAGGTCGATGCCGGTCTCGGTGATGCGGTAGTAGCGCCTCGCCCTGCCGTCAACGACCTCCTGGCCGTCGGAGCGGATGAGGTCCTTGCTCTCCAGGCGCTCGAGGGTCGCGTACAGAGTGGTGGGCTTCAGGCGGGCCGCGCCGTCGGAGAGCAGCGCCGTCTCTCGCAGGATCTGGTAGCCGTGCCGGCGCCCGTTGGCGAGTGAGGTGAGAATCCAGAAGGCCGAGGAGGACAGTGACATGGGCACAACTATATGACCGAATCGGTAATATGTCAGGAGAGGGTTGGTGGAGGTTGGAAGCGCCCCGTTCTCGAAGTGGTCTCAGGTCCGTGCCGAGGCTCTCTCGAGCCTGGTGCACATGGGCTGCGCGGTTAAGCACACCGACACCCGCATCCAGGTCGAGGACCGGGTGACCTCCACGTCGGCTGAGGCCGCTTCGCCTGTCCCCGTCATGCAGTACAGTCGCCCTCGAGTGGTAGCCCGAGGAAGGATGAGATGGTGGTTGAACGGAAGCTCAGGCGGCTACCGCCGGTAGTGCTCCTGGCGGCGGCCGGGCTGGCACAGAGCGCCATAGCGCGCGGCCGGAGAATGACGCCGTCGTCGATGATGGTGGCCGCCCCCGTACTCGGGATCTCGATATACGCGCTCGCCGGAAGTGCGGGCAGTTTTCTTCGGCACCGCACAACGGTTGATCCGGTGAGGGTCGAGCGCGCGCGGCACCTCGTCGTGGACGGTCCCAACCGACTGACGCGCAATCCCATGTACCTGGGTCTGGCGGGAACACTGCTCGCGCACGCGATCGCGCGCAGGAGCCCGTCCGCGGTGATCCCGTTGGTCGGCTTCGTCCGGCTGATCGACCGCTATCAGATCCCGGCCGAGGAGAAGGCCCTGGAGGTGAGGTTCGGACAGGCCTATCTCGACTACAAGGAGGCCGTTCCTCGTTGGCTGAACGTCCCTGGCTCATCGTCGGGCGACCTCGGCTGCGAGTCGAAGGTGCGCTGCTGACGAGGGGAAGCCCCTTGACGATGATCTGCTGGACGAGGTTGCCAACATTGGTAGTCGGCCGGGCCGATGCTGTCGTCTTTACTCAGAAGGCCCTGGGTGGAGCGAGCCTCGCGGAGAGGCTCAAGGTCCCCGGGCTGCCTGCTCAACTCATCCCCACAGGGTCGCCGACGAACGCCTTCCGGGCTCCGTTCGCTCTGGTTGCGCCGCCGCCATCGCCCGCATCAAACAGGCGCTGAGCCGAGGGAGGGGAGCGGTCGGAGCCGGGTGACACGGCTCGCACGGCCGGTCGGAATGGTCCGATCATCCTCGTAGTTGAAGGTTGCATGAAAGCATTCGGGTTTCTCAGCTTCGGACACTACGGACACGGTCGCGGCCCTGGTGACCCCGACGCCCGCCAGGCGCTCAAGGACGCCGTCGAGATCGCGGTCGGCGCCGACGAGATCGGCGTCAACGGAGCCTATTGGCGCGTCCACCACTACGCCCGCCAGGCCGCCGCCCCCATCCCGCTGCTCTCTGCGGCCGGCGCCCGCACCAAGCGCATCGAGGTCGGCACCGGCGTCATCGACATGCGCTAGCGCATGTCTGAGTTATGGCGTTGGACGGAACACCTATTGCTTGCGGGCACGCGCAGCCCGCAGTCCGTTGGCGATGACGACGACTTCGGCGACCTCGTGCACGAGGACGACCGCTGCCAGGCCGAGCACGCCGGTGATCGCCAGCGGCAGCAGCACAGTGATGATCGCCAAGGACAGCACGATGTTCTGGTTGATGATCCTGCCGCCGCGGCGGGCGTGGCGCAGAGCCTGCGGGATGAGGCCGAGGTCGTGGCCGGTGAAGGCGACGTCGGCGGACTCGATCGCGGCGTCGGAGCCGGTCGCGCCCATCGCGATGCCCACGGTCGCCCCGGCCAGGGCGGGCGCGTCGTTGATGCCGTCGCCGATCATCGCGGTCGGCGACGTCTCCGAGAACCCGGCGACGATGCGAGCCTTGTCCTCGGGACGCAGCTCGGCGTGCACGTCGCCGATCCCGGCCAGCTTCGCCAGCGCAGCAGCGGTGCGGGAGTTGTCGCCGGTGAGCATGCTCACCTCGACGCCCTGGTCGCGCAGGGTCCGCACGACCTCGGGGACCTCGGGGCGCAGCTCGTCGCGGACGCCGATCGCCCCGGCCAGGAAGCCGTCGACGGTGACGAGCACGCAGGTCTGCCCCTCGGCCTCCAGGTCCTCGACCCGGGCCTTGAGCGGACCGGCGTCGATCCAGCGCGGACTGCCCACCGCCACCCTGCGGCCGTCGACCAGGCCACCGATGCCGTGCCCGGCCTCCTCGGCCACGTCCTGCGCGGCGGGGGTTCCCCGGCCCGCGGCGGCGATGGCGGCGG
>ERZ772874.878-NODE-878-length-16189-cov-6.064832_pt1 | contig 16189 bp, 13 predicted proteins | sample MGYA00580586_ERZ772874 | MGnify/ENA primary metagenome ERZ772874 (study PRJEB29015, sample SAMEA2737952) | human oral metagenome | biome: human oral; feature: human-associated habitat; material: dental | place: China | collected 2154 ... | reverse complement strand
CCAAATAGCCTTAGCAACCCCAGGATTAAACAAACAAATATATAAATTCGCGTTCTCATAATCTCCTTGAACATGTGTAGGGATTATGTATCTTGTTGCAGGTTTGTATTTTTCCTATTAGGTTCAATCCAAGAAAATTCATTATTCGGTTTTGTTAAACATTCAAGAAATTCATTAATCAACCTTATACCTTTATCATTTTTCCATGGATTATAGTCACTGACATTTTTATCCCAGTTTTTCAACTTTTCTTTAAAATCCATATTTTATCTTCTCTCCACTTCCAAGCTATCCAACACTTCTGGATACAACTTGTACTCTGCCTCATGAATCCGAGCTTCAAAGCTTTCGATGGTATCATCAGCTAGACGTGGCACACGGACTTGTTTGATGACCTTTCCTGTATCCACACCGGAATCCACCCAGTGAATGGTTACACCAGACTGATCCACACCAGCATTCCAAGCGTCCTCAATCCCATGAGCTCCTGGAAATTCTGGCAAATAGGCAGGATGAATGTTGACAATCCGACCTTCATAAGCCGCTAATAAGGTTGGCCCAACGATTTTCATGTAGCCTGCTAGACAAACCAAGTCAATCTGGTGCTCTTCCAAAAGTTCGACAAGGGCTGCTTCGTAGTCTGCCTTGCTCTCAAACTCCTTGAGTTCAAAAGCATAGGACAGAACGCCGAGCTTGTCTGCACGCTCAAGCACATAGGCATCACGATGGTCTGAAAAGACAAACTCCACTGGAAATTCTTCAGCAATCACCTGAAAATTTGAGCCATTACCAGAGGCAAAAACCGCTATTTTTTTCATTTGATGATGACACTTTCGTTTTCTTTCTTGACGATGCGACCAATTTCATAGACTGGTTCAGCCAACAATTCATTTACACGCTCTACATTTTCAGGGCTGACCGCCAACATGAGTCCTACACCCATATTGAAGATTTCAAACATTTCTTCGTGTTTGATCTGACCATATTTTTCAAGGGCTTTGAAGATTGGCAAAACTGGTACCTTGCTTTCCTCAATCTCAGCGGCCAAGTCGGCTGCAAACATACGAGGGACATTCTCGATGAAACCACCACCTGTGATGTGGGCAATGCCGTTGACCAAGCCTTCCTTGATGAGTGGTAAGACAGCCTTGACATAGATACGAGTCGGCTCAAGCAGAACTTCCTTAAGTTTCTTGCCTTCCAATTCTGACAAGACTTCCTCACCTGTATAGTCGGCAAAAACACGACGAACGAGTGAGTAACCATTGGAGTGAATACCGCTTGAAGCAAGACCAAGAAGGATATCCCCTTCTGCTACTTTTGAGCCATCAATGATTTGGCTTTTTTCAGCCACACCGACCGCAAAACCAGCCAAGTCATAGTCATTTTCTCCATACATACCAGGCATTTCAGCAGTTTCCCCACCAATGAGAGCTGCGCCTGCCTGTACACAACCTTCAGCCACACCAGCGACAACTTGTTCCAATTTTGCTGGCTCATTTTTTCCAGTAGCAATATAGTCTAAAAAGTAAAGAGGTTCCGCTCCTGCAGCGATGATGTCATTGACACACATGGCTACACAGTCCTGCCCAATGGTATCATGCTTGTCATACTGGATCGCCAACATCAGTTTAGTACCAACTCCGTCCGTACCAGAAATCAATACTGGCTCCTTGACATCTGTTTTAGATAGATCAAACATACCACCAAAACCACCTAGAGCTCCCATAACACCCGCACGTTCTGTCCGTGCCACATGCTTTTTGATTCGCTCAACAACTTCATAACCTGCTTCAACATCCACACCGGATTGTGCATATGCATTTTTATTTGTCATTTGTCTATTCCTTTTCTTTAATGAAGAATCATCATCCGCCTATCTGTAAAAACTGATCTTTTCTTCCAAACTTCTTCGATATTCTTCTTCATAGTCATAGAGAGGTGTTGGATAGTTTCCATCAAAGTAAGCCACGCAAAGCCCACCATTGGGAGCGTCTGTCTCAATGCCAATGGAATCTATTAAACCTTCAACAGAAAGATAGGTCAGGCTGTCCGCACCAATGATTTGACGGGTTTCTTCAACTGTATGATTCGCTGCGATCAACTCCTGACGAGTCTGGATATCAATCCCGTAAAAACATGGATAAGCTAGTGCTGGACTACCAATAGCAACGTGAACTTCAGATGCTCCCGCTTCTTTCAAGAGCTGAACGATCCGACGAGATGTCGTTCCACGAACAATCGAATCATCGATCATAACGACTCGTTTTCCTTTAACAACACCTGATACCGCAGAGAGTTTCATACGAACTCCTTGCTCACGTAATTCCTGAGTTGGTTGGATAAAAGTGCGTTGTGTATATTGGTTTTTAATTAAACCCATTTCATTGGGTAAGCCCGATTCTTCCGCAAATCCCATAGCTGCACTGAGCGACGAATTAGGTACACCAACCACTATATCCGCTTCATGCTTAAACTCACGTGCTAACTGAGCACCCATTCGCTTACGAGCTGTATGTACATTGACACCATGGATATTGGAGTCTGGGCGGGCAAAGTAGATATATTCCATAGAGCAAATTGCAAGCTGTGTATCTGTCGTATAGTGATCATACTGGATGCCCTGATCATCAATGATAACCACCTCTCCAGGCTTCACATCTCTAAGCCACTCTGCTCCAATGACCTCAAAAGCACAGGTTTCAGAAGATACCACAATTGCACCATTCGCCATTCTCCCGATAGATAAAGGACGAAAGCCATTTGGATCCAGCGCTACAATAAGCTTGTCTTCAAACATCAAGAGGTAAGCAAAGCCCCCCTTAACTGTACTGAGTGCTTCTTTGACTTTTTCTATCAACGTAGGCTTATGGCTACGACGAATCAAATGCGCTAAAATTTCAGAATCTGAAGTCGAGCTGAAAATGGCCCCATTCTTTTCAAGTTCTTTTTTTAATGACGCTGCATTCGTCAAATTCCCATTATGGGCAAGACCAAATTGCATGTCATGAAATTTAAACATAAAAGGCTGGATATTATCTACAGAAGCCTCGCCAGCAGTTGCATAACGAACGTGCCCAATCGCACCTGTTCCTGTTAATTTATCCAAATTAACAGGATTTTTAAAGACTTCGGATAAAAGACCCATATTACGATGGCGCTTCAATTGACCAGCATCGTTAGAAAGGATTCCTGCCCCCTCCTGACCACGATGCTGAAGACTATGAAGACCAAAATACGTTAATTTTGCTGCATCAGGATGCCCCCAGATACCGAAAACACCACATTCTTCATTAAGTGACTTTACTTCGTACGTCATTGGTTTACCTAAATTCTTTTATCTTGCAAAATGGAGAAAGCTAGCCGAACAGGCTAAACAAACTCCTTATTCTTTCTTATAGTTCAGTTTCACTGCTTGCATACAGTCAGCTGATAAACTATTATTTTAGAAACTCATTTATATCCAGAACTATTTATTTTTGTCTAAAATAGCGAACAGCACTTTCAAATAGTTTCTGGTCTTTCTGACCTGGAATATTCTGAAAAAGACCTTCCTCCCAGCGCTCTGAATGACCCATTTTCCCGATAATTTGACCATTCTTACTAGTAATCCCTTCGATAGCGTAAAAGGATCCGTTAGGATTGTACTTACTATCCATGCTTGGCTGACCATCGAAATCTACGTACTGACTCCAAATCTGACCGTTGTCACGAAGTCTTGCAAACTCCTCCGTTGTTACGACAAACTTTCCTTCACCATGCGATACTGGAATCGCATGAATATCACCAACTGTGACACCAGCAAGCCACGGTGAGTTGGTATTGACAACACGCGTTTCCACCATTCTGGCCACATGCTGATTAGCGTCATTATAAAAGAGGGTTGGACTTGTGCTACTTGTATCTTCAAAGTTACCATATGGTAAAAGGCCTGATTTTACGAGAGCTTGAAATCCATTACAAATACCAATTATCAAGCCACCTCTCTCAATGAAACTGTCAATAGCTGTATGAACTTTTTCATTAAGCAATATGTTAACGATGAATTTTGCTGAACCGTCTGGTTCGTCTGCAGCTGAGAAACCTCCTGCAAAGAAGATAATATCAGACTTGACAATATTGTCAACCATGTTGTCAACCGACTTGACAATAGCCTCTTCATCAATTGTTACAAAAGGCACTAAGTTTACTTGTGCTCCTTCTTTTTCAAAAGCTTTAGCTGAATCATATTCAGAGTTAGTTCCTGGGAATACTGGGATGTAAACCACAGGTTTTTCAATTGGTTTTTTGGCTTCGATGACTGTGCTAGACATAACAGCTGGAATTTCTGCCAATTCTGTTTCTTGACTAAACTCAGTTGGGTAAACTTCTTCCAGTTTCCCTTGGAAGGAACTGTCAAGTTTGTTTCCATCCAACTTCACACCATTGACAGTTAGTGTAAAGCCAGCACACGTTTGGCCGATTTTCTCTACCTTAGCAATTTCTTCAGGCGAAGTGAAGATAAATCCACCTAATTGTCCTGTCAAGCTACTCTCAAGATGAGTCAATGTTACATTTGCACCAATATGATTCCCTAATACTGCAAGTGAGAGGCTTTCAACAACACCGCCATATTTAACCGCGGATGCTGCTGTTACCTTATGTACCGCCTGAATCTCTGAAAATTTAGCAAAGTGGGACTTAATCAATTCAAAGTCAATATCTTGAGAAAGTTCTTGACCCGGAATGTAGTAAATATTTTCACCAGCAGTCTTAAATTCAGGAGAGAGCACCTTGCGACTATCTGCCGTTGTCACACCAAAGGCAACCAAAGTTGGTGGCACAGTCAATTCTTCAAAAGTACCAGACATAGAGTCTTTACCTCCGATGGATGGCAAACCAAGTTGAATTTGTGCTTCAATAGAACCAAGAAGTGCTGATACTGGTTGTCCAAAACGCTCAGCTTGTTTGTCCATCCGTTCGAAATATTCTTGATAAGAAAAGCGAGCCTTAGACCAGTTGGCACCTACTGCCACCAGACGAGCTGTAGCTTCAATAACAGCATATGCTGCACCATGATAAGGCGACCATTCAGCCAAATAAGGATGGTAGCCTTGAGCTATTACTGATGCAGTATGAGTTACACCATGTTGTACAGGTAATTTCTGAACAGACGCTTCTGTTGGCGCGATTTGGTATCGTCCACCTAGTGGTTGATTGACAGTTGAGCGACCAACTGAGCTATCAAAGATTGTTTGTAACCCCTTTTGACTCGTATGATTCAAGTCTGATAGAACTGCCAGAGCATCTGCTTCAAGTGTATCTGCAGAGGTTGATCGTTTTTCAGGTAGGTTGACATCTTTGTCAACTACCTTAGCATCTACAACAACACGCACTCCGTTAGTATCAAGGAAACGACGCTCCAAATCCACGATTATTTCACCATTCCAGTGCATCACCAGATGTGGTTTTTCAGTAACAACTGCGACCACAACTGCATTAATATTTTCTTTATAACATTCCGCAACAAAGACTTCTACGTCCTTCGGACGAACAACGACCGCCATCCGCTCTTGCGATTCAGAGATAGCAATTTCTGTACCATTCAAACCTTGGTATTTAAGAGGTACTTTGTTCAGATCAATTTCAAGACCATCTGCCAATTCTCCGATAGCCACACATACGCCACCTGCTCCAAAATCATTTGATTTCTTGATGAGACGAGTGACCTCACCATTACGGAATAGACGTTGAATCTTGCGTTCTTCAATGGCATTTCCTTTTTGAACTTCTGCACCAGCAGTCTCTACAGACTCAACGGTTTGAACCTTAGAAGAGCCTGTCGCACCACCAATACCATCACGACCTGTTTTACCACCGAGGAGGATAATCACATCACCCGCTTCAGGTTTCTCACGGACTATATTTTCCTTTGGAGCTGCGCCAACAACTGCACCAAGCTCCATACGTTTAGCTACAAATCCTGGGTGGAAGTACTCGCGAACATATGTCGTCGCAAGACCAATTTGGTTACCATAAGAAGAGTAACCATGAGCTGCTGTCCTAGAAATGACTTGTTGTGGCAATTTACCAGCACGTGTTTCAGAAATTGGTGCCGTAATATCACCTGCCCCCGAAATACGCATAGCTTGATAAACATAAGAACGTCCAGACAATGGGTCACGAATAGCCCCACCGATACATGTCGCAGCTCCACCAAATGGTTCGATTTCCGTTGGGTGGTTATGGGTTTCATTTTTGAACATGAGAAGCCAAGGTTCCTTGACACCATCAACATCCACTTCGATTTCAACCGAGCAAGCATTAATCTCGTCAGACACTTCCATATCATCCAAACGACCATTAGCACGTTCGTAACGACCAAAAATAGTCGCCATATCCATTAAGGTTTGTGGTTTTTCAGAACGACCTAATTCCTCACGCATAGCTAGATACTTCTCATATGTTGCCTGTAATTGCTTTTGGAATTTCGACGCTGAGAAGTCAATAGTCTTCAACTCAGTCTCAAAAGTCGTGTGACGGCAGTGATCAGACCAGTAAGTATCCAAAACTTTGAGCTCTGTTTCTGTTGGCGCACGTCCAATTGATTTGAAATAATCTTGGATAAAGAGCAAATCATCCACTTCCATAGCCAGTCCTTGTTCTGCCTTATAGTGCGCAAAGTCTTCTGTTGTACAGCTTTCAAAGAAAGTCAATTGGGGAATCCTTTTATCAGATTCAGAAAATTTCTCCAATTGAATCGGTTGTTTAATATCCTTAAAGCGAGAATCCACTGGATTCAGCAAGTATTTTTTAACAGACTCCAACTCAATTTTATCAATATCTTTATTGACTAAGTAAAGTTGCGCTGTTTTTACTGTCACATTACTTGAGCTACCAAGTAATAACAGAGCTTCCTGAGATGAAGCAGCCCGTTGGTCAAACTGACCCGGCAAGCTTTCAATGGCGAAAAAAGCATAGTTGGCGAGATTAGCCTGCACAGTTTCTTCTGACAAAACAGTATCGGTCACCTGCTCCGAAAAAATATACTTCTCCGCACGAGCGAACAAATCCTCTGCCAAATCAAACACATCATAAACCTGTACAATACGAATGACTTTTAAAGTTGTCAAGCTGAGATTATGCTGAAGCTCCTTAACTAAACTATCTGATTTCACCCGAAAATCTGCTTTTTTCTCAACAAAAATACGTTTATCCATTTCAATACCTTATTTCAATTCCTGTAATTTCTCCCAGACAGTTTCATAAACATCTGTTAGCTTCCCTAAACCTCTTCGGAAAACATCCTTATCCATATGATGACCATTCGCATCCCAGAGGCGACAATTATCCGGTGAAAATTCATCTGCTAGAATAATTTTCCCATCCGTGTCAAAACCAAATTCTACCTTAAAATCAATCAACTTCAATCCAATTTGACGGAACCAATCTGATAAAAGTTCATTAATCCGACGAGTCTCTTCTTTTAAAAATGCTATTTCTTCATCAGTGGCAATCTGCAAAAATTTCACATGCTCATCATTGATAAAAGGATCATCTAAATCATCATTTTTATAATAGAATTCAACGATTGGAGTCTCAAGTTTTATTCCCTCCTCTACGCCAAAGCGCTTAGAGAAAGAACCTGCTGTATAATTCCTCAAAACGACTTCTAAAGGAATAATACTCACTTTTTTATTGAGCTGCTCTGTGTCTGAAATCTTTTCAATAAAATGCGTCTTTACACCAGCAGCATTCAGTTTTTCAAAAATAAAAGATGAGATTTGATTATTGAGTATCCCCTTGCCCTCAATTTGCTCCTTTTTCACACCATTAAAAGCTGTTGCTTGGTCCTTATAATGAGCTATAATCACATCTTCATCTTTCGTCGAAAAAATATCCTTCGCTTTTCCCGAATATAATAATTTGCTAGACATTTTAATATTCGCCTTTCGTGTTTTTGTTATCTTAATACTATCATACGAAATCTATTTTTACAAGTAAAATCCGCACAATTAAATGAATGTCATTGTTTTTTATTTAGTATTCGCTACCCATAAGACTACTTAATAAATTTTCCTGAATAAAAACATAGAAAAAAGCAGGCTAAACACCTACTTTACTTTCTTTTCTACATATGAGACAACATCTGAAACATTTTTCAGTTGGTCAATGTCTTCATCAGAAATATCAATTCCAAATTCATCTTCTAAAGTTAAAATAAATTCCATCAAATCTACAGAGTCTGCTCCTAAATTATCTTTAAGACCCAGTTTAGGAGTTATGACAAAATCCGTTCCTTGACGTTCTTGGATAATGGCAACAACTTTTTGATAAATCTCTTCTTGTGTCATTTTATTCTGTCTCCTTTGAAAATTCAGCAACTGACTTGCCTACTACATTTGTATCCAACATCGTACGGATTTGACGAATCGTACTGCAAACAGTCTTAGCATCACTTGAACCATGTGTTTTGACTACTGGAGCCTTAAGTCCAAATAATACTGCCCCACCAGCTTCAGAATAATCCAAGCTAGACTTCAGTTCTCTTAAACTATCTTTTAACAGTAAGGCTCCTATTTTTGCTTTTAGACCGCCACCTAGGATGCTCTTTTTCAGTTGTCCCATGATGCTAAGAGCAGTTCCTTCAATAGACTTTAAAACAGCGTTTCCCGTGAAACCATCTGTCACTACGACGTCTGCTACATCGTTCATCAATTCACGCGCTTCAACATTTCCAATAAAATGAATCGTAGAATCTGCGGCAAGTAACTCATATGTCTCTTTACGCAAAGGATCTCCTTTACTACTTTCTGTGCCATTATTTAAGAGACCGACACGAGGTCTTTTGATTCCTCTTACACTTTCTGCATAGAAAGAGCCGAGCTTTGCGTATTGGTACAAATGATGAGCCGTATTTTCTGCATTAGCACCTAGGTCCAGCATATCAAATCCTTTACCATTAACAGTTGGAAGAGTTGATAATAAACCGGGACGATCAATATTTTTTATTCGCCCTACAATAAAGAAGCCTGCAGCTAAAAGAGCACCTGTATTCCCAGCAGAAAGGACTGCATCTGCCTCTCCCGCCTTTACAGCTTTAGCCGCTAAAATCATGCTTGCGTTCTTTTTTTGCCTAATAGCTTTCGTTGGTTCATCATCAGATTCGATTTTTTCGTCTGTATGTACAATAGTGATACGTTCAGTAGCTGTCAAATATTGTTTGATTTTTGCTTCATCTCCATATAAAATCAATTCAATATCTGAGAATTCCCTTAAAGCTTGATTCGCTCCTTCGACCAAAGCTTGAGGTGCAAAATCCCCACCCATCGCATCAATAGCTATTTTCTTCATGTAGACTCCTTATCCTGATTATCTTGTAAAATATTTCCCCAGTCGCCCAGAGAGTCAATAAATTTTTTTGATTTTAGATGAATTCCAACATACTCATCATATAATTGATCTATAATATGCCGTAGTTGCTGTTTGATTTCCTTATTCAATGAAATGTTTTCCAAGGTTTCAAACTCAACAGATTGAAACTGATTTAGTAAAAAAGGTATATTTGGATGGAGATGGCTACGCCTCTCATCTTGATAGTAGTGTTCTGGACACAATAGGCCATTCCATTTAAACGAAAAATCAAAAGGCATGCCTGTTCGATGACAAAATACGCATTCATGAAAGTTTAGAGAAACTCCAAAACGCGATAGGATCTGGATTTCAAAAATGTTCGTCAAAATTTCATAATCTAACCCTTGATTCATTAACTCTAAAGTCTTTTCCAAAAAAGCAAAGAGAGCTGCGTCCGGCTGATTGTCATGAATACTAGCGTCAGCTAAGGCTGCTACATAAGTTGCATAAGCCATGATGAATAAATCATTATTTATTCTATTAAAAGACTGAACATCCTGATAATCTTGAATATAACTAAGACCTTCATCGTTAATCTTCATCAGCAAATTAGCAATTGTCAAAGGCTGAATGACTGGACTTAATTTAGAATTAACAGCATGTTTTACAAAAAACATCCTTTTACCTGCTCGCTCTGTAAAAATTTTAACCAGCTTATCATCCTCTCTAAAATTACGATTGTAGAGAATCAAGGCCTTACTCGTGATGGACTGCATCATACTCTTCCATATACTCCTTCAGGCGTCTCATCGCCTCCTGAATAACCTCCATACTAGCTGCATACGAAAGTCGGATGTACCCTTCTCCGTATTGTCCAAAAGCAGCACCTGGTATAAAAGCTACCGCTTTTTTCTCAGCGAAATCTTTCAGAAATGCAAACGAATCTTGATTGTATCCATCTGGAATCTTCGCAAAAATATAAAATGCGCCATCTGGTTTAATAATTTTAAAACCAAGACTGGTCATTTTTTCTAGGATGTAATCTCGACGTTTGAGATATTCCTTTTTCATCGGCTCTGCATCATTTTTCCCATCCAATAACGCTTCAGCACCAGCAAACTGAGCCATGGTAGTAGCTGCTGTCACCAAATACTGATGACTCTTAATAATTTGAGCCGTAAATACTGCCGGAGCAAATACAAATCCCAATCTCCAACCAGTCATCGCATGAGATTTTGAAAGTCCATTGATAACAACTGTCTGATCTCTCAAGTATTGCCCCAAAGAAACATGTGTCTCTCCTGTATAGGTCAACTCAGAATAAACTTCATCACAGATCACAAAGATTTCATATTTTTGTAAAACAGCCGCAAACTCCTGAATTTGCTGACGCGAATAAGTCACACCGGTCGGATTTGCTGGGTAATTCAGAATGACAGCTTTGACTTTTTCGCCTTGCTCTAAAATTGCTTTTTCCAGCATTTCTGGTGTTAAAACAAAATCATTTTCTGTCGTATCAATCTCGACAATCTCAGCCCCCATGAGATTAACAAGTGGCTCATAACCAGGATAAGCAGGCGCTGGAAGTAGTACAATATCGCCTTCTTCTAAAATAGCTGTTAAGGTCGCTGACAATGCTTCTGTTGCACCGATTGTCACTAAGACCTCTGATTCTGGGTTGTAATCTAGATGATATTTTTCTTTAACAAAACTACTAGCAGCTTGACGAAGCTCTAACAAACCACTCATACCAGTATAGTGGCTTTGATTGGCATCAATCGCAGCTTTAGCCGCCTCTTTAATATGTTCTGGAGTTGTAAAATCTGGCTCTCCTAAAGTTAAGCGCAAGACTCCCGGAATGTCAGATATGGACTGATCAAACTGGCGAATCATAGATACTGCAATCTTATCTAAATGCTTATTAAATCGTTTCATTAAATCCATCATTCTTTCCCTCACATCTTTTCAAACATTATACTACAAATAAAAATCTGTCGCAAAATCTGACTATCCCCCTAAAAGGAAAAAGATTGCGACGAAGCCCAATCTCATTTCCTAACTTTTAATTCTCTTCTACTTCTTCATCAAAGTAGCGAATCAAATTCTTTTCTGTCAAGATATCTGAATACGTATAAGACTCAACATAAGTTCGAGCAGAATCCTCCTCAGGAACCTTGTCATTGATGTACTCTACGATAAATAAAGAAGGGTAAACCTCAATTAAACGGCCTTTTTTATCTTTTTGACGTTTCCGACCATTTTCCAAAGTCATCTCGACCATCTGCCCCTCATGAGCTTTGATATCTTCCTTTATTTTTTTCATCTTTGCAACATCTGTAAATGCATCACTCATTTTTATACTTCCTCTCTCTTAGAAATACTTGAAAATTTATTGTATTCTTTTTGGAAAATCAACTCTACAGTACCACGCGCACCGCTCCGGTTCTTTTCAATAATAACCTCAACCTTATTATTTGGAATGCCTTCTTCCTCTTCACCAGCTCGATCATAATAATCGTCACGATATAAAAAGGCCACAATATCCGCATCCTGCTCAATTGATCCAGACTCACGAATATCTGATAATACCGGACGTTTATCTTGCCGTTGCTCTACTCCACGAGAAAGCTGACTCAGGGCGATCACCGGTACTTTTAACTCTTTTGCTAAAATCTTCAGTTGACGAGAGATTTCTGAAACCTCTTGTTGACGATTTTCACGCCCCGTACCTGTAATTAGCTGCAGATAGTCAATCAAAATTAAGCCAAGATTCCCCGTCTCTTGAGCCAACTTCCTAGCCCTTGAACGAATCTCTGTAATCCGAATCCCTGGCGTATCATCAATATAAATACTAGCTTGAGCCAAATTGGCTTGTGCAATGGTCACCTTTCGCCATTCCTCATCGCTAAGTTGTCCTGTACGAATCGAGTGAGAATTAATCACTCCTTCAGAGGCCAACATCCGATCTACTAAGCTTTCTGCTCCCATTTCCAAAGAGAAAATAGCTACGGTCTTATCTAGCTTTGTACCAATATTCTGGGCAATATTAAGAGCAAAAGCAGTTTTTCCGACCGCAGGACGAGCAGCCAAAATGATTAGCTCTTCCTCATGCAAGCCTGTAGTCATCCTATCCAGTTCGGGATAACCAGTTGCAATTCCCGTAATATGTGATGTTTGCTGTGATCTAACCTCTAAATTTTCAAAGTTAATATTCAGAATATCCTTGATATTCTTAAAACCACTACGATTGGCATTTTCGCTGACATCAATCAAAGCTTTCTCTGCCCCAGCAATGATTTCGTCTGCTGGACTTGCCCCATCATAAGCTTGGTTGATAGAATCTGTCAGACGTGTGATCAAGTGGCGCAACATTGCTTTTTCAGCAACAATTTTTGCATAATATTCCGCATTTGCAGAAGTTGGAACTGAGTTAATAACCTCAACTAAATAACTCAGACCACCAATATTTTGCAAATCATCCTGACTATCTAAAATATTACGAACTGTCGTTGCATCAATAGCATCTCCGCGATCAGCCAAATCAATCATAGCCTTGAAAATTAAACGATTGGCATACTTAAAGAAGTCTGCTGGCTCGATATACTCGCGAACGAAAACGAGCTTACTCTCATCAAGAAAAATAGCACCCAGAACAGACTTCTCAGCTAAAATATCTTGAGGCTGCGCTCGTAATTCATCAATCTCTGCCATAAAGAACTCCTCTCTCCTATTACCTTATCCTTCCTTGACACGCAGATTGATGATACCTGTAATGTCTTGGTAAATTTTGACTTGCACATCAATCAAACCAATTGAACGAATCGGTGACTCTACCTTGATGTTTCGTTTATCTAACTTAATTCCGAATTGTTTCTCTAACTCTTCTGCAATTTTCTTACTAGTGATAGACCCAAATGTTCGGCCATCTGGGCCAACTTTTTCAGTAAATTCGACTACAGTCGTTTCTTCGGCTAACTTAGCCTTAATTGCTTGAGCTTCAGCAACCAATTCTGCATGAGCTTTTTCCTCTGATTTTTGTTTTCCGCGCAATTCTCCAACAGCTTGAGCAGTCGCTTCTTTTGCGAGATTCTTCTTAATCAAAAAATTCTGAGCATATCCTGTAGGGACTTCTTTGATTTCCCCTTTTTTTCCTTTGCCTTTTACATCTGCTAAAAAAATAACTTTCATTCTGTCTTCTCCTCTTCTTTTTTGATTGTTTCATCCAAAATTTCTTGATTCAACTTACGCGTTGCCTCTGCAACTGTTATATCTTTCATTTGTGCAGCCGCCAGATTGAAGTGTCCGCCACCGCCCATTTTTTCCATAATCCGTTGAACATTAATTTTACTTCGACTACGTGCGGAAATAGAAACATATCCTTGCGTATTCTTACTTACCACAAAAGTTGCTTCAATGCCAGACATGGCAAGCATCGTGTCTGCCGCCTTACTGATAACCACTGTTGGATAGCTAGCATCCTCTGCACCACTTGCTACAATGACATTTGGTAGAATCTTGCTTCCTCTCAGAATTAACTCATTGACAGACCGATACTCATCAAAATCTGTCGCTGAAATATCTTGAATAGTCACACTATCACTACCACGTGTCCGTAAGTAACTTGCTACATCAAATGTTCTACTCGTAACTCGCGATGTAAAATTCTTTGTATCCAGCATCATGCCTGCCATCAAAACACTAGCTTGCATTTTGCCAAGTCTATTTTTCTTAGAATTTTGGAATTGGATCAACTCAGTAACAAGTTCACTTGCACTACTAGCACCGCTCTCAATATAGGTAATCACAGCATTTTCAGGAAAATCATCATCTCGTCGGTGGTGGTCAATGACAATCGTTTGATAAAACTGTTCGTAAAGTTCTTTCGATAAGGTCAACTCAATCTTTGAATGATCAACCATAATTAATAAAGAATTTCCACTTACCATCGTCATAGCTTCTGCTACCGTAATGAATTGAGTCTGGCCTTCTTCTTGAAGTCTATTTACTGCACGTTCAATATCTGCTGCCATTTGATAAGGATCATAGACTACATAACTCTTATCAATTAAATTACTTGCAAAGAGTTGCATACCAACAGCAGAACCTAATGCGTCCATATCTAAGTTTTTATGTCCCATAACAAAAACTTGATCTACACTACGAATCTTGTCAGAAATAGCTGTCATCATTGCCCGAGTACGAGTACGAGTGCGCTTAACAGCCGAAGCCGTTCCGCCACCAAAGAAGATTGGATTCTTACTTTCATCATTTTCCTTTACGACAGCCTGATCACCACCTCGAACTTCCGCTAAGTTTAAATTTAGCAGAGCTGTTTTACCAATTTGGTCGTGATCCCCATCTCCATAAGCAAATCCCATACTCAAAGTCAAAGGAATTTCACGATTTTTGGCTTCTAATCGAAATTGGTCAATAACAGAAAACTTATCCTGCATTAACTGATCTAAAACTGTAAAGTCTGTAAAAAGATAAAAACGATCTGTTCCTACACGACGGTAAAACATGTGGTAACGATCAGCAAATTCTGCAACATAATTTGCAACAAAGCTATTAATCTGACTGATGTCTGAATCTGAAACGACATCTTCCAAATCATCATAATTATCAACAGAAATAATTCCTATAACAGGCCTTGTAGTGACCAGTTCAGCAGTCGCCTCATACTCGCTAGAAGCATCAAAAAAGTAAAAAACATTAGATGAGCGATCCAAATAAATAGAGTATTTTTTATCGCCAACCGTCAAATAGCGACCAGCTCCCTCTAGTGAAGTGTCCATCATCCGTTGTAGCACTTCTGTATCAAACTCGCCATCTTCCGTTGTGCAAAGTAATTCTGCATAAGGATTAAACCATTCAACTTCCCCTGTTTCTTTCTTGATTTTAATAACTCCAACAGGCATTTGATCCAATAAGGAAGTCAGACTATTTTCTGCATGATGATTAACATATTGAATCTGCTCAAACTCATCTGCTTCAAACGTTTTTTGTTGGTAAATCAAGACAAGAGTGAAAAAAGCTACCACAAAAAAGGCTGCAAGCAAGGCAAGTGTCCCCTCACCGAATACCCGCAACAAAATAGCTAAGATTCCAAAAGAAATAACCCCCAGCATGACAAAGTGAACTGGAGCAAAATGAAATTTTTTCATCACAAACCTCTTATCCGCCATTTTACCATAAATTAAGGAAAAAAGCGAGTTTTCCTTTGCTCTTTTATTAGTAAAAAAGACTGAAATATGACAATTATACCTATTTTAAAAAGGAGTTGTATTTCATGTTCATTTTATGTCATATTCTACTCACTTTCCTGCTTCTGTTTATTCATTCATTGTCAATTTTGTAAACTTTGTTGACAACTTCCATCGTTTACATGAAGCAATACTATTTGCCGTTTTACCACTTCATTTATTATTTTCTACTTGATTACTTTTCACTACTTCCCGCTTTCTAGCTTTATCCTTCTATTCTAACTAAGCTGTACAAAAGCAATAGTAATCGAAAGTTCGAGATAATATTGCCTATTATCAGCTTTTTTATATCCTATTTCTATCCTTGACTATAGACTTATCGTTTTATTCTAAATAGATTTATTATATTGAAAATCATAACGTGATAACTGATTTACACCCCTGTCAATCTATCACTATAAAAACACGCTTGAGAAATCAAACGTGTTTTTGCTTGTCTTTATTTTTTGCAATACTCCGTGCTTTACCTTCCAAATAAACCATCAGAATAGAAATATCAGCTGGATTGACACCAGAAATGCGACTAGCCTGACCAATTGTTTCTGGATTGATTTTCTTAAACTTCTGTCGTGCTTCTGTCGCAATCGAGTCAA
>ERZ772874.873-NODE-873-length-16242-cov-4.209057_pt1 | contig 16242 bp, 13 predicted proteins | sample MGYA00580586_ERZ772874 | MGnify/ENA primary metagenome ERZ772874 (study PRJEB29015, sample SAMEA2737952) | human oral metagenome | biome: human oral; feature: human-associated habitat; material: dental | place: China | collected 2154 ... | reverse complement strand
CCCACCCAACAACTCCTTGGGACCCATCCCCGCGGCCTTCACCCTGGCCGACTGCGACAGCTTCCAGATCCCTTCGACGATCATTGGCACCGCCACCAGGATCCGTGGCTGGTAGTGCTGCATGACGGCCGGCAGGTTCTTCATGTTGTGTGCGCACCCCAAGGTGAATCCATGATCCATGGCAGTCAGCACCGCTGCCACGGTTCCCAGGACATGGTGTGCGGGGAGCAGGGGTACAGTGACACTTCCAGGGCCGAGATTCAGCTTGCCCAAGATGTGTTGACTGGTGACGGCGACGCCGGTGAAGACCGCCTGGTGGGTGAGCACCGCGACCTTGGGCAGGCCACTGGTGCCAGATGTCTTGAAGTAGAAGGCGACGTCATCGGGATCTTGCTCCCCGGGCTCGGCATCGCCGGGCGCCCAAGGGACCGGAAGCAGCACCTTCACGTCCGTGGTGCCCGGAAAGGAGATCTCCTCAGGAGTGCGCACCGCCACCGCGCCGAGCTGGACCGCAGTGTGCGCAAATACTTCCACGCTCGCGCTCGCGGCTATCGGATGAATGATGGCCCCGGCGCACAGCAACGCGAGCAGATCGACGATGAGGCGCTCGTCGAGGGCCCCTCGGACGAGCACGACGCGCCCTCGTAGATCAGGTTCCCAACGAGCGGCAGCGGCGAACACGACGCGTGCCAGCTGCGAGTAGGTCAGCAGGCAGTTGTCATCAAGGGTGTTGATGATTGCGGGGACGTCGGGGAACCGCGCTGCGCACCCACGAATCAGCTCCTGCGCAGTCGGGATCGCGAGCAGGTCAGATGAAGTCGTCACGTCGTACCTCCGGGAATATCGAGGCAGCTTCGCCGAAACTGCGAACACAGCCGATGCACTTCGCCCTGCCGGTCGTTCGCTGCAACCCGGCCACGCAGTGCTGGAAATAGGTGAAGTTGTTGTGGAACAGGATCTGGGCGAGGCCCTGGACTAAGACGCTGTACATGGATGGCGGCCACAAGGTCGAGCACAACATGCCTCGTTCCTGACCATGACGACCCGACACCCATCGCCAGATTGGGGCGAAGGCTCGCACCGCCATCGCGGTGACCTGGGAATTCGTGGTCCCGGAAAAGGAACCGCCGGGAACCGGGTTAGCTGTCATCACACCGTTCTCCACGAACGTGGGTACGCTCACCCCGACCGCGCCGATTCCCTGCAGGACACCATTTCGATCGAAGCTCACCGCCCCTGGGTCGAGTTCGGCATCCACGGTGAGCTCGGTGCATCGGTCCATGCACTCGATCACGTCATTCAGCTCCAGACCGGTGCCGGTCCGGTGACTGATGGTCGACTCCTGGAACAGCCCCGTTTCCTCCTGCCGCGACTGGAGGAGGGCCTTGAACCCGGCGAGTCCGTAGACAAGTTCGAAAACATGTCGGCATCCATAGTTGGTCGGCTCGACGAGGGCCGGTTCTCGAGTGCGCAGGGGGACGCCGATGATATGGGAGCGCGCCCTGCGTTCGATGAAGGATCGGGAACAGGCGATACCCTGGCTGCCTTGGAAGGACTCGTCGATGTCGAGGGAGCGGATCACACCTGTCTGGTCCCACCTTATGGCCAGCGTCAGCGGGAAAGCGACGTCGAAACGTTCGGCGTCGGCCATGTTGCACATCCAGGCCGTCCCGGCACCGCCCCGGTCGTCCTCGCCGACCCAGTAGCCGATTTGTCTCCCGCACAGACCTCCGCCAAGGTCACAGGCCGCAACACTGTCCCTGATGCTCTCCATGTCCCAGGGCCGCGAGGTGCTCGCCAATCGGGCTGCAACGACCGCGGTCACGACGCAGCCCCCCTCATCCCTCCGAAGATGACTCGCTGGTCACCCGGAACACCATTGATCGCCCAGTCGACGAGCACCTTCTTGTCGATCTTCCCTGCGAGGATGATGGGCACCTGGGCCACGACGTGGTATTCATCCGGTTGCTTGTAGTCCGCGATCCGGGATCTCATCGCCTTGGCCAATACCCCCGGGGTGGTCTCCTCCCCGGGCAGCGGTACGACGAAGGCAACGAGTTTCTCACCCAAGATGTCGTGCGGTATTCCTACCACCGCTGCGGTCTGCACTCCCGGCAGTTGCAGCAGTTGCTCCTCGACATCGCTGGGGTACACGTTGAATCCGCCGCGGATGACCATGTCCTTGCAGCGACCGACGATGCTGACGTTCTCCTTATCGAACCAGCGTGCGAGGTCCCCGGTGTACAACCATCCATCGTCGTCGACCACTTCGGCAGTCTTGTCGGGGTTCCCGTAGTAGCCCTTCATGATGAACCCACGAACGGCAAGCTCGCCGGTGGTGCTCGCACCCCGGGGGATCTCCCGGCGGTCGGTGTCGACGATCTTGATCTCGACCCCCGGGACAGGTCGACCAACGGTCCGCAGGCGCACATCCTCCGGGTCCCCAATCCGGGTCATCGTGGCGATCGAGCAGGACTCAACCAACCCATAGGCATTAAGCAGCTCACAACCGAGCCTGCTCTCGATCTGTCGTGCCAGTTCGGGATTGCACACCGACCCGGATACAACTAGTCGTTCCAGTCCCTCGAATCGGGCGAAGTCCATCTCCCGGGAGTGCAGCATGAGGGACCACATGGTCGGCTGCGTATGGATGCACTGCTCCTGCCCGGTCGAGACCTGCCGGAGGATGTCATTGGGGTTGAACGTCGACAACATGTGGAAACTGCTTTCACGGGCGAAGTTCTCGAACAACCCGATGAACCCTTGGGCGGAATAGAGAGGCGCGATGGACAATGCCCTCAGACCTGGAGCGGCGAAGGTGTAGCACGTACTCAACGAGATGGTCACGATGTCCCTGTTGCGGGTGACGACACCCTTCGGGGAGCCGGTCGTTCCCGAGGTGTACGAAATCATCGCCGCATCCTCACCATCAATGGGCTCCAGCCGAGGCTCCCCCGCGTTCTGCGTGACATCGGCGTATCGAACGAATGGCGCCGGAGCCTTGTCAGCGATGAGGACGCACGCGGTCAGAGGTAGCCCATCGGCAATCAAGTTCTGGGCCATCTCGAGGTACGACTTGCCCGCGCCCCTTTCCTGGAGGATCATCCCGATGGCTCCACAGTCCTCAAGGACGTTGCGTATCTCACGTTCCTGCCATCGGCTGTTCAGGGGGACGGGCAGGGCTCCCAGGACGAATAGCGCGAAGTAGGAGTGGATGTACTCCAGCCGGTTCTCCATCAACAAGGCAACCCGGTCACCGGCATGCACGCCCAGACGCTGGAGCCCCTCGGCCAGGGCCATAACATCAGCGTGCAGGTCGTCATAGGTGACGACCTCGTCATCGAACCTGAGAGCGATCTCGCCCAGGTGACGGTGACAGATGTCAAGGAACATGTCGCGCACGGTTACGCCGGGCAGCCCCAACTCGGTGTTGATGGCATGGACCCAGCCGACGATCGTGTCGTCGCCGGTCGGGGCGGGAAGAGTCTCGGCGGGCACGTCCCATCGTCGAGCCACAGCGTCACCAAGGATGGTACGCCGCTCGTCATCGAGGATGCCCGTGCTCGTCATGGGGAGGGTGAGGGGAATATCGGTCAAATCTGGGAAGAGCTCCTTCACCAGCGCAGACAGCTCTTCTTCCCGGACGATGATCATGATCTTCTCCATAGGTCTGAGAGTTTTGTGAGGACGGGGAAATGGGTGAACATTGGGGAAATGGGTGAACATTGGGAAGTGGATACGGAACTCCTTGGTTGTGGGGCAGAAGTGGTGCTGTGTGCACTGGGTGCCGCGACGTCAAGGGCCGAGGGGGCCCTGTGCTCGCTGCTGACGCGGGAGGAGTTGGACCGAGCATCCGCATTCCGCCGCGCCATAGACCGTCGACGTTTCGTCATCGGCCATGGAGCGCTGCGGGTGCTCGCAGCTCGCCACTTGGGCTTGGACAGCTCCGAGGTGCCCTTCGTGCAGGATCGACGGGGTAGTCCCGAACTGCCGGGCACCGGGCTGGAATGCTCGACCTCGCACAGCGGCGACCTTGTTGCCATCGCCGTGGCAGGTGGTCGCATCGGCGTCGACGTACAGCATCGTCCAGAGGAAACCCCGAGCGGATGGCACTTGGTGGCGATCGACGCTGAACTCGAACCCACCGGGCCGGACCCGAACGCGCATTTCCTCCGCAGATGGACCCAGATGGAAGCCGTCATGAAAGTCACAGGACTGGGTCTGGCAATGCCCAAGAGATCCCGAAAGCTCATTCGCGACAAGGGACTTCGATCCTCCTACGACACCCCCTTCGGAGTGGTGCACTGCATCACGCTCGAGCTCGATGACGACCACGCCTTGTCCGTGTGCACCACCGAGGAACTCAACTGGTCGCCCTCGGCGGCCAGTGCCGACCTGATCCCCGAGGAGTTGCCCGTTCTCCGGTCGTGGAGGGGTGAAAGAACCGTCGCCAACCCGTCGCCGGGTGACACACGAGTCCAACCACCCTCGCCCCAGGCGAAGACATACTGACCTTGACGCGGACCCTCCCCGGGCCCAACCGTCGGCAGGGGGCCGCACCGGAGAGCAAGCGGACGACGACACACCGGGCCGTGGACACGGGAACCTCACGATGCCTGGACTGACTCATCATCTGCCGTGAGTCTCTCGATGAGAGCTTGGAAGTCACCTATCGTTCGACACTCGACGAGATCGGATGCGGGCAACACCACCCCGTATCGGTCTTGTATCCTGTCGCCCAGAATCACAAGCCCCAACGAATCGATTCCGAACGTCGAGGTCACCTCCATGTCCGGAGTCAACTCCTCGGCGGGCAAGCCGTAGCTCTCGGACAGGAATTCAACAAGTTCATCGAAGACAATCACTGGTTTCTCCTCATTTTCAACAAACCGCCAATTCACGTTCGTTCAGTCGACCGGCCAGGTAGTGGGGTACTTCTTCACTCTCGTAGAAGAAAAAGTGATCTCCCATGAAGGTGCACTCCTCGCACAGGCCGGCGGTGAGAGAGCGCCAATCGGTACCGCCCGAAGCAGTCAGCGGATCAGCCGATCCGTACAGGGCGATGATCGGGCATTCCAGTACGGTCATCTCACGACAGACGTACCTGTCGAGGATGCCGAAATCCGACCTCAGCGGGTCGAAGAAGACGCGACGGAGCTCTGGTCTGAGGAGTATCTCCGCAGGAATGCTGGCGTAGTCCTTGACCGAGTCAAGGAAAGCCCGGTCATCGAGCGGCTCTACCGTGTCCGGTTTGGCAACGGTCCTAGGCCTTGTGTTACCCGAGACCACCAACACCGAAGGCCGGGGCCGACTCGTCCGGTGCAGGGCCGCGGCCACCTCGTAGGCCTGCCACGCACCCATGCTGTGGCCCAGCAGGCCAAAGGGCTCATCCATCGCGGGAGCCATTTGTTCGATGGCATCCTGCACATAGTCCTCCATGGATCCTAGGAGGGGTTCAGCCAGTCTGGTGCCGTGGCCGGAACGCTCCACGGGGACCAGAGCACAACCGTCGACTCGCTTGATGATCGAGCCGAACGATGCGGCGGTGCCACCGGCATGAGCGAAGCAGAAGAGCTTCATCGCGGGGCTCCCGCCGACAGTCGGGAAAGCCATTCATCAACCCGGTTCGCGACCGCAACCAGATTGGTTCCTGTCATCATCGACATGTGGTTGCCACCAACGGTGGTCAGGTGACATGACCCGTCAATGTAGTCGGACCAGAGACGACGGGGGTGTTCTACGATGCCCATCTCGGCGAGAACGTCTGGAGGCATCTGCTCCCGGGCGCACACGACGGTCACATCCCCCGGGAAACGCTTCGGGGGGGCGTATGCCAGGATTCGGTGACTCATGAGCCACTTGTCGACGATGTCCTGGCTCTCGGTTCGAGTCAGTCCCCGGGAGATGAGCAGCTTCTGGACGCCGCGCTCGCCGTGGGCGGCACTGTCGCGCAATTGCTCGGCCCCAATCCCCATGGCATCCAAGAGGAAACCCTGTATCCCCGCAGGGACGCTCGAGCGAGGATCGACGTGCGCATAGCTCAATGGGGGAAGGGGATCGATGAGACATGGAGGAGCAACCGCCCTCCCCTGTCCTGAAAGAATCGTCGCAACCTCGACAGTGATATTCCCCCCTGCCGAGTACCCCCCGAGACGTACCTCACCACATGGCCAGAAGCTGTCGATCTGTCGGGCGTACAGATCTGCCAGGGAATGCAGGTCTTGGTAGTCGCGGTAGTCATCGGGCAAGGAGACGCCCACGAGACGCGTCGGAGTCGCCATCATCCGGCTCATCACTCGGTACTGGAACACCGTGCCGCCAGCGGGATGGATGAGGAATGTCGGTGTCGCCTCGTCTCCAGCATCGTCACGAAGCACGGTGAAATTCTCGGGAAGGGTCGGGTGAAATCCTCCGGATGCAGATTCAACCTCGATGGTGGCGGCGATGTCGCGCAGACTCGACGCCCCGAGGAAAGCCGCCAGGTTCAGGTCCGGGTACTCATCCCGCAACAGGTCAAGGACCTCGATCGCTTGAAGCGAGTCTCCGCCGAGGGTGAAGAAGTCGCTGTCCGGCGCCGCTGGCACATTGAGTACCTCACTCACCGCAGACACCACCCGATCAAGCGCGGTGAATGACCGTCCGACGTGCACTCTCGAGTGGGCATCCGAACCGTTCGAAGGTTCCCAGACGGAACGGAGAGCATCCTCGGGTCCGACCCAATGCTTGATGGGGGCCAGCGGGCAGTGCGGGATTGGAACACGAATCGTCCCGGTACCTGCGAACAGTGGCATGAGATTCTTGCTGCCGCCTGCACCCAGGAGGAACCCCAACAAGGCGCGGAGCGCGCCCACCGCGTCGTCGTCGACCGGCCTGTTCCACAACTGGGTCTCAACGGGTGCCAAGGACCTAGCGACCCGCGATGCCTCCTCCTCCAAGCCCAGTTGGGCCACCGCGGGATCTTGGGGACAGACCATGGCTGCCAACACCAGAACAGCTGCCTCGGTTTCCTCGTGGTCTGGGAGCAGATGCCGTTCGGCGACCGCCCGGCGGCACGCGTCAAGAACGGGAAGCAGCCCGGGTGTGCCGACACTTGCATGGGAAAGCAACCCTTGCAAGGTGACGTCATCGGGGATGGTCCCGCCGAGAGACGCGACTGCATCGCAGCTCATCCGTCTGTCGTTTCGCAGCGCTGAATAGGCCACGTCCCATGAGTCAGCTCCGGACTCGACTGCCCGCCGCAGGTCATCGAGCCGCCGTTCCACGTCCTGGGGACGCACTGCCGAGACATGCACCAACGCCGGAAGCTGGGTGACGGAGGTCCTGCCGACGTGCGTTCGAATCGCATGGGCACTGACGACGGCATGGGCGTTCGTCCCACCGATACCGAAGGAGCTGATTCCGACGTGGCGTAGCTGGTGTCCCTCCTCGATCACTGTCGGGAATCTGAAGGTTCCCTTGCTGTTGTCGATCTCCGGATTGAGGGCAGTGAAATTGATGAGAGGCGGCAGGATTCCGGTACGCAGCATGCTGGTCACCTTCACCAAGGAGGTCAGCCCGGCAGCACAGTCGAGATGCCCGACATTGGCCTTGATGCTTCCCACCGGAAGACCCACGGTCTGTGAATCGAAGACGCGAGCGAGGGCACGGATTTCAATCGGATCACCCAGTGCCGTACCAGTTCCGTGGGCCTCGAGGTAGTCGATATCAGAAGGTGCCAGATCGGCAAGGGACAACGCTTCCCGAATTACCTCTTCCTCACCGGTCACGCTGGGAGCCGTGTACCCGACCTTGTCGTCGCCGTCGTTGTTGACCGCCACGGCATCGATGACAGCCAGGACCGGATCATGGTCGTCGATGGCGTCCTCGAGCCGACGCAGCACCACGGCACTGCATCCATTGCCCTTAATCGTTCCTGCCCCGCTGGCGTCGAAGGGACGACAATAGCCGTCTGCGGAGAAGATCGACTCCTTGGTGTGTCGTCTGGTCCCTCGTTGTGGGATGGTCAATGAACAGGCCGCCACCACGGCACCATCACACTCGTAGTCCAGCAGGCTCCGGCAAGCGATCCCGAGGGCCACCAAGGATGAGGAACAGGCCGTCTGGACGGTCATCGCCGGACCTTGGAGGTTGAGTCGATAGGCGAGTCGGGTGGCTGCGCTGTCCGGGATGTTACCGATCATGGCGAGCATGTTTGCCCCTTGGACGAGATCCGGGCGCGCGGTCATCACATTGTTGAGCAGATAGGTGCTGAAGGAGGTCGACGCGAACACCCCCCACCGACGTGGGGCCCCATCCCCGTATCCCGCGTCCTCAAGGGCGCGAAAGGCGCATGTCAGTATGAGTCTCTGTTGCGGATCGATGAGGGCGGCCTCAGCCGGCGACATTCCGAAGAACTCATGGTCGAATTCCGCCGCACCAGCTACTTGGGGGACCCGCGGAATGTGACCTTGCGGAACCGGCTGATCAGCATCCGTGTTCAGTTCACGCCCTTCGACGAGGGCTTCCCACAGCTCATCAGAGGACGACGCGTTGCTGTACCGTCCGGCTGTGGACACCACAGCGATGTCGAATCCGCTCATTGCTCTGTCTCTCCTTCTCGTTCTGCATGTGCGTTGCGACGCCGCTGCGCGCGTCGCTGGAGGTCCCGATCACGGCGTCTCTGCCGGTCGAGCTCTCTGGTACGTTGCGCATCCTCCGTTTCCGCGTCACTCGGCACCCGATCGCGTCTGATGCGTGCGGCGATCGATTCCACCGTTGGATGCTGGAAGAGGTCGACCATGGCAAGATTCACGTCCGGAAAACCGCTGTGGAGCCGGTCGAAGAGGTCCGCGAGACTGAGTGAGGTGACCCCGATGTCGAAGAGATTCTCCGAGCAGGTGAAGTCCCGCGAACCGATGACTTGCGACACTGCATCGTGGACGTGTGCCTCGACCGGGTCCAGGATCATGACCCCTTCGGCGAGATGCGCATCTTTCACATCCTCTGCTAGTGCCGCCAGTGCCGCCACGTCGACCTTCCCGTTGACATTCATGGGAAGGGCCGAGAAGACGGTGACGATCCTTTCAGGGACCATGTACCAAGGAACCACCTGACGCATCGCGGCCCGCCAGTGCTGTATCTGGGAGTCGTCGGTGGTGACAACCGCGGCGACCAACCTCGTTGGTCTCTTGGGATCAACAAAGGCAACCACGCTGGAGGCCCCGCTGACGCGCCGAAGCGCGCTGCTCACCTCACCGAGCTCGATCCGATAGCCACCCACCTTGACCTGGTCATCGACTCTGCCCAGGAAGTCGAAGCGACCATCGGGATTCACCCTGACAAGATCACCGGTTTTGTACCACCTGCCCGGCAACCCCCTGAGATCGGTCACGAAGGCGCGACGAGTGAGCTCCGCCCGATTGAGGTAGCCGTTGGCGAGACAGGGGCCACTCACCACCAGTTCGCCGATGACACCCTGCGGAACACGCCGTCCGGCCGAGTCGACGACGGCCACTCCTGCTTGGTCGAGAGGATACCCGAGGGGAACCAGCCCATCACGATCGAGCAGATCGGCAGCGGTTGCCTCCCCGGCGACGCAGATGACGGTTGCCTCTGTCGGCCCGTAGACGTTCATGATGCGGTGTCTCGGGTTGCCCACACGGACGGCCCAGTTGGATGCGACTGCCGCAGGTACTGCCTCGGCGCCCATCAAGGTCGTGCGCAGATCCGGTGCACCGTCCTGGGGCAGGAATGCCTGAACCTGGTCGGCGAAGCTGGGAGTCATCAGCAGACAAGTAGCACGCGACCTAACGAGTACATCCGCGAACCGCTGGGCATCACGGATCTCCTCTTGATCGGGAAGATGGACCGCTGCCCCAGACGCCAAGGGCGTGAGGATATCGATCACTGATGCGTCGAATGCCAGGTGATGGGTACGGAGGTGGATGTCACCGGGTTCACAAGGGACGAACCTCCTCCAGCCTCGGATGAATGTGGACAACGCTCGATGCGACACTTCGACACCTTTGGGCCGGCCCGTCGAACCTGACGTGAAGATCACGTAGGCCGGATCGTCGCCGTGGACCTGCGTACGCCGGGGCGAGACGGGCTGGGCGGACTCCAATTCGTCGAGTGACACTGCCTCCATCCCTTGAGCTGTCAGCAACTGCGACGTGTGGGCGTCGCCGATGATGGGTACCCTCCCCAGATCCTCAAGAATGGACGGCACCCGAAGCATCAGATCCGGGTCGACGGGAACATGGGCCTTGCCGCTCTTCAGGACCCCGACCACAGCGCTCACCTCGTCCACACCCCATGAATGGCAGATAACGACGTGTGTGGCCGAGGGCCACCGATGGTGAATGGCTGCTGCGAGTCGATCCGTCCGGTCGTCGAGCTGGCCATAGGTCACCTTTCGCTCCCCAGCGATCAGCGCGACCCGCCCAGGCGCCTGCTCAGCCTGGCGGCGAAAACTGGTCACCATATCCGGGGCGTCATCGATCCTGGGCTCGACCAGGGAATTCATGCCCGAGTCATACTCGCTGACACCGACCAGGCCGATCTCTCCGAGAGGAGCCGAGGGGCGGGCCACCACCTGCTCGACGATCGACCGCAGGGCACTCGCAATGTCGATGCCATCGGCCCACCGGCCCACCTCCACGACGAAGCGATACCCGAGCCCGTCAACGCTGCGGAATGCCGACGCGACGATGCTCAAGGGGAAGGAGACGAAATCACTCGGGAAGAATACCGGTGTCACCGTCGCGTTCCCCAGCGCCGCCGATGGTTCCTCACCCTGGAACGTGAAGCATGAGGCCAACGTCCCCACCCCGGGCTGGACTCCTGTCAGGGAGTAGTCGACATCGCGGCGTCTCAGACACTCAATGATGGACGCGTGGGCGGTCCGAACCAGTTCGACCGCGTTCATCCCTTCGCGGACCGTAAGGCGGACGGGAAGGGTGTTGACATGGTAGCCGCAGTCCTCGGGGGAAGTGCGAGTGCTCACCGGGCATCCGACGACCACTGACTCCGTGTCGAGCAATCGAGCCTGGAAGAGGGCAGAGATCGCCATGAACAAGGCGCTCGGCGGTAGGTGATGATCGTGACACAATCTGCCTGCCCCAATGCCGAGTTCACCGTCGACGATGACCTCCACTCGACGCCCGGGCAGACGGCCGTTGGCATCGCGCCGGTTCGGCATTCTTTCGTGGCCGAAGGAGACCAGCCCGTCGAAAGCGCTTGCGAAGAAGTCGTATGAGGCAACGGCGCGATCCCTGTCAGCATGGCTGGGTTCCAGCCCTGCCGCCCGCTGATCGCCCTTGGCGTAGGGGTCATGACCGGCATAGACCTCCGACAGTCTCTGCATGACCAGCACACCCGTCTGCGCATCCCACACCAGATGCGAGGCCCGGACGAGGATGTGAGTGACCATTCCATGGCTGGTGAGCAGTTCCACTTGCACCAGAGGTGAGCGGTCGACCTCCATGGCCGATCCCTGCCGATCTCGGGCCATGAGCTTCGCCTGCCGGTCAGGATCGTCACCGATCTCCACCAAGCGGTAGGCTTGCAAGGGATGGGCTCCGAAGAACCGACGCCAACCCGATGCAGTACGTGCCATCCTCATCGCGATGCCCGGTTCATTCCGCAGGACCCTGTCCACCGCTCGTACCAGACGGTCCTTGTCCACCTCACCGTCCACCCTGATCAGCCGAACGATGGTCAGCGCAGGATCCTGCGGGTACAAGTCGATCTGTCTCAGCAGGACCCATTGGGGCCAGGTCGGTTCATCGACCCCAGCCCCGTCGGTCAAGACGGAGACGTCGTGGGTCCTTTCTCCACGTGAGGTTCCTGGGGATGATGTGAGGGTGATCATTCTGCCTCCTTCAATGCGTCGACCATGTTGATTCCGGCGATCTGGCTGCCGAGGGCGATGGTCGTGACCAGTGCGGAGGACACCGCGATCACCACTGCAAGCGCCGCTGACACGCCCGTGATGTAAGGCAGATACTGAAGACGTGGACTCGCGACCTGGGCAACGTAGAGGTCCAGGAACCAGACCCCGCCGGGGACCCCGAGCACCACACCAATCAGAGCCGAGGTCACGACCTCCACCGAGGACAGCCGCCGCAGTTCGCCGGGGGACATCCCCAGCACACTCAATGTGGCGTACTGACGTCGCCGTTCATCGAAGGTGAGGCTGCCCAGGGAGTAGAGCACGATGATGCACAGCACGATCGCCATCACCCTCATCAGGTTGAAGATGCCACCGAGGCTCCCCCTGATGTTGAGGGCATTGGACTGCTGATCGGCCCGGGACACGACATCCAGCACCCGCGGATCATCGAGGAGCCGAGCGGCATCGGCGTCCGATCCCACGAGTATTGACGTCGGGGAGAAAGTCATCCCCAGTGATTCCCAGCCCTGTCGACTCATGAAGAATCCTTGGGGCATCTCGGCAGAGACGACGCCACTGATGGCCAGGTCAAGATCACCGAGACCGCGTGGCAGCCTCAGCGTCACCAAGGATCCCGTGTCAAGGGAAAGCCGCTCAGCAGTGTCGCTGGTCACCCACAGTCCATCCCCCGCCACAACTTCGCCATCGCGGGTTCGTAGGTGGAATCGATCGTTCTCGTCCAGCACGGTGATGACTCGGTCGTACCCATCAGATGGGCCAGTCATCACGGGCATCTGCATGATGGCTTGTGACTTTGACCCCAAACCCTCGATGGGGGTGGCCATCTGGGGAACGCTCACGACATCAGCCCGGAAGTCGTAGTCCATGGATTCGGCGCTGAACGACGATTCAGCTCTGTTCTGCATGGTGTCGGGCAACCCGAACCCGGTGAACAGCAACATCAGACAACCGGCAACCCCGATGATCCCCATCGAGAATCGTGCAAGGTTGGATGCAGTGTCACGGATCGCCCAGCGGATGCCATAGCGCTGACCACCGCCCAGACGACGTAGCCGGGTCGCCGCACGAGAGGCCCGCACCAGCCCCGGACGCATCAACAGCGCGGGAGATCTGGTGAGTGCCGAGCCGGATGCAAGATACCCTCCGGCAACGCACGCCACCACCACTAGGGTTGCGACGAGTAGCGGGGCCCAAGTGTACGCGACCCGCCAATCCGGCAGATCGAACTGGGTCGACTGCGAGCGCAGCACCACGCGCGACAGCAGCGGCGCCAGAGCGAGTCCCACGATGGCTCCCGCCACACCGGCCAGCATGCCGAACATCGAGAAGTGCAGGCGCAGCTCACTACGCCCATACCCCATGGACTGGAGGGTCGCGATCGTCTTCAGCTCACTGTCCACAAGACGCCTGGTCGACGAGTACATGGCAAGCACCCCGACTAGGAGGAAGAGGACGGAGAAGAGCATCGACACGTTGCGAATCACGGTGACTCGGTCGTAGGCGGCGGAGATGTGACTGTCGGTCTGGCGGGTGGTGACACGCAATCCCTGCTCGTCGAAGCACTCCCACAGCTTGTCCACCGTGTCCGAGGAATCATCGCCACGTACCAGAACGCTGTTGCTCGCTGCCCACTGCCATGAGGTGCCCCACAGTTCCTGGGCAGTGGCGGGCGTGATGAAGCCATAGCTGAACATGCCTGGTTCAGGAACCAGGAAGAGCGACTCCTTGACGTCGTAGAGCTGATCGGGGGACTGCACGGTTCCTCGAACGGGAACCTTCAACTCCCTTCGTCCTCCGGGGACGGGTACCGTCAACACCAGTTGATCCGCTTCAGCAAGGTCGTTTGCGTCGAAGTACCGCGGACTCACCCAGATTCCCTGACCAACATCCGTGACCGGTTCCCCGTCGATGACCGAGGGAATGCTGACCTGCCAGGAGTCGATGTCGGCCGTCGAGGTGAGAGACAGCCAGGACATGTCCCCCCTGTTCGACACCACCTCGGCAGACCGGATGACTCGCTTCTCGACCGCATCGACCCCAGGTAGGCTCATGGCCTCGTCAAGTTGCGCTTCGCTGACGCTGGTGGCCTGAATCCACATGTCTGCCATGGATGACGATTCGGCATAGTCCTGAAGACTCACCTGCATTCCCCGCCATCCGCCTTCGAGTCCCGCATAGGCGAGAACGCTGAGAGTGGCCATGCAGAAGACAGCGATGAACTGTGCCCACGAACTGAGCAGACCGCGTCGGAGCATGGCTGCCTTGAATCTCATTCCGCTGGACCTGCTCATGGGATGCTCACCACATTGTTCCCGATGACCTCGGCAACTCGACCATCGCGGAGGCGTATCAGTTGATCCGCCAAGCCGACATATCCCTCGTTGTGTGTGACGATCACCACCGCGGTGTTGGAGGTGTGGGCGGATTCACACAGAGTTGCCATCACCTCATCACCGGTAGCGGAGTCGAGAGCCCCAGTCGGTTCGTCGCACAGCAACAGAGCGGGCCTCTTCGCGAGAGCTCTTCCGATCGCAACTCTTTGCATCTGGCCACCCGACAGCTCGTGGGGGAAGGAGGCTTCGCGCCCTGCCAACCCCAGCTGCGCAAGGATTTGCGAGGGGTCGATGGGATCCCCGACACCACGACTGGCGATCCCGATGTTCTCGGCGGCAGTGAGGGTGGGAATGAGGTTGTAGAACTGAAAGACGAATCCGACACTCTCGCGCCGGTATCGCGTCAGCCCTGAATTGGTCATCTCCTCGATCCGAACCCCGTTGCACTCGATGGTTCCCGAACTGGGCTGGTCCATGCCACCCAAGATGTTCAGTAAGGTGGACTTTCCCGATCCGGAAGGGCCGACGATGATCGACACTTCACCACTGTGAATGTCGAGTGACACACCGTCCAACGCACGGACATCGATGTCCCCGGTCCGGTAGACGCGTTGGACATCTCGAGCAGAAATCAATGACACTGGTCCTCCTTAGTTTGAACAGGGCGCAGCGAACCGGCACCGTTTACGGGCGCACTCCAAGACAGATATTCCCGCAAAGCGGGTAGAAGCTCTTCGAGCAGGACTTGACACCATGAATGGCGTGTGCATCATTAATGCGTGACTTCGCGGCCCTGGCTATTCGAGGATTCGCAGGGTCCGCCGCCGTCGACGTGTTTGTCTACGGCCATAGGGAAGCATCAAGGATGAAACGGCATCACAACAGGTGATACGAAATGGTCAGGTTCACCGGTTCGGTGGGCCTGCGCCCACGACTCCCGATATCTCTTGCTATGTCCTCACTGGTTCTGGGGGACGGCTCTGCCTCGAAACGCCATATTTCCCCATCGGGGGAAAAGGGACTGACGCACTTGGCACAGGTTCATGTACACAGCAACGTCACGACGCATTCGGAGCTGGACACTCAGAAGCGTGACAATCCCGTTCCGCCCGCCACCCTCTCCGAGATGAGCCGTGATCGGCCCGGGACGTGACGCACGGATGGCGCGGGACCCGAAGCACGAGTCACTCAGGGACCCCGTATGCAGGCAGACTCGCATCAGTCGGCAAGGAATAGCAACATCATTCACCGGTATCCGCACGAGTCGCTTGACCCGGGCATCACGCGTTGTCATGACATCACCTTCTCCGCTGATTTTTTTCGCTACTGTCAGTACTATAACACGAAGAGTCCGAACAGGAGAACTTCATGGCACCGTCAGGACGGCCCAGGGATCCCCGAATCCAGGAACGGGTAATGGGCACGACCCTCCAGCTGCTTGCTGACAAGGGGTACACCAACGTGCGCATCGACGAGATCGCGAAGCTGTCAGGCGTGGCGAAGACGACCATCTACCGCCGGTGGCCCTCCCTGCCGCACTTGGTGGTGGACACGATCGCCAGCGCCATCGGCGAACGAAGGATGGCCCGGTCGGACGATCCAGTGCACGATCTCCGTCTGGCCTGCACGATGCTGGTCCGATCGGTGAATGCAGGCATCGACTCCTGGTTGGCGGTCGCCATGGACCTGCATCGCCAGCAGGACGAGGAACTCCGCGCCGAATACCGGAATCGCATCGTCGAACCTGCGCGGCAGTTCCTGACAGCGGCGCTGCAGCGAACGGCCGCTGCCGGAAAGCTGCATTCTGGTGTCCCTTGCCCGGACATGGCAGACCTGCTCATCGGCGGCGCCATCTATCGACTGGTGGTGTTGCACGAACCCATCACCCAGGAACAGATCAACACCATCATCGACGGACTGCTCACGCCCGGGCCGGGGACGCCGGGCCCTCCCCCGCAGGACTGAGCTCTCCGACCAGGGCATGGGCGACAGGTCCCCGTGAGCACTCGCGCGGAC
>ERZ772874.870-NODE-870-length-16273-cov-4.870329_pt1 | contig 16273 bp, 18 predicted proteins | sample MGYA00580586_ERZ772874 | MGnify/ENA primary metagenome ERZ772874 (study PRJEB29015, sample SAMEA2737952) | human oral metagenome | biome: human oral; feature: human-associated habitat; material: dental | place: China | collected 2154 ... | reverse complement strand
GACTTCCAGACAATAAACATACAAACCAATATTAGAAATAGAAAATTGGTACCAATTTGTATAAAATTTGCAAAAAATTTTTGTTTAGCATTTATGCCTTACTGATTTTTTTGAAGTCTTTTTTTCATCTCATTGATGATTGACAATCGTTTAAATTGGCTTGTATATTGGCGTTTTGTAATACAATCATAATGATCGTTTCGAATCTCATCTTCAATAGCATGATAAATATTAGCTGCTGACAAAAGTCCTAAACGACAACTAGGGTGAAAAATATTAATATGATTATCCAAAACATTATAGTATTTTTGACTAATCTTGGATACCTCTTCCCATATATTAGAAAAATTTTTAGGGATATCTTTCCATGATTTCGCTTTTTGGCTTAACTCAATCACATCTGATATTGTCCAGCCACAATCAGATAATAGTTTGGCAGGTAAATATACCCGTCCACGTTTTCTAGCATCTTCTCCAATGTCACGCAGGATATTCGTTATTTGCATAGCCATTCCTAATTGATAACAATATTCTAAATAAACTGTCTGATTAGTTTCAGTCAAAACTTTCTCATCACCAAGCATCGGCCACAACATCGCTCCTACTGAGCCAGCAACATTTCTACAATAGGTTTCTAAGGATTCAATATTCTCAAAAGGAGAAAAACACAAATCTGATTTTTGGCCTTCTATTTGTTCCAAAAGTGCTTTCCTAGGAACCCTAAAATTGAGCACCGTTTCTTCAAAAGCAGGCCACCAATCTAGTTTAGCAATACAATTTGGTAATTGCTTCTCTCCTAAACTGAGAATGGTCGTTTCTAAAATATTTAATTGTTTTAAGACTGTTTCATTCGATTCGCTGGCTTCATCAACCAAATCATCAACATACCGACAAAACGAGTAAACAGCGGTCACCCCCTGAAATCGATTTTTTGGAATAGAGGAAAAGGCCTGAAAAAAACTCTTAGAATGTTCTTTCATTACCTTTTCGGCAGACTGATAAGATTTAGTTAGGATTGAGTCTTTATTCATATAAACTCATCCTCCCTATCTCTTCTTACTTCTTCCGCACAAATTTTTCCGCCTTCCAACGCTATAGGTACCCCAGCTCCAGGATGTGTTGAAGAACCCGTAAAGTAGAGATTTTCACATTCTAAAGATTTTGATTGTGGTCTAAAATGATTACTTTGCTTAAGGGTAGGCTGAAGTCCAAAAGTAGCACCACGATAGGCATTAAAAGATTTTTCGAATTCTTTAGGTGTATATACTTGTTCAAACTCAATTTTATCTGCTAAATTATCCAATCCCTCGAGAGGTGCTAAAGTATCTAAAGCACACTGACGATAATGAGCAATAACTTCCGGAGTCCAATCATATTTAGATGTTCCTAATTCAGAAACGGGCATTAAAACATAGAAAGAGGAATTTCCTTCTGGAGCTAAATTAGAGTCACACAATGACGGAATGTGAAGATAAAGAGAAGGATCCTCAATTAAATTCCCAACAAAAATTTGATCTAAATTGGAAGATAAATCCGGACAAATCACAAAATTATGAACTTTGAGATTTGGAAAAGTCCCTTTTACTCCCCAATAAAATACTAAACATGAGCACGAGTAATCCATGGATTCTATTTTAGTCGGAGTATATTTTCCTTTTGCCCTACTATCCTGAATAAGAACTTGCATCGTGTAAGGAAAGTCTGCATTAGAAATTATGATATCTGCTTCAATCTCCCTATCTTCTAATACTATTCCCCTCGCTCTGCCATTCTCAACTATAATCCTCTGAACGTCTTTTTCATAGTGGATTTTTCCACCTAATTCAAAGAACAATTTTTCCAAAGCTTTTGCATAGGCATACATCCCGCCTTCAATAAACCAAACCCCGTAAAGAAGTTCAATCATTGGAATCATATTATATAAGGATGGCCCTTTTTTAGGAGATACGCCAATATAGAGCGTCTGGAAGCCCATCATTTGTTGTAAATCTTTATTAGGAATAAACGAAGCCATCATAGCCTCTGCGCTATTAAATGTCTTAAGCTTAAGAACTTCTCTAAGCATTTTAGGATTATAAATATCTCTTGCATATCGAAAAGGCTTCGTAATAAAGGATTCTACGGCAACTTGATAACGCTTATACATTTCACTCAGATATTGAAGAAAGCCTAAAGCTGTCTCTTGTCCTAATCCCTCATTCATCTTCATCAATTCCACTAAATCACTGGTTATAGTATATTTTCTATAAATTTCATCCTTGAAATAGGCATCGTACATAGGTTCCAATCGCTTTAGACGAAAGTATTCTTCGGGATTCTTTCCGGCCAACTCAAAAAGTCTACGATATAAGTCTGGCATCATAACAATTGTAGGTCCCACGTCAAAAGTAAACCCTTCTGCCTGAATTTGACTCATTTTCCCTCCAGGAGTTTGGTTTTTTTCATAGATTTCTACGTTATAACCTGCTAATTGCAAACGAATTGCTGCAGAAAGACCTCCCATTCCTGCTCCAATAACAATAACTTTTTCTTTCATATGATCAATCTCCTCTTTGTTGATATCGAACACAACCTAGATACTTTTTCAAATTAAATTTGATTATCGTTACATTCCATCTTCAAAATAAGGATTCTCACAAATCATTGTTATCATTAAATTAGTATAGCTGGAAATAAACTAGTATAAGGTTTTATCTAGCAGATACAGTGTAACTAATAGATTTCATTTACCTTCTCAAATCCTCCTCAGTATTAATTTTGTTAATTATATCATGTCTAATTAAAATTTTATATAAAAACCCTTATACAATTCAAGTTCTCACAAAAAGACTTATCCTTAACAAGTCTTAAAAAGTAGTCGTTAAATCTGAAGACTTCCATTCATCCATGTAAACCTTCGTTCTTCTCATCTAATCAGCAAAAAAGAGCTCTTATTATCACAAAGAAAAAATAAAAAGACTACTATCTTTAGTAATTTACTAAAGGTAGTAGTCCACTAATATTTTTATTTCATCCTCATTTTAAGTCGTTATTCGCTATTTAAAAAGTATTTTCTATTCCAATCCCAGACTCACTTTCAGCCCTTCGTTAATGGTGTTCATAAAATCCGCATCCACTTGCGTAATTTTCTCAAGAATTCGAGCCTTATCAATCGTACGCAATTGTTCAAGTAAGACAACAGAGTCTCGTTCGAACCCAAATTGGTCTTTTTTGATTTCAATATGCGTTGGAATGTTAGCTTTTGTATTCTTTGCTGTGATTGCAGCAACGATGACAGTTGTGCTAAAGTGATTCCCAACATCATTTTGAATAATGAGAACGGGGCGTTTTCCTCCCTGCTCACTACCAATCACTGGAGACAAATCTGCTAAAAAGACATCTCCTCTTAAAATCTTATCAACCATTGATGTACTCCCTTTTCACGCGATCAGAGATCATACAAATGACTTCATAAGCAATCGTATCTGCACGCTTAGCTAATTCAATTGCTGTAATTTCCTCTTCTTTATTTTTTCCTAAAAGAGTGACTTTTGTTCCGACTGGATATTCGTGAGGCAAACGAATCATACATTGATCCATACATACTCTTCCAATAATAGGACAGCGAACTCCATCAACAATGACATCCCCTTTATTGTAGGCACGAATATATCCATCCGCATACCCTACTGGTAAAGTAGCAACCCATTGAGGCTCTTCAGCTGTGTAGGTTGCTCCATAGCTAACCGTATCCCCTATTTCCAGTTTCTTAACCTTGACCATCTCTGTTTCCCATTGCAGGGCTGGCGTTAGGAGCTCTTCATCTTCAACGCATAAGTCCTCATTAGAAGGATTAATACCATACAAACCCATGCCATAACGGATAATATCACTATCACCGGAACCATGCCAAATTGCATATGCAGAATTGGAGCAATGAATATGAGGGGGTATTTCTTCCAACTCCTCAATCATACCATTGAATTTTTCTTCTTGTTTTGTTAAATGCGACGTATCTTCTTCGTCAGCTGTCGCAAAGTGTGTAAACATTCCTTCGAACTCGAATGGACCATCTCGTAAAACAGCCTCAACTTCCATTAATTCTTTTTCATTCACGACACCAATACGACCCATTCCCGAATCGACAGCAACATGTACTTTTAAGGGTGTTTCCTTTAATAGCAAAGCAGCCTGATGGAGCCATTCTACCGAGTCGACCGTAGCAGTAATGTGATTTTTTGCTAATAGTGGCACATCTTCCACACGACTTAATCCAAGGATTAAGACTGGTTCCATAATTCCCGCTTCTCTTAAAGCAAAAGCTTCATCGACATTTGCGACACAAAATCCCTGAACGCCTGCTTCTAAAGCAGCTTTGGCAACAGGAATCATACCGTGTCCATATGCATTCGCCTTTACAACTGCATAGACTTGTTTAGGAGAACTCAATTTAGATTTTAGTTTAGAAATATTTTGTTTAATAATTGATAAATCCACTACAACTCTCGTGTTTCGATGGATTGCTTTTAACATGATGATTCATTCCTTTTTTAATTGGATTCAAGTAGGACAACCGCGTAGGCATCATGATTCGTATGCGTAATCGATATCCACGTTTGATGAGAATACCGTGCACATACAAGAACTGGTTTTCCTTCGGCATCATTAAACACTTCAATATCTTGAAAAGAAACATGCTGTCCAATTCCAGTGCCAAGCGCTTTAGCATAGGCTTCTTTAGCTGCAAATCGTCCCGCAAGGAATTCCACTTTTCGTTTAAAAGGGAGCGTATGATATTTTTCCAATTCTTTTGGTGTTAATACTTTTTCCAAAAAAGATTTAGGTTCTACAACGATTTTTTCAATACGTGACAATTCTACCGCGTCCATACCAAGTCCCTTAATCGCCATCCGTTTGTCGTCTCCTTCATTATGATTCATTCCTACATTTTAACAAATTTACCATCATTTGTCAGAAATTTGAACAATTCCTAAGAATTCCATAATCCAGACCACAAGACCACTTCACCCGTTTTAAGAGAAGACTGTACATCAATAATGCGCTGATTACTACTCCCCCTAAATTGCAAGGTCAAATCTTTTTTAGCGAGTTCAAATCGTCCATCTACCAAAATATCAATCAAACTTAATAATTCTAACTTATCTTCAGTTTCTTGCATCAGCTCTTCCCAAGTATATCCTGTCCAAGACCAAATATCTTTGGTATTTCCGTAAGTTTCCCGTAACGCTTTGACTAAAGACAGACAAACTCCTGTATTCAAAAAAGGTTCTCCTCCCAGAAGCGTCAACCCTTGGCAATAAGAAGCTCCAACATCTGAAACAATTTGCTCTTCTAACTCTTTAGTATATGGTATTCCGTAATTAAAATTTTGAGCGATCACATTATAACAGCCTTCACAGGCAAAGAGGCAGCCACTCACATATAGTGAACAGCGTACCCCTTCCCCATCGACAAAATTATACGGTTTGTAACTGGCAATTTTCCCTTTGGAATATTGCTCACTCGTCCACTCCTTTGGTTTTGGATTATTCATCCTCCATCACTCCTAAAGCGTAACGTTCTTTCAGTTGCGGCATATGTTTTACACGAGAAGATATTTCCACATGACGTCCATGTACCATTGGACGCGCTTGAGGGTTTCCAAGGTATCCGCAAGTCCGTTTTACAACATCACATGTTTGTGGATCATGGTTTTTACATTGCGGACATTCAAATCCTTTAGCAGTTGGCGTAAATTCACCATCGTATCCACATTTATAACAATGATCAATTGGGGTATTCGTTCCAAGATATCCCACTCTATCATATGCATAGTCCCATACGGCTTCTAAAGCTTTTGGATTTTGTCGAAGGACCGGGTACTCGCAGTAATGAATAAATCCACCCGAAGAAAATACTGGATAATCTTTTTCAAAATCAATTTTTTCAAATGGTGTTGGATTTTTACGTACATCGTAGTGGAAGCTATTCGTATAATACTCTTTCTCCGTGATATCTGGTACCAAACCAAATTTTTCGATATCGAGTTTGCAGAAACGATCGGTCAAGCTTTCACTTGGAGTCGCATAAACACTGAAATGATAACCGTATTCGTCCCCCCATGCATCGGTATGTGCCTTCAGTGCTTTTACAATCTCTAGAGTAAACTCCTTCGCTTCCGGATTCGTTTCCCAATTTGGACCAAAGAATGCTGTTGCCGCTTCGTAAAGTCCAATATATCCTAAAGAAACAGTTGCACGACGATTTCTAAAGAGAAGATCCACTGCTTCCCCGTCCTTCAACCGTTGTCCAAACGCCCCATAATGATATAACACAGGCGCATTATCTCTTTGCGCTTCCTTACAGCGTTCAACACGATACGTCAATGCGTCCTTACAGATTGCTAGTTTCTCTTCGAAAATTTCCCAGAATTTGTCAATCGAACCTTCCGCTTCTAGCGCAATTCGAGGAATATTCAGAGTAACGACCCCTAAATTCATTCGACCATCGTTCACTTCTTGCCCATTTTCATCCTTCCATCCTTGTAAGAACGAACGGCATCCCATCGGCACTTTAAAACTACCGGTTAATCTAACGATTTGATCATAGTTTAATACATCTGGATACATTCGTTTTGTTGCACATTCTAATGCTAACTGTTTTACATCATAGTTTGGATCGGTTGCCTCTAAGTTGACTCCACGTTTTAAAGTGAAAACTAATTTAGGGAAAATCGCTGTTCTCTTCTCTTTGCCAATCCCTTTCATTCTTACTTGCAGGATTGCTTTTTGAATACAACGTTCAAAACGACTCGTTCCAAGTCCAAATCCTAAAGTTGTAAAAGGGGTTTGTCCTTGAGAAGTATAGAGTGTATTGATTTCATATTCTAATGACTGCATCGCGTCATAAATATCTTTTTCCGTTTTTTTCATTGCAAAAGCTTCTTGACGGTCCACTCCATCAATCCACTCCTTAGCATCGGCCAAATGTTTTTGATAGTTTAATTCCGCATAAGGGGCCAATAATTCATCGACACGATTAGCCGAACATCCTCCATATTGGCTACTTGCGACATTCGCAATGATTTGAGCCATTTGAGCAGTTGCTGTTTGAATAGATTTTGGAGATTCTACTTCGGCATTCCCAATCTTGAATCCAAGGCCTAACATATGTTCAAAATCAATTAAGCAACAATTGGTCAGTGGCATATATGGATGATAGTCTAAATCATGATAATGAATATCCCCTTTTAAATGCGCATTGGCTACATGAGGGGGTAATAGTTTTAATCCAATAATTTTTCCAACTGTACCCGCCGTTAGATCCCTTTGCGTATTAAAAACTTTACTATCTTTATTCGCATTTTCATTAACCACGCTTGCATCTTTATTCGTTAATCGAGACAGCGCCCATTGGAAATCCAGTTGATTTTTTCTACGTAAATCACGATCCACTCTGTATGAAATATATGCTTGTGCTAATTCAGACTCCCCATCTTCAATTAAAAAATGTTCAATAATACTTTGAATTTCATAAATTTGAATAGTCTCACTAAATCTTCTAGAAATTTCTTGAAGAACTTCGTCTACGATTCGATTCAATTCCGCTTCTCTTTTAGCATCCATTTCTCCATTTAACTCTGTTTCTGCTTTAAAGATTGCTCGTTCGATTTTCTCCTTTTGAAATTCAACTTCTCGACCATCTCTTTTAGTGACTAATAAGGTCTTCAATTCTTGTACACACATCACAATCCCTCCTCAAAACTCTTGAATCTATTTTATCATGCTGAATTTAAAAATCAACCCCTAAAACACAATATATTGTGTTTTAAAATTGCTAAAATTTACAATATATAGTATGTGAAGTTACAAAAAAACTCTCTGACACATCTGTCAGAGAGTCTGAAATTCTTTATTTTTGTGCGTTTTTAACAGCTTCGACCATCTTATCCCAAACGTTTTCCATATCTTGTACCAGTTTTAATTGTGTACGTGCGCGGTCCAAATTTTGTCCCGAACGTGTTGTTTGATAGTAGACGTCGCCATTAATATAGTCCGTCAAGAAACGAATTCCTTGTTCCAGCGTAATCACGCGAGCTCCCCAAGGTAAGTATTCTAATTCAGCCTCTGTCAAGATTCCGTTTGTTCCTTCGATAAAGCCTTTCACATATGTTTCGTATAAGTCAAAATCGAAGTTCACTTTTGTTAAATCGGATTCGTCCTCAGCGCAGTCATTAGCACCAAAACGAATCGAATCCCCAAAATCAAATAACACCAACCCCGGCATAACCGTATCAAGGTCCACGATGCATAGTGGCTCTTTCGTTTGGCTATCGAACATAATATTATTTAATTTTGTATCATTATGCGTTACACGAAGAGGCAATATACCTTCATCTAACAAATCATATAGTAAGAAGCAATCTGCTTTACGATTTTGAATAAAGTCGATTTCTGCTTGAACCTCTTTTACTCTGCCTACACGATCTTCTCGGATCGCTTCTTCTAATTGGCGATAACGATTCCTTGTATCGTGGAATTGTGGAATCACTTCTACTAACTGGCTTGCATCGAAATCGTTTAAGTCATAAGCAAAACGGCCGAATGCTTTTGCAGTAATATAAAATTGCTGCGGATTTTCTACTTTATCTAATGAATAACTGTTTTCCACCGAATCATAAATACGCCAGTATGATCCATTATCCAAATTTGCAGTTAAATGGCCCTCCTTGGTGCGGATAACACGGAGCGTTTCACGAGAAGCGTCACGTCCTTCAGCTTCATATTTTTCTCGAAGATAGCTTGTTACTTTCTCGATATTTTCCATTAATCCACGCACATTTGGAAAAATATTATGATTAATGGCTTGCAGTACATACTGCTTTTCTTTATTTTCATGTGTATGTGTAATTTGATAAGTTTTGTTAATTAATCCATTCCCTAAAGGTTGAATATCTACAAACTCCCCTGGTAGTTCATAATATTCATAGGCCACTTTGGCATCCTTTAATGGATTTTCTACTACTGTCATTCCTTTTTCTCCTTTAGCAATTTACAAATAATACATTCCCATTGTACCGCTTCCAAGACTAAAAAGGAAGATATAACGCGAAAAAAACATGCAGAAGAACACATAGGTTCCTCTGCATGAATCATTGATAAAAATATTATCTATTCTCCATAATCGCATCAATTAAGCCATATTCTAAAGCTTCTTGAGCAGTCATGTAGTTATCACGATCTGTATCTTTTTCGATACGGGATAATTTTTGTCCTGTTTGTTTAGCCAAGATTTTATTTAAGCGTTCACGTGTTTTTAGAATTTGACGAGCTGCGATTTCGATTTCTGTTGCTTGCCCTTGGGCTCCTCCTAAAGGTTGGTGAATTAAGATTTCAGCGTTTGGTAAAGCGAATCGTTTCCCCTTCGCACCTGCTGTTAATAGGAATGATCCCATGGATGCTGCAAGTCCCATCGCAATCGTTTGAACATCAGCTTTAATGAAATTCATCGTATCGTAGATGGCTAAACCAGCTGTTACACTTCCACCTGGAGAGTTGATATACATGTAAATATCTTTCTCAGGATCTTGTGCATCTAAAAATAATAATTGCGCGATAATCGCATTTGCCATCTCATCATGAACGGGTCCGCTCACCATAATAATACGGTCTTTTAATAAACGTGAGTAAATATCATAAGCGCGTTCTCCACGAGAGGATTGCTCGATAACTGTTGGAATTAAATTCATACTACTTCCTCCAAATCTAATATTTGTTTAAGTCTACTTCAATAGTCAATAAAGGTCAATTTAAATGCTTGCTAATTGATAAATTTAAAAATCTTGTCCCAAATTTCTTTAGAAAAAATATCGAGTGGATTTTTACCTTCACCAAGAACTGCATATCCAATCATTAAACCAAGAGCAAATAAGATGAGCGCAAGGAAAAGGAAAACTAAGATGCGCAAAAGTGCAGTAAATAGTAAATATCGACTATTCTTTAATTGTTCCCTCATGATTCTTCTGTCCTTTCATCATCAATCATATGAGCGGTTGGATTCATTACGACTTTCTTCGAACTAAAAATTCTGCGAATGGCAGCAAAAATACCTCTTTCTGATTTAATTCGATTTAATAAAATTCCTGTCCCAATTGCTACGCTTTGAAGCGGATTTTCTGCAATCATCACTGGAACTTGAAGTTTTTCAGAGAGCATGCGGTCAATCCCATTAATCAATGCGCCTCCGCCTGTAACCATCACACCGCGTTCTATAATATCTCCGGCTAATTCTGGAGGAGTAGCCTCTAGAACAAGTCTTGCTTCTTCTCCAATGCTATCTAACATTTCTTTTAAGCAATGATAGATTTCATTCGTATAGATTGTCACCGTCTTTGGAAGTCCTGTCGTCATATCTCTTCCTTTTACAATCATATCAGATTCATCTTCTACTTCCACTGCACTTCCAAGAGACATTTTAATCGCTTCAGCAGTTCGTTCTCCAATAATTAATTGATACTTGTCTTTAATATATTCGGAAATGGCAAAGTCCATATTGTCCCCAGCTAATTTAATCGAGCGACTTGTCACAGTTGAGCCCATCGATAAGACGGCAATATCACTCGTTCCACCACCAATATCAATCACCATATTTCCAATTGGTGAGAAGATATCGAGTCCAACTCCAACCGCGGCCACTTTTGGTTCTTCCTCTAAATAAATATTACGTCCGCCACATTTAATCGCAGCCTGGATAATTGCTTTTTGCTCTACAGTCGTAATATTTGTTGGGGTACAAATTAAAATATCGGGTTTTGAAAACCAGCTGTTTAAGTTTAATTTTTGCATGAATAATTCTAATAATTGCTCAGTAACCGCAATATCCGCTATTACTCCACCTTTTAATGGATGATGAACATTGATTTCTTTTGGAGTACGTCCTACCATTTGATATGCTCGTTCTCCAACTGCAATCACTTCTCCAGTACGCTCATCTAAAGCAACTAACGAAGGTTCATTTAATATAATCCCGCGATCTTTTAGAAACACTAAAATGTTCGCAGTTCCTAAGTCAATACCAATGTCTCTAAGCATGAAAGTCTCCTCTCTTATAAATATTCCTTTGATTTAAAACCATTTTTAAAAAGTACTAGAATATATGAGCCTACTAAAAATGCGGCTGCTAATCCTAAACTATACTGAATAACACCTAAAATTCCATATTTATCGACATTCAAGAAGAAATAAGGGAACGGTCCATCGGGGTTATTTCCAATGGGGATTCGTGTAATTAACGCAATCGCAACAGAAATAATTGCATACGCCAATGGTAAAATCGTCCATACAAATGGATCCCACCACTTATAACAATGCCCTTTATCAAATAGTGCCCAATCTAACAATGCTCCATAAGGAACAATATAATGCACTAGAAAATTTTCTATCGTCCAAAATTCTTCAGGTGTTTTTAAAGGAGCTAGCATCAAATGATACACCAGTCCGGTTAGAAGAATCGCAACTGTCATTCCACCTTTTAAGCGAATATCCCACTGACTCCAACGGCCTTCCTTACGGTATTTTAACAGTAAGTAAATTAGAAAAATAACTACTAGTAAATTAGATTGATTGGTGTAATAGCGAATAGAATGCCATCCATGGAGAAACATCTCCATTAAGAATCCCACTAAAGCACATGTAGCAATGACCCCTTTAGAAATTAAACTTAGTTTCAAAAATGTTTCTTTGTTCATTCCATTCCTCTTTCTAAAGACACTAATTCTCTTTATTATAGCATAAATGCTACAACAGTCGGTATTAATAGCATAAACAAAAAGGGCCGGCATTCGCCACCCCTTATTGGTAAACTAGATTAACTGCTTCGATGATTGATTAAATCATGCGGACTCACTACTGGAGTCGCATTCACCCACCTTGCAAAATTACGAAGTGGAATATACAGAATATAATAAATCACTATATTCAGCATTAATGTTGCCGCTAATCGTGCCACTAAGAACTCATTCAAGTCCATGCTAACAACTCCTCTTAAGGCATATACGAAGTAAACAGATACTTCCGTCAAACTTAAGAAAAACACTAATGCTATCCCTAACGTAAATGGATTTTGTAAAATATTCGTACGCACTAAACGAATTACTCGCACAATGACTGCAAATATTCCCATATAAATCCCTAGAATTCCTGCGTAATAACTATCTACTAAAAAGCCTGCAATGGTCGAAAACCAAAACATCGCCTTATGGTCAATCATAAAATTCAGCATTACAATTGCAATGATAATAATTCTTGGCGTTAAACTGTAGCCAGAACGCAGAAATAAGGTTGAAAAATGATTGGTTAATACACCATCCACTAGGAAAGCTAGAATAAAGACAAACAATACCCAATAAACTCTTCTGGAGTTACGCATTATTGCCCCTCACTTTCGCTTGTACGAATGACAACTGTTACATAACGAACATCATTCGTATCTGCCGCAGGACGAATTTTCACTTCTTTATATAAACCAAAACGATCCATTGCCACTTCTTCAACTGTTCCGATATAAAGTGAATTTGGAGAAATTCCACCTAAACCACTCGTCACAACTTTATCCCCGACTTTAATATCTTGAGTAGCTTGAATTTGGCTCATGACAAGCATATTCGACTTTTCGTCATATCCGGTAATGGTCCCGTAGATAGGTTCTTTTTCATTTTGAATCATAGCCGCAACACGAACTAAAGTATTATCAGCATTCGATAACAATGCAATCCGTGCGCTTGTAGGATTGACATCTAAAACTTTTCCTACTAAACCATTATCACTCATCACAGACATTTGAGGTTGGATTCCATCATTTGCACCTTTATTAATCGTTATTACATCACGCCAAGTATCCGGGTTTCGCGCAATTACTGTAGCATTCACTAAAGTATAATCGTTCAGCGTATCTTGCAACTTAAGCGTTTCTTTCATCTTTTGGTTATCGCGTTTTAACTCACTCAATTGAACTTCTAATTCATGAATGGTATTGATTTTTTGTTTTAACGATTGATTTTCTTGATAGGTATTTGATAAATCATTCACACTATCGATAAAATCATTAATACTATTTGCTGGATAAGAGACTAATCTTCCAAGAATATTAGTTACATCATTAACACCTTGAGTCACGATATTACTTCCGTAAGTAAGGGAATACATGATTAATGCTACTGCAACAATGATTCCGATTACCCAACCGATTAGTTTCTTATTTGAAAAAATTGGATTCACATCATCACTCCTCTATTAAATTATTCAACGGACTCTATTTTTTCATTAATGATGGATTTGCTAAAATCGCACCTGTTCCTAGGGCAACACAGTCGAGTGGATTATTGGCCACAAAGGCTGGTACTTGTGTTTCCTTCGAAATCATCTCAGCAAGATGACGAAGCATTGCACCTCCACCTGTTAATACGATTCCATGATCAATAACATCCGCAGAAATTTCTGGAGGTGTTTGCTCCAATACATCTTTTACTGCGTCTAAAATTTGATGAATAATTTCACTCATCGCAACTGCAATTTCTTTTGCAGGCACTTCAATAACACGTGGTAATCCCGTAACCATGTCACGACCACGTACCTGCATGTTACCTTGAGCTTTTTCGACAGAAGCAGAGCCTAATTGAATTTTTAAATCCTCTGCTGTACGTTCGCCAATGAGCAGATTATAAGTTTTACGAACATGCTGGATAATAGCCTCATTGAGCTCATCTCCACCTACACGAATCGAACGGCTATTCACGATTCCTCCTAAAGAAATCGTTGCTACATCCGTTGTTCCCCCACCGATATCGACAATCATGCTTCCAGTTGGATCTGTGACAGGAAGTCCCGCTCCAACCGCAGCAGCGAATGGTTCTTCAACCACATACGCTTCTTTAGCTCCAGCATATTTTGTTGCATCTAAAACGGCTCTCTTTTCCACATCCGTAATGCCGCTTGGCACACAAATAATGACCACTGGCTTAAAGAATGAACGTCCCATAATCGACTGAATGAAGTATTTCAACATTGCTGTCGTTGTATTGTAGTCAGCGATTACGCCATCTTTCATTGGTCGTAAGGCCACGATATTTTCTGGTGTTCTACCAATCATTTCAAATGCAGATTTCCCTACTGCGATAATTTCTTCTGTAACGATATTTTTTGCAACAACGGAAGGTTCACGTGTGACGATTCCCTCATCTTCTAGATAAACAATCGTGTTAGCTGTGCCTAAGTCAATTCCGATATTTTGTGCTTTAAAATTTAATGCAACCACACTGTTTCCTCCTTAGATAATTCTTCTACAGACTAGGCTGTAAGAATTCTATCCTAGTATAGCAGAATTTAGCTTTTTATTCTTGTATTTTATAGATTTTTAGGAAACTTTTTTATTTCGTAATATAAAAACGGTTTCTGTAATATTTTGGTGATATTTTTTGTGTATAAATTTGCTGAGCTTTTGGATGGAATGGGAGAAACAGGAGTATATTTTATGTTTTTTGAAAAACTCCGAGCAACTTCGAATGTCTTGATAGGAACAACAAAAGCTATACCGGAACGAGCCTCGGTCTCGTTTCCTATCGAGCTTCAAACTGACTCTAGGAAATAGATTCGCAGATTCAGTAATTCACATCGATTATGATCACTATTGTTATTCCCATAGAATCCGAAGGCTCTTCGTTTTTCAACTAGCGAAATGCTATGTTTCTCTCATTCCAGCGAAGGGCGCTTATGACAGAAAATTCACCAAAATTTTGAAACGGACTTACAAAATAAAAAAATTTAAGAATAAAAAAATTCTTGAAAGGTGGAACAAAAAAACAGCTCGGTCAGAGAGCTGCTTCGATAACGAAATTGTTAACATATTCGATAACGGTAAAGAAATTAATGACTAGTAAGAAGATGCCTAAACCAATAATAAAAAACTCCATGATGTTTCTCTTCAAATTTAATTCAAGTGTACTAAAGTTACGTTGGTGCGTCAAATAAACGATCAAACAAAAATACCATATATGGACATGTCCATATATGGTATTTTTCGACCCCCTTTCTATTTTTTCGCACAAAAAAACCACCGGAAAACCGGTGGTATCGTCGTTTAAACTTAAATTATAGTTTAACTACGTTAGCTGCTTGTGGTCCACGAGCGCCTTCTTCAACATCGAATTGAACTGCTTGTCCTTCTTCTAATGTTTTGAATCCTTCTGATTGGATTGCTGAGAAGTGTACGAATACATCGTTTCCACCTTCACGTTCGATAAACCCAAAACCTTTTTCTGAGTTAAACCATTTTACTGTACCTTGTTCCATGAACATTTCCTCCTTGTGCCATAGCACTTGTTATTGATATTCTTGCTAATGGTTCGAAAGGAGTAATACTTTACACAATTTCTTTACATAACAAAAACACAACATAAGTATAACATCTCACAGGTAAAATTGCAAGAGTATTTCCGATTTCACTGAGAATTAAGTAGAACAATTGCCGTTTCGTGCGTTTTTTCCGAATCGTTTCGTTAATTATCAATAATATTTTTCGTGAAAATCGAAAACAATCTGCTTTCATCTTTTTTCATAATTCAACTTTTCACATTCTTTTGAATCTTTTTAAAAAACGCCGAATTCTTTTAAAGAAATATACTCCTCTCCTCCGACGACGAAATGATCTAGGAGCTCGATGCCCATGAGTTCACCGCACTCCATCAAGCGACGCGTAAAATCGATATCCGCTTGAGAGGGTTCAGGGTTGCCGCTTGGATGATTATGCCCAATGATGACGCGCGCCGCAGAAAAACGTACGGCCTCCCGGAAGATTTCTCGAGGATGCGCCACTGCACTGTTCAAACCACCGATGAAGATCATTTTCTTCTTGATAATCTCGTTTTTCGTGTTCAAATATAAGGCGACGAGATGTTCCTGATAGGCATCCTTCAACTCCTGCACAATCCACTGGCCGGCCATCTTGGAAGACGTAATCTTCCCGAGTTTCATTTGCGCGGCATTGCTTAAGCGCACTCCGAGTTCCATGGCTGCCTTTAGTTCAATCGCCTTGGTTCGACCGATGCCATTAATCTGCATGAGTTCGTCCAAGCTCGCCATCTTCAGCGAATGCAAGTCCTCGAACGTGTTTAAGACTACGACCGCCAGTTGCAGGACGTTTAAATCCTTGGAGCCTGTTCGCAGTAATATCGCGAGTAATTCATGTGTTTCAAGCACTTTAGCGCCATACCGTTCGAGGCGTTCTCGTGGCATGGCGCTTA
>ERZ772874.868-NODE-868-length-16285-cov-4.480160_pt1 | contig 16285 bp, 10 predicted proteins | sample MGYA00580586_ERZ772874 | MGnify/ENA primary metagenome ERZ772874 (study PRJEB29015, sample SAMEA2737952) | human oral metagenome | biome: human oral; feature: human-associated habitat; material: dental | place: China | collected 2154 ... | reverse complement strand
TCTGGATTGTCGCTATCCTGTGTGCACTCTACTACTCAGCCATTTTCCCCTTCCAGAAGTTCGCCACTGAGATGCTACAGTACAAGGTAGGCTTTGATAACGAATTCGCATCTCGTATCTTCAGTACCTTCCCCTTTGGAGCTGCGCTCGTGACACCTTTACTAGGCTACTATCTCGACCGCAAGGGTAAGGGTGCGACGATGCTCATCATCGGTTCTATTCTGATGATTGTCTGCCACCTGACCTTTGCTCTCTTCCCCTTCGTATACGATAGTCTTGGCAGTTCGATTGTCGCTATGACTGCAATAGTCATCCTCGGGATCTCCTTCTCGCTCGTACCCGCTACGCTGTGGCCAGCTGTCCCCAAGCTCATCGACAACAAGGTCCTAGGCTCGGCTTACTCAGCTATCTTCTGGATTCAGAATATCGGCCTGATGTCTGTGCCCATCATCGTAGGTAGCGTCCTTGACTCCTCTAATAAGGGCATACCCGAAGGTCAGCCCAAGGACTACACACTGGCTATGCTTGTCTTCGCTAGCTTTGGTGTCATCGCACTGCTGATGAGCCTCCTCCTCAAGGCTATCGACAAGAAGAAGCAGTACGGTCTTGAGCTCCCCAACGTCCAGAAGTAACACCTGGACTCACCGCCCTACTTCCCGAGGTGCTGATCCCTTCCCTGGGGTCAGCACCTCGGTCTTTTTACCCATTCCCTCGCTCCCAATTTAGAGTGGCCATAGATCCTCCCCTCTACACCCCATTCATGGGTCGCCTCGGTGACCCATGAATGGGTCGCACGAGTACCCCATGAATGGGTCCCTTTTGTGCCCCATGTTACCCCCTCCACTCGCCCCTCCTGAGTTACCTCCCGCCCTACACCTAGACTCCCCCCTGAAATCACTAACTTTATCCCACACAATAGTATCTAGCTTAGTAAATTCCCATACTAATAGCCCCCATACCGATGACACCCGCTCCTGCTCCGAATAAGACCGAAAAGAAAGCTAGCCCCCTAGCTAGTCTCTTAGCCTATATCCAAAGGCAGGGGCGACTTCTCGCCTTAGTAACTCTCTATCTCTTTCTTTGTCTCTATCTCTTTCTCTGTTGGATCTTTAGGGATAAGAAGATCATAGAGCGTCTCTTTGCTTACACCCAAAGACAGTGGCGCACCCTAGCCTTAGTTGTGCTCTATATCTTCTTCCGTTCAACCTTTGAGGATAGGGTAGCTTCGCTATTGGAGTCGTTTGATTCTAGCTTAGGAAGCTTCATTGTTTGGCTGCTCTTACTAGTTGTAGCTCTAGTTTATACCTATGTCCTTATTCGGAGAAGATATGTCTTGAGTGAAGGACTACGAGCGTGGACTGTCGTGATGTTTGCGGGTTGGGCGTACTATCGGTTCGTCGGGGCTACACACTATGAAGCCACTCCGATACCACAGATTCCATGGGCTTGCTATATAGACCTCTTCTTTGTTTTATGCTTTTATATAGCGTTGATCGCGGGATGGTCGCACTGGATGCGGAGGAAATCTAAGATAGAAGTGGCAGATAACTCAAGGGCAGGCTATCATGTAGAGCTCCCTTGTACATCAAAGGATGAAGATCTACTAGGACGGCGAGAGGAGGCTGAGGCTCTAGCAGAGAAGATATTCCAAACGGATACCTCACGGGGAGCTTTCACCCTAGGACTTACTGCTCCTTGGGGTGCAGGGAAGACTTCCTTCATGCTCGTCATGAAAGAGTATCTAGAGAGACAGCCTGAGGAGAAGGTAATCGTCATTGAATTCAATCCATGGAGGTATCGTAAGGCTCCTAATCTGACGCAGATCTTCTTCGAGGAACTCAGTCATGCGCTAGCTCCCTACAACTCTGCTTTATCCTCGGGCTTTGTCCACTATGTAGATCATCTTTTGGCGAAGGATAGTAATCCTTGGCTACAGCTTGCTTCACGTCTCCTACCTCAGGAATCTAATGTGAAGAGCACAGGTGAGCAGTATGATTTCTTAAAGAGGGAGATCAGCAAGCTAGGACGGAAGATATTCATCTTCATCGATGATGTTGATCGCCTTGAGCGTGAAGAGCTAGTTGAGCTCTTTGCTCTGGTACGCAACAGCTCCTCCTTCCCGTATATGAGCTACATCCTCACTTATGACAAGGAGTATGTAGCCTCTCAGCTCAAGGGATACTTTGATCAGCATACCTATCGCTATATGGAGAAGATCGTGCAGGAGGAATATCCTCTAGCAAAGATTACTCCAGAGCAGATAGAGAGGGCTCTTAATGAAGGATTAAAGGAGATTGGACACGCAGATCTCTTGCCCTCTATTAAGGCTTTGCAAATTCAACCAATAGACCACATCCCTACAATTCGATCAGTCAAACGTATCTGCAATTGCATTTTATCATTTCCTCAAGAGCTCAGAGGCAATGTCGAGTTCTTAGATTGGTTCATTCTGGAATTAATCCGGATTCAGTATCCCAGGCTATTTGAATTCTTGAGAGGGAACTATATGACAGTGTTCGTGCTCTATGGGGATGGACGCGTGGTTAGCCTAGTTAATAGAGAAAAAGAAGATCTGCAAGGACTATTTCATGAAACAGAACAGACTGTGGACTTTGCTAAATATTTACATGAGAATCAAGTACCACTAGAGCTAGAAAACCCTAGCTCAACGCTCAGGCTTATAGAGAGTCTGTGGGGAAGTAAGCGAGATAAAAAGCCCATGCAGGTCAATGATGATAAATATATCGGGATATACTTTTACAGAACCCTACAAGAGGACGACATCAAAGTTGCAGAGTTCCGTCAATTCTTGACCCTATCAATTCATGATACTCAGTCCCCCCCTATGAAGAGGATTAAACCTTATGTAGATCAAATTTATGCATCTTCTAGGAGGGAGAAGTTTTGTGAAATGGTCTGGAAACAGGAGGCTAATGATATCAATGAGGTAGTGAATATGCTCTATATAGCCTTTTATCTTGTAGCTCTTAATGAGGGGCTGGGCCAGGAGCAGGAGACTAAGATCAGTAACTGGATTAATCAGATCTATGAAAGCTTAGAGCCATCAGTCTCTATGCAGATTCTCTGCGGAGTCTCTGTGTCTCTAGGTATCCACAAGGGGATTCTTCTCTATATCAGATCTGTTGTTGATGGGGCAGAGCAGATCACCATCCCCTTTACCCGAGAAGAACTGGAGGGTATAAAAGAGAAGCTATTTCTAGAATATACAGAGGATGCTACTTCTATTGATCCCATTGACTGCTATCGCTTGTGGTTACATTGCCAGACTTATCGCAGAGAGAAAATTCCTAGCGGGGCTATTCGGACAATAGATCTTGAGAAGAGATCTCATGGGATGAATAAAAGAATGAAGGAGATTATAGAAAAGAATATAGAGCAACTGATTCCTTACCTTATACATAGTCCACTTGTGGAAGCTCCTAGCAATGAGCCTAAGCATTACAGACCCTACTCGCCCTACCCCATTTGGACTCTTGACCAAGAAAAGATAAGTACAGAGATTAGTGGCTTCGAACAGTTTATTTCTGGATTGAATGCTACCTCTTCTCCTGTCATAGAGGAGTTTCAGAGGTTCTTAAAGAAATGGCTTGGTTACATGGATGTGTTGGGTATGTATCTAGATGGTTCGGGGAAAAGAGACCTATACAAGGATTTGAGTGACCATGACCAATACTGGGCTCAGCAATGGCAGAGGAATGGTTCAGAGTATCATAAAGGTTTGCGACAAGATAAACGCCTGTTCTTTATGATGTTGAGGTGTCGGGGGATAGACGAGTTTTGTTTTATGCCTTTTGACTTTAAGGTTATTCAGCCTAAAGATATTTTTCATGTACCGGCTCAAGGGCGGATTCCTCTGTCGCCCATTGAGAGGAGAATGGAAAGCTAGCCCATCCTTATTCATGTATCACTTACATCAGCTAGGAATAGTAGCGGAGATTGGCTAACTTTGCTTCTACTCCTTTAGTCTAAGGCAAATACTATGTTTGAGATCCTCTCACTCTTCCCCGTGTGGCAGCTGTGGCTCGTCGCTGCATTGCTACTCTTTGCTCTGGAGGTCATTACCCCAGGCTTTATCTTGGCCTGCTTTGGGCTGGGGGCCTTGCTGGCTATACCTGCAGCCCTCTTTGAATGGAGCTGGCTGGTGCAGATCATCTGCTTCTGTGTGGGTAGCCTTGCGGCTCTTTGGCTCCTTCAGCCTCTGATGTGCCGCTGGTTCTCCTCGCACGATGCGAAGACGGGCATGGATGCCCTCATCGGCAGACAAGTCTTCGTCACGGAGACCATCCCTGCAGGTGATGCTGGCGGGCGTGTCGCCGTCGATGGCGATAGCTGGCGTGCCATCAGTCACTCTAGTCAAGACCTACCCGTGGGACAAGAAGTGCGCATCGTCGGCTACAAGAGCGTCATCCTTGAGGTTGAGCCTGTCCATCCCTAGCATTCACTCTACTCTCCATCCTTAAATACTCGCTACACCTATGCCTATCGAGCTGATCATCCCAGGCATCATCGCCATTCTGGCGGTCGTCACCATCTACAAGGGGCTCTGTATCGTCCAGCAGTCGCAGACCGTCATCATCGAGCGCCTTGGTCGCTACTACCGCACCCTTTCTTCCGGTGTGAACATCATCATCCCCTTCATCGACCGTCCCCGTCCTATGCGTTGGCGCTACACCATCCCAGGGCCCAATGGTCAGACCTTCGTCCGCTTCACGGAGATCACTAATATTGACCTACGTGAGACCGTCTACGACTTCCCTCGCCAGAGTGTGATCACCAAGGACAACGTCGTCACCGAGATCAATGCGATCCTCTACTTCCAGATCGTCGATCCCATGCGTGCCATGTATGAGATCCAGAACCTCCCCGACGCTATCGAGAAGCTGACCCAGACGAGCCTACGTAATATCATCGGTGAGATGGACCTCGACGAGACCCTTACCAGCCGAGATACCATCAACAATAAGCTCCGCATCATCCTCGACGAAGCCACGAACAAGTGGGGTGTCAAGGTCAACCGTGTCGAACTGCAGGACATCAATCCTCCACGTGACATCCGTGACGCCATGGAGAAGCAGATGCGTGCCGAGCGTGACAAGCGTGCCCAGATCCTCAATGCCGAAGGGCAGAAGGAAGCTACGATCCGTGAATCCGAAGGCCGCATGCAGCAGGCCATCAACCATGCCGAAGGGGAGCGCCAAGCACAAGTACTCCATGCTAAGGCAGAAGCCGAAGCTAAGCTCCTCACTGCCGAAGCCGAAGCACAGGCCATCCGTAAGATCGCCCTTGCTGTCGAAGGCTCAGGCGCTAATCCTGCGCAGTACCTCATCGCCGTACGCTATCTGGAGACCCTGAAGGAGATGACTTCGGGCAAGGACAATAAGACCGTCTACCTCCCCTACGAGGCATCGGGCGTCCTCTCTTCACTAGGCGGGATCAAGGAGCTACTGAAGTAGCCTTCCCCCTCACCCTTCCCTACGACCGCTTCCTAAGCCAAACAATAGAGCTCCATATAGGAGCGTTATATCAGTGCTTCGAGATGCTCCACGCTCGAGCACTCGAAGCACTGATATTCATTACCCTAACCCCAGTTGCTTATGACCCAACCCTACTCCCGTACAGACAAAGAAAAACTTGATCTTATTGCCCGTACCGCCTTCGAGCGCACCCAGCCTCGGCACCAAGAGACGCTGAGACAGCTCCGCATACTAGCTGCGCTCGTCTAGTCCCCTCACCCCCTCATTCCCTATCCCAATGAGTAAGCGACAGGCGATCATATCGCCTTCCCTCCTCTCGGCTAACTTCCTACGCCTGGAGGATGACGTGCGCCTCATCAATGAGAGCGAAGCCGACTGGCTACATATTGATGTGATGGACGGGGTCTTCGTACCCAATATCTCCTTTGGTTTCCCTATCCTCGAGGCCATTCGTCCTCTGATCAAGAAGCCTCTGGATGTCCACCTCATGATCGTGGAGCCGATGAAGTTCGTCCGTGAGCTCGCTGCCCTCGGGGTGGACACGATGAATGTCCACTACGAAGTCAGCCCACACCTGCACCGCTCTATCGGTGCTATCAAGGATGCTGGCATGAAGGCCGCCGTGACACTCAATCCACACACACCTGTAGAACTCCTCACCGACGTACTCGATGAGCTGGATATGGTGCTGCTGATGAGTGTCAACCCTGGCTTCGGTGGTCAGAAGTTCATCCCCCGCACCATAGACAAGGTGCGTCGCCTACGGCAGATGATCGATGAGCGTGGCCTCAGTACGCTCATCGAAGTCGATGGCGGTGTCAACGCTAAGACTGGTGCTGACCTCGTCGCTGCAGGTGCTGACGTCCTCGTGGCTGGGAGCTACGTCTTCTCTCATGAAGATCCCAAGGCAGCCATCCATAGTCTCAAGGAACTCACTCGCCTCTAAAGTCCGAGCAAGCTACGAGCGAGGGCGGCTAAGAGTGATCGAAGATCATTGGCTCGCTAGCCCCATCTTCCGCCTCCTTGCCCTCCTGATCACGGGCTACCTCTCCTACGAACTCATCCCCCATCGCTGGCTAAGCTACGGCTTAGCTATCGGTGGGGGATGTGCTTTTTCCCTCGGTGCGCTGGCGAGTCTCCGTGGAGGAAGGGCACTCAGCGGTGTGTGGGGTGCTCAGCGTCAGCTAAGCCGGGGCTTGCGCCTAGGTCTTTATCTCCTCCTTATCCTCTCCGCCCGTCTCTACTATGTGCATACGATGGAGCGAAGTGCGGGAGGGTTCTTACCCCTTGGGGGAAAGCTCACGGCGATCATCGAAGCTCAGGAAGCTAGCCCAGAGCCCGTCGGGGAAGGAGGTACAGGGACTGAGTCCGTCGGTGGTAGGACAAAGGCTGTCGGTAGAAGGATTGGGGAAGTCGGTAGTGCTACCAATAGAGCGGTGCATGGCGCTGAGGAAGGTCCCCCCTCCGACACGCCTCGGGGCCCGCTACAAGCTGGCGCTACGTCCACCCTCCGCCAGCAGGGAGCGTATCAGTTGTACCTCCGCCTACTTTCGCCTTCGGGCGCTTCGTCCTTGCTCCTGCTTTCGCTCCGCTCTGTGCCGAAGGACGGGGAGAATCCTCTACAAGTCGGCGATACCCTTGCCTTCCGTCTTCGGCGGGTGAGCTATACTCGGATCCTCCTTCATAGGCGACCAAGCTACGGGCGCTACCTACTTAGTCTCGGCGCTGTGGGTAGGGGCGTGGGAGAAGGGCTGTACGTTCGACCCGCTTCTTCTGTGACGCTCCTTGCCACTAGCCCTCGACTGCTGGCTCTTCGGCTGAGAGATCGGCTTGCTGAGCGTCTCTCGGCTACCTCACTTCGGAGAGAGACGAAGCGCTTACTCCTTGGGATGACGCTTGGTCTCGTGTCGCACGACGCTGAGGGGCGGGCACTCCGCCAGTCATTCGCCCGGGGTGGGGTAGCCCATCTGCTGGCGGTCAGTGGCTTCCATCTCGCTGTCGTCGTCGGAGCTGTGGCCTTGCTCCTCGGTGCTCTACCGAAGCTCCGAAGGCGGGAGCGCTTACGCTGGGCGCTACTCCTCGTCGTGGCCTGGACCTTCACCCTGATCTCGGGCTGTAGTGTGCCGACGCTCCGTGCCTCGGGGATGCTGACGCTCTATGCCGGTGGTCGTATCCTTCGCCGTCCCACCAGCTTCACCGAAGTGCTTGCACTACCTGCCTTGCTCCAGCTCGCCTGTAGTCCGCTGAGTCTCTTCAGTGCCAGCTTCCTCCTGACGTACTTAGCGCTGGTGAGTATTCGCCTTTTCTACCGCCCCATCTGGGGGATGCTGGGGAAGCTCCAGCACCCACTCATGCGCTATCTGTGGGGTTGTCTTGCCCTCAGCCTCGCAGTACAGCCCCTCCTCTTCCCGCTCAGCCTCAACCTCTTTGGTACGAGTTCGCTCGCCTATCTATGGACGACCCTTCTGGTGCTTCCGCTGGCTACGCTCCTCATCCCCGTGGGGCTACTCCTGATGCTCGTGCTGTCGCTGGGCTTTGTGCCACCGACGCCGATCCTGGGGCTGATGGATCAAGGGGCGTCGCTCCTGTACGAAGGGGTCGCTTGGGCTGAAGATCTCCCCCTCCTTCAGGTGCATCTCCCCCTCTCATTACCTCTGCTCGTGAGCTACTATGCGCTACTTGCGCTCCTCCTTCTCCTTGTTTCTGCCCTTCGGGATAAGCCGACTCCGATAGCGCTCCCCGTCTAACTACGGCAGTACAAATAATAAGGACGCCCCCCAGTGTAGGATCTCCTACACTGGGGGGCGTCTCTGTATCGGTCGACTAAGCCGTGGAGTGGGGGCGGATCACAAGCACCGAGCCCCGACATTCCCGCAGAAGTCTAGTCTTCGTTGATCATGCTGAAGAGCTCTTCGGCTGCAGCACGGGGGCCCGTCTTGGTCAGTCCCTCGACAGCTAGGCCGGTATGCATCTCCCCGACCTTGACATGGCTGTCGAAGAGTGCCGTGAAGAACTGACGGATCAGCTGACCAGCCAGCTCCTGCTCCTGCACAGGACCGAAGGGATTAGCGAAGTACGAGGTGACAAGTCCTTGCTCCGTCGTCGTCCCCTTCGCACGACGAGCGCCGGCTTCGAAGATCTTGATCGCCTCTTCCATATCATCGAAGAGGCTGATCTTCTTAGCTGCATCCTCGTAGTTATTGGCATAGAGGAAGTAGTCTACGGGGAAGCCCTTAGAGATCAGTTCATACGTCGAGATAGGTATCGTGACACGGGCGTTGACCTTGTCGGGATTGGTGTAGATCCCTCGGTCAAGTTGGCTGAAGGCATAGGTAGGATCGAGGTCGTCTGTACGGACGAAGGCGCCGATCTCTGTACCATAAGCACGCACGATACCATCTTCGCCGAGTCGGAGGAAGCCCATATCGTCGAAGATGACACGCATATGTCGGATGTACTTCTCATTGAGCGTACGGAAGGCTTCTAGGCTTTCGCTCTTCCCCGCACCGCTGTCGCCCATGATGATGATATTTGCTTCACGGCCGTTCTTCAGGATGATGTTGACCATAGCACCATGGATGGGGAGGTTGCCACGGCTCATCTGCTTGAGGTTGTGCAGTGTGAGGAGCATCTTCTTCATATAGCCGAAGTAGTCGATCTCATCGCAGTAGTTGGCGTAGCCGATGAGGATGTCGTTCTTCTTGTCCTTATAGTAGAAGGTGCGCTTCTCGTCATGCCCGTCGGGATAGCCGAAGATGTAGATCATATCGGGCTTCTTGCCGACGTACTCATCTTCCTTGGCGAGCTCGAAGAGATTGGCCAGTCCGAGCCCGTGGCACATGAAGTCCTTGTGGAAGTACACGAAGGCCAGCAGGTCGCCTACCTTAGCGGGGTAGAGGAACCATTCATCCTCGTTGAGGATCATATTGGCCACAGGGTTGATCGTATGCTCACGGAAGATCCCATCACGGGTATTCTTCTTCGTGTACGTCACGTAGGGCGGGTTGATGACAATGGAGTTGATGAAGGGGATAGCGGATAGTCCCTTGTACTCCATCGGATAGTTCCAGGGGGCATCCATCAGGATGAGCCCAGCGTTTGCCCCAGCAGTCGTCTGGCGATAGACCTTACTAGCGAAGCCGTTTACGACTTCCTTCGTACGGCGATAGATGGAGAGGATGAGCTCGTTGAATAGCTCGTAGGCCTGGACGAAGCGTACATTCTGCACCCCGTCACCTTGACGCTGGTTGTGGACGACGGCGATGCGCTCCATGCGACGCCAGTAGTGGTAGAGGAGTTCTACGACTTCGAGGAAGAGATCACGGTCCTTGAAGAAGGGCGCATACTTATTGTTGACCTCGAGTATCTCGTCGACGTCGCAGACACTCAGTAGACGGATGACCTCCATGAAGTCACGGATGAGCTCGTCTTCATCGCGGAAGCCCTCGATGAAGGCGTCATAGATGACGGGATTGTCTCTACGGAGCGAGGCGATGAACGATTCGACGACACGCCCATAGGCGTAGCTGGTGAGGATCTTACGACGGTTGTCGCAGTACTTGGAGGTGAAGTTGATGATCGCTCGACCACGGTTGAGGGTGAATTCCTGTAGCATTTCTTATAGGATGGTTAATAGCTGAGCAGTGAAGTACTACCACAAATATAGATAAACTTCTCTAATGAAGGGTAGAGTCTACTTATCCTGGTTTTTCGTTGCTTCGATAGGTTCGTTGTTTGCTTGTTGTTTGTGGGTGCGTATGAGCTGTGACGTCGGGCTTAAGTGGCTGATCAGTGCCGTCATCCGTCGGCTCGGTGTCTACGCAAACGTACGAAGAAAGGCGAAGAAATACAAGTCCTCACCCTCGCCCCAACCAATATACCGAGGACTAGGTATCCGTCCGCCCCTTGCCTCCTCCCTGTCACCCCCTCGGTCGTTTCTCTCTGTCCTCCCCTCTCCCCGTTGAGAAGCCCTCCGCCTCTACGGCTACTTCCCCTTCTCCCTACAGCCACTCTACGCAGCTTTTACAGCTAATCTGTCTTGCCTTTACGGCTACTTCGCTCCGCCCTTTCAGGTCGTTGCACCCTTTTTCTTGGGAACATAGCACTAATCTCTCTATTCATCCTCATGAGTCTCTCCCCCGAGGAGAATATAGCTAGACTGAAGGCTGTGCTGGGGCAAAAGCTTATCCCGAGTGAGATCTCCTGTGGAAGTGAAGCGTGTAAAATGATCTATCAGATGTAAGTATTTGTTTTTGTCAGATTTATTTCCAACCTTTGCTACAGAGAGTTACGGGTAAAGAGTCCATCTCTTTCGCCGGTGCCTCGCATACTACATACTCACTACTAAACTATGCTCGCGTATGAACCCAAAAATCTACCTGATTGTAGCCTTGGCTACATTGGCGTCAATCTGCTCTTGTAGCAAGAGAGAGATGCCCCAAACTCAACAAAGTGCACTCCATGAAGAGATGCCTAAAGCCTCTCCTAGTGAAGTCTCAAATGACTCGCGCATTTTGACTCTGGAAGAACCGGCAAATCTTGAGGAACTAAAGAAGCTGTACAAGCAGTATGACTCTGTAGGCCGAAGACCGAGGATGACGAGAAAGGCTCAGAATGAAGCTCGGATGCTTTTCCCGGACCAGGATGAGATTGACAAGTTTATCCTCAAGAGTGCATTGGATGCTAACCTCAGAGTTCCAGCTCCGCTGGATATACTCCCGTGCAATAAATGGGAATATATCTTTACAAAGATCAACCGCCATGGGATTCGTCAGCTGATATCAGCCTTCCCTCATGCGAGAAACTATAAAGCGACAGACTTTTTCATCAGGCCTCTTCCTCCGTCTACCGGTCTCGACTATGCGATCACTGCTGATTCTCGAGATTCAGATGCTGAGGTGGGTATTGGTGTAAACAGTGATGGTACAATGCGATTTGCCATCATTGACGCTACAGCTTCTAGTTGGACTAAGAGTTGGAATCTCGTTAGGAGTGGAGAGGGGAGCTACACAATCGCTAGCACCCTGGTGCGAGAATATGAACACGGGGAATTTGTCCCCTATGTCTGGCAGAGTAACCATGGTAGTGAGGATATCCGTGTAAACCTCGAAGCTGAACGAGGCGAGGGCCAAGAGTTTGCGCTACGACCAAGAGGGGACTATAAAGTTATCGGAATCCGATTTGCTCGTACTCTCTCGAAGCTACACACTCTTCTTGCTACGAGTAACCCAAATGAAAAGTGTGAAGAGACTTATCCTGGTGAAGAGATCCTATATAATGGGCAGTATATCTCTCCTATCATAAAGAATTCAACCTTCACATCGACGCGTACATTCACAAATACCTCATCCGAAGAGGTTCCGTATGATATGTACTTTGATGATGAACGTACCATTGAGTCAAGTTTTAGGCCCTTCAAGACTCTTGATTTTAATAGCTTGAAGAATGAGCAGTATGTGAATACATTCACCCCCATAGTTCGAAATGATACCCTCATCACAGAGGTTAGCTCTAAGGATAGAGAGTCAAATCGATTCAATATGTATCCATATACGACTCAGTCTCGTGTGAAGAAGCTAACGGGAGTGCTCAATCTTTTGGTGCGCCCACGCTCTACTGTGACGATCTCTTATACATATACCTCTTATACGGTAACGACCTTCTTCGTTGCCTTCCTCCAGAAAGAGCAAGACCCTCGTATCGTCTATAAGGTTGTAGGTTTCTGGAGAGGAAATGTATATGCAGAGAATGCAAAGAACAAACATAAGTTCAAGAGTGAGTCACTCGACCCCTCCCACGGATCAGATGGCGATGATGACGATGTAGATTTCGAGGCAACAACAGCTGAAGCTATACAACGTAGTCAAGGTCGCTCCTCAGCATCTCGTAGATTATCTCCTGCTATGCCTAGAGACGGTAAGAAGGGCGTCAGACGTATCAGGATATAAACTAAGCATGTTTAATAACACATTAGTCTAGAATAGCTATGAAACAGAGAGTATTCTACCTCGCACTAGTGATGGCCTTAGGGAGCTTCTTGACAGCATGTCAACAAGAGCCTAGTCCAAAGAAGAATATCCTAGAGCAGACATATGAAGAAGACGAGGACATTATTTTCGTCGACCATATAGAGGAATCTAAGCCATTAGTCTCGCACTCTAAGAGACAGAGTGCTCGAGGGCTTAGTGACGGAGATTTAGCTCCATCAGATCAGGCTCTTACTTATCTTGGTTACGCCTATTATCCACATGCGATGGGGGGCCAAGAATCGGAGAACCTAAAGACGCGTATCCTAGACGTGAAGCGCATACTTGAGGATCCCCAGCTTCGAGGAACGATACAGTCTCAACATGTTGGTGAGACTTCTCATCTAATCATCGCTGGAGAGGATCGGAGCCACATCATGAGGACTAGATATGGGCGCCATATACAGAATTCTGGTCTATCAATCAATATCCTCGGCTTCTTGAAAATCGGGGATACCTATAACAAGGAGCTGCAATACATGGTCTCAAAATCTGAGTATAAATCAGAGGGATATGGAAGCTTTGACGTCTTGTTCAAGAAGAGGAAGTCTTCTATACAGCTACCTAATGCATCTCTGTCTCGGATCATTGAGAACTACCTTTATCCGTCATTTAGAGTTGAGCTCTTTACCTCTTCTATTGGAGAGGTGGCAGATCTAGTGGGTCCCTATGTCCTCACATCATATTCTACTGGTGGTTCCATCTCGGCTCAGTATCGTGTTCTGTATAGGCAATACCTCCACTCAGACTCGATCACCCACCAAATAGGCAAAGATCTCAAGGCTTCATTCAGCCATGACGTAGAGGTGGATAAGGGTACTGGTGCTGGTAAGTCTTCAAAGGTGGGCTTTGATTCTAACTATACTTTTAAGTATACTCAGGCAGATGGCTCCTCAAGAGAGTATGCAGGCTACAGCTCTTTTAGGTATCTGCGGAGTGCAGGAGGAAATCAAGCTGAGTGGAAAGCATCTTCCTTACGAGATGGGAATGTTCCTATTGATTATTCGGGATGGCTTTCCAGCCTCAAAGATGAGGCTACTCATGTGATTATTGGTGTAGAAGATCAGGGGCTACAGGGAATTGAACAGTTCATTCTTGAGACGAACTTCAGGCGTCGTCTCATAGATATCTACAAGCAGGTACTACCACATACGAAACAGGAAAAGGACCCGTCGCTCCGAATTGCGAAAGTCTATGTGCGAGATGATAGTAAAGGAGAACCTCTTTATGATGTTGTCATGATGTTAAATACACGTAATGACGACTATATCCTACTAACTCCCATCCAACACAATGCTAGCGATGCCGAGCTAGCTAAGTATAGAGATGTTTCTGCTTTTAAGATGCGAGCAAAAGAGTTAGCAAGAGCGATTAAGGATGTTATTCCTCTAGGCAAGCCTAAGGCTTCTCTGAAGGATATTGTCCGTCCCTATCTCCGAGAGCCTCTATGTGTCGAGTTCCCCTTCACTTTATCTCCTTCTCCCGATCACGTATTTCGGTACAAGAATCCCAATAACCAGACCTGGTATGTATATGACACCAAAAGAAAGCTTGCATTCTCTTTCTTGGATGCAAATGCACTTATGGAGGGGACTACGAATCTCGATGTCTTGTACAAAATGGATGATTGGATTCAGAAGCTACCCGTCAGAGAAATTTCCATCTTGGAGTTACTGAAGAAATATACGGTTGTAGGACTCTAAACTAGAACGATCATGCGTACCTATCTATCAGCCATCGTGCTCTGCCTCCTAGCATGCCTATCATGCCAGGAGAAGGAACTACCAATTCCCACTAAGGAGGACTTGTCTGGGACAATCTGGGAGACGAACTTTGACCTTGAGACATCTCTATATGGTCAGATACCTGTAAAGATGACGATCTACTTCGATTCTGATGAAGATATGAGAGTCTTTCTTGATGCTAGGCAGTATAACTATAAGGATCTCTCAGCTTCGTACACACTCAACAAGAATCTTCTGAACTATACTGTCCACTTTGTAGATACCTATCTCCTTCCTAATATACAAGAGACCTCTTGGATCATAAGGAAAAGGACAAGTAAGACGATGATATGGGAGCCAACCCCTCAGGGAGTTAACTTCCGGAATTATCTTGGTGTTGTGGAAGCAATGCTAACAACCCCGATCACGCTCTATAAGAAGTCTTAGAGCAAACTCTATAGTCACGGGCGCTTCACTTCGGTGGAGCGCCCGTGGCTCTTTTATGGCAAGGGAGATGGGGCGATCAGAATGAGTGCCAATCTTCTGCGAGCTCTTGGGATGCTGTGGAGAAGCTCGGGGGAACGGCTAGGTGATCAGCTGTGGCTTTACGATGGATGGGAGGCGAAATTACAAGATAATTAAAGGGCGATTACAGAAGAATAGGGGCGGAGTGACATTAGATTGGGTCGGGACTTACGGGAGATGGACTGAGGGGCTATGGTAGGTCGCTGGAGCGATCTATCATGGGTCGCAGGGACGGCTCACTGTAGATCGGTGAAGCGATCTATAGTAAGTCCCTTTAGTATCCTTTTCTGAGTTCCCTGCCGAAGGCCGATTTATGGGGCAAAATCAAAACAGGTATGACCACCTGACGATATCACTATCGTCAGATGATCGTACCTGCACTTTGAGTTCGCTTAGAGTCGGTCTACGGATCGGGTAGGATCATGAGAGTAGGTACCGATAGATGAGATAGCCGATCACCACGACTGCCGCAATGATCTTGGCTATGAGCTGATAGCGAGCGCTGTCTTCTGGCCCTGCGGTATAGTTCTCATATATGATTTCTGAAGCGGGAAGTCCGAGGTCGCTTTGCTTGATGGTGTGCAGTTCAAATTGGTCGGGCTCAGCTTTCTTACCTAAGAGCACGTAGGGTATATCGTGGCGCAGTGCGGCCTTCCTGTAAGGGATCCCATATTCGGGCAATGTATAGATGACGATCCCATCGAAGGCATCACTGATCATCGAGATATTCGTTGGTTTCTTGGCATATACTTTGGTGTGCCTTCCCGTCTCTGGCTCCAGAGTCCAGTAGTCCGAAGCCACCCCCATCATCGAGTCGTAGCGCATAGATCCATAATCAAGAGTGGCGACACTGGCCTTGATCTGCTCTAGAGTTTCTTGAGCTATTTCCGTGCCTTTGATAGGGAAGGCATAGACGCTGTAGAAGTTCTCGCTATAAAGGAAGCGACGGATGGGATAATTCCTAATGATGCGAGCCTCGGAGAGCTTCTGAAAGTGCTTCCTTAGCTTCTCGATCGCCTTGGGATTGTAGCCTTCTGGTAGAGTCCCCCCGGCGAGTGCTGATGTGAGTTTTGAAATTTCGTCCATAGGATAGCCTGTACTTATTGATTGGGTATCACTTGTAAAGTTAGTAAAGTTAGGGGAACGCAAAATGCATACGAGGTTCTTGCTCCTCCCTTGTTCTGAAAAGCTCTGATGATGCTGCCCTTCAAGGTGCGAGTAAGTATATCTTGTGTGACCATCGTGATAGTACATTCTTCTCTCGGTATAGGTATGTTTCCCCTAGAGTATATCGGGCTCGTGCACAAGCTGAGCCTTACCTGACGCAGTGGTAGATTAGATTAGCATCCTTCGGGGCAGAAGGTGATGGAGGAAGATATCGTCTGTGAGTTTTGGGGGATTGGATAAGTTTTCCTACCTTTGCCGAGCAAAAAGGACGTTTTTTGCCTCTAACCTCCACTTCGGGCCTATAGCTCAGCTGGTTTAGAGCACCTGCCTTACAAGCAGGGGGTCATAG
>ERZ772874.865-NODE-865-length-16333-cov-4.860241_pt1 | contig 16333 bp, 9 predicted proteins | sample MGYA00580586_ERZ772874 | MGnify/ENA primary metagenome ERZ772874 (study PRJEB29015, sample SAMEA2737952) | human oral metagenome | biome: human oral; feature: human-associated habitat; material: dental | place: China | collected 2154 ... | reverse complement strand
AAGAGAGGCGAAAGGGAGATGATACGGAAGTCCTTCACCCCCGTAACCCGATAAGGCCAAGGTCTAAGATAGGCAGTGGCCTTAGCGTCACCCGACGTACTCAGTGCTCGAAGTGAGGAGATGTAACTCCGATAATCTTGCTCGAGTTGCTGCTCTAATGGTCGCATGTGTGGAGCCGTAAGCTCCCGCCCCCTCATTGTATGATACTTCTCGTATACCTTCTCGTACTCTTTACTTTTCAGGTTGGGATACTCTGCTCGTAGCTCCTTCAGATCATCCTCTCCTGTCATCATCCATAGGACAAAGCGATCCGCCTCGACAGCACCATCCTCCAGCATCTCTGTCGTCTTGGTTACGAAGTGCTTATTTCCAGCGGTGCCAGGAATCTCTTTGTAACGGAGAGGAAGCGTAATAATCTGTGAACATTCCCGAGGCTGAAAGTGCATCGAGAAGGTTTCCCGAATTTCCCTAGTATCACCGCAGGAGCTAGCACCCAGCACAGCGACGAGGGCGAGTAGTGTAGTACGTATGTTCATATTAGTATAGGGTAGTTTGTATGTCGTGTCTGTCGTGTCTGTGTAGTATCAGTCGGTGCGTATACTCCCCTGTCTCTCCAGTATCCCAGAGGATAGACCGCTGAGGTCTGCTCCTGCGTCCACTAGAGGGGACAGCCTGCTCCGCCCATGGGGACGCTGGCAGGGGAAGCCATCTATCCTTGGCTACGTGCATCATCGGCGTGCCGTTAGTTAAGTATCCTTACCGCAAATATAGCGATTAGAGGACAGATAGGTCACCTCACGGCTCGACACTCTTCGTTACCCATATTTCGCCGTGAGAGTAAGCTCTATCGTAGGTTGGGAGCTTCCTCTATCTTTGCGCAAGAATTTGTAATAATATCAATAGACCATATACAATATGACGAAGGTAGTACGATCCATCACCCTCCTCGGGCTAGCCATGCTCCTACTAGCCCCACTGTCCGCCTGCCGAGAGCAGGGGGATACCCCCAACCGCCTGGAGCGAGACGGACAGCGAGGTGTGTATACTGATTACGCGCATATCCGCTCTACTGCACTGGATCAAGGTCAAGACCCGAACCGCTATCTAGGGCGGAGCTTCGATAAGCTCGGATTTACTGCACAGGATGTCCAGGGCTTCCTCCCGAACCAAGTCCTTGACCTAAGCCGCCTGGCGAGTGGCAACCCCAGGAGCCCCTTTGGCGAGGCTCTTCCCACCTCCACCGCCCCTCGGGTACGAGTCCAAGCGGGGAAGCCCGACACCCTCAGCACCCTCTATGAGGCGCTGGGTGGAGATCGGCTACGAGACACCCTCAGCCTAGACCTAGGGAGCGGGTACAAGCCCGTCCAACTGAGCTACCCCCGCCAGTCCTCTACCTCCCGCCCCGGGGAGAGCTCCCTCTGCCGTGCCCTACGGGGATATAAGTACTCCTATAGGAGGTACGACATACAGCACGGGAGGGACTATGGGTTCTACCTCGACGGGCAGTTCGTCCGTGACCTAAGGCGTCTAAGTGCCTCTGAGCTCATCGATAAGTATGGGACACACGTCGTGACCTCATACTCCATCGGAGCCTCTCAGGAGCTGACCGTGGTGGCTAACTCCAGCTTCTTCACCGCCGAAGAGGTGCGCTCCATCACGGAAGCACTATGGAGCAACAAGGGAGCCCTGTCCCCTCAGCTGGAGGCGAAGGTCAGCCAGCACCGAGATCAGATGAGTCTCAGCTATCTGCAGGCGGGGAGCGACTATACCCCTCCGAGCTCCTTCGTCCGTCCAGCAAACCTCTTCAGAGGGGGAGAGAGGGGCATATTCCTAGACTCTGCAGCCTTCGGTGATAAGGCTCTTCGGGAGGGGAAGGCCTTCTTCGAGCTAGAGGGTGCGAATATCCCCATCCCCTCGATTATACACTCCCTCCCCCTCAAGGTCAAGTACACCTGTGGCATCCTCGATCGGATACGCCCCGAGGGACAGCCCTCGACCATGTACGTACTCTCAGACCCCAGCACCTACCAGAGGATCCCCTACCAGTCGAGCTTTCTGAACATCCTACTCTCCAAGTATCAAGATACTCAGGTCTACGTCTATATAGGGCCTAGTGCCTACCGCCTCCTCCAAGAGGAGGGGGGACAGGGTAACAGGCAGACCCGTTGGCAAGCCTCAATCAATGAAGATGGTCTCTGGACGCTACAGAGCATACACACGAAGAAGTACCTCTGCCGAGACCTCAAGACCCGTACACTCGCCGAGGATACCGCAGGGCTACGCTACTGGGGGCTCAATCCCTCGGTCACTACCAGTAAGGACAGCAACCCCTATTCCCTCTCCTCCCTCCTCATCCAGCGTTAGTCCCCCCGAGGCTCGACCTACCCCCCCCGAGGGACGCTCCTTAGCCCCATCCTAGCAGGCTCTGTATCAGACACCTCGAGAGGGCAAAAACGATCATACCGAGAGCGCATGTGCGCTCCTATAATGAACGCCCTCGTCTCCTTACCTAGGAGACGAGGGCGTTCTTACTTAGAGCCCTGAGGCGCTCTCGGTATGATCGTTTTTGCCCCCTTGGGATGGGCTTCAGTTGCCCACCGAGATAGGCGAGGGCGGGACGAGGGCTAGTGGGGGGCGGTGTATCAGCTCGTTGATGGAGCGGAGGGTGAAGGTCGGCAATGCCTCCTTCGCTGGGAGCTGATAGCCCGCACGAGCCGAGAGACGTAGACGAAGGGGACGCCCCGGTAGGAGGTCTAGGAAGTTATCCGAGAGGTGCACCCCGGGTAGGACACACTCCAGATAGAGATCCTTGACGAGGCAGGCGGAGGAGAGGGTGAGGATATAGCCTTCGCCCCCGACCTCGGGCTCGATCGTATAGCGAAGATCCTGTGCCTCGGGTAGGCGAAGATCCCGTGGGGGAAGGGCATAGTACAGTTCCTCGGCTAGAGCCCTCGCTCCCCCACCCTCCTCTACGAGGCGGTAGTGGACGAAGCGCTGACGGCGTGCCTCCTCATCGGGGAAGAACGAGGCGAAGGGGACGGCGAAGTCGTGCTGCTGCATCCCCCCCCCAAGGCTAACCTCGGCACTCCTCCAGCTATAGAGCTCCCGCCCCTCGAAGTCCGAGACACGAGCCTCCAGCCTGACCCGTCGCCCCTCAGGAGCGTCATCCGAGACCAGACGCACACTATCCCCAGCCCGCGAGGGCACGAGGATCAGGGGAGCGAAGGCTCGCTTGGCTTGGTACTGGAGCCCCTTCCACGTGCCGAAGTAGTCGATACTTGACCACGAGACGGCAGGCCAAGCATCGTTGATCTGCCAGTAGAGACTGCCCATACAGCGTGGGGCGGCTGCACGCTGCACCCTTAGCCCAAGGGCAATGCCCCGCCCCTGCATGACCTGCGAGAGATAGGCGAAGTCCTCGAAGGTCTTCGGCTCGGGGTACTCCTGACGGATATAGTGTAGGATCACATCGTTGCCGATGGAGCTCTTCTGATGCGCCCGCATGACGGAGCTCTCGATCTCCCAGTCCTCGGGACGAGAGAAACGCATGAGGCTCGGGAGCGTGGGGAAGGACTGCACCCCAAACTCACTCATGAACCTCGGGAGACGCTCCCGCAGGATCTCAAAGGGCTCACGACCATACCATACCCCCCAGTAATGGCTCTCGCCGAGGCCCAGCGTCTCGGGTCGCCCCCAGTTCGCCGTGTCGGGGCTACTCTCGATATAGGGACGGAGGGGGTCGTGCTGACGAAGCTGGCTAGGGATGAGCTGACGAAAGAGTCGCACATAGTCCCGAGCGAAGAGCTGGTAGGTCTCCTTGGGGTACTTCTTCTGCCAGCCCCAGTACTTCATGGCTTCACGTATCTCATTATTGCCACACCACACTGCGATAGAGGGGTGGGAGCGCAGACGACGGATGTTGTCCACGAGCTCTCGGGAGACATTACTGAGGAAGGCATCGTCGCCGGGGTAGGCCGTGCAGGCAAACATGAAGTCCTGCCAGATCAAGATCCCCCGTTCATCGGCTAGGTCGTAGAAGCGATCCTCCTCATAGACACCCCCACCCCAGACACGGAGCATATTGAAGTGGCTATCGGTGACGTCATCGAAGAGCTGGCGAAGCTCCTCATCGCTACGGGTCGGGAGCATGAGGGTCGGGGGGATATAGTTCGCCCCCTTGGCATAGATCGGCCTGCCATTGACTCGGAAGAAGAAGCTTCGCCCGAGGCTATCGGCTTCACGCACCAGCTCTACTGTACGTAGCCCTACTCGTAGGCTTTGGCTATCGAGGGGCTTTGCTCCCCTTTTGCCCGAGAGGAGCTCCAGCTCAGCCGTGTAGAGGTAGGGCTCTCCCATACCCTGTGGCCACCAGAGCTTAGGACGAGCGAGGCTATGGCGGTGGATGATCGGACTCTGCCCCAGCACACTAGGCAGAGGCAGGAGGTGCTCATAGACGACAGCCCCCTCACGATCTCGGAGGCGGTAGCGGAGCTGGCGAGCCCCCCGCCCCACGATAGAGCCCGAGGGGATACGTAGCTCGATCGGCTGGCGAGCCTCGGGGTGGTAGGAGACGAGTGGACGATCGACGAAGTAGCTCTCCTGCCTGAGGAGTAGGCGAATGGGACGCCAAGGGCCTAAGGTGAGCATTCGCTCACCCCAGTCCCAGCCGTAGTGATAGGGCGCCTTGCGGGTGAAGACGGAGAGCCTGAGCTGGGCATGGTCGTTGTCCGCTGGGTAGTTGAGCTTCCCCGAGGCTTCGTAGAGGGGGAGAGCAGCCTTGAGTGGCGAGGAGAAGTGGAGCTCGAGGGTATTGGTGCGCCGTAGGTAGCGACGCACATCCACCTCGTGGCGAACAAACATATTGTCACTCGAGAGGATGAGTTGGCCGTTGAGGTACACCCGAGCATAGGTGTCCAGCCCCTCGAAGAGGAGGTGCCTACTAGGATAAGCCAGCTGTGCCGGCGTGAGGTCAAAGGAGCATCGGTAGACCCAGTCCCGCTCTCCGACCCACTGGATCGAGTCCTCCGCCAGCCTATAATACGGGTCGGGGAGACGGCCATGACGGATCAGATCCTGCTGCACCACACCAGGCACCGTGGCAGGAAGCCATTCGCCTCCCGAAGACTCCCGAAGGCTCCAGCCCCCGTGCAGAGAGACTGTCTCTGTGCTCTGCGCCGAGAGCGAAGGCGACAGGTAACTACCCGAGGTCATCATACCGACAAATAACGTGAGGAGCCTCAGCGGGCTCAAAGAGAAGATGGGACATCGCATATCGTCTAGCTGTCATAATGGTTTGTAGCACAAATATAAGTCCAATAGGTGCAATAGGACTAATAGGTCTAATAACAAGGTCGGGGGAAAGGGCGAGGGGAAGGCGACAGGAAAGGTAACTCTACACCTGACAGCTGGGTGGCACTCTGCTAGGAGAGGCTACACCCTGCTGGGAGCGGTGGGTAGCTCGGAGGATAAGTATCCATAGGTGTAGGATAAGCCCTGAATAGGTGAGGATAAGGTAGTGTGTAGGGGGGGGATAAGTCCAATAGGTGCAATGGGACCAATAGGTCTAATAACAAAGCCGAGGAAAGGCGGGGGAAAGGCGACGAAAGGTGACACTGCACCTACCAGCTGGGTGGCACTCTGCTAGGAGAGGGACACGGCATACAGCGACCAGCTAGGGGTCTCTCTACTAGGAGTGACTACACCCTGCTGGGAGTGGTGGATAGCTCGGAGGATAAGTGTCCATAGGTGTAGGATAAGCCCTGAATAGACGGGGATAAGGTAGCGGATAGGTAAGGATAAGGTAGTGTGTGGGGGATAAGTCTAATAGGGACAGTAAGACCAATAGGTCTAATAACAAGGTCGGGGGAAAGGCGAAAGGGGAAGGCGGGGGAAGCTAGCAGATGGGATACCATACCTCCATTGACTAGGGGGACGAGGGGGAAACTAGGGAGGACTAGGGGAGACACTACGGCAAAGGCGAGGGATGGGATAAAAGCAACGAGGCGATACCCCCAAAGTGGGGGCATCGCCTCGCTGTATAGAGAGCCTGGGCAAGGAGCCTTTAGGCTCTAGGGTGAAGGGGGCGTTAGGGAGGGGAAGATTACCAACCGGGGTTCTGCGTCCACTTACCACCCGTAGAGGAGATGATATCTAGGCGGATGGGTAGGAGGTAGTCACGTCCAGGCTTAAAGCCCCAGCCATTCTCATGCCCCGCAGGATTGCTCGGCAGGATATAACGAAGGGCATCAGTAGGCGTACCCGTGAGGAAGAGGTTGTTGTTCTTGGGGGCATCATAGATCAGTCGCCCACCATAGCTGGGGTGGTTCTCTAGGTTGCTCCCCTTGAAGAGTGCCCCGATGGCACGCTTGCCGACAATAAGTTCCTCGGCAGCCGCCCAACGGATGATGTCCTTGAAGCGACGACCTTCGCAGGCCTGCTCGACACGACGCTCACGGCGTACGGCCTGGATGTACTTGTTGAGCGAGCGGAAGGGATAGTCACTCTCCGTATTGTACTCTCTGTCAAAGTCCATATCGGGCATAGCGACACGTGCACGCAGTGGGTGGAGGATGGTGATGATCTCAGCAGCATGGGCAGCCCCATCTAGCTCGGCAAGTGCCTCCGCATAGTCGAGGAGGATATCTGCATAGCGGAACTGAATGCCAGGTGTCGCCCCCTTGTACTCGGCGTCGAGGTTACCCTCGTAGTCGATCTGTACGTGCTTGAGCAGGGAGTACCCCGTGACATTCTGGTGGTACGCTTCGCCGAGGAGTGGGGGGACGACGTAGGGTCTGATCTCGTCACGGCGTAGCCGCTGTCCAGGCGTGCAGACCGTCTGCGCTAGACGTGGGTCTCTCACTGTGGGTAGTAGCTCACGTCCATAGACCTTCTTGGCCTCTAGGCGGTCATTGCCGACGAAGGGCTTACCATCCTTGGTAAGGTAGTCGTCTACGAGGGAGGAAGTGAGACCGATCACCCCACCACCACGGTTGAGGTAGCGATTTACATTGTTCCCTACCTCATTGCCATCATACCGCTTGTACCAGAGCACCTCAGGGTTGGAGGAGAGGTTGGTCGTCTGGAAGAGCTCTCGGTAGTCATCGTTGGGGCGTCCCGAAGTGGAGATCTTCCATACACCCCGATCGACCACGGCCTTGGCAGCAGCTACGGCTTGGCTGAGGTAGTCACGTATCTTGTCCTCGGTGACAGCCTTGTCGTAGAAGGCATCATCCTTGGCCTTGTGGTAACGTTCCCACGTAGCCTCGAAGAGAGCAACCTCTGCCTTCAGTGCACGTGCGACATCACGATGGACACGCATGGAGGCGGCACTGCTCTGCTCACCGAGATACTGAATGGCTAGGTCTAGGTCCTTGAGGATATGATCAGCGACCTCGAGGCGGGTGTTGCGTGGGAGCTTGAGCTTATCAGCGATCGGCTCGAGGGGCGCATCCAGCAGGGTCACCCCTCCGTAGGAGATGAGGAGCTGATAGTAGTACCAGGCACGGAAGTAATAGGCTTCGCCGACACACTGCTTGTAGTCGGCAGGGCTATTGGCATCGGGGGCCTTGAGGTTAGTCAGCAGATAGTTCACATTGCGGATGTGGGTGTACTCGTCGAGCGTCTTGGCATCGCTCAGAGCCACCTGTCCATTGAGTCGGGCATTGAGTGCACTCCCAGAGATGTTATCACTCATCACATCATCCCCTGCGATACCAGAGCCACCACCAGCGAAGAGGCCTTGCCTACGCAGCCCCGTCTCGTAGAACATGTTGAGGTAGTTACGTATCTCCCCTGTGCTCGTGAAGGGATTGTCGGTAGAGAGCTCGCCCTCGGGGCTCTTATTGAGATCAAAGCAGGAGGTGAAGCCGAGGCCTAGGGTAAGGCAGGAGGCTAGGAGGAATATCTTCGTATTCATAGTCGTGTAGCGCATTAGAGATTGACGATGAGACCACAGGAGAGGACACGGTTCATAGGATAGTTCTTCCCGCCCTCAGACGAGTAGTCACTCCTAGTGAAGATAGCTTCGGGGTCAAACATCTTCTTGAGCTTGGTGATGGTGAAGAGGTTCTCACCGGAGAAGAAGACCTGCACCTTGGTACCCTTGGTCCACTGCGTGGGGAGCTCATAGCTTAGGGTAAGGTTCTTCAGACGGCAGTAGGCAGCATTCTGCATATAGCGGTCAGAGGTCGTCTTGTTCTTGGCTTGGAAGGGAGCTACACCCCCACCCGAGTGGATGTAGGGACGTGGATAGTAGGCATTGGGACGCTCAGGAGTCCAGTAGTCGAAGTGATCCTTGAAGACAGTGACCTGAGCATACGAGCCCCAGCCCCAGAAGTAGATGCTTCGTCCAGGATGCCAGTCACGCTTACCCACACCCTGAAGCATGAGGCTCAGCGTAAGACCTCGCCAGCTAATCGCACCGTTGAAGGTGAACTGATAGCGGGGAGTCGTGTCCCCGATGACGGTCATATCCCCCATACTGCCGAGCTTGTTCTCGCCGATATTGATCTTACCGTCGCCGTTGAGGTCACGGTACTTCACATCACCAGGAGCCCACTTGAGGGCGCTGAGGTAGGAGAGGTCGTGGGTGCGGTTGTACTCATCAGCCTCAGCCTGCGTCTGGATAAGCCCATCGGCACGATAGCCCCATATCTCACCTATGCTACGTCCTGCGTACCAGTTGCTCTGTGGAGCACTGTTGTCAGCACTAGCGTACTTGGTGACGATAGAGGTGGCATCGGAGACCTGTGCCCCGAGGTTGTAGGTGATCTCCTTGCCGATACGTCCACGATAGTTGAGGGAGAGCTCCCAGCCTCGGTTACGCATCTCGGCATTATTGGTCTTAGGAGCCTGTGCTCCGAAGAAGTCGGGAAGGGGGAGACTAGGGCCTAACATATCCTTCGTATCACGCTGGAAGAGTTCGAAGGAGCCCGTTAGACTATTATCGAGGAAGCCAAAGTCGATACCTATATTACGGCTGGCGACCTTCTCCCATGTGGTGTTCGGATCGATGACAGCTGGTGCCTGCGTATAGGTGTGTCGCCCGTCCTGGAAGTAGTATGAGCCTAGTCGCTTGCTCAGCTGCATGGTAGCGGCAAAGGTATAGAGGTCTGCTCCAGCTTGGTTACCGAGTAGGCCATAGGAGGCACGGAGCTTGAGGTTGGAGAGGACACCACGGGTCGCCTCCATGAACTTCTCCTGATGAATATTCCACCCGAGAGAGAGGGAGGGGAAGAAGCCCCATCGGTTGCTCGGCGCAAAGCGAGAGGAACCATCATAGCGACCATTGACCTCGAGGAGGTAGCGACCAGCATAGTTGTAGTTGATACGCCCAAAGAAGCCTCGGGTAGCCCAGCCATAACGCTTGTCGATGGGCACCTTGTCGCCTGAGCCTAGCCCTGCATTGGGGTTCGTGAGAGAGAAGAGCCCCGTGATGGAGGTCTCTAGGTAGCTCGTGTGGCTCTGCTCCTCCTGATAGCCGAGCATGAAGGTGAAGTGGTTGTTCTCACCTAGGTCGAGGAGGTAGTTGGAGTAGAGATTGATGGACTGATAGTTGAGCTTCTCGAAGCTACGTGTGTACTTCCCCTGAGGATAGACGCTGAGCTCGTCACGCACACCGAGGGAGGTCGTCTTGCCGTCCGAGGCGTAAATCTTCGGTGCCTTGTTCAGCGCCTCATACTCGGTATTGCCGAGTCGGTAGGTGTAGTCGAAGAAGATGAGCCAATCCTTCAGAGGGCGAGCCTCGAAGCCAACGGTGAGGTTAAGGTCATCACGCTTGTTCTGCGTGTAGGTACCACTCTGTAGGTAGGGTACCATACTGAGCTCGGTGAAGTGTCCATGTGGATCTCGGGGTGAGACTGTCGGACGGAAGCGAGCAAGGGAGTGGTAGAAGCCTTCGGAGAGTCCGCCCTTGCCGAAGGGAGTATCGACCTTAGAGTGTCTGTACTTGGTATTGACCTTGAGCTTGAGCCATTCCTTCAGCTGCGAGGAGACGTTGGAGGCAAAGTTGTAGCGGTCGAAGCCCATCTTGGCATAGCGCATGATCCCGTCCTCGGTATAGTAGCCCCCAGAGATGTAGTACTGGGTAGACTGACTACCACCGCTGAGGCTGAGGTTGTGGCTCTGCTTGCGGGCGGAGGGCTTGTAGTGAAGCTGGAAGTAATCGACGTTCCCGATCCCTGACTCCGAGTTCTCAAAGGCAGGGTTCATCGATGACACAACCCCCTGGGGAAGGTCCTGCCAAGCATCTACGCTATTGGGATCCTCGATGTACTTGCGTAGGAGCTCTATCTTCTGATCACTATAGAGACGAGCAGAGCCTGCATTGCGTGCCCCTTCGTTCCAGTAGCGGGCGAAGTCATAGGAGTTCACCATCTTGGGCAGTACCGTGGGGCTGTTCCACCCTATTGTCCCCTGATAGTTGATACGCATCTTCCCTGCGAGCCCCTTCTTGGTAGTGACGAGGATGACCCCGTAGGCGGCACGTGCACCATAGATAGCGCTGGCAGCAGCATCCTTGAGGACGGAGATATTCTCAATGTCATTAGGGTTAATATCGGAGAGCGACATCTCGACTCCATCGACGAGGACATAGGGTGTAGCACTACCGCTGAGGTTCCCCTGCCCACGTAGGGCGAGCGAACCGACACCCCCGGGACGCCCCGAGGCGGTATTACTCACGAGTAGCCCAGGCACGAGCCCCTGTAGACTCTGTGTCGCATCGGCTACGGGACGCTGAGCGAGCTCCTTCCCCTTGACGGAGGAGACAGCTCCAGTGAGGTTCACCTTGCGCTGGACGCCATAGCCCACTACGACGACGTCGTCGAGGACCTTGCTATCCTCCTGCAGGGTGACGGAGAGGGGAGTGCCCGCATAGCGGACGGTTATCGTGGCATAGCCGACACAGCTGACCTCGATGGTTGCTCCAGCCTTAGCACCCGCAAAGGAGAAGCGTCCCTGAGCATCTGTCGTAGCACCTGTGGTCGTCCCCTTGATACGAACGGAGGCACCTACGACAGGCTCGCCCTTGGCGTCCTTGACGACGCCTTCACAGCGAGCTCGATCGGCCTGAGGGCTCTGTTCATGTGGGGAAGAGAGAGGAGGGGGGAGGGTCTCTGCGACCGCCACTCGTCCGAGTAGCAGGAGGCTAGAGGCCAAGAGGTAGATAGTTCTTGACATAGGGGTAAAGTCTTTAGTGTATTGATAGTACGAGTATTCATGTTCGCTGTAGTAGTATGCTATGAGCCCTCATGTGTGCGTTGCCACACCCCCCTGGGGCACCGTCTAGGGACAAAGGTAGGATATTTATTTCATAGCTGGAGCCTATCCGAGAGGCGACCTCGGAGCATGTCATCAGGTATCATCAGTACAGTAGACTAGAGCCCACTCTACCCCAAGTCTATCAGGGGCTATGGGGCACAGCCCAGTGGCATCCCATAAATAAAAACAACTCGAAACCAGCATACTGACCGATCGGGTCAGTGCCAGTGTCGAGTGTTATGGTAGCCCCTAGGAGAATCGAACTCCTCTTTCAAGGATGAAAACCTTGCGTCCTAACCGATAGACGAAGGGGCCGCCTCAAGCAATAGGCGAGGGATTTATTCCTCTGATTGCGACTGCAAAGATACAACAAATAATCAAACCACCAAACATTTACCCCTCTCCAGTAAATATTTATTCCTCACCCCACCCTCCTATTCGACCTATTCGACCTCACCTCTTCCACGACACAGGCCACAGCTCGGGGCGCTCCCGAGCTGTGGCCTGTACTATTGATGTTGTCCGCTAGGACTGTGGGTTACTTGAGCGTCCCGTTCTGAGCAGCCTCTACCATTGCCTTGTTAGGCAGGATGTAGACTTCCACACGACGGTTCTCCTTACGGCCTGCAGCAGTAGAGTTGTCTGCCACGGGCTCGTGACTACCCTTACCCTCGACACGCATACGGCTAGAGGAGACACCCTGACTTGAGAGGAAGGAGCGTACGCTGGTAGCACGATTGAGCGAGAGGGGATCATTGATTCGGTCAGAGCCTGTGTTATCGGTGTGTCCGATGATCAGCAGGTCGGTCTGGTCGTTCACCTTGAGGTTTGCAGCGAAGTTGCGTAGGCTAGTCTGCGAAGTGGAGGTGAGGGTAGAGGAGTTTGTTGCGAAGAGGATACCGCTATCGAAGGTCACGCGGATAGCCTGCCCGTCATTGACAGACTCGATCTTGGCGTTCTTGACCTGTTCCTCGAGCTCCTTCTTCTGCTTGTCCATCTTCTTACCAATGAGGGCACCAGCAGTACCACCTACGACACCGCCGATAGTAGCACCGACAGCAGTATTACCGAGCACACGACCGACACCTGCGCCGATGATAGCACCAGCACCTACACCTATACCTGTACCCTTGGCTGTATTACTCAGACCACATCCAGAGAGGATGAGTGTAGCGGAGAGGGCAAGCGCAGCGATTGATTTCTTGTTTAGCATCTTGGATTTCGTTGTTTGAAGATAATAATACCTTGGTGAAACTCTAGTTAGTGCGCATGCTGAAGTACTTCATGAACTGCATGCGCTCAAAGAGCGTTGGGTCGGGCACAGCACTATAGCTCAGCCGACCTCTCAGCTCCTCTATATTCTCATAGCCGTGCTCCTGCATCCACATCTGGAGCCCACGGAGGCTCTCACGGATAGCCTGAGCACCTTGCTTATATATAGCGGTACACATCTGACCTACTTGCGCTCCTGCCAGCAGGCTCTTCGTGAGCTCTTGCCAGGTGTAGATCCCCGTCGATGCGGCAACCTCTACCCCTGGGACAAGGCCTGCGATAAGACCCGTATAGCGCAGGGTCTCGGTGAAGTCACCTTGATGGGAGAAGACCTCTCCGCCCACAAACTGCTCCCGCTCTAGGTCAATATCGATCTGATACGTGCGGTTGAAGAGCGTGACGGCAGCAGCCCCTGAGGCTCGTAGCTTATCCACCAGAGCTGGTAGAGCGGTATGCTGACGGGAGAGCTTGACGATGATAGGAAGCCCAGTCCCTCGTAGCCCCTGTACAATATCTATATAGGTCTGCTCGGCAGCTACGGGATCGAAGTAGAGATCTGTCTCTAGGCGCATGATATTGACCTCGAGGGCATCGGCACCTGCTCTACGTACCTGCTCGGCGAACTCGAACCAGCTCTCCTTGCCTCGGCAGTTGATACTTGCGATGACGGGCACTCCGAGCTTCTCCTTAGCCTCACGCACGTAGCTCAGGTAGGTATCTACAGCCTCCGTACGCACATAGGCGGAGATATAATCCTCGGCCTCGGGGTAGTCGTTGTGGGCGATGAGGTGGCCAGTGTGCATGAGGATCTGCTCCTCGAAGAGTGACTTGAGCACGACTGCGCCTGCGCCTGCCTCTACGAGGGAACGAGCACGATCGATGCTACGTGTCAGCCCCGAGCTGCTCACGATGACAGGACTCTCAAGAGGAAGTCCCACGAAGGAGGTGCGAATGTCTACCATAGTCTAAACTGTATAGCTAGTTAGGCTTGCCCCATAGGGCACAAGCATACACACAAAGGTATTACAATTTCTTTACGGAGCCTATCGCCCTACGTATAGCCGACCCAATCGGGACTCATAGTCTCGGATAATGGTGGTGGGGTGGGGTGAGAGTAGGTATAGAGGTCTAATAGGTGCGATAAGACTAATAGGTGCAATAAGTCTAATAGGTGCAATAAGTCTAATACCCTAGCCTATCCCAGCTCCTCCATAACCCTACCCTAGTCCTACCCGCTAGAGAGACTAGCCTACCCCACTCCACGATAGACCACCCTAGCCCTACTCACTAGAGCGACCCTAGCCTACCCCAGCTCCACGATAGACCGCCCTAGCCCTACCCGCTAGAGAGGCACTAGCCTACCCCAGCTCCTCCATAGCCCTACCAGCTAGAGCGTGTCTCGTCACTACCCATCACTCGGCACCTGTGGTGGCCGTTACACACCGACTGGGGAGATGACAGAGACGTGCGCCACTTTATTAGACTTATTAGACCTATTGCACCTATTACACCTATTACACCTAATACACCGATCCGACCTACACCCCCGCACACAGCACTCTAATAGGAGGGCTGGAGAGGACATACCGAGAGCGTCTCTGCGCTCTCGGTATGAGCGCAAGGACGCTCTCGGTAAGAACGCATGACCGCTCTCGGTAAGAGCGCAAGGGCGCTCTTACCGAGTCCTCTCCACCCCTCTCAGCTACTCGCATAAACAGGCTCTAAGAGAGGGCATTACTCGACCCTAGCCGTACCTACTCATACATCCTCCTAGGCGGCTCTCCACACCTAGCTCCATGCGCTAGCCATACCCACACACCAGACACCCCCACACCAGTCACAACTAGCCCTCCCCACACATCCCCCGACATCCCCGACACCTCCCCCTCTCTCGCACAGCCTATATATAATAATGGAGTAGGTAGAGCTCCAAACGCTCTGCATCCAAGCCTCTTACCCGCCTCGGGACACGGACGAGAGAGCCCCAGACATCAGATGGGCAGGGAGAGGGGGAGAGAGAAAATAATGGGTGAGGATGAACACCCTATCTATTTTTGCACTACCTTTGTGGCCGAATTTGAGTGGCGATTTCGCCACTTGAGTTCAACACACAGTACACTACACCAACGACACCATGCCCGCCCCCCTTACACACACAGAAGGGGTGCGAGGAGCGGCCTAGGGCACAATACCCTATCTCCCCTCACAGAGACGCTTTACACCAATCCGCCGACATGGGGGAGGGGCTCTTATACCACGACGGGGGCGACACACCTAAAGATACTTGACGCCCCCTATTCTGGTCACAGAAGTTACCCGACGAGGGGACTCGTGTGGCTATCCTTAAATAGTTCAACGACTAAAAGTACTACGTAATGAAAAGATTCACGCTACTCGTGACAGTAGCTATGACCCTGCTAGCCTCCTGCAGTAAGGAGGCGAACGAACCGACTCCCTCCAAGCAAGACCAGAAAAGCCAGGAGAGTTCGTTTGAGTTCACCATGGAAGGCGAGAACGAGACACACCTTGAGGGAGAGGCGAAGGCTCTCCCCTTTTACCCCAAGGCACATGTCGAAAATGGGAAGATCACCAATATCAGCATCGAGACCCCATCTGGGCCTCAGAAAGTCAAAGGGATCGCCTACTTCTATGACCCCGTGAATGGGAAGGGAATAGCCGTAGAACTCTTCTTCAAGATCGAGGGCAGGCGCATCACCTATAGAGGGGATATAGGCAAGCTGCAAAGTGACCCCAAGGATTCCAAGACAGAGATCAAAGATGGAGCGGGCTTAATAAAAGCTGGCTACACCCACGTGAGTTTCTTCATCGGCGGAACCTTCAAAGCCCTAGGAGATACTGATGGTAAAGGGACGAAATATGAATACTCGGTAGGCGTTAAAGACGTACCGGGAAGGGGCAAGCAAAACCAAACACTCCAGCGCACAACTCCCGATCTTGACCTAAGCAAGTTCGACCCCATCTTCATTAGCGAAGGGAACGAGCTACAAGCGACCAAGCGAGATGGAAGAAAGGTAACGGGCATCTTCACTAAGGAACAGTGTAAGTTCCGCCTCTTCGGTGAGTTCATCAACCTCCGCTTCCGTAGCAGAGCCGTAGGTAAGGACTTTAGGTTCAATGGCATTACGATCGGAGGCTTTGCCTCCACAGGCCTCCAACTCGAGAAGCCCAAGAACGGACAAAACAAGAGTTCGGCACCCAAGTTCGTTCCCAAGACACCCAGTCCCACGGCCTTAGATAACGGAGGTCCTGGAGGCATGTTCTATCCCTTCCCAGACCACCCAGTTGCGTATGAGATGAGCGCACCTACCAGTGCGAGCGTCCCAAGCAAGCTCCCAGACGACCCCTGCTACACCCTCTACCTCCTCTCCGAGGCTGAGCCAGAGGGTGGGATTCGCTTTGGCTTCATCAGAAGTCAGCACAGCATCTTCCTTAAACACCAGTACACCCTGAAGCACAACGTGACCAACCTCATGGGCAAGAAGGCTGATAGTAAGAACTTCGGGAAATTCCGCAACCTCACTCTTGAGCTTAAATAACCACGAGACGAACGACAATGAACACGATAAAGAAAGAATACGAAGCTCCCCAAGCCACGGCTATCGAACTCAAGAGCGGGCTCAACATCCTCATCCAGTTCTCCGCCTCAGGCGACTTCGAGGACATCTCCGAGGGGGATAGCGACTGGTAGTCAGCCCACAGAGAGGAGACTTCCACCCCAGCTATTCAGCTAGATCGGGCGCATGAGGCAGATCTGCCTCATGCGCCCGATCTGCTTTTTATC
>ERZ772874.864-NODE-864-length-16333-cov-17.048593_pt1 | contig 16333 bp, 18 predicted proteins | sample MGYA00580586_ERZ772874 | MGnify/ENA primary metagenome ERZ772874 (study PRJEB29015, sample SAMEA2737952) | human oral metagenome | biome: human oral; feature: human-associated habitat; material: dental | place: China | collected 2154 ... | reverse complement strand
ATAAAAATTTAATTTTTGATTATATTTGGATAAATATTAAATTTCCTCTTGACATAAGTATTTTCATACAGTAGAATGTATAAAAATAAAAAATAAGTAGAAGGAAGAGGTAGTCACATGGTAAAGGAAAAAGTCATTTTAGCCTATTCGGGTGGTTTGGATACTTCAGTTGCTATTACTTGGCTGAGTAAAGATTACGATGTTATTGCGGTCTGTATGGACGTAGGAGAAGGAAATGACCTAGATTTCATCCACGACAAGGCTTTGAAAGTCGGAGCCATTGAATCCCATGTCATTGATGTCAAGGATGAATTTGCAGAAGACTATGTCTTAGTAGCCTTGCAGGGCCACACCTTCTACGAGCAAAAATATCCCTTGGTTTCTGCTCTGAGTCGACCATTGATTTCCAAGAAATTGGTAGAAATTGCCCACAAAAGTGGAGCGACCACCATTGCCCACGGCTGTACTGGAAAAGGAAACGATCAGGTCCGTTTTGAAGTCGCCATAGCGTCCTTGGATCCCAATCTCAAGGTCATTGCTCCGGTTCGGGAGTGGAAATGGTCTCGGGAAGAAGAAATTAATTATGCTAAGGCAAATGGTGTACCAATTCCGGCTGATCTGGACAGTCCTTACTCAGTTGATCAAAATCTCTGGGGTCGGGCTAATGAATGTGGTGTTCTAGAAAATCCTTGGAATACACCACCAGAAGATGCCTATGATCTGACGATAGCACCAGAAGATGCACCAGACAAGCCAGAATTTGTGGAAATCGACTTCAAGGCTGGTGTGCCGATTGCTTTGAATGGTCAGACCATGAAGTTGGCTGATTTGATTTTGGAGCTCAATGATTTGGCTGGGAAGCACGGAGCTGGCCGGATAGACCATGTGGAAAACCGTTTGGTTGGGATTAAATCGCGTGAGGTTTACGAATGTCCAGGCGCTGTGACCTTGCTTGCAGCCCACAAGGAAATTGAAGATTTGACTTTGGTTCGGGAGCTGGCTCATTTCAAGCCCATCATCGAAAACGAGTTGTCCAATCTGATTTATAATGGTCTTTGGTTTAATCCAGCGACAGAAGCTTTAATTGCCTATCTCAAGTCAACCCAGAAAGTAGTTAATGGAACGGCTAAGGTTAAGCTTTACAAGGGTTCGGCTACGGTTGTTGCCCGTAAGTCAGACAATTCTCTCTACGATGAAAATCTAGCCACCTATACCAGTGCAGATACCTTTGATCAGGATGCAGCTGTTGGCTTTATCAAACTTTGGGGCCTACCGTCCAAGGTTCATGCGGAAGTCCAGGCTCATGCTGAGGACTAGGAAGCGAGGCAGCTATGGCAAATCATAAACTGTGGGGCGGTCGCTTTGAAGGCTCTTTAGAAGCCTGGGTCGAAGAATTTGGCGCTAGCATCGGTTTCGATTACCGCTTGGCTCCCTATGATCTGCAGGGGAGTTTGGCTCACGTTCAGATGTTGGGTGAGACGGGGGTTATTGCTCCAGAGGAGGCCAAGGCCATCCAGAAAGGTCTAGAAGAGCTCTTGGCTGATTATGAAGCTGGTTTGATTGAGTTTGATGTGACCAATGAAGACATCCACATGAACATGGAAGCCCTGCTGACCGAGGAAATCGGTCCAGTCGCCGGTAAACTTCATACGGCTCGTTCACGGAATGATCAGGTAGCAACGGATATGCACCTCTATCTCAAGGACCAGCTCCAGCAGATTGGGGACAAACTCCTTCATCTGCGGCAGGTTATACTGGACTTGGCAGAAGAGCAGGTCGAGACAGTTATGCCGGGTTATACTCACCTCCAGCATGCTCAGCCTATTAGCTTTGCCCATCACCTTCTGGCCTACTATCAGATGTTTAGTCGAGACAGTGAGCGTTTTACTTTCAACCTCAAACACGCTGATCTATCTCCCTTGGGAGCAGCGGCTCTGGCTGGGACTACTTTTCCGATTGACAGGGAGCGAACAGCTGAGCTCATGGGATTTGCAGACATCTACCATAATTCCCTAGATGCGGTTAGCGACCGAGACTTCATCTTAGAATTTCTGGCAAATAGCAGCATTCTCATCATGCATCTGTCTCGTCTCTGCGAGGAGCTGATTAACTGGTGCAGCTATGAATACGGCTTTGTTAGCCTGTCAGATACCTTTAGCACTGGCTCTTCCATCATGCCGCAAAAGAAAAATCCGGACATGGCAGAGCTGATTCGGGGCAAGAGCGGCCGAGTTTATGGTCACTTAATCAGTCTTTTGACAGTCATGAAATCCCTGCCCTTAGCTTATAATAAGGACCTGCAGGAAGACAAGGAAGGTATGTTTGATACAGTAGATACCATCCAGAAGTCTCTGGATATCATGGCGGGCATGCTGTCCAGTATGACGGTCAATAAAGAGCGCATGCTGGCCTCTACCCAGCAGGACTTCTCCAATGCGACTGAGCTAGCTGACTATCTAGCCAAAAAAGGCCTACCTTTCCGAGAAGCCCATGAGATTGTCGGGAAACTGGTGTTGGAATGCAGCAAGGCGGGCTATTATTTGCAGGATATCCCCTTGGAGCGTTATCAGCAAGTGTCACCTCTAATCGAGCAGGATATTTACCAGACCTTGCAGTCTCAGACGGCTGTACAGCGCCGCAATTCTCTGGGAGGTACTGGCTTTGTCCAGATTCGTCAGGAATTGGCCAGAGCCAAAAACGAACTCAAATCATAAAGCAAACAGGAAACGAGAAAGCTCGTTTCCTGCTTTTTGAACCTGTGACTATCGTACTGTCTTTGTTATGTCTGCACTTTAATTTGATTAGAATATTATAAATTTCATAGCTTTTCTGCTTAGAAATTTCCTGAGAAATAGCGGTGTTCTCGAAATAGCCGACCCTTATTGGCATTTTGGGAAAATATGGTATAATAGAGTTAATTTTGGTGGATGGAGTTGAGTTTTGAGAAAAAACTATCGCGTCAAGAGCAAAAAAGATTTCAATGCGATTTTTAAAGACGGGCAGAATTTTGCCAATCGAAAGTTTGTCGTTTATAAATTGGAAAAAGATCAGAAGCACTTTCGAGTGGGGATTTCCGTCAGTAAAAAACTGGGGAATGCTGTTGTCCGCAACAGCATCAAAAGAAAAATTCGGCATGTTTTGATTAAGTATCAGGGGGACTTGGCTAAAGCTGATTTTGTCGTCATTGCCCGCAAGGGAGTTGAAACTCTGGACTACCACCAAGTAGAACAAAATTTATTGCATGTCTTGAAGATTGCAAAAATTTATCAGGAAGGATTTGTTTGTGAAAAAGAACAGTAAAATAGGAATTCTTTTAGTGGCCTCGTTGCTCATTCTCACGGCCTGCGGGACCAGTGAAGTAACAGCCAATTCAAACGATTTTTGGGAAAAATTAGTTTATTTCTTTGCAGAAATGATTCGTTTCTTGTCTTTTAATGGAAGCACAGGAATCGGTATTATTCTCTTCACTTTGATTATTCGGACAGTCTTGCTGCCAGTCTTCCAGTTTCAGACGACGTCTTCAAGGAAGATGCAGGAAGTTCAGCCTCATATCAAGAAGCTTCAGGAGAAATATCCAAGCAAGGATATGGAAAGTAGGGCAGCCTTAGCGGAGGAGACGAACAAGCTTTATAAAGAAATGGGTGTGAATCCCTATGCTTCTTTTCTTCCGCTATTTATCCAAATGCCAGTGCTGTTGGCGCTTTTTCAGGCTCTTACACGGGTTGAATTTTTGAAAACGGGACATTTCCTGTGGCTCAATCTGGGAGCAACGGATCCGACTTTTATCCTGCCGATCTTAGCTGCTCTCTTTACTTTCTTCAGTACTTGGCTGTCCAATAAGGCATTGCCAGAAAAAAATGGCGGAATGACAGCTATGATGTATGCCATGCCGGTGTTGATTTTCTTCTTTGCGGTTTATGCAGCCAGCGGGGTCGCCCTTTATTGGACGGTGTCCAATGCTTATCAGGTTGCTCAGACCTTGCTTTTAAGCAATCCGTTTAAGATTATTGCTGAACGCAAAGCGAAGGAAAAGGCAGAACGCCAGATGGAAATGAAGAAGAGACGTGCTCTGAAAAAAGCACAGAAAAAGAAAAAGTAAGAAGGAGGACTCTTGCAGATGGTTATATTTACAGGAGAAAGTGTTGAAGAAGCAATTCAAAATGGACTAAAAATGCTGGACATTCCCCGAATGAGAGCACATATTACAGTTGTTTCGCGTGAAAAAAAAGGTTTTCTCGGTTTATTTGGCAAAAAGCCAGCACAGGTAGATGTGGAGCCGATTGCGGAAACGACAGTGGTCAAGGCCAACCAAAAGGCAGTAAAAGGCGTTCCTGAGGAAATCAATGCTCAAAATGAGCCAGTACAGAGTGTTAGTGAAGCAACGGTTGACTTGGGACGTGTGGTTGCGGCCATCAAAAAAGTTGAAGAAGAGGGCGAGCTGGTTTCAGATGAAGTCAAAGCTCAAATCCTGAAAAATGATAAACAGGCCAACACCATTTTAGAAGAAACAGGTACGATTGATCTTTTAAAAACCAGCCAAGCCATCAATGAGACAGCTGGTCAAAAAGAAACAGATAAGGTTGTTTCGTTTGAAAAAGCAGTCCCTCGTCAGGAGACACCTGTCTCAGATGCGCCGGCAGAATCATCTTTCTTTGATTTGGGAATCCAGGTTGAGGAAAATTATGATATTGAAGAAGTCGTAGCCAATGTGACAGAATATGTTCAAAGGATTGTCGATGAGATGGATGTTGAGGCGACCCTTTCTAGTAACTACAATCGCCGGACAATCAATATGCAGATTGATACCAATGAACCAGGGCGCGTGATTGGTTACCACGGCAAAGTATTGAAAGCCCTCCAGCTTTTGGCCCAAAACTATCTTTACAATCAATATTCCAAGAGTTTTTACATCTCTATCAATGTGAATGACTATGTGGAACATAGGGCGGAAGTGCTGCAAAGCTATGCGCAAAAGTTGGCTCAGCGGGCTCTGGAAGACCGTCGCAGTCAGCATACAGATCCTATGTCCAATAATGAGCGCAAAATTATCCACCGAATTATCTCAAGAATTGATGGTGTGACCAGCTATTCAGAAGGTGACGAGCCTAACCGCTATGTTGTGGTAGATATTGATTCAGAATAAATCTTAACCAGCTGAAAGGCTGGTTTTGTACTATGTCTGTAAAGGACAGGAGAATGATTTATGAAAAAACAAGCTATTCTTGTGGGGCTTACTTTCTTGATGCTCGTTGGCTGTGGCCACGAAAATATGAAAAATCAGTCGGGTTTTTCTTCATCAACTACAGAAAAGATAAGGACATCAGGGAAGGATGAAAAGACTTCAGAAAGCAAGGAAATATCATCTAAGCCTTCTGAAGCATCTGCAGAATCATCAAGAGAGTCCCGTTCAGGCATGACTGATATGTTTAAGCAAAACGAACTCTTATATGCTTCGACCCTTGACAAATTAAAGGCTGATCAGTCTGAGGGGCATGCTCAGGTGTATACATTTTATGATATTGATGGTAATGGGACAGCGGAATTGTTGACAGGGCATCTGTCTACGAATGGTGATTATTATTTAGCAGCTATTTATTACTTGAATCAAGGAGTTTCGACTTATTTGGCACAATCGAGGGTTGCTTTGGCAGGTGGAAGCAGAGAGAGTGCTATGATATATACAGATGGGACGGTATTCTATGCATGCTGGCATTCATTGCACTCTGAGGCTAACGGTTATCTTTATAAATTGAGGAGTGATAATACAGGCTTTGATATAGAAAAAGAGGGAGAATTTCAGGTAGCTGGGGTAAAGCCTGCTGATGAACGCAGTGCGAACTCTATTTTTGGCTTAGGCTCAAAAACTCCCTTAGATCTGACTTCGCTGACTTGGAAGGAGATTTCTTCCTATTCATCAAATTCATAAAGAGAAGAATACCCAGAAGGGGATGATATGTCACTTTTCCCAGCTATTGAAGTTTTTCTGGCTGAGCAAGGCAGAAAGTTTAATTCGCCAGACAAGGCAGGAGGCCTGCGAGAGATGATGTTAGATTTGAAAGCCAGAGGGCAGGAGGCTCGTCAGGAGTTTGCAAATTTCAGTGTTTCCTTGGAGGTCAGTTTTATCAAGTGTCAAAAGAATGATCAGAGTCTAGCCAAGCAAAACCGAGTTTTGACTGTTTTAATCAAGATGCCGACCTATTATTTTGCCCAGATAGAGGGTGTGAGTCAGCATTTCGAAGGAACAGAGAAAAATCGCCAGCTCGGTTCGTAAAGTTTTGGTTAAAGAGGGATGTCAATCTGTCTCAGGCTCCAACCAAGCAGCAGGTTTTGTCCGAGCTCCAGCAGGCTATACTTAGCTTGGTTCCCTTCTATGAAGTGACTCGATTTAAATGATTGCGCTTTCAAAACAAACATTTATCCTAATACTATTGACAAACGGAATAGAATCAGATAGAATAGTAAGGTATGTTTAGTAACTGATCACAACTAGCCGGCTAAACGAATACAAGAATCTAAGAGGAGGTATTCATCGTGAAACGTACTTATCAACCAAGTAAAATCCGTCGTGCGCGTAAACATGGTTTCCGCAACCGTATGTCAACTAAAAATGGTCGTCGCGTATTGGCAGCTCGCCGTCGTAAAGGACGCAAAGTTTTGGCTGCATAATCCAAACGATTTATCAAGAAACCAGCGGAGACTCGAGACCGCTGGTTTTTCTATGTCTCTTAGGAAATTCAGTCTGCAAGACACAGATGGGCAGAGAGACATTGATGCTGAGGAATGAAGTGTTTGGTGACGTTTGAGTATAGCGTTCCAACCAAAATAAAACCAGAAAGGAAATCATATTCTTTCTGGTTTTTTGTCTGTAGTTATGAACAGTTGCTTATTTTCCCACTGGTAAAAGCATTGGGTAAAGATAGCAGAGCAAGGTAAAGCTAATCAGGGCGTAAAAGATACCGATACGAATAGCTTGGATAGGTTTATAGAAACGAATCAGAGTTAGTAGGCACCAGACTAAGAGCACTAGGATGAACCAGGCTGAAATCAGACGCAGTGGCGTTGGTCCGTAGAGGTAGATGTAGATGCCAAATAATTTCCAGCCGGCTAGCAAGGCCAGTAAGCCTGCAAAGATAAAGAGAATAGTAGCTGCTAGTCGCGTTCCTTTCTGGTCCCAGAGCGGTTTTTGGGCAATCAGATAGAAGACGCCTAGAACTGCAAAGTTGAGAATGGATACCCGAACCAACTGCCAGAAGCCAGCTACGGCGACAGTCGAAGCATTCTGTGGAGAAATAGCTTGAACCACTGTTCCGCCGCTTAGGAGCTGACCAAGCTCACTCAGACCGGTCAGGAAGAAGAGTGCATAGGTCAGGCAGAGGCTACCGATGATAATGTAGGCTGCGAAAGCAGGAGCGACTCGCAAGGGGCGAATGCTTGCTTGAAATTTTTTGTAGCTAAGTTTAGTATCTTTTTTATCTAACAGACTGCCAGCTATGAGGCCATACAAGTAAAGACTGACGGGGACAGCTAGGCAGGCTTGGAAGAGAATCACGCTGCTATCAATACTTGAAAAGAGGGAGTCAAGTAGATTCTCGATAAAATCAGCGGTATTGCTGAAGAATGAGGCAAAGCTGTCTGAAACTTGACTCAGCTGGGACCAGACAAAGTAGACCAAGATTCCTGCAACAAAGAAACTGCTGGCTATAATAGCAAGCTGCTGGAGTCTTTTTGAAAACAGACCATCAGAACTGTCGGAAGTATCAGACTGATTACCTTGTATAAAGACCAGAATAGCAGCAATGAAATTTTTAAAGGGTAGGATGCAGAAAGCTTGAATCGTGTCAAACCAGACCATGATACCCAAACGCCCTTGGCTTAACCAACCTGTGCGGGATAGGATATAAAAGGCGAATGAGATATGGATGGCTAGAAATTGGAAAAATTCTAGCTGGCGATGAAGTCCCCAGATACTTAAAGCTAGAGCCTGAGCTAGTGTCATGATAAGAAAGATTCGAGCCTCTAACCTGCTGTCAAGATTCTTTATTTGCAGGGATGGATAGTCTAATTTTTTGATAAGAGCTTCACTCAATAGTACGAAGCCAATGGTGACAGGAAAAAAGGCTAGGGTTTGATCATTAATGAAGACAGCAGAATAAAAGTAGGTGAAAAGATAAAGAAGCGGATAGCTGATTTTAAAGAATCGTAGTTGTTTGTCCTCTAAGCCTGTGAAGATGGTCTGTCGTTCTGCTTCTGCGGGCAGACAAGGCTGGACATTCATCTGTTCTTGTGCTGGATATTCCATAATTATTTCTCCTCCTCATCGTCAGGGATATACTCCAAAATATCGCCAGGCTGGCAGTCTAATTCACGGCAGAGAGCATTGAGTGTTGAAAAACGGACAGCCTTGGCTCGATTGTTTTTTAGAATAGATAAGTTGGCTGGTGTTAGGTCAATCAATTCTGCTAAGCGTCCGGCACTAATCCGTTTTTGCGCCATGACAAGGTCTAAATTTATCTGAATCATAGTCCCTCCTAAATGGTGTAGTCTACTTCTTCTTGCAGCTCAATTGCTTTGCCAAAAGCGTTGCGGATCACCCGAATAATCAAGGTTAAAATGCAGCAAGAAACGGCTACGAGGAGCATAGGCATATAAACTGTTAAGCCCATAAAGAAAGAAATGAGGGCGACAATCCCGACTTCCCAGCCCAGATAGCGCATATATTGAACATTTTGTTTAATGAAGACCTGATTCTTCCCAATGCGGCTAAGGAGCCGATAGAGATGCACAATGCAGGCCAGAGCCAGACAGCCCAGAACATAGCCGAGCAGAAGTAAAATCCAAAAGCGAGTTTTCCCTTGAAAGAAAGGAGAGGGAAATTCGATGACTAGCTTGACAACCCAAGGTCCAACGGATATCAGGACAATGGAAGCAATAAATAAAAGGTTGAGGCTGATTTTCGTAAGCACAATGCTCATATCTTCAGTTGTTTTTTGTCTTGTCTGTGACATGGATTCCTCCAAATAATTTCTATTTTTATTTACTATATCACAAAATATATCGATAATCAATAACAAGTTATCGAAATTTAATAAAAAATTATCAAAAAACAGTAAAAATAGTTTTGAGAGGCACTGAAAAAATAACAAATACCCGCTGGAATAGATGGAGAGAAAGTAAAGCTATTGCCCCTTTATCTGACTTTTTTGGTATAATGAAAGGCAGGAATAGTCTGGCTTTGCTGGTCGGAGGTCGAGAGAATAATACAAGAAAGGAAAGAGTCCATGGGTCTAAAAAATCTTCATTACCGTAGTAAAATATATGAATTTCTCATGGTACCTGCTATCGTTTCAAGGGAAGATAAGTATATGTGGAAGGATTTGCGACAGGATCAAAAGGAGCTACTGCTTGATGTACAGCCTTATTATGATCAGCTTTATCAGGCTTTACTTCCTCTGAAAAGCGAGCTGGTTGCGGTCGGTTTATTTGAAGAAGCTACGGTAGGGCTGGCACCGCTACTTTATCTCTACTTACTGGAAAAAGGAGAAGATCCAAGCAATTTAGAGGAATTATTGAAGTGTTTGAGAGCTTTAGACACAGATCAAATCCTCTATTGTCTAGAACTCAAGCTTTCTGCTGGGAAAGTTGCCAATAGAAGTCAGGAAGATTTGTTGGCTTTTCTAGAGGCTAGTGACAAGTCTCCGGAGAATAAATGGTATTGGTATCAAGCTATTCAGCATCCAGAGCAGCTGCGGGATCGGCTAGCTTTCTTACTGGAAGAAGTCTTCAAACTTTATCAGCCGATTTATGATCAGTTTGAGCAGGAAGTCTTGGTTTTTGAAAAAGACTTTAGCCTATCTGACATGTTTGACGATGAAGCGCTGAAAGCTAAGTTGCTTGGGAATGAAACACATGTCTTTGTCTTATCGCCCATATTTATAGACTTCTTTTTTGAAAAAATTCCTGATTTTAGCTCTTATTTCTTGGTCGTTTCGACGAGAAGTTCCCAGATGTCCCAGACAGGATCGGAGCTTGATGATGAAACGCTCGCTCTGACCTTAAAAACTCTTGGAGATGAAACTCGCTATAAAGTCTTGATTGAGCTGATTCAGCCACATGCCAAGAATAAGGATATTGCGAAAAAGCTAGGACTCACAAGAGCTTCTATCTCTTTCCATACGCAGAAGTTGCTAAACTCTGGCTTGCTGGAGCTTGTGATGGATGACGATTCTGTGAAATACACAGTCAATAAAAAATTGATTCAAAAAATTATAGACAAGTTCAATCAGGATTTAAAATAGCTGAAGAAAGCCTAGATTTATTCTAGGTTTTTATTTTTTGTAAAACAATCATTTAACTACAAATTGACAAACCTTTAATGAAATGCTATTATTCTGTTAAACAAAGGTCTAATAAAAATAAAGGAGTCACTTTATGAACATCTTTCTAAAAAATAGAAATTTCCGTCAGTTGCTCATCAATCAATGGATTTCAGGTTTTGGCGATATTGTATTTTATTTAGCTTTGATGAACTATGTTTCTGCCTATTCCTTTGCTCCGCTTGCGATTTTCATCATTTCGGCTTCTGAAACTTTGCCTCAGTTCATTCAAGTTTTTACTGGAGTTGTGGCAGATTTTCAAAAGAATCGCACCCAGAAATACCTGTTTATACAGTTCAGCAAGGTCGTACTATACAGTTTGGTGACGCTTTTGCTGTTTGGACGAGACTTCTCTTTCTTGATTCTGCTTGTGATTTGCTTAATAAATTTTCTGTCGGATAGTTTGAGTTATTTTTCAGGTGCCATGCTGACACCTGTCTATATCAAGGTGATTGAGCAGGATATGACATCTGCTATGGGCTTTCGGCAGGCTAGTATGAGTCTGGTTCATATCTTGGGCAATCTAGCTGGCGGTTTTCTTATTACTTGGATGAGCATCGGAGCTTTGGCTGGCCTAAATACCTTGACTTTTGTGCTGGCCTACTTGGGCTTTAGACAGATTAGTAAGAATCTGCATGACTTAGAGCCGACCCTCAGCAATGATAAGGAGTTAACTAAAGCAAATTATTGGAAGCACCTGTTAGCTTCTCTGAAAGTCTTGCTGGGATTGAAAGATGTTGTGAGACTACTCTTGATTTCATCCTTAGGTCAAGTTATTCTAAATATCCTGACGCCAGTAGCGACTCTGCTATTGCTCAAAAAACCTTTTGGAAATCTGCAGGTCGGTCAGTCTCTTGCCTTACTGATTGTTTTCAGTTCTGCGGGATTGATTTTGGGGAACATTTTGAGTGGCAGTTTACTGAAAAAACTGTCGACCAAGCTTGCTATGTATGCTAGCCAATTGTTTGAAGGCTTTATTCTTTGCGGTTTTTTCTTGCAGGATTTTTTACTTGTCTTGATAGCGACCTTTGCTTGTGCCGTTGCGGTAGGTCTGCTGAGTCCTAGATTGCAGAAATCTGTCTTCAGCCTGATACCAGAAGAGTCCATGGGAGCCATCCAGTCAGCTATTAACCTATTTAGCATGGCTGTTCCAGGTATTTTATCCATGCTCTTGATAGCCCTTGCTAGTAGTATGGGGATTTCCTACATTCTCCCTCCACTTGTATTAATGCTGTTATTGTCTTTCTGGCTCATTATTCCGATGGGAGATTTGGATACGGATAGTTGACGAATAACAATTTCCTCGTTTTTATGGTTTGGATAGAATGGCTTCTACATTTTTAGGTCATTTTTGGTATAATGAAAGGCAGGAAATACAAGGAAGTAAAGCATGAAGATTTTTGATACACACACGCATTTAAATGTGGAAGAATTTGCTGGGCGAGAGGTAGAGGAGCTCCAGCTGGCTGCAGAAATGGGCGTCAGCAAAATAAATATTGTCGGTTTCGACCGGCCGACCATTGAGCGCGCCTTGGATCTAGCAGACAGCTATGAGCAGCTTTATGCGACGATTGGCTGGCATCCGACCGAGGCGGGGACTTATGATGAGGCGGTGGAAGCCTATCTGCGGGACAAGCTTGGTCATCCCAAGGTAGTGGCTCTGGGTGAGATTGGCTTGGACTATCACTGGATGACTGCGCCCAAGGAAGTGCAAGAGCGAGTCTTTCGCCGACAAATTCAGTTGTCGAAAGAGTTAGACCTACCCTTTGTCGTTCACACGCGCGATGCTTTAGAAGACACCTATGAGATTATCAAGAGTGAGGGTGTCGGTCCTCGGGGCGGTATCATGCATTCTTATTCTGGCTCTTTGGAAATGGCAGAGCGCTTTATCGAGCTAGGGATGATGATTTCCTTTTCTGGAGTCGTCACCTTTAAAAAAGCGACGGATATTCAGGAGGCTGCGCAGAACCTGCCTTTAGACAAAATCCTCGTCGAGACGGATGCACCTTACTTGGCACCTGTTCCCAAACGCGGCCGAGAAAACAAAACAGCCTACACTCGCTATGTTGTAGAGAAAATTGCTGAGCTTCGAGGGCTGACTGTCGAAGAAGTAGCGCAGGCGACCTATGAAAATGCAAAGAAGGTGTTTAGGCTTGACTGAAAAGATAAAAATCCCGCAAGTGGTCGTTGTGGAAGGGCGTGATGACACAGCCAATCTCAAGCGCTATTTTGATCTTGAGACCTATGAAACTAGAGGTTCTGCTATCAGCGATGCGGATATTGAACGGATTCGTCGCTTGCAGGACTTACATGGTGTCATTGTCTTTACAGACCCTGATTTCAATGGCGAGCGGATTCGGCGTATGATTATGACGGAAATTCCTGATGTCCAACATGCCTTTCTCAAGCGTGACGAAGCAGCCCCTAAGTCCAAGACCAAAGGGCGCTCACTGGGCATTGAGCATGCGAGTTTTGAAGACTTAAAAACAGCCCTCACTGGGGTAACCAGTCACTTTGACTCAAACGGTGATTTTGATGTGACAAAGAGTGACTTAGTGCGGCTGAGGCTGCTTATGGGAAGTGACAGCCGTCAACGCCGAGAGTACCTAGGCGAACAGCTCCGCATCGGCTATTCTAACGGCAAACAGTTACTCAAGCGGTTGGAGCTGTTTGGAGTAACTTTGGCGGAAGTGGAAGAAGTGATGGAGAGGTATGAATAAACTTATTTATATATTGTTCAGAGAATGTTAAATAGAGTTAGTGATGAATAATGTAGTCGTTAAATTAGTGGATTATTTATTAAAGAATAGAAAGAAAGATATATGAGAATTGCAGACTATAGTGTGACCCGTGCCATTCTGGAGCGTCACGGTTTCACCTTTAAAAAATCTTTCGGTCAGAATTTCCTGACTGATACCAACATCCTCCAGAAGATTGTGGATACAGCCGAGATTGACAAAAAGGTCAATGTCATTGAAATTGGTCCTGGTATTGGGGCTTTGACAGAATTTTTGGCGGAAAATGCCGCCGAGGTCATGGCCTTTGAGATTGATGATCGTTTGGTGCCGATTTTGGCGGATACTCTGCGTGATTTTGACAATGTGACGGTGGTCAATCAGGATATCCTCAAGGTTGATCTGGCTCAGTACATGGCAGAGTTTAAAAATCCTGACCTGCCTATCAAGGTGGTGGCAAACTTGCCCTACTACATTACGACGCCGATTCTTATGCATTTGATTGAGAGTGGAATTCCTTTTAGTGAGTTTGTTGTTATGATGCAGAGGGAAGTGGCGGATCGAATTTCTGCTCAGCCGAATACCAAGGCTTACGGCAGTTTGTCGATTGCCGTGCAGTATTACATGACTGCCAAGGTTGCCTTTATCGTGCCGCGGACAGTCTTTGTGCCAGCTCCAAATGTGGATTCGGCCATTCTCAAGATGGTACGCAGAGACCAGCCAGCAGTTGCGGTCCAGGACGAGAAATTCTTTTTCAAGGTTTCCAAGGCTAGTTTTGTTCACCGTCGGAAAACTCTCTGGAACAACCTGACCAGTCATTTTGGCAAGTCAGAGGAAACCAAAGCCAAGTTAACAGCCGCTTTAGAGCAAGCTGAGTTATCTCCAAGTGTTCGAGGAGAGGCTTTGGCTTTAGCAGATTTTGCCCGTCTGGCAGATGCCTTGAAGGCGCAAGGTCTATAAGATATTGAAAACCAGCCCTGTCTGAAAAGGGCTGGTTTTTCTGAAAGATATTTCAGGAGACTTTCAAAATTTTCTAAAAGAAAAACTCTTGTCAAATTGGACAAGAGTTCCTGTTCAATGCGGAGGAAGGGATTTGAACCCTCACACCCGTACGGGCACATGCGCCTGAAGCATGCGTGTCTGCCGTTCCACCACCTCCGCTTGTTTTTTTATTATAACATATTTTTTCAAAAAGCCAATAGTAAAAGCCAAATATCTGTCTTTTTTTGATATAATAATTGTATTAACTTTAAAGGAGCAGTCTTGCAAGGAATAATTATCAAAGCCTTGGCTGGCTTTTATTATGTAGAGTCAGATGGGCAGGTTTATCAGACCAGAGCGCGTGGGAATTTCCGCAAAAAAGGACAAACGCCTTATGTTGGCGATCATGTCGAATTTTCAGCGGACAAGGATTCTGAGGGCTACATTTTAAAAATAGCCGAGCGGAAAAACAGCCTCGTTCGACCACCCATTGTCAACATTGATCAGGCGGTTATCATCATGAGTGCTAAGGAGCCAGACTTCAATGCCAATCTTTTGGATCGCTTTCTGGTGCTTTTGGAGCATAAGGCTATTCATCCCATTATCTATCTTAGTAAATTGGATCTGCTGGAGGATGAGCGGAGCTTGGCTACTTATGTTCAGGTCTATCAGCAGATTGGCTATCAGGTGCTTCAGTCTGTTGAGGATTTACTGCCACTTCTGACAGGGAAAATCACGGTTTTCATGGGCCAGACGGGTGTTGGAAAGTCCACTCTGCTCAATAAAATTGCACCAGACTTGCAGTTAGAAACAGGAGAAATTTCTGAAAGTCTGGGGCGCGGCCGCCATACCACGCGGGCAGTCAGCTTTTACAATCTTAATGGAGGAAAGATTGCGGACACCCCAGGTTTTTCTTCGCTAGATTATGAAGTGGACAGGGCCGAAGATCTGAATGCTGCCTTTCCAGAGATTGCCGAGATGAGTCGAGATTGCAAATTTCGAACCTGTACCCATACGCATGAGCCAGCTTGTGCCGTCAAACCAGCCGTAGAAGCCGAGCAAATTGCTTCTTTTCGTTTCGAAAACTACCTGCAATTTCTCAGTGAAATCGAGAACCGTCGTGAAACTTATAAAAAGACAGCTAAAAAACTTTAAACAAAAGAAAGGAATCATCATGAAAACATTTAAAATTGCTCCCTCTGTTCTGAGCGCGGATTATGCTAATTTTGAGACGGAATTGAAGAAGCTAGAAGCTAGCGGGGCAGAATATGCCCATCTGGATGTGATGGATGGACATTTTGTACCCAATATTAGCTTTGGTGCCGGTGTTGTAGCAAGTATGCGCCCCCACAGCAAGATGGTTTTTGACTGCCATCTCATGGTATCCAATCCTGAGCATCATATTGAGGAATTTGCTCGGGCAGGTGCGGATATTATCAGCATCCATGTCGAAGCGACTCCGCATATTCACGGGGCTTTGCAGAAGATTCGTGCAGCAGGTGTCAAGCCTAGTGTTGTTATCAATCCAGGAACTCCAGTCGAAGCGATTAAAAATGTCTTAAATCTAGTGGATCAGGTCTTGGTTATGACAGTCAATCCAGGTTTTGGTGGCCAGACTTTTCTGCCAGAAACCATGGATAAGATTCGTGAACTGGTCGTTCTGCGGGAAGTTAATCAACTGAACTTTGATATTGAGGTTGACGGTGGGATTGATGACAAGACGATTCAGATTGCCCGAGAGGCTGGAGCCAATGTTTTCGTAGCAGGCAGCTATGTCTTCAAAGGTGATGTCAGCCATCAAGTTCAGACTTTGAGAGATGCTTTAGATGCCTAGAATTGCCCTTTTTGCCGGTGGTGATTTGACGGAGTTCAGTCAGGATTTTGATGTTTTTATCGGGGTTGATCGTGGCGCCTTTTATTTGCTAAAGCAGGGATTGCCCCTAGATTTAGCAATTGGAGATTTTGACTCTGTCTCCGATGAAGAATTGCTGCGTATTAAAGGCAAGGCCAAGGAGGTCATTCAGGCTCAGCCTGAAAAGGATGATACGGACTTGGAATTAGCTGTTTTGGCTTGCTTTGAGCGGTATCCAGATGCTTATCTGACGATTTTCGGTGCCTTTGGCGGTCGTCTAGACCATGCTCTGGCCAATATTTTCTTGCCCAGCAATGATAAAATCGCCCCCTATATGGAGCGGCTGACCTTAGTGGATGCCCAGAATTGCATCCGCTATGTGCCCTCTGGTC
>ERZ772874.862-NODE-862-length-16337-cov-6.879560_pt1 | contig 16337 bp, 13 predicted proteins | sample MGYA00580586_ERZ772874 | MGnify/ENA primary metagenome ERZ772874 (study PRJEB29015, sample SAMEA2737952) | human oral metagenome | biome: human oral; feature: human-associated habitat; material: dental | place: China | collected 2154 ... | reverse complement strand
CAAAATTGCTCCCTTCAAATAACACATTAAGCCCCATATTTTGCTCTCCGTGTACGACGTTCCAAGTAAGTGATAAACAATGACACCGGCAATAAAATCAACAAATAAAACACCACTAATAAAAAGAGCGCTTCATTCGTTTTGTAATCCATACCGATAATCTCTTTTGCCATAAACATTAACTCCGCAATGGCAATCGCGCTGACCACCGAGGTTTCTTTCATTAAAAATAAACTGTTAGCACCGATCGCCGGTGCAGCAACCGCAAAGGCTTGGGGGAATAAGACATAACGAAAGGCTTGTGCCGGCGTCAACCCTAAACTTAACGCTGATTCCAACTGAGCACGGGGAATCGCCTCCAAACCACCTCGAATGGCTTCTGACATATAACTTCCCCCTAAAAACGCAAGACCAATCACAGCACAAGTAAAGCCGTCTAATTTGATACCGACCTTAGATAAGCCGAAATACAGGAAAAAAACCTGAATCAACAAAGGCGTGTTGCGGGAAAGTTCAATATAAAATTTCACAATGGGGTTGAGCATACGCACTTTATATGTCGTCACAATGGCGCAGAAAAAACCGATGAACAACGAAAGTACAATCGCCCAGAAAGAAAGTTGCAACGTTATCCAAGTCGCATCAATAAAACGTGGTAATGTGTTCCAGATATATTGCCAATTCATATGTAATTCAAAGCGAAACAAGATTTTCGTGCATTATAAAAAGAAGACAATTTTCTAAGGAAAGAACGGTTTTTTATATGTTATAACCAGAAATCATGGCGAACGATGCCTGATGCCGTCATCTTCCATGCTAAGTGCGGTCTGTTTTTGAAATGTTTTTACTCAAAGAATCAGGTGGCATTTTTCTGATAAGCAATGCCATGCATAAAAAGCTGTAACACATCTTTAAAGAGTTGCTGTTCTTTGCCAGCATAATGTTGTTGTAAGACCGAAGAATGAATCATTTCATCCATTTTTTGAATCAATACATCAATTAAAATCACAGGAAAATCATCACGTACGCTTTTGCGTTGTTGTAACGTGCTGAAAAAATAGTGCATATAGAGATATTTTTCCTGTGCCATTTGCCGAAAAAAAGCCTGTAAGGTTTCATCTTGATCATGATTTAAATCATGTAATACGGTGGTGGAATACAGTGTGGTCATGGATTCTTGCTGCATCGTCAAAATCTGCTGGATCACCGTGGCTAAATCTGCCTCTGTGGCTAACAGTCTGTCAAATTCCCGCCGCATATTATTTTTTTGTTCTTCAAAAATACATTTCACTAAATCTTGCTTGGTGGGGAAATATTTATAAAACGTCACTCGACTTACCCCTGCCGCCCGACAAATTTCTGCGACAGAGGTTAATCTCCAGCCTTGTTGATAAAACAGTTCAGTGGCAACCTGTTTCAAAAAAATATCTTTTTTCATGGTTCGCTCCTTAAGGGGCAATAACATAGCCGAAAGCCTTTAATTGTCAAATGTCAAATTTGAGAAAAATTCTTATTTACTTTCGTATTGTGATTGTGTTAGGTTTACATTATTAATCATTTAATGCGAAAAGTGTAAACTTTAACTCAAAATGAAGCCTAGGAGAACCCATGAACAAGTTATCCCCACGACTCAGCCTCATTAGCCTTTGCCTGATGAGTGCCTATTCTTTTTCTAGTCATGCCGAAGAAAGTCAGCAGACCACGGTACTAGACGAAATCACTGTCACCGGTGAAAAATTCGAACGTAGTCAATCATCTACTGGTTCAAGCACATCCGTGGTAACCGCCACTCAACTCAAACGAGAAGCCAATTTACTGTCTGCGACCCAATTATTAAAACGCGATGTGAATATTTTAGACACCGGCTTGGGCAATGACTTACCTACGGTGCGCGGCATTGACGGTTCCGGCCCGGCAGTAGGTGCGGTGGCATTTTTTGCCGGTTCACGCCCACGACTAAATATGCAAATTGACGGCAGAACGTCCAGCTATAACGAACTGGCGTTCGGTACAAAATCCCTCTGGGATATGAAACAGGTGGAAATTTATCGTGGGGCGCAAAGCTATGCCCAAGGGCGTAACGCCATTGCCGGTGCGGTAGTCATGACCAGCAATGATCCAACGCAAGAATGGGAAGGTGCAGCGAAATTGAATATGGGGAATCATCGATTGGCACAAACGGCAGCCCTGATTTCCGGTCCTGTGGTGAAAGACGAATTAGCGTTTCGTTTAAGCGTAGATCATCAACAACGAGAAACGGCTGTGGATTTACCGCATTATGATCCCGTCGGCAACCCACGCTGGTTTAAAGCCACCAACACCCGCGCCAAATTATTGTGGACGCCGTCTGCCTTGCCGGATCTCTATAGCCGTTTAACGTTCAATCATTTAAATGCGCGAGCACCACAAAGTGAAACAGAGTTACAACCTAATTCACCACGTTACACGCCGGAACGCCCGGTATTCCAAACACGCTCTGCCAGCACCATCTGGGACATTGGCTATCAACTCTCAGATCGTTGGAAATGGGAAAATAAATTGGTTTATACCCACTTTATTCACGATAGAAAAACGACCTCGCCATTTAACACCGCATTGCCGCCAAATCGTCGAGGTGTTCCGGCTCGTGTTGATGGCAATGAATTCCAAATTGAACCCATTGTAAAATACGAAAGCGAAAAATACCGTGGTTTATTCGGTTTGTTCTATTTCAATGCGAAACAAGATGAAAGTGTTACGATGCTTAATGGACGCATTGCTCGCACGCCGATTACGACAAATTTTAATGATAAAACGAAAACCAAGGCGGCCTTTGGTGAAATTACCTTTACGCCTGATATTCCGTTTGAATTGACGCTTTCTGCTCGCTATGAACAGGAACATCATCAGCGTAAAGGCAAAAGTGCGATGTTTTTCATCAATCGGGATAAAAAATACAATGTCTTCCTGCCAAAAGCAGACATTGCATGGAAAATTAACGATGATCAACGCTTAGGCTTTAAAGTAGGCAAAGGTTACAACCCGGGTGGTGCCGGTGTGACTTTTGGTGTGCCGTACACCAGCTATGAATATGATGCAGAATATGTCTGGAACTACGAACTTTATCATCGTTGGACATCCGCAGATAAACGCCTACGCATTAACAGCAACCTATTCTATAACGACTACAAAGACATGCAGTTACCGTTCACTCTTGGCCCAAATTCCATCGTGATCCGCAATGCCGATAAAGTCGTCACCTATGGTGCGGAAATCAATACCGAATGGCAGGCCACGGAGAAACTGGTACTTAATGCGGGCATCGGGATGCTAAAAACCGATATCAAACGTTATCCAAATAGCGGCATTGAAGGGAATAAACTCGCTCGTGCACCAAGTTTTAGTGGAAAAGTGGGGGCTAATTATCGTCTTCTTGACCACCTAGAAATTGGCACTAATTACAGCTATAACAGTAGTTATTATTCCACTGCCGACAACTTAGCCAATGGTAAAGTAGGGCATTATGACCAACTTGATGTTTATTTAGCGTACGACTTTAAGCACGCCAGAATCACGCTTTATGCCGACAACGTGCTTAACTCACGCAAAGATATCTTACTCGTACCGCGCTCTGGCGACATTACCCGTCAGCCGGAACGTCAAATTGGACTTTCTACCGAGTTAAGATTCTAAGCAATGAGTCAGCAACACCAACAAATTTGCCAACCTGTTGCCGCGCAATTACGCGCCTCAATGTGGTTGGCAACCTTCGCACAAGGCTTAAAAATCGGGATTTGGCTTTTGATGATCCACATTGTGTTCACCGTCAGCCAATCTCTTACGTTTCCTTATTGGCAGATTTTTGCGCTGCTTGCCATTTCCATTTTGTATTACACCTGCAAAATTAAAGCGCACGACAAATCTCATTATGCGGCCTTTGAATTGGAAAAAATGCTACGCCAACAGCTTGCGAAAAAAATCAGTCAATTATCGTTAGGCAAAGTCAATGAAATCGGTTCAGGCGGTTTAACGAAAGTGCTGTGCGATGACGTAAACGAATTGCACACCTTTGTTGCCGATGCACCGCCCCTTAAAGCGGAGGCTTATTCCACACCGATTTTCGTGTTGGCGGCATTGTTTTGGTTAAATTGGCCCATGGCATTGGCTGTGCTGATTTTCCTTGTCGTGTTGTTTACGATTCTGCAACGTTTAATGCAAAAAAGCCGCTTGAATTATCGTGATTACGGTGCTGCCGTGAGCCGAATCAATAGCGCTATTATTGAATATATTCAAGGTATGAGCACGATTCGCACCTTTGATGCGGGACAAAGTTCGTACAGCCGTTTTAGCACCGCATTGGAAAATTTTAATCAGGTTATATTCACTTTTTTAGCCAAAGTGGGCGCACCAACACGTCTTGCCCGTTCGCTCTTTACGCCAATGCCGATTATGTTGTTTTTGATCGTGTTAGGCGTGTATTTACACTCGCTTGCGCTGCTTTCCACCTTTGGCTTTTTTGCCTTTTTAGTGTTAGCCGCTGGGTTAATTGAAACCATGCATCCGTACATGGGACTGTTTCATTTGTTGGAACGCTCCCGCGCCGCCATTGAACGCATTAACGAAATAAAAACGTTGGAAAATGCCACCGCACTTTTGCCGTTACAAACGCCGAAGGGATATACTGTTCAATTTGAACAGGTCAATTTCAGCTATGCTGCCGACAAAAATACGCTACAAGATATTGACTTCAGCGTGCCGCAAAATAGTTTTACCGCGATTATTGGCACCTCAGGCTCCGGTAAAACCACTTTGCTCAATTTGTTGTTGCGCTTTTGGGATGTCGATAGCGGAAAAATCACTTTAGGTGGTGCAGATATTCGTCATATGGAACAGGATCAGCTCATGAAGTATTGCTCGGTCGTGTTTCAGGATAATTTCTTATTTTCTTGCTCTATTGCCGAAAATATTGCTTACGGTATAGAAAATGTGACGGAGGAAGCGATTATCAATGCCGCCAAACAAGCCCGTATTCACGACTTTATTATGACCTTGCCGGAGCAATATCAAACAAAAGTGGGTGAACGCGGACAATTATTGTCAGGTGGACAAAAACAACGCATCAGTATAGCCCGAGCCTTTTTACAAAATCGCCCGATTTTATTGTTAGACGAACCCACTGCCTTTTCCGATGCGAAAAACGAGGCAGATTTAATGCAAGCATTTCATACGCTGATGCAAAATAAAACAGTGATCATGGTGGCGCATCGCCTGTCTAGCATTACCCAAGCCGATCAAATTATTTATTTAGAGAACGGCAAAATCATTGCTCAAGGAAATCACCAAGCCTTGTTGCAAACCAATGTCGCCTATCAAACCCTTTGGGCAGAATATCAACAGGCAAAATCTTGGACGATACATTAGAGAATGTTATGCAATCTTACTTTAATCCTGAAACTCAACGCGTAAAAAGCCTGTGGCAAACTTATCACGCCTTATTTGCCGCCGCCCAACAGCAACAAAGCGCATTCTTACGCTGTCTCGCTTTTGCAGCACTGTCTGCAACCTTATTCGGCGTGGCTATCGGCTTGCTGTATCCGCTGCTTTTGGCATTAGAACAAACTGAAGCAGGGCAAAGTGCGGTCATTTTTTGGAGTGTTTTATGTGGCGTGCTTTTAATCGTCAGCCTCCTTTTCCGCATTTGGGCGGAATATTATGACACCAAAGGCGATTCATTTTTGGCGACATATCAATTAAGACGTCAACTGGGCGAAAAACTTCGCCGAGTATCTCTTGCTGTCCTCAGTGGATTTCGTGCAGGCGAACTCAGTGCCGTTGCCATCCAAAGTATTAATGAAGCGACGAATTACGCATTCAGTTTAATCAGTATTCTAATTTACGGCATCGTAACACCGGTGTCTGCCGCCCTTTGTCTTTGTTTCTTTGATTACCGCTTTGGGCTGCTGATCTTCATTATTTTTCCGCTTATCGTGCCACTTTATTTATGGCGGAGAAAAGCTTTCCGTCGTGGATTTAGTATTTTGGCAGAAGCTAATCAGCGCCTTAAAGGCGAAACCATCGAGTTTGTGCAAGGTTTGGAAATTCTGAAATCAACAGGGCAGACTGAAAACAAACAACATATTTTCAACCGTGTGATTGAAGATGTGGCAAACATTCAACGCATCGGCACAAAAAAAGGCGAACGTCCGAATTTGATTATTACCTCAAGCATTCAATTCAGTCTTATTGCCGTATTAATTGTTGGCACATTTTGGGTGATTTCCGGTAGCGCCCATTGGGTATTGTTAGCCACGGTACTGATTTTAATTGCGCGAATTTCAGATGTATTGAACTTCTTTGTGCAAATGTCTTCGCTCTTAGAAATTTTTGTGATCAGCTGTGAAAAATTTGAAAAACTGATGGCATTACCTGAATTGGCGGAAAATAATGGCAGCAGATTACCCACAGATTATCGCATTCGTTATGAGCATATCCGCTTTGGTTACAATGCCGAAAAAAACATCCTAAACAATATTAATCTGGACATAAAACCTAACAGCCTCAATGCTTTTGTGGGCACCAGCGGTTGTGGTAAAACAACATTACTCCGATTGTTGTTGCGTTATGCTGATCCGCAATCAGGACGAATTACGATCGGCGGTATCGATATTCGGGATGTTAGCCAAGAACAGCTCATGAGATTAATTTCTGTGGTGTTTCAAGACGTATATTTATTCCAAGACAGCGTATTAAATAACATCCGAATGGCAAAACCCAATGCCACCGATGAAGAGGTGATTCACGCCTGTAAACTTGCCCAATGCCATGATTTTATTCAGGCATTACCACAGGGGTATCAAACGCAAGTTAATGAAATTGGGAGTAATTTTTCCGGCGGTGAAAAGCAACGACTTGCGATTGCCCGCGCGATTTTAAAAGACGCACCGATTCTCATTTTAGATGAACCAACAGCATCGTTGGATACCCGCAATGAGCTGGCAGTGCAAAAGGCGTTGGATCAGCTGGTTAAAGACAAAACCGTGTTGATTATCGCTCACCGACTTTCCACCATTGTGGGCGCGCATTGCATTTATGTGTTGGAAAACGGCAGCATTGCCGAACAAGGCACGCATCAAACACTCTTAGAACAAAAAGGACGTTATGCAGCGTTTTGGCAATGCCAACAAGGCAACATCACTCACTAAACAGGATTGGGCGATCCTTGCCACGACCGCCGGCTTTAAATTCTGCGTAGTGGCGTTTTATATGATTGGCCTCATTACCATGTTAAAAGAGATGGGGTTCGATCTTAAAAAGCTTAGTTGGTTCTATTTGCTTGGTGGGATGGAAATGGCGAAATTCATCGTTTCGCCGTTAATTGAACGCTATCGTCTTAAGCGTATCGGGCAATTTCGCAGCTGGCTATGCCTTTCCTCGATAATCATTTTTATTGCCTTATTCATGTTGCATTTCATCCAACCGCAACGGGATTTTACACTGCTTATGGTGGCGTGTGTGCTATTGAACCTAAGCAGTCTATTTTTCGGTTGTGCAACGCTAGGATTAACCTGTGCCATCCTGCCTTTTGAGCAACGTGGTTTTGGTGGTGTCATTCAGGTGATCGCAGGACGCGTGGGTAAAATGCTTGGCGGCGGTTTAGTGTTACTGATTTATCATCATTACGGCTGGCAAAGTGCGGTGGATTTAATCAGTGTTTTTGCACTACTGCTGATCCTGCAAATCAGCCTATATTCCGAACCTACAGTTGCCGCTGAACCGCAAAATCCGCCATTGCGTTTTTTATTCACACGCTTTTTCTACTTTTGGCAACAACCGCACATTTCATTTCGTTGGTTGATTTTATTGTTATTTGTGTTTATTCCTAGCGGCATGGTGGTTAGCAGTTTTATTCCGCGCCTAAATGCCTTGGGCTGGAGCAGCCAACACATTGGGCTATTACTTTCAGTATTCGAACCCCTTTGTGCTATCGCCTTTGCTCCGCTCAGTGGTCTATTCCTCAAAAAATATTCTCGGGTTTCTGTCACCCAATGGGTATTATTTAGCCAAATTTTTGCCTTCTGCTTATTTATTTTATTTGAATATATCGGCACAGATTTTCCTTATCTTATCGCCGTACCAATCTTATTATTAAGTATGACTTACGCATTACTTGTGCCGTGCTTGCTCGCCATGATTATGGACAAATCCACTCAAACTTACGCCACGCTCGACAGCGCATTGCAATTTTCCGTCGCCCTCTTAGGTGCCTACCTAGCAGGCTTTGTCTCCCTCCGCCTCGCGCATGCCTTTGGCTATCTCACAGTTTACCTCGCCGCCACCTTCATTGCCGTTGGAATATGGCGATTTTTGGGATGCCGAAAAGAAGAACTATCATAAATTTACAAAGCTCCATGACAAAAAGCTCAGTTACTTTGTTCTATTTTATTGATGTGCTAACAAATAGTTCTCTTCATTATCGTGATACAAAAGTTTGATGTCAGGGATAGTTTTCATGTCTTTGGCTGAAAGTTCTACTTAAGCTCTGTTGCCTCGCCGCCATGGTTTGAGCTTTCACCATCTCTTTTTCTGAGCGATTTTTACGGGCAGTAACAGTATTAAATTTTTCTAATAAGCGATTAAAATCCTCAATGTTTTTATTTAAATCCTGTTGTAATTCCAGGCTATCCCGTTTCCGGCGTGCGCTGATAAAAAGCAAAATAAGGCAAAGCACGCCCAATGCGACGCAAACGCCCAATAACACATTTAAATCAATATCCAATGCAAACATGTTCCCTCCTGATATTGGGCGTTAGTATAAAGGAAATCCGTGGCCTTTGCCGACCTTTTGCTTTTTCATTTCGTGGGTGGTAAAAGGCGCAAAACTTGCGGTAGAATGGCGCTTGAAGCGTTTTAATATTCGTCGAGAAAAATCACCGCACTTTTAGGGTACGCCATGAACCAACCTTTATTTCAACCTACCAAACATGAGGAACACTGCCCGCAGTGCGGTGCGTTGTTGCAAATAAAGCAAGGCAAAAAGGGGCTATTTCTCGGGTGTGCTGCCTATCCGCAATGTGATTATTTAAAGCCGTTACAGGCTTCCAACGAAGTAAAAACCCTTAAAATATTGGAACAAACTTGCCCCCAATGTGGCCATTTATTGGCGTTAAAACAAGGGCATTTCGGCATGTTTATCGGTTGTAGCAATTATCCTGAGTGTCATTTTGTGGTGCATGAGGAAGCAGAAGAGGAAACGGAAGAACACCTACCTTGCCCGGAATGTAAAGAAGGGCAGTTAGTGGCGCGGCGTGGACGTGCCGGCAAGCTATTTTACGCCTGCAACCGTTTTCCGCATTGCAAGTTTTCCGTGCCAACTAAACCTTATTTAGTGGATTGCCCGCAATGCCATGGCAATTTAGCCTTATTAAAAAAACAACAGGGCGAACAACGCACTTGGCAATGTGTGAATAAAACCTGCCGCCATATTTTTACGACCGAGTAACCTCATGAATTTACAAGAGATTGTTAACCATTTAAAAAATCAGCAAGTCGTTGCCTACCCTACCGAAGCGGTTTTTGGCTTAGGTTGTAATCCAAATAGCCAAAGTGCGGTGGAAAATTTACTTGTTTTAAAACAGCGCCCGATGTCAAAAGGGCTAATTTTAATTGCGTCGAGCTTGGATTTTTTATTGCCTTTTATAGATGAAAGCCGTTTGATGGAACCGCATTGGCAACGCTTAACTACGCAATATGATCGACCAACGACGTGGGTCGTCCCGGCAAAAACGACGACTCCCAAATTTCTTACCGGCGATTTTAACAGCATTGCGGTGCGCATCAGCCAACACCCTGCCGTTAAGCTGTTATGCGAACAGACAGGCTTTGCTCTCACTTCCACCAGCGCCAACTTAACCGGACAGCCGCCTTGTCGCACGGCACAAGAAGTGGCGCAACAATTCGGCACGGATTTTCCGGTGCTAGATATGCCTGTGGGCGGTGCGGTAAATCCATCCGAAATTCGCGACATTTTCACCAACCAAGTTTTTCGTCAAGGATAAATCATGTTATATGCCGTTTGGGGCAACCCGATTGCTCAAAGCAAATCGCCGCAAATTCATCGCATTTTTGCTGAACAAACCGCACAACACGTGCAATACGATGCTATGTTAGGCGACGAACAGGATTTTGAACGGCAATTATTGGCATTTTTTGCCCAAGGCGCAGCAGGATGTAATATTACCTCGCCTTTCAAAGAGCGTGCGTTCAAGCTGGCAGATGCACACAGTGAGCGTTGCCTGATAGCGGAAGCCTGCAACACGTTGAAAAAATTAGACGATGGCACGCTGTATGCGGACAATACCGATGGCGCAGGATTGGTGACGGATTTGCAACGATTGAATTGGCTTAAGCCGAATCAAACCCTACTCATTTTAGGGGCAGGCGGTGCCACAAAAGGCGTATTGTTACCGCTTTTACATGCACAGCAAAACATTGTGATTGCCAATCGCACTTTAGCCAAAGCACAACAGCTGGCAGAGAAATTTTCGCCTTACGGCAATATTCGTGCCGTAGAACTTGGTCAACTTCCCGCGCAATCCTTTGATGTGATTATCAATGCGACCTCCTCAGGTCTGCACGGCGATACGATACAAATTAACGATGAGATTCTACGTGCAGCAAAAGCGGTTTACGACATGCAATATGATCGGCAAAAAGGTACGCCGTTTTTGGCACGCTGTGGTGCGTTAGGCGTGCAAAACCGAAGCGACGGTTTCGGGATGTTATTGGCGCAGGCGGCGCATGCTTTCCATTTATGGCGTGGCGTGATGCCGAACATTACGCCGTTATTTGAACAGTTATAAAAAAGCTATTGGCGCGTTTTCGCTTGTAGAATGCCATCCGTGATAATCAAAAGCATAGCAAGCACCAAACAAATAAACAGCGGATAACTTTGCGCATCAATTTCTTCGCCGATTAACAAAGAAACCCCCACCATCAGGCAAGGCTCCACATAGCCGAGTAGCCCCAACAAGTTCATCGGCAAATGATTGCTGGCAAGAATGTAAGAATTAAGTGCCGTACCACTAATCAAGCCAAGCAGCAGCAACAAGACCAAAATATTCGGATTACTTTGTTGTACTTGGGCAATATCCACTTGCCAGGCGAAGTAAATACAAAATGGCAAAAGGGTCAACATTTCTAAGAAGAATGCCGCAAGATCGGTCATTTTCCACATTCGTCGTACCACAAAGTAAGTGGTATATCCCACGCAAATTACCAACGCTTCCCAAGAAATTTCCCCTTTTAAGGCGATGTTCGAAATTACCCCCACGGCAGCAATCAATACGGCTAAAAACTTAATGCGAGAAATCCGTTCTTTAAAAATAATTCGTGCTGCAGCCACCATCACTAAAGGCAGCAATAAATAACCGAAAGAAACACTCAACGAGCTGCCATTATTAGGTGCCCACAAAAATAGCCACATTTGAAAGCCCATCAACGCACCGGTAAAGAGAAAAGCCAACGCAAAGTGCGGTTGTCTTTGAATGCGTTTTAAATGGGCAATCAGCGCCATTTTTTGTTTAAACAAAATCACAGCAGCCGCCACAAAAGGCAAGGTAAATACAATGCGATAACCGAAAATATCTGTGCCACTCAAAGGCAGCAACAGCGTAGAAAAATAATACATGTAGCCAAACAGCAGAGAGGCAAATAAAGAAAACGCAACGCCTTTTAGCATAAAAACTCCTTAAATCATGACCGCACTTTACGCTAATAACTGCCAAAATGCACGCACTAAAGGGCGCTCTAAGACAGGTTTCAACGCACACACACCAAGTTCAAAAGGGAGTATCGGTTCCTCTAACTGCAAGGTAGAAATTTGGCTGTTCAACGGGCTATTTTTAATCACCACATCGGGCAATAAGGCTAAACCACACCCGAGTGCCACCATGGACACAATGCCTTCATGCCCCGCCACGGTGCCATAGATTTTCGGGTGTTTAATGCCTTTTTGTTTAAACCATTCTTCGATCCGCTGCCGTGCCATGCCGTCTAACGGCAAGATAAAAGGAACCTGTTGCCAATTAATCGGTTCTTGTTGCAATAATTGTGTTGCCGAACATGCCACACGAGGCGCAATCATCGACAACGCAATATCATCGATATAATGAAACGTCACCGCACTCGGTAATACCGGCGGTTTCCCTGCCAACGCCAAATCCACCTGTTGCGCCTGCACCAAATGTACCGCCTGCGCCGGATCGCCTGTAGTCAGTTGAATTTCCACTTTCGGATAATGCGCACGGAATTTCTCCAAAATCCCTGGCAAATGGCTATACGCCGCCGTCACCGAGCAATACAGCTTGAGCTCCCCGCTAAGCTCTTCCTCTTGGGTATGCAACTGCTGTTGAAACAGCATCCAACTCTGCCATTGCCGCTGTGCAAACGCCAAAAATACCTCACCATTTGGTGTTAACGACACCTGACGATTATCCCGCCACAAAAGTTGCTGGCCCAGTTCCTCTTCGATTTTTTGAATTTGACGGGACAAAGTTGACGGCGACATGTGGTGCAACGCCGCCGTTTTGGCGAAGTTTTGAGTTTGGGTGAGGGTGATGAAGATTTTGAGATCGTTAAAAGTCATGTTTTTAATCTTAAGTTAGGTTTCATTCTCAATTTCATTGAGAATGACCTACTTTTCTTTGCTTGTGCAAAGCAAAGTAGGCAAAAGAAAACACACCCCAGCTTCACCGCTTATCTTCACTCACTTGCAATTTTCTTTACGAAAATTTTCGAACTCGCCGCCAGCGGCTCAGACAAACGAAAATTTCCTAAAAATTGCAAATCGCTCAGGCGGTTCAGATGGGGACCCCATTTTATTCGAGCGCTACTTAAAGTGTATTATGTCAATAGATTCAAAAGTGCGGTCATTTCTAAGAATGTTTTTTTGAAATAAAAATATCTAAAAATTCAACCGCACTTTTTTAAAAAACAAATTATTTCCTCCGTGTAAGACGCCCTTATGGAAATGCAATTTTTAGCTAAATTTCGCTTTGTTTGAGCGAAGCGAATTAAAGAAAGAAGGTCGCCATCGGCGAAACCGATTCCTCTAAATGTAGGTAATTGCAAAAACTGCAACACACAATCCCAATAATATCACTTTACGCAACACCAAAACACCCTATAATCACCCAAACCTAAACAAACACTCCCACACAAAAGGAAAACATCATGGCTAATTATTTCAACACCTTAAACTTACGCCAACAATTAGACCAACTCGGTCGCTGCCGTTTTATGGATCGCAGTGAGTTCGCAACTGAAGCTGATTTCTTGAAAGGCAAGAAAATCGTTATCGTAGGTTGCGGTGCACAAGGGTTAAACCAAGGGTTAAATATGCGTGATTCAGGTCTAGACATCAGCTACGCATTACGTCCCGAAGCCATCGCAGAAAAACGTGCGTCATTCCAACGTGCCAGTGAAAACGGCTTTAAAGTGGGCACTTATGAAGAACTGATTCCAACAGCCGATTTAGTCATTAACCTCACCCCGGACAAACAACACTCCAAAGTGGTTGCTGATGTGATGCCGTTGATGAAAAAAGGCGCTGCATTGGGCTATTCCCACGGTTTAAACATTGTTGAAGTGGGTGAGCAAATTCGTCCTGACATCACCGTCGTGATGGTGGCACCAAAATGTCCGGGTACAGAAGTTCGTGAAGAATATAAACGTGGTTTTGGCGTGCCGACGTTGATCGCCGTGCACCCTGAAAATGACCCACAAGGCGAAGGTTTAGAAATTGCTAAAGCTTGGGCGGCGGCAACCGGTGGTCATCGTGCAGGCGTGTTGGAATCCTCTTTCGTAGCGGAAGTCAAATCCGACTTAATGGGTGAGCAAACCATCCTTTGCGGTATGTTGCAAGCAGGTTCTCTCATTTGCTACGACAAATTAGTGGCTGACGGCAAAGATCCGGCTTATGCGGGCAAATTAGTGCAATATGGTTGGGAAACCATCACCGAAGCCTTAAAACAAGGCGGTATCACGTTGATGATGGATCGCTTGTCCAACAGCGCAAAATTGCGTGCGTTCGAGTTAGCGGAACAAATCAAAGAAGAATTGGCGTTCTTATTTGCCAAACACATGGACGATATCATCAGCGGCGAATTCTCCCGTGTGATGATGGAAGACTGGGCAAACGGTGATGCCAACCTCTTAAAATGGCGTGAAGAAACCGGCAAAACCGCTTTTGAAAACGCACCGAAATATGAGGGCAAAATCAGCGAGCAAGAATATTTCGACCATGGCGTGTTAATGATTGCGATGGTGAAAGCCGGTGTAGAATTAGCATTCGATACCATGGTGGCCAGCGGCATTTACGAAGAATCTGCTTACTACGAGTCCTTACATGAACTGCCGTTAATCGCCAACACGATTGCGCGTAAACGTTTATATGAAATGAATGTGGTGATTTCCGACACCGCAGAATACGGTAACTACTTATTCGCTAATGTTGCCGGCCCGATTATGCAAAAAGAATTGGTGCCAACCTTACGCAAAGGCGACATCGGTGAACCAACACCAACCGTGGAAATCGACAACATCACCTTACGCGATGTAAACGATGCAATCCGCAATCATCCGGTAGAATTAATCGGTCAAGAATTGCGTGGTTACATGAAAGATATGAAACGCGTGTCATTGCAAGGTTAATCAAATATCATTATATTAAGCCGATTTTTTAAATCGGCTTTTTTATAGGGAAAATTAAGGAATCAGTATGAAAAACAATAAAAAATTTAACCGCACTTTTCAGCTAAGTTTGGTTGCAACAACATTAAGTTTAGCAAATTTGGGATGGGCAACGGATCTCACTTGTAATACAACAACAGGTTGTAAATATATTCAAGGACCCGGCAATACGTGGTATATCAACGATACAGCGACTCAACTCGCCGATGCTGTAAATGTCACCGTTGAAGCAGGAAATTACCAAAACAAAGCAAAAACAGAAACGGGTGCCAGTACTAGCCTAGGCCGACCAAGTCAATCATCTGATGCTTTATTTCATATTTTCGATCTAACAAAACAAGATAATGTCATTACACTAAAATCAGGCGTTAAAGCAACGCTTAAAGAAGATTATACGTCCAGCCAATTAGTTCATGTCAATGGTGCAACAGCAAATTTAGAACAGGGTGTAAAACTCATCGTTGACAAAAACTATTCTCAAATTCATAAAATTCCTGACGCTAATGGTCATTTTGATGGCAATGCTGCTATTGAAGCCCGTAATGCAACAATCAATACTCAAGCAGATATTGAACTCAACAATGACGGCTCAAATGCAATTGAATCGCAAGAAACGTCTATTATTAATTCGTCTAACCATAAAATCACCATGAATGGTGAAAACAACGGGGCATACACGCTTTTCGGAAAAGACATTGTAAATATTAAAAACGTCACTATTACTGGAAATAAAGATTTACAATCTGTTTTTGATATTGGAAATGATCACTCTGAAGAACAAATCATCGATGCTAAAAAGTTAAACGCTACAGTAAACGATAAAAGTGTCTTCATGAACCTCCATGACAGCGGCACACAGACGGTTACCTTAAGGGATTCTAAGATTAAAGCCGGTTATGGATTGCATGCTGTACCGTTGGGGGACGAACATACCGTTACCTTGAACTTACATAATAGCGAATTAAATACCACTCGAGCACTCATTTCCATCAATGATCCGAATTTCCCACTTGATGAGGAAGACGAAGAAGAAATTGATGTAAATGCAGCAAGCACGTTCCATTTGCACCTTAGTGCGGATAACAGCTCCAAACTGAGTGGCGCTATTATTGAAAACCCGCAAAAACCGGCAAAAACTGAAGTAAACGTCACATTAGCCAACAGTCAGTGGAATTTTAATCAATCGAGTATTCTTCATCACTTGAATACGCAAAATTCAACGGTCAAATTTGAACCAACATCGGAATATAAAACATTAACGATTAAAGGTGATCTCAGTGGCTCCACCACATTTGATCTCAATACCAATATCTCTGAAAATAAAGCCGATAAAATCGTTGTGAAAGGAAAAGCGGAAGGTGATCATAAACTTAATGTGACGGATCACGGCGCGCATGTGGCAAACGGTAAAGTAACCTTAGTTGAAACCAATAGCGGAAATGCAAAATTTCACTTAGCGAATGCCAATGGTTATGTGGCGCTCGGTGCTTATAAATACTTCTTAACCCCTGAAGGGAAAAATTGGGTGTTAGCGCACTCACAAAGCGCAGTCACACCACAGCCACAGCCACAGCCACAGCCACAGCCACAGCCACAGCCACAGCCACAGC
>ERZ772874.857-NODE-857-length-16381-cov-6.672241_pt1 | contig 16381 bp, 14 predicted proteins | sample MGYA00580586_ERZ772874 | MGnify/ENA primary metagenome ERZ772874 (study PRJEB29015, sample SAMEA2737952) | human oral metagenome | biome: human oral; feature: human-associated habitat; material: dental | place: China | collected 2154 ... | reverse complement strand
CTCGCTCTTCTTGCAAGCGTAAGTGTTGAATTTTGTTCAGCTGCCCCAACACACTACAAGCTACTAGATCTTTTGAAAGGCCGGAAAGGAACTCTAATGGAAAAATATTCCGCAGGCCGAACCACAGACGCTGCTTGGGAAACTTCCTCGCACACCCGAAAATTTTTGGGTGTAAAACATGGCGGGAAGGGCTAGAAACCAATGGAAATCTTAAATCTTGTGTGGTCAGACCCCAGGTTAATTTTGTGCGTTGGTATTATCGCTTTTTTATGGCGACCCATCGGGAAGGAACTTCGCTGTTGTGCGGCTGTTGTGTGGCGGGAGGTCTCCTGCTGGGGTCGGAGGCTTCTAAAAGCTTTTCTGAAGACCGCGCTGCCTGCCCCCGAGGCGCTTGGGGAGCGGATAGGTCGGTGGGTGCGTTCTAAATGTGGTGTCAATGACGGGTGACGCGTAACTGCCTTTATCAGTGCGCCGTCATGGTTGTGATGCCATTCCAGAGACGCTTGATCTTGTTGAGCTGCTGCATTTTCGGCACGGTTCAGGAAGGGGCCGAAGCCACACTTCTGAGCCCCGTGCATTACCGGGTGTGGCGAATGCGCAGGGTTTATGTGTAGAGCGCAGATCTTGCCATTCAGGTTCTTTATAATGGCTTCAGCCCTACCCGACTACGACGCACCGGCAGGAGAGCCTTGTGAGCAGCATCAGAAACCCCGAAAAAGTGACTATTCTGGCCACTGGTGGCACGATCGATAAGTTTTATTCGGTCGCGGGTACCCTCGATATTGGTGCACCAGCGGCCCAGGACCTTCTGGATCGGGTGATTACTGATATTAAGTTCGAGATCCGCCCGCTTATTGGTAAAGACAGCCTGGATATGACGGATGCAGACCGCGCGGAGCTTGCCGCCGCCCTCAACGCGGTCCGTGGTGAACAGGTAATCATTACCCACGGCACCGACACGATGAGCGAAACCACCCGTTACCTTGCGGAGCATGCGGATGTGCGGCAGAAAACCGTGGTGCTTACCGGGGCTATGCAGCCAGCTGTTATGGCGCGTTCGGATGCCGGTTTTAACCTGGGTGCGGCACTGTCTGCCGTGAACCTGCTGCCGCCTGGCGTGTACATTAGTATGAGCGGACGTATTTTTCCCGCCGCGAGTGTGCGCAAAGACCGGGCCCGCGGAATTTTTGAGGGTTAAACCGCCGCACCAATGAGGCACCGGTAGGGAGGACCATGGCTGAGAACCCGCCAAGAATAACCCCGCCACAGGGAAACCCCGGGCGTACCTCACTTGATGAGGGGCTGTACGTGTTCCGGGTGGTACTGTTAACTGGCCCGGCCCTGATCATGGCGTGGCAGGCCATCCGTTTGGCTGTGCCCATTATTGCTGCCATTCCGTTGGCGTACCTGGTGGGTCAAAGCTGGTGTGCGTGGGCGTACCATAAGGGGCGTTCGCCCAAGATCATTATGGTGGCGAACTATTTTAGTATTCTTGCCGCTCTTGTCCCCATGGCTCCGGTGGGGGCTCTGCTGCTGTCTCCTTCCGCCACGCAGGTTGTTCTTAACTACCTGTGGAGTTCGCCGCTGCTGGTGCCTTTGACAGTGGTGTGGATTCTTATAGAGCTGCCTATTGAGACCGTCTTTTCGTTATTTTATGCCCGCCGCAGCGGGCGCAGGCTGAGCATTATGGCTGAAGCGTCGGCTGCGTAGATTCGGTTGTTCAGGGGACGTGAACTCGGGGCTGTGCCGCGCCTCAAAGGTTGCTGTGTGTGGCCGCAATAGTGCCACGTTAAGGATACTGCCCGTGGTAGGGTAATGAGCATACGACGGCCTAGCGCCGTGTGAGGATGCTATACGAAAGGGGCGAGGGTGAGCGAAAACCCGCATTCCCATAATGATGAGGTTCAGGACTCCTCAGCCTCCGCCCCTGTGCATTCTACTGAGTATTCCCATGATGAGCAGACCGATGCGACCGTGCCGTTAACCGCCGAGTATGCTGCTGAGCTTCGGGAACCTAACGTCCCGGCCGATGCGGACGCTGCCGAGGTGACGGTCCCATGGGGCACCCACCCAAGCGCCGACACCGCCGAGCGTAAAAGGAACGAGGAGCCGGGCAGTGATTCCGCTGAGCTGGATGCAACCCGCCCGATGCCTCCGCTGCTGGATGAGCCGCAGTCTGGTGAACGTGACGAGCTGGAACCTACCCGTGTTCTTTCCGCCGATACGAGCCTTGAGGACGTTGAGGCTGAGGCAACCCGGGTGCTTCCTGCGGACGGTACCCAGCCCCCGACGGACGCCACGAGGCCGCTGCCGCCGCACGGGCACCCTGACAGCACGGTAAACGGTGAGCTGGAGGGTCCTGCCGTAACGGGAGATCAGAATCAGGCACCTACCCGCTATCAGGCACCGGTGCGTCTGACGACCCCGCCACCGTTGCCGCAGCTGCCCGCGCCGATACCGCCGCACCAGGCGCCGCCGCCACAGCAGCCGTATGTGCAGCATCCGGGGCCGCCGCAGTATATTCCGATGGTGCCGGTCATACCGGTGGTGCCCGTTATGCCTGTGGCGCAGTACCCTGCGGCGCTGCCGAATGTGTCCCCGCAGGCGCTTGCCCGCGGGCAGCGGGGGTTACGGAACACTCTGTGTGTGCGCCTGCTGGTGCTGGCCGTGATCGCCCTGATTGAAACCTCAATTATTGCCCAGTACACGCGTGAGATGGCAATGGCCTTTGGGGTGCTTGCCGTGCTTTATGCCGTGGTGCAGGTATGGCCCCTGATACGCCCGCCCCGCAATAACTCTGATGCCTCCGTATATATTGCGTGGGGTGTTTTCTCAATGATTAGTTTTGTGGGGGTGGGGCTGCTGCTGGCGCCCATTACGCTGATGCTTTTGGTGCTTGACTGGAGGGGTATTTCGCTGGGAATGGACCCCATGCTGATACTGTGTGTCTTGGCCGTGCTGTGGCTTCTTGAGGTGATCCTGTTATCGGTAACCCTCTACCGTTTCGGGAGCCTGCGCATGATGCTCACCCAGCAGGCGCCGCTCATGGACTACCTTAATACACACGGGCGGTAGATACGTGCCCGGGAATCTTTCAAGTTATATAGTATTGAACACAACATAGTGCATGAATCCGTATTTTCGGATGTCTCTTGTTCTGTAGCCGCACTCTGTTAGAGTGAAAAGGTAATCATCTATAGGATGTGAGACGTATTCTGTACTCTATAAGAACCACGTCGGGATCGGACAGATCCCACACACCGCGAAAAGCACCGAGAAACCGGGGCTAAGGAGAACAACACCGATGAGCGAACAGTACGGCCAGGGCTCTGGCTCCCAGCAGTATGGGAACCGGGGCCAGTATGGGCAGCAACCACCTCAGTATGGGAGCCAGCCCCAGTACCAGCAGCAACAGCAGCAGGGGAACCAGGGCGCAAATAATGGGTACTCCCCGTATGCCGACCAGCCGACAGTGCCGCTAAGTTCCTTCATGTCGCAGGGGAACCAGGGGCAGCAGTCCCAGCCGGGTTCTGGCCAGCCCCAACAGCAGAGCCAGGGGTATAACGCGTACGCATCTGGTGCGGGCGCCAATAACACTAATAAGCCGTACCAGCAGTCTCAGCCTTCGTATGCGGGGAACCAGCAGCAGGGCTACCAGCAGTCTCAGCAGGGGTCTGGGCAGCAGCAGAACCAGCAGGGCCAGTTCGCAGCCTCAGCGTACAATGCTTCTCCCGGCGCTTCAGCTTCCCCGACGGCACCGCCGCCGTCAATGCCCGGCAGCGTGAAAATGGCACGCACGTTTGGGTTTGTTGCGGCTGCCCTGGTGCTGGTAGACATTATTTTGGGTGTTGTGCTCAATACGATGTCTGCTTCATCAATGTTCATTGTTTCGCTCCTTCTGAATATTGTGGCTTTGGGCGGCCTCGTTGCTATGGCCGTGATGCTCCGTACCGCTAACCCGCTGATTCGGATCGGGTTGAGCGTGCTCTCGGGTATTATCGCGGGCGGGAGCTTGGTGAGCCTCATCATGGCGTTCATGAAGATCGGTGAGGTCAGCAACGCCTCGAATGAGGGGCTGCTCCCTGACGGTTATATGGCCGTGGCATACGGCAGCCTGGGTGTTGCGGTGCTCATTGTTTTGGCGAACATCGCGGTAATTGCGATGCTGTGGGTTTCTGGTTCTAGCGAGTTCTTCGCCCAGGGCGCGGCACAGAAGGCCGAGGCCCAAAACGCTGCGCAAGCTCAGAACGCGGCACAGCCTCAGCCGGGTTACCCCAACCAGCCGGGTGCCCAGTACGGTCAGCAGGGCCAGGCTTCTTCGCCGCAGGGGCAAAACCAAAATGCGGGTGCACAGAGCCAGCAGAGTTCCGCTCAGCAGCAAGGTTTTGCTGCTCAGCAGGGCACCGCCCAGCAGCAGTATGGCCAGTCGGGTGCAGCGTCGTCGGCGCAGCAGTCTAGCCAGGCTTCACAGCAGTACGGTCAGCAGCAGAACCGCTACCAGGCACCTTCTCAGGGGGCCCAGCAGTACGGTCAGCAGTCATCATCTTCCCAGTCTTCGCAGGGGCAGTACCAGCCGCAGGGTCAGGGTGCTCAGTCGTCCCAGTCTTCTTCGCAGAGTGGGTACGCTGGCGGTTATGGGCAGGGTTCCTCCGGGCAGTCTCAGAATGCTCAGAGTTCCTCTTCTCAAAACAGCCAGTCGCAGGGGTACGCTTCCCAGGCGCAGTCCCAGCAGCAATATGGCCAGCAGGGGCAGTACTCGGGGTATCAGAAGCCGCAGACTTCTTACCAGCAGTATCAGGCTCAGCAGGCGCAGTCAGCTTCGTCCTCACCCGCCGCTTCAGCCCAGTCAGCTGCCGCTCAGGACGATCCGGACGCGACCGTTCCACTGAGCCAGAAATCGTATGAGGCGTACACCTCTCCTCAGCAGTCGTCCTCTTCGTCCCAGCCGCAGGATAAGGATAAGGACCCGTCCAAGCCGCAGGCTGCTGCCGAGTCGTCTTCCTCCTCATCGGCGCAGCAGAGCCAGGGTGAGGATCAGCCGTTGGAGCCGGAGCCGGAGACTTCTCAGGTGTCCCTGCTCTCCCAGGGTTCCTCATCTTCGCAGAGCTCTGAGTCTTCCCAGAGTTCTTCGCAGTCGCAGCAGTCCCGGCCGCAGCAGCCACAGAAGGACTCAGTATCTGCTCTGGATGCTGACTCGGATGCGACCGTGCCGCTGAGCCAGAGCTCCTATGACGCTTATAACTCCATTACCCAGCCGCACGCCGCTCCCCGGCAGTCAGCGGGTTCTTCGCAGGGACAGTACCAGCCGCAGGCTCAGAACCAGGGTTCGGCCCAGCCGTCGCAGAACACCCAGAGCCAGAGTTCGCAGCCTCAAGCTGCTCAGGGGCAGTCTTCTCAAGGGCAGCCGCAGCAGCCTTCGCAGAGCGGCTATCCTGCCGGTTACCAGCAGCAGGGGTACGCTGCTGCACAGCCTCAGCAGAATATGCAGGGCTACCCGGCGGGTCAGCAGGGTGCGCAGCATCAGCAAGGCTATGCTTCGGCGGCACAGCCCCAGCAGCAGTATGGCCAGCAGGGGCAGTACCAGGGGTATCAGCAGCCGCAGCAGTACCAGCAGCAGGCCCAGGCGCAGGCTGGTTACTACCAGCAGCCGTACCAGTACCAGGCACGTCCTCAGCAGGGCCAGTTCCAAGGGTACGGCTACCAGCAGCAGCCGCAGGCTCCGCAGCAGCCCGGTTCCCAGCAGGAGCAGAAGAGCGGTGACGCCAATCAGTCACAGCCCCAGCAGCCTGGGCAGACCTCTGCGCAGAACAACCAGTCGCAGGGTAAGTCTGAGAACGGCTAGTATGCGCGAAATAGCGTAGCGTCTTAATTTCCCCGCCCGTCGGATAACCGATGGGCGGGGAAATTTCGTGTTGTTAGGCAATAAAAGTATCGATAGTAGACATCGAATTGGTACCCTAACTAACAGTCAGGGTATACAGAAACCTTAAGGAGTGGAGCGGTGCCGAATACGCAACCGGCTCAGCAGCCGGTGATCCCCAGCGGTGGAGGTCTTGAACGAGTCTACGCTTTACTTCCCGCGCAGCGCCCGGCACCGCTGATCCCCGTGTACCTTGCTGCAGCACTCATCGCCTGCCAGGTGGTGATGTGGCAGGTGCTGGCCTGCAATATTCTTTTCACAGTGCAGTACCCCATTAATGCCCTCTCCGAGAGTCAGGCGAAGGCCATGGAGCAGATCCAGCAGTATTACCCGGCACTGGTGACCGGGCTGGGCATTATGTTTATCACGGGCATGCACATGTTTCTTCTGCTGAAGTACCTGCAGGGTCACCGCTGGGCTGCTCTGGTGCTTACGGTTCTTGAGCTGCTCGGTATGCTGTGTGCCCTGTCGATGGTGCTCATCGTGGGTGTGCTCATGTCTCAGCTTAACGGTGCCTCGTCTGAGCAGGTGGATTACTTGCTGGGGTCTTCGTCCCCGCTGTACCTGCCCGTGTACGCTGGGATGCCGTACCTGGTGATGAGCGTTATCGCGCTTGCGCTGCTGTGGAGCAGGGCCAGCCGCGCTTACACCGATGCCCGTAGTGCCTGGCGGCTGCGTCACCGGCTGCGTGAGCTGGAGGAACAGTGCGACCTTCTGATGCAGGCGCAGGCTGCTCAAGCTGAGATAGCTAAAGATACGTAAAGATTTAAAACTATTTCAAACAATAACGTTAATATTCATGTGTTTAGAATCTCTCTGGTGGTAAAGTAAAGAAGAACGTACCGCCCGTTGTGACTTTGGGCGGTATGCCCAACCAAGGAGAAAATACATGAGCGATCAGTACGGGAACTTCCAGGGGGTGCCGCAGACCCCGGCACCCGCACCCTACCACAAACCACCGCACGGCAGACTGGATCAAGGCTACCCTGCAGCTGCGCAGAAGCCGCGTCCGGGTATCACCGTTATGCTGGCTCTTGCGGCCATACTGATCTTGGTCGCGCTGCGAATTGTGGACTTCTTCCTTGCTGCGTCTATAGATTCTCTTGACGCATCAAGCTGGCGCTCTCTTCTATTCACAATTTTTTACATAGCATGCGGTTGCCAGGTGTATCTGGGGAGGCGTTCGGGCTCTATTGTCCAGACAATATTATCGGCGCTTGCAATCGCCGTGAATTTAGCCTACCTGCCTGATGTGATAAAGGCTAAAGAAGCGATAGACATGCTCGCTCCCAAGTATTCCGGCACGGTAACTATGGTTATTCTGCTGACGATTGTTTCTACGGTGTTCAGCGTTATTGCCATTGTTTTGCTGTGGCTTCCGGGTACCCTTCAGTACTATAAAGAGACTGCTTTGTACCGCCAGGCTCAAGCTGGGCAAGCAGCCCCGCAGTTTCCTGTGCAGCCGCAGCCGCAGCAGCCAATGCCTCCGCAGCAAGGATACAACCAGCAGTACGGGCAGCAGCACCCGAACCAGCCGCCTCAGTATCCTCAGCAATAATCTCACTATACAGGTGTGTAATATGCTCACACGTGGGCGCCGCCCTCATGCACAGGGCGTCCACGTGTGGGGCTATGGCGGTGTGCACAAGCATAGGGTGATATGCAGGGGTGCAGCTGACATAATGAGAAGAGAATCCCCTGTTGCCGTTGTGCACGAGTGAAAAGGAAAACTTTTGGAACAGCACCCTCCCCAGCCATCGGAATATCAACAGTACGCGCCGCAGAATGTTTACGGGTACCAGCAGGTGGTGACCGAAAAACCGGAGCGCAATAAGACCGTTAATATTGGGCTGATGCTCCTGTACATCTACATAGGGATAACAGTTCTAAGCACCGCTCTTGAGGTAGTTATCTCGTTCGCCACCAACAGGTATGAGCATCTGGCTGAGCTTCAGAACTATGACAGTTATAGCAGCGGCGTCACCATTGATACTGGCACCTATACAGCTATGGTAATTACTATAACCATCATTATGCTGGTCGTTAAGGTCAGCCTGATGGTTCTGTTCACTCTCATGTACCGTGCTGGGCGCACATGGGCGCGCATATTGAGCGCTGTCCTTGCGATTCTTGCCGCATTGCAAAGCTTGTGGGGGTTAATCTCTATCCCATTTCTTGCCGCCGTTGACCCCGGCATTGTGCCGGACTACTTGCATTCTGCGGTGGTGGCGGCTAGGGACACTGCTATTTTCACTTTTGCTTTCAATGCTGTGGGCGGTGCCAACGCAGTCGCAATCGCCATTTTCCTGCTGAAGAAAGAAGCCTCTGACTACACCGCACAGTGCGCTGCGTGGCGCACCTACCGCAGGAGCGCCACCGAGCACGCTATCTACGGGTCGCAGCAGATGCGGTACTAGGTAACCGAGTCTTCTGCCGGTAACCGGCAAAAGGAGCTCCGCAGCTTTTTCGGTACTTGAGAGGCGCGCCGCAGATGCTGGCTGCGCACATCTTGACGGCAGGTACCTGCCTGGCCCAAGAGGCAGGGTTTGGTACGGTGGTAGGGAGAGAACCTGTAGCACGTTCATGAGGAGAGAGTCATGAGCCACGACTTTCCCAACCCGCAGAATCCTCACCCCCAGGCTCAGCACCACGGGGGCGCAGCGCCCCACGGTGCTGCCGATTTAAGCGCTTTAGGCCCGCACGGGACACCGGAACATTACGAGACGCATCAGGTTTATGAGCACCTGCCTACTGAGCCTTCGCGGCCTTCCGCCCAAGTGCGGCTTGGCATAAAACTCATCTATGCGCATGCCGTACTCATAGTGGTGCACGGCGTGGTGAGTTTCTACCGTGACACGATCCCCACCAGCACTACAGTGTACGCCCAACACGGCGCCGCAGCCATGGACGTCACGATTGGGAAGATTGCCGTTTTGTACGTGATCATCACCCTCGTGCTGGTGGCCACCAATATTCTGGTGGGAGTGTTCTACTCGCGGGGGTACACGTGGGCGCGTATTACTGCGGCGGTGCTGGCCATACTTGGTGCCATGAATAACCTCCTCCTTGGCCTGCTGACCCTCATTGGCGTGTTCGAGCTTTTTGCGGCGCTTTCGCGGGCTTCAGATTCGGCAGACCCCGGGTACATTGAAGCGTACCGTTACGCCACCATTTTTGTGGTGGCTTCGGCGGTACTGTACCTGGTGGGGCTGCTGCTGTGCATCATTATCGCCGTGTACATGTTCAAGCCGCAGGCGGCGGCATTTACCACGAACTGGGGCATGTGGCGTGCCTACCAGCGGAACCCCAGCATGTACGTTCAAATACCGCCAGCGCACTTCTAATATCTGGCGGGGCGGCAGCTAGGTGGGGTGTCTTCGACCCTGCTCTCACGGTGGCTGCGGTATCTGGTTTATGCATATGGGGCGTTATTTCCCCTTAGCGGGGCGGTATTTTTGGTAGGGTGGAGACGACAGTCACTACATTTACCCCGTGAAGGAATACACCATGAGCCAGTACCCGCCGCCTTCCGGTCAGCCTCAACAGCAGCTGCCGAGTTATGCTCAGCCCCCCGGGTCTTCCGGGTATTATGGGGCACCGATCGGGCAGCAGCAGTTTCACATGCCTGTGCCGGATGAACCGCCGCAGAGCAATAAGAAGGTGAACTTCGGTGTGCGCCTTATCTATATCTATGTCGGGTGTCTGGTAGTGGGCCTGATCGTGGATTTTCTGCCCGGCTACCAAAACGATGGTGACCGGGTGGGGGAAGTAATATCACGCGGGGCGCCGCTCGTCGTTAATATGCTGATAACTGCGGTGTCGATTACAGTGGCGATTGTGGTCGCCACGTTCTATAAGAAAGGGTATACGGCGGCGCGGATCACAGCCGGAGTGCTCGCTATTGTGCAGGGGCTTTTCCTGCTTATGCAGGTAGCATTGACTACAGTGGCGATTCTTGTGGCGTGGATGATCATCCCTGACGCAGACAAAGACAAAGTATTTAGGGTAGCATCCGAGAACCCCCTGGTAGTTGCTGTTTTGATAGCAATAGTACTGCTGACGCTGATAAAACTGGTGCTGTGCATCATGATTACCTGCAGCGTGTTCAAATCTGAGCCCAGCAAATTCACTGCCGACTGGGGTGCATGGCGTAACTACCAGAACAGTGTGGTGCTCACCCAGCAGGTTCAGACCCCCCAACAGCAGCCTGCCGCACCCGGGTTTTCTGCCCCTGCCGCGGCAGCGCCCAACCACTATGAGGCGTACAGCCAGCAGAACAGCCGTCATGAGAGTGACAAGAACGAGGGCCCTAAGCTCAACTAGTGCTTGTACGCCTGCGGGTTATCGCAGGTGAGGTGTACCGCCTCCACGCCCGCAACCGCTGAGTGGCTGGAAAAGGCATCAAAAAGGTGGCCTATATCGCCGGTGAGCACCCACTGACGGCCCAGATGACCGCACAGTTCAAGAAGCCCATACACGTGGTACTCCCAGCTGTGTATGGGCTGCTCAATTTCAAAAATATTCTTATCCCGCGCGGTGACAGTCAGGTTCAGCTCCGTGAGCTCTCGCCGTACCCTATTCAGCACGCGTTCGGCGGCCGCATCCGATGCGGCCGCTAGGAAGAACGTCAGCCGGGTAGTCGCTATCATCGGTGGCCTTGCAACTGCGCGCGGCCCCCACTGAGGAAATAACGAGAAAGTAATTTCCCAACGGGGCGCCGCAGCATAGCAGCAGCGAAAACTACTCGCTCAGAGCCTTCTGCTCTTTCTTACGGCCACGTATGTACTCAATAGCCACCGGAACCACCGAGACCAGCACAATAATCACGGCCAGAAGCTCAATGTTCTTGTGCACAAACTCGATACCGCCCAGCAGCACCCCGGCGGTCCCAATCAAGCCGATCCACAGTACCGCACCCAGAATATTCCACAGGTTAAACTTACGGCGCGGGTACGAAGAAATACCGGCCGCCAGCGACACGAACGTGCGCACAATCGGCACGAAACGCCCCAACACCAGCGCCACCCCGCCGCGCTTAGCGAAAAACTCCTCAGCCGCGTGCAGGTTCTTAGTGCTCAAAAACTTCGCGTCATCCTTGAACAGGTTACGTCCGTAGCGGGCGCCCAACTGGTACCCCACCTCGCCGCCAGCGACGGCGGCAACAATCAGCACCGGGAACGCCAGCCACAGCGAAAGCCCCATACGGTCATGCAGCATGCCAAGAGCAAAAATAAGCGAATCACCCGGCAAAACCGGGAACAGCACGCCGGACTCAATAAACACGATGATCGCCGAGACCACCAGCACCCACGGGCCGGTGCTAATAAGAATATCCTCAAGATTAAAACCGAGAAGCGCCACGGGCATATGCGCAACCAGCGCAGAGGCGAGAAGAGACATCACAATCCTGAAACGTAAATAGGTCTATAAAAGTCAGTGTGCGCGGTGCGCAATAGCAACAGCCTAACCCCCGTACCTGAGGAACGGGTAACGGCACACTATGCGGAAGCTGTGTAACACTGTGCCCAATTCTACCTGTAGCGAGCAGGAAAACACATAACCAGCGTCCTGCCGCCACCGTGATACGCACCGCCTCAGACACAGCCAACCAGCTGACCCCGAAGAGCAAAGACCGGTGGTGCTGGAAGCAGAACCCCGCACCAGCACCGCCCCATCAGCAAGGTGCCGCCCTGCCCTCAACAGACAGTAGCGAGCACCAATACCACTACAATAGAAGCCTTTTCTGACATGATGGAAAGACAACCGTGAACCCGCACCCCAAGAAGGCACCGTGAACAATAACCACCTTGCGAGCCCACAGGCGCAGCCTCTGCCCACGCGCGCCCGCACCCTACTAGCTGCGCTCACCAACAACCCACATGCCGCCTTCCATACCGGGCAGTACCAGGCGATCGAAGCGCTCGTGGCACACCGCCGCCGCGTGCTCGTCGTCCAACGCACCGGGTGGGGAAAATCCGCCGTCTACTTCATCGCCGCCCTGCTGCTGCGAGAACAAGGGGCCGGGCCGGCACTCATTATCTCCCCGCTGCTCGCCCTCATGCGCGACCAAGTGGCTGCCGCAGAACGCGCCGGGGTGCGCGCCGCCATGCTTAACTCCTCCAACGTGACTGACTGGGACGACATCCGCATCCGCCTAGAATCCGACCAGATCGATGTGCTCCTCATCAGCCCCGAAAGGCTCAACAACCCCGCCTTCCGCGACGAATGGCTGCCGCAGCTCGCACCCCGCCTCGGGCTGCTCGTAGTGGACGAGGCGCACTGCATCTCAGACTGGGGGCACGACTTCCGCCCCGACTACCGGCGCATCGGCCGGCTCATTGACGACCTGCCGCCGCGCATACCCGTGCTCGCCACCACCGCAACCGCCAATGAGCGCGTGGGCGCAGACATCGCAGAGCAGCTTGCTGCGCATCCGCCAACCGGCCACACTCCAGAGCCAGACAGCACCGAACCGCAAAAAGTACTCACCCTACGCGGCCCCCTCACTCGCGATTCCCTCCGGCTGGGGGTGCTGCACCTGAAGGAGCCCGCAGCACGCATCGGTTGGCTCATCGCGCACCTGAACACCCTACCCGGCTCCGGCATTATCTACACCCTCACCGTATCGGCGGCGCAAGACACCGCCCGCGCGCTGGCTAACGCCGGGTACCGGGTTTTGCCCTACACCGGCGGTATGGACGCTGAAGAACGCATCACCGCCGAAGAAGCACTCAAAAACAACCAGGTAAAAGCCCTCGTGGCGACCAGCGCCCTCGGCATGGGGTTCGACAAACCCGACCTGGGGTTCGTGGTGCACCTGGGGGCGCCCTCCTCCGCGGTCAGCTACTACCAGCAGGTAGGGCGCGCCGGCCGCGGGGCCATTAACGCCGACGTGCTGCTGCTGCCCGGCCCCGAAGACACCGCCATCTGGGAATACTTCGCCACCGCCTCAATGCCGGACGAAACCAATGCCCACGCCGTGCTCACCGCCCTCGCTGAAGAACCTGAGGGGCTCTCAATTCCCGCCCTGGAATCCCGCGTGCAGCTGCGCCGCACCACCCTGGAGCTGCTGCTTAAAGTGCTCAGTGTTGAAGGGGCCGTACACAAAAATAAGTCCCGATGGGTCAGCACCGGTACGCCCTGGACGTACGATGCAGCCCGCTACGAGGCGGTGGCACGCGCCCGAGTGGCCGAGCAGAAAGCCATGCTCGCCTACGAAAACACCACCACCTGCCGTATGGTGTTTCTCGCCCGTGAGCTTGACGATAACACCGCGGAACCCTGCGGCACCTGCGATACCTGCACCGAACCCTGGTATCCGCGCACCGTCCCGCAGGAGGCGCTCACCGCCGCCACCGGCTCCCTCACCGCAGCAGGGGTGGAGATCACCCCGCGTAAACAGTGGGCTTCTGGGCTGGACAAGCTGGTGGGGGACGCCGCGCCCGCCGGAACCCGCATCCCCGCCGATGAGCAGGCAAACACAGGGTATGCGTTGGCTCGCCTGAGCGACCTGGGGTACGGGGCGCAGCTGCGTGAACTGTTCACAACCGACGCCCAGGGCACCCCGCATGACGCCCCCACACCCGCGCCCCTCGGTAAGGCGTGCGTGAATGTGCTCGCCGCCTGGGACTGGGGCGACACGGGCCGCCCCGCCGCCGTGCTGACCGTGCCCTCACCGGTGCGCCCGCAGCTTGCGCGTTCACTGGGGGAAGGACTGGCAGGTGTGGGGAAACTAGCCTACCTGGGAGAGGCCGTGCTCACCGATGCTCCACGGTTTTTCGGCGGCAATAGTGCGTTTCGGTGCGCGGATGCCCTGCGCTGCTACACACTGCCAGACCGGGTGCGTGACTACCTGCATGAGCATCAGGTGCCGGTGCTGCTGGTGAGCGAACTGGTGGATTCGCGCTGGACCTTCACTGTGCTTGCACGCGAACTGCGGCGTGCGGGCGCGAGCGCGGTGTACCCGTTTGCGCTCGCCTACAACGGGTAAAGCCTATCGGATAGGGGAGTATGAGCTGTTATGGATGATGAAGAGTACGCGGTAGATGCCGGTGAATCCGCTGTTCTTAGCGATGCCCCGGCCCTGCCGGAGCATCAGCGGTGGATGCGCCTGGCCCTGGACGAAGCCCGCGCCGCAGCCAGTGAGGGCGAGGTTCCTATTGGGGCGGTGGTTATTGACCCTGCCGGGCGTGTTATTGGTGCGGGGCATAACATGCGTGAGCGGCACCATGACCCCAGCGCGCATGCTGAGGTGCTTGCTATTCGTGCCGCCGCCCAGCAGCTGGGCACGTGGCGGCTGCAGGGGTGCACCCTGGTGGTGACTGTGGAGCCGTGCCTCATGTGTGCTGGGGCGGTGCTCATGGCGCGTATCCCCACTGTGGTTTTCGGGGCCTGGGAGACGAAGACGGGCGCGGTTGGGAGCCTGTATGATGTGCTGCGTGATGCTCGATGTGCGCCGCCGGTGCGGGTGTATGCGGGGGTGCTGCGGCAGGATTGTGCGCGTGTCATGAGCGGTTTCTTTGCCCGTAAACGTGACTAGTGCGCGGGGCGGCAGGGGAGCGGGCCTCACGGTGGGGCTGCTGCGGTTCGTGTGCGGGCTCTGAAGCAGTTAGCCCCCACGGTAGCAGTCTAATAGTATAGAGGTAATAGTACTCACAGGAGGGGAGGGCTTAGCGTTGCAGCGTCCCGTTGCCGAGGCCGCGACTCGTCGCCCCGGCCGCACCAGCAAAACCCAGCTGAAGCTTTTTAACGCGGCCATGGAAATCATGGGACAGCGGGGGCCAGAGTTCGCGACCGTTGAAGAGGTTGCGCAGCTTGCTGGCGTTTCGAAGGGCACCGTCTACTACAATTTCGGGTCGAAGAAAACGATGATCGACCAGCTTTTGCAGTACGGAACCGACCTGCTACTACGCCAGATGGAGGCCGCCGCTCAGATGCATAGCGACCCCCGTGAGGCGCTGAGGGCCAGCATCTACACGGCACTGAAATACCTTGAGGACCGCCCGGGGTACGCCCGGCTGTGGATCGCTGAGGTGTGGAAGAGCATGAACGACTGGTCGGAGAGCATGGTTGATAGCCGTCAGAGCCTGCTGGACTTTATTGAGGCCAGGGTGGCTGCCCTGAGCAAACGGTACATGATTGACAGGGCCCAGGATGTGCGTTCCACCTCGGTTGCTATTTTTGGTGCCGCCTATATGCTGTCAATGGACCGGGTGATTCACAGTTCGCCCCGCACCGCTGAGGATGCCACGCGCGCGGTCATGCAGGTGGTGGACGGGTACATCCGCCGGTAGCCAGAGAGCCGCCCACTTGCAGGCGCAGCGGGGACGAAAAACAGACCGCTATAGCGCGGCCAGCCCCATAGGCCCTGGCAGCGGTGGGGGTCTGAGGGGGTTTTGCGATGCCCCAGACGGTGCGTTAGAATAGCTTAAAGCTGGTGGTGTGTCCGAGCGGCCGAAGGTGCATCACTCGAAATGATGTTTGGTGTAAAAGCCAACGGGGGTTCAAATCCCTCCACCACCGCTTCTGAACCCGCCGGGTGTCTCGCGTTTATGCGAGCCCCGGCGGGTTTCTTGTGCAGAGTGTGCTCCCGGGAAGTTTGGGTGGGCACCGTGTTTCTACACCTGCCTTTTGTGATGAGGTGCATTAAGTGTCTTAACCAGACCACCTCCACTATTCAGGGGAGTACCGTATCTGCTCATAGGAGAGTCTGTGATCAACGAACGCATCCGGTCGTTATTGGGTATGACTGAGCAGGCTGGTGGCGGGCGCCTTCTCGAAACGTGATCTTTGAGCGGTCGAGTTGCTGGCTAAGAAATATATATGCTGGTGACGCAATTGCTTGCCTGTTCGAATTGAGGCTTGCTAGAGTAACCAGTAACAGTCCCCCTCCGCCTCTGCATCGCACGGTGTATGCGCCCTGAGGGGGTCCTCTTATATCAGGAGAACCTTCGATGGGCAGAGTGCCACCTTTTCTGTCGCTGGACGATAGAATTCAGTACCTTGAAACGAAGGGTTATTTTTCTTCGGAAAGTATATTGGCTGAAGATCGCGCTAATGGATATGGTAGGTTAAACTTTTAAGCAATATTTGATTTATAGCGAAAATATTCACCAATAAAACATTTTAAATAATTTTTAAACGGTATTTGATAAATTTTTCCAAAGGAGTTATTATGAATATAATTAGTTGGAATTTTTTGTGTACGTGGAGGCTCTATGTCTAAATTTGGTGATATTATCGAAGATGTCATTTTTGGAAAGCGGGCAAAAACTCTTATGGGGGTATCCTCTTTGATGTTCTGGATTGTATGTTGCCCTATAATGCGTGATGGATTTAATTCTGTATATAATTATCTATCTAACTATTTCGGCTGGAAATTTGAATGGTATAGATTTCTTGAAGGGTTTTCTCATTTTTGGTCTATGCAAATGCTTTTTGCATTTATATATATTATAAGTA
>ERZ772874.855-NODE-855-length-16406-cov-4.283530_pt1 | contig 16406 bp, 15 predicted proteins | sample MGYA00580586_ERZ772874 | MGnify/ENA primary metagenome ERZ772874 (study PRJEB29015, sample SAMEA2737952) | human oral metagenome | biome: human oral; feature: human-associated habitat; material: dental | place: China | collected 2154 ... | reverse complement strand
TTGGCATTTTTTGGAAAATATATTCCTTCTGTTTAAAAAAACAGATAAAATTTTTGGTAAAAGTATTATTTGCGGAGAGTTGATATTCTGGATGACTGAGGCATCAAAAGCAGTTTACTGAGAAAAGCTTGAAAAACTACTAGAAAAGATAATTGAAAACGAGGATAATAGCGTAACGCCGATAAAATATAATTGAACTGAGTGGAATAAAGAAATTCAGAATTTATGCTTTGACGCAAATGTGAACGTGGTTAAAAAGCATAGGTTTCACCGTCATGAACTGCTCATTTTAGATCAGATATGTCTGGTGAGGTTGTTATTCGTGCCTAATAGAGTATCATTTTTATAATTTACGTTTTTATAAGTAAGCGGAATAGAAGATATCTGAGATAATCTTATCTGACCGCTGTGATAAAATAAAATTATGTTGGATGGGTTAAAAAATATGAGTGGGGCAAAGGCCTATGCGGGTTCTGGAATATGAATATGTAAACAAAGAGATTTGAATTTTTGGTATTTTATATCTACTGAAGCTGTAGAGATCTAAAGTATTAATAATGAAGAGATAAATGTAATATCAATAAAAATAATTGTCAACTAAAAAATAAGATTATAATGATTATGGTATAATATAAGTAGGGATTCGCTCATGTTTTGGATTCTAATCTCTATATGATAATATCAAATCTAAAATAAAGGGAGCAAAATTTGGACGCAAAAGTAGTGGCTTCATACTTCATAAAGAAAGCAAACCGTCTTGGTAACGAGAATGCTGACTTTGAGGGGAATAATGATCTGACTAACTTAAAGCTACAGAAAATGCTATACTTTGCTCAAGCCGAATATCTGAAAGAGTTTGATAAAAAACTATTCGAAGATGGAATCGAAGCGTGGCAGTATGGCCCTGTAGTAAAAAATGTATACGAATGGCTAAAAGATTGCGGTGCATTTGTTATTACCGAAATGGATATAAAGCTTTGTGATACAGATAGAATACCATTAGATATTAAGAGATTCTTAGATAAAATTTGGAATAAATATAGCAAAATATCAGCTTGGGGTTTAGTACAGAAAACACATAAACCAGGTTCCGCATGGAGTAAAACTTATCGTAACGGGTTGGGCAATAGAAACGTAATAGATCCAGCCATGATGGCTATCAATGCCTGATGAAATCAAAAGATAAAAAAGAAACTAAAACAGCAAGGATGGGTTTCTTGCCAGATTTTTCATTATATCTAGAAAAGCATTTTCCAATTAAAAACGTATATACAAGTCAGTCATTTATTAATAAACTTGGGGATATACTAAAAAATATAATATCAGAAGAAAATCCGACATTTGAACTGCAAGACAAGAATTTATGTAATAAAGCCGAGAAAATGGATCCTAAAAAAGATAAAGATTTCTTCAATAAACTTTCTGGAATTGGAGCAAGGTCTGCTACGATTTATCCATATTATTTATCTTTTGGTAATAACGGTTACGGTATTGTCTTATATCTAGATCCGTCGAATAGACATGCATATTTTCTAGCCCTGGATATAGAACATAAAATAAGAAGATGGCACGGAAAACTCGGATAAATTACTACGACAACGATTTTGACGACATATCTTGGTAATAAGTCTATAGACAGACGCCAATTGATTGCAAATGATTTTCGAAGATTATTGTGCAGAAAACAGAGGTTAGATTTTTTCTTGACAAGAGACGGTAAATTATTGTAGAGCAGTATCTGGTTGACATGTTTTTTCCGTGGTAGTGACTGAAACTTAAGATGTTTTCGTGGTATAATAGAAAGAGTAATATTAGTCATCTGCGAGAAAGAATGTCTGGGAACTCGATCCTAAATAAAGCCAAAAAAGCGTCCAATAACGATGAGTTTTATACTACTTACGAGATCGTCGAAGAGGAACTTTCTCGTTATGCTGAACAATTTAATAATAAAGTAGTCCTATGCAACTGTGACGATCCGTTCGAATCTAACTTTTGTAAGTATTTCATTGATAACTTTAATGCGTTTAAACTCAAGAAGCTTATTTGCACTTCCTATGGAAAATCCAAATTACTCCGTAGATATTCAATAGATACGAAAGCATCAAGAATTCACGAAAGAAATGAAAGTGGATATGTGTTAATATTAGATCGCATTATTCACGAAGAAAAGGACATAAAAGATATTGCCGCTTTCGTCGAAAAGAATAATGGAGTTGTAAAGAAACTGAAAGGTGATGGCGACTTTAAGAGTGATGAGTGCATCGTTTTTTTGAAAGAGTGCAATATTTGCGCCACCAATCCCCCATTCTCTTTATTTACAGACCTATTCATTTTATTGGAAAAATATAAGAAGAAATACATTCTTATCGGAAACCAAAACGCACTGACATATAAAGAAATATTTCCGTACCTAATGAAAAATAAAACGAGAATCGGCCATCGATTCGGAGAAATGGCTTTTCGAGTCCCTGCCGACGCTGAACCGCATAATACCCGGTTCTGGATAGATGAAGACGGCCAAAAATGGAGAAGTTTAGGCAACGCAATGTGGTTAACAAATTTAAAGAAAACTGATAGCAATGCCTCTTTAAAACTGACACAAAAGTACGATCCAGAAAAATATCCTAAATTTGACAATTACGACGCAATCTACGTCCCAAGAACAATAGATATACCGATGGACTACGATGGCGTAATGGCCGTTCCGATTACTTTCTTGAAGTACTATGATAGCAAACAGTTTGAAATAGTAGGCGAGGCGAACCATGGATCGGATGGCCCATACGATCTATTTAAGCCTATTCTCAATGGCAAGGAGAAGTATAAAAGATTATTAGTTAAGAATAAAAGGCCAACACAATGAAAGACTCTACCCCAAAACTTAGAATACTAGACTTGTTTAGTGGCGCCGGTGGATTATCATATGGCCTTGAAATGAATGATAAATTTAAGACAGTTGTCGCAACCGACTTCGACGAACATGCCCTGGAGACTTTCAAAAAGAATATGCCACATTCAGAAATAGTCCCAGGTGACATAACCGACGCAAACGTAAGAGACCAGATCATTAAACTTTCTAAAAAAAAGAAAGTAAATATGATAGTCGGTGGACCACCCTGCCAGGGCTTTTCAATGAAAGGTAAAAAACTTGGACTGAAAGATCCGAGGAATTATTTGTTTCGTGAGTATTTAAACATAGTATCCGCACTAGAACCAGAAATCTTTATTATCGAAAACGTAAAAGCAATTCTCTCTACCTCGAGCGGCTGGTTTAAGGAACAGATTATCTCAGAAATTGAACAAATGGGGTATAAAGTAACTTGTGGTGTTTTGGGCGCTAAGTATTATGGCGTTCCTCAAACGAGAGAACGCGCTATTTTCTTATGCTGCAAAGAAAAAGAGCTCTCACTTCCAGCACCAAAGACTGAGACTTTTACGACGGTACGTGAGGCTGTTGGTGATATAGCATATCTAGAATCTGGCGAGGGCGATTTTGTCCAAGATTACAAGACGGAACCTACTTGCGAATATCAAAGGCTAATGCGCAAAAAATCTAAAAAGCTATATAACCATAAAGCATCAAACCATTCTGCGGTAGCAATTAAGAAGCTACGAATGATCCCGCCAGAAAAAGGTAAAGAATGTTTACCAGAGGAGCTCTTAGGAAAGCAGAAATTCAAAACAACCTGGGGGCGCCTACGATGGAAAGAACTATCTCCAACTATTGATACAAGATTTGACGCATCATCAAACGGCACAAACAACCATCCCGAACTCAATCGTGCAATTACACCAAGAGAAGCTGCAAGAATTCAATCATTCGACGACTCATTCATTTTCTATGGCTCAAAAGTTCATATACGTAAACAAATTGGTAACGCTGTTCCACCACTACTAGCGAAAGCCATAGCGGACCAAATTGAAAAAGATTACATAAAGAAAGGAGAAAAAGTAAAATGAACGTTCAGATGGCATATTTGCTAGGAATGACCCTTGGAAATGGTGAGATTCATAGAGGGAATACGGAAACTACTATATCGATAGATATTCCACATAAAAACTTAATTGACGATGAGGGGCGCGAAGTACCGATCTATGTTAGGGCAAGTATTTCTAATATACGTAATATAATTGAGCCCCTTATAGGTAATAAACTTACTATATCTGACAACAAATCATCTGGACGTTCGACGATTATTTCTTTTTCTAAACCTAATGAAGACTATGCCATGAGAGAAATACTCCGCCTGATTAATAACGGCGTAAGGCATAGCACTATGACAATGAATCGCGATTTGTTTAATATGGCAAAAGAAGAAAAACGCGCATTACTTCGTGGTGTGGCAGACGTAACTGGGTATATACGAGCAAGCAATATAGCATTCGGCCAAGAAGGACATCATAGAGTATATATAGAAGTGCCCGGTAATTGGCAAATAGTGATTGATTTAGCAAATATACTAAAAGACCTCGATGTTCCTATACAAACTATCGACTTTGGCCATCCAAATTTCAGAGACTCCAATCTAAAGAAATATAATGAGGGCAAAACACTCTATTGGAAAAAAGAACATCAACTCAAAATATGGGCCAATGAATTTTTGGCAGTCGGTTTCAATATTGCCCACAAGGAACGTGCGTTGGAAAAATATGCTAAAGAATTGCTTACTGTGACTTCTCCAGAGACTACGCATAAATACTATTGGGAAAAGCCAATAAAGCGAAAAAATAAACCTAGCCATCCGGGCGAGAACGACGAATCGTTTCCTGCAAACATTCGTGGAAAACACTTTGAATCGTGGACGGATTTAGCCAGAGAGTTGGGGTATCATGAATAACTTTTCTGGGAGTGAATTCGATCTATATGATCCGATGCGCAAGTGGCTAGACAATCATTTGCACGATAAATATCGTGGTTCGAAAAATGAAATTATAGCTCTCGACACGCATTCGTATTATCTAGATTCCGTGCTTGAGAAATTTGGCGTACTAGAAAAATACCCACAGACAATTGGACTTAAAATACAAATTGATGTTTTAGGGATAGTAAAATGGGAAAACGACGCAAAAATCTTTTTCATTGAGGCCAAAAAGACACAGTTAAATCTACACGATCTAGGGCAGTTGTGGGCCTACTATAAGCTTTGTGATCCAGAAGAAGCATATTTGCTCTCTCCGATTAGTCTTGGTAGTCTAGAGATGCTTTTTAAGAACTTAAAACGCGAGGATATTTTAGATTTTGGCGACAAGACACATATAAAGAAAATGCAAATCGGCATATGGAACGTCAATGGTGGTTTTATTGATCAAGACTCATTAATGCCTAAAATTTAGGAACTAAATATGAACCGAGATGAAAAGTTGCGCGATGACGATATAGAGGAAATATTAACCAAAGACTACTTGTCTAGAAATACATATCTAAATAATTTCCTTCATGCCATAAATAGTATTAATAGGAATACAGTCTTGGCTTTAGATGGAAAATGGGGCTCAGGCAAAACAGTTTTTGCACGACAGCTAATCTCTGCGGATAAAGAAAAACTGTACAAAAGTATTAATCCCAAGGCATTAAATCTATTTAGAGAGAAGTATGACATTTTCTACTACAATGCGTGGGAAAATGATAGTTTAGTCCCTCTAGAATCGGTGCTTGTCAAATTATCCGAAGATTTATGGGGGAAAGAAAAAGCGATTGCTAATCAAGTACTAAAAATCGTCAAAGGCATTGTAAATGTTGGCTTAAAACTCAGCACCGAAGGCACATTAGGCGTAAATGATTTTAAAAGTTTTTCCGAAGAATACCTAGATGACTACATAAATAAATCGAAAAAGATTTTGGGTATACATAAAGAAATAAATGCCATTATTGATGAAATCTGCAAGAAACGCAAGAAGAGACTTCTGTTCATTATTGATGATTTGGATAGGTGCAAACCTTCTTTTGCAGTAGAACTATTAGAAGCACTTAAGCATAACTTCTACAACAGCAACCTCGTTATACTAATATGCGCGAACAATGGACAGCTCCAGCACACAATAAAGAAATACTATGGTGAAGATTTTAATGGACTAGAATACCTTGACCGTTTTTACGACCTTGTCTTTAGACTTCCAGATCCCGATATAGATTCATACATAAAATACTACCTCAAAGTTCAAGGTACTGGATATATCCATAGACGAGTTGCCGCGGATATAGCAAAATACAAGAATATGAGTCTTAGACAGATTAAAAGATATTTCTCTGCTTTAGAACTATTAGCTGATTTTTTCGAAGGACGTTCTCTCGAACATGACAAAATATGTGGCTATTTCATAAAGTATGTCTGTATCCCGATTGCATTATACCTACGAACAAACAATATCGAAGACTTTGAAAAATTTATTCACGGTAGTGGGGAAGCTATATTGAAAGACTTCTCAAAAAATTGTCCCGAAATCAGTATCTTTGAACGCAGGCTCGCACAGGATAACAAAAGTATTTCTTTCTACTACAATGAAGTATTTAACGAAAAAACCAACTATTATGCTAGCCGTGATGCGTTCATGAAAACATACTCTATGTTAGGATTCTCGAGTGTGATAGACGATGATCCGTATTTATCAATTGATAACTAGTCATATTATAGATTGACGACGAGGATTAGTAGTGCTTCCTTAATTACACATTCCGGACAAATCTCCGTCTTATTATCCTCATATAACAGCGTAAGATAACTTGCATAGTGTTTGCCACATTTAGGTCATTTGTGGTGCTTTTGACAGGCTTTCATAGATCCACCGAGCAAATATACTCTAACCAAAACTTTCGGTCTAAATCTTCCTACACTTCCAAAACGTTTATACTTGGTTTTTGAGCCTATGTAATATACTTATGTTAATTACAATGCAGACTCTGCACCTTTCTCGAGTAAGAAAGTAACCCCTCATTATTTAATGTGCTAACTCTGTATCACAAGGTATATTTGCCAACAAAACGGCAACACCTTGAGTGGAGAAAGAAAAGAATATACCTTAAATGCAAAAGAAATAACCGGTCGTAGAAGACCGTAAAAAAGCCGTCAAAGACAAGCTCAAAAAGGACATGGCAGATTTACAAAATGATGTTGTAAGTATCGACGAAAGAATCAAGCAAATTGAAACTAAAATCAAAAATCCTGAAAAAACGCATGACAATGGAGAAATTTTCGAATCCGCTAAATTCGCTAATTAATAGGTTAGAAAAGGGGGGTCTCGTCGAAAAGGATATTTTGATGCGAAATATGGTTTCGAACCTCGAAATTAATGCACAAAAAATGGTGATTTACAAATGTAAATCACCATTTAATTTCATTTTTCAACCCGAGCTTTCTACAGGCTCTGTATTTGGTGAGCCGGGTGGGACTCGAACCCACGACACCAAGCTTAAGAGGCTCGTGCTCTAACCTGCTGAGCTACCGGCCCGACTCCTCAATATAGTACCATTTTTTAGGAGTTTTGTCTATAAAATTCTAGCCTAGAGACATAAACAGCTACTCTGTTAAGTTGGACTATTACCAAATAAAATCTTGTAATAAAAAATCGGCTTACACCGAAGATGGTACACCCGGAGGGACTCGAACCCACGACCCTCTGTTCCGAAGACAGATGCTCTAATCCACTGAGCTACGGGTGCAACTAGACTTAGTTTATCACAAATGGTGTTGATTTTACAATTTAACAGGAGATGATCTTGCTCGTGAAAAGTGGAGCCGAAAAAATAGCAACTCAGAATATTTATTAATTTAATATCTCACCAAATTAGAGAATTAATTCGAAACTATCGACACGAAGTCTACTTTCTTCGCCGGATAGAGTACAATAGAGTTATGGATGACTTTTTTCACTTAGTACAGACAATCATTATAATCATCATGTCCATCGTAATAATATTTGGTATAACAGTATTTTTTGGGGCACCGTACGTACCAAGTCTGGCGAGTGAACTGACAAAAATGTTTAAAAAACTCTACCCATTATTCAAAAAAGACTTACTGATTGATATGGGATCTGGTGACGGGATCGTACTTAGAGTGGCAACTGGATTTGGAGCAAAAGCGATCGGTATCGAACTTCATCCAGTGCTTTCTTTCTTGTCTCGCCTCAGACTACGTAAGCTAAGCCCAAAAGCTAAAGTGGTCTGTCAAAACTATCTGAACTTCCCTTTTCCGCCAGAAACGACCGTGGTTTACACTTTTAGCGATTCGAGGGATATTAAAAAAATCTATACAAAAATCAAATCTGAAGCAGAGAGACTACAGAAAGATTTATACTTTATTTCAAACGGATTTGAGGTGCCTGATGTAAAACATGAAAAAGCATATTCCTCTTTTTACCTCTACAAAGTGACAGTGAAAAAATAAAAATTGTGACACAAATTTGGCAATATAAATATCTTGAAACCATAAATGAGAAACAAAAAAGTTCCAAGAGGAACTTTATTTGTTGTGTTTGCGTTTCTCGCTGTGCTTATGGTTGTTATTACGATTAAGCTTGGAAATCACAATCTTCTTTTTCTTAACTGCCATATTAGCCTTTCTTTAATCTGTTATATTCTAACATAAACTCACCTCGGTGACTAGTCTTGCATCAGATTGACTAAAAATAATTAATTATCTAACTAGCACTAATCTGATTAACCAATATTACATCAGACTGACCCAAAAAAATAAACCCCGGCATAAAAACCGAGGCAATTTCCGAAAAATATAATAGAGTCTATTTTTATTAAACTATAAGGCCTACTATACTCGATGGCGATCAGTGATCATATTATGATACGCCCAGACGAGGTCATTATATATACCATTATACATATCTTGACACTCCGGGAGATCCCACTGGCCATAGTCCTTTTGCTTCAAGCGTAAAATATTAAGATATAGCTCAACAATCTGATCGGTCATAAACAAAGTAGACCAGGCTTTTTGTTGCACCAAAGCGCCATATGTGCTTCTGATATCATCCACTTCGACCTGCCATTCACTTTGTTTCATGAACAACTTATGACGAATACGAAAGAACTCGCTGCAACTGATAACTTTTTTGATCTTTTTTAGACCAAGAATCTCTTCCTTGCCATTATTCATAGTGACAACAAAGAATAGATCAGAGTCGCTTCGGTTAATTTTCGTGATAACACCGTCCGTATAAGGCCTTGTACATAGATTCATAATATCAACGAGGTTACCCAAATTTAATTCCTTAATGTCTTTAATTTTAACTGAGTCCTTTGTTCTATCCAATCCCGCAAGATCTTTACAAGAACAATCGTGCTTTTTTTGATGATCTCTAATCGATATTCGATCACCCACGCAATAAATCTGCTTACCACAAGCAGTATAAATTGCGATTGGACTTTTCTGTTTGTCGATCACATATTTGATCCCCTTAATGTTAGTTGTTTCTAACTTCATAAATTCCCCTTTCTGGGTTAATTAGAGTCCGTAGCTTGCGATGAGGTTTCCTCATACTCTAACCATTCACCAAGAAACTCTCTTGGACAGAAGTTAAACTACTCTTAAATAGCCTAACTACTATCCAAGAAAAATAAAGCTTTTAGTCAACTAAAGATATGCTTATTCTTGAACCTATATTTAATCGGAAGTTAAAGTGCGTAGTAATACTATATTTATATTATATAATTCTTTTTTGGGTTGTCAATGAGGGCCCCTGAACTAACATCTCGAGGTGTATCATTTGAGGAATTAAAGTAGGATAGATAGTTAAACTGTATGTAGTCAAGGGACTCTGTTGTGTGCTAGAATTAAGTATTAATACCAACTTTTTAGGCATGGTTATGAAAGGAAAAAATGTTAAAAATTGAAGAAAACGTAATGATTAAAGACCTTGTAACGATGCGAATTGGCGGTCCAGCAAGGTTCGTGATCACAGTGACCGAAAAGGAAGATATTCCAGAGGCATATAAGTTTGCAAAGGAACACAACTTGCCGGTCTGGATACTTGGAGGAGGAGCAAACACTTTTTCTAAAGATGAAGGTTTTGAAGGTGTGATCATTCTTGACCGCATTATGGGGATTTCTCAGGTTAAAGCTCCTGAGGGCGAAGAAGAAAAAGAGGGTGTGGCTTATTTTAAAGCTTATGGTGGTGAACAATGGGATGATCTAGTCACTTTTGTGTCAGAACGTGGATATTCAGGAATTGAAGCGATGGCTGGCATTCCTGGTACAGCGGGAGCAGCGCCAGTACAAAATATTGGAGCTTATGGACAAGAAGTAACACAGGTGATTGTTTCAGTCGAAGCCTATGATACCAAACTTGAAAAGTTTGTAATAGTGCCGGCAAGCGAAATGAAGATGAGCTACCGCAAATCAATCTTCAACTCCGGCGAGAACGTGGGGCGATATTTTATCTATTCAACGACCGTGCGCGTGAAAAAAGGTCAGCTTAACCCGCCTTTTTACCGCTCCTTGCAAGCTTATGTAGACGAACACGGGGAAACTGATTTTTCACCACTGAATATTGCACGGATGGTGAAAGAAGTGCGTAATAGTAAATTACCAGATCCAGAGAAAATTGCCAGTGCTGGAAGCTTCTTTAAAAATGTGTACTTGACAGACGAAGAGGCTGACGAAGCGGAGACGAGAGGTATTCAGGTTTGGCGAAATGCGAAGGAAGTTGGACCAGATTCACCAGAAAAGCGAACGAACTTGGTTAACTCTGGCTGGTTAATTGAGGAGGCTGGACTCAAAGGCAAAGTTTTTCATGGAATGAAAGTAAGTGATAAGGCGGCATTAATTCTGATCAATGAGTCAGCAAAATCCTACGCCGACCTTGCGGCTGCACGCGAAGAGATTGCTAAAATTATCTTTGAAAAATTTGGTTTTAAGATTGAGCAAGAGCCAGACGAAATTGAAGCATAGGAGCTAAAAAATGGTAAAAGAATTAAATGGCCGAGAGCTAGTGGGCTTCGTAAAGGAAAGACAAGCACATCTTGTGCAGATACTGAGGAGCAATAAAAAGCGCGCAAAACTAGTAATTATACGAGATTCGGATAATCCTGTAATTACGAAATATGTTGGCCTGAAATGCCGATATGGTGAAGATATTGGGGTCGAAGTGATCGACTTAAGGGTTGAGCCAACAAGTGCAGCATTAAAAAAAGCGATCAAAGAGGCAAATGAAGACAAGTCGGTTTCTGGAATTATTGTACAATTACCACTGATTGATGCCGAGATTACGGAAGAAGTTTTAAAAGAGATTGCGTCAGAAAAAGATGTAGACGGACTGTCCGGAAAGGGTAATTTTGATAGTGCAACTGCTACAGCGATCAACTGGCTACTAACTGGATATAATATCGATCTCAGTCAAAAACAAATTGCAATTGTGGGGCGAGGAAGACTGGTTGGGAGACCACTAGCTTCAATGTGGGAAAAGTCTGGCCTTTTGGTTGAGGTTTTTCACCGCGGATCGGATTTTTCGAAATTGCATGATTTTGATGTAATCGTAACGGCGACAGGGGCGCCAGATCTAATCACAGACGAAATGGTACGAAGTGGAGCAGTGATTGTTGATGCTGGAACCGCAAGTGAAGGTGGAAAATTGGTGGGAGATATTTCCGACGAGATTCGCGAGAGATCGGATATTTCAGCGATTACACCGAAGATCGGTGGCGTCGGACCTTTGACGGTCGGAGTATTATTTGAAAATGTGTTAGTAGCCGCTGGGCGGGAAAAATAGTTTTATCAACTATAAGAATATGGAGCTTTGTGAAGTTCCATATTTTTATATCTTGTCTAAGATTATCTATTGCTAGATAGGGGAGATTGTATTATCTAGAAAAATTAAGCGGTGTCTAATGAATTATATAAGATAATTATTTTAACTACCACCTTGACCACCTTGACCTCCTTGACCACCATTGCCTTGACCGCCTTGGCCTGGCCTTTCCCATACAATCTTATGAGTAACATTACCACTGGAATCTCGAATCTCCATAGTGCGATTGCCAAGATTATTAATATCTGTACCTGAAGCGGTAGAAACGAGTCCACGAAGGTTATCATTGTAATCACCAAGCTTCGTAGGATCGTTAGATACAATATTAACTATTTGATTAGAAAGTTGCTTGATTTTATCCGATGATGTAGGACTTAAGACTTTTACGGTATTGCCGTCTGCATCAGTTGTTGTCTCAGTATATAATCTGGTTAGCTCCCTAGCATCAGCCTTACTGAGATTTTGCATATCTTTAGAGTCCATGTTACCAACATACTTATCTATTGCACTGGCACGACTGTTTGATATAGCCATACTCGCAGTTGCATTATCTTTCATACTCTCGATATTACCGCTCCCCTGCATTAGCTGCATCTGTGTGTAAGTAGCACCAAAACTATCTTTGAGATTAGAATTATTAGATACAAAATCCCTAGATAGCACAGCTCTCGCGCGATTTGATGATTTCTGTGCTGAGATTTTTTCTCCTATACCTACTTTTTTGCCATCTTCACCTATTCTGTAATCTTCATATACATCCATACCAGCCAAATAGTCGTTATATGTTTTTTGTCCTTCTTTAGTAGATAGTAAATGACGTTGAAGGGCACGAAGATTTAAGTCGTTTTGACGATTTTCTTCTACCGTACCACTACTATAATCATGCGACTGAGCCTTCTCTAATTGACTTATTGTATCAAATATGGAGAGATTTTTACTAGCATACTGAGACTGTAAGGATTTTACTTGATTTTCGTCTTCAGCAGTCATGGCATCATAACTGGCTCTCTTCATACTTTCTGTATCAGTATTATATTTATATTGAGACATTGCAGCACCAAGAGTAGCAGCCTGTTGGGCATCTTTACCTAAGACGCCAATAGCATTCATGAGACGCCTTCGTTGAGCTGGTTTCATATTAGACAACTGTTCTTGAGTATATCCTTCATACTTTTTAGCGAACTTCGACTGCTTACCAAATTCACGATTGGCAACAGATGCTTTATAGCTATCTGAACCAGTAACCTTTTTATTAGCATATTGAAGTCCACTACTAGCACGACTGCGGAGCGTGGCAATACCACCAATAGCCGCGTCAAATCCTTTCATTGCATTTTTTGTCATAGTCGGTACGGCAAAATATGGAGCAATACTAATTAGACCGGCAACAAGTTGAAGATAGAATTCATTCGACCCATGAACAATCAGATTGGCAGCCATAAAACCACCGCCTACCATAAGACAATAGACCGGATAAAGAGTGAGAAGACCACGGAACAATGTGAACCATCGTCTAAAGATTGCATTAGTATTTGGTATAGCATAAAGAACAAATGCAATTGGTGAAATTACAATCATAATAATCACGAGTGCTTGACGGATGCCGAGCATCAACATGGCAAAGAAACCAGCAATAACAGCGCTTGCAAGGAAAGTAAGGATAGGAACAAGAATAGTTAGAAGTCCACCGCTACTGATTATACTACCAGCTACTGCAACGCCAGCCCCGGCAGCTACAATTGTACCAATAATTGCGACTATCGAGGTGATATAACCAACTGGCCCCAAACCATCACCACTCTTACTACCAGCAGTTAAACTACCACCAACACTCTCAAAGATATTTTTTATACTATTTCCTAGGATATTTGAAATATCCACTAAAACACCACAGATGATATAGGAAAAGTTCACGATGATAGCCGTTACAATGAGTTTTGGCAAGATTTTTTTAATGCCGTAGTTATCAATTCCAAAACCGGTAACCTGCGAGAAAATAACAAACAAAAGAGCGATCACGAAGAGGATGTTACCGACATTTCGGAAGAAAGACCAAGCTTGATACATTGTGGATGATTCATTATTTTTTGTGAGTTCGCCAATAATTGAATCGTGGACACGAAGAAGTGGCTCGATGAAGCCGGAGAAAATCCCCTGTGCCGCATCGCGAAGTGTGTAGATCAACGGACAGATTATCCAACCAAGGGCGCCAGCGTTTGCAAAACAAGCGGCTGATTCCCCGTTGGCACTGTCTTCTTCCTCAGAAGCATTGCTACCGGCAAGGTCTTTACAACCTTCTTTATTTGGATCAGTTTTACAGTCGATTGGAGTTGCATTACAGAGCGGGAAACTTGAGTCTGCGGCACAAATAGCGGGAAGGTCTACCTTATTAAGATATTCCAAAGCCTTGCGAGCGGTAAGTTGTTCAATATTAAACCCATCTTCGGCAACACCATTAACGACGCCAAGAGGAGCATCAGTCATCACATGTACACCATTCTTGCTATCAAGTGTCATCTCATCAAGTGGACAATAGACCAATTCATTCTTCCCTGGTTCAGTTTTAGATTCACGATAGTATGGAAGATAAACTCCTGTTTTTGGTTTTTCAGTTTTACATCCAATATTTCCATCGACTGAAATTACACCGAAGGTATCTTTAAGAATATGATACCAGTTATAAGCATTAAGTGTTGTCTCATAAATGTTTGACCTTTGAAGTTTTGAATAGCTTGGTAAAAGAAAATCCATGATCTTATTCAAATCTGGAGAACCAGTATTTTTATAAGTACGAACTTCGTCGTTCTTAGTGCTCCTTGTTCCATTCAAATCATCAGTCGCTTCATACGACTTGGTTTCATCAACTTTCACAGTAACATTCGAAGGGTCTATTCTTGCACCATTAGTACTATTATCGTCAGCGATAGCCTGCGCAAGAGTCTTATGTTCACAGACACCGTTATTAATTGGAATAGCACCAAGATCTACACTCGCTACCTTTTTGATGAAAGATCTAAAGAAGTCTTTTGCATTATATTGTGGCATGGCAAGATTTGTGTTTAGATAACCGGAATCAACTTGCACTGGGACTGGATTTATCTTACAAGAATTTGCTTTTTGCGGGGTATTGATAGCAATACCAAACGAGCCAGGAGTTGGACCATTTACTACGTCCGTGACAAACTGGACGTAATCGCCACTATTATTTTTTTGTAGATATATTTTTGGAACTGTTGCAGACGTTCCATCTTCACCAGTAATAACACCATTGCGAGCACTAATACAAATTGGAACAGTCTGTTTATCTTGACCTACACTATTAATTGTTACGCGATAAACTATCGTCGCACAATATACATCCGATGAGCCATTTTTTACTTCTGTATAACCAAGACTCTCTAAGAAAGTATTCATCTCAGCGGTTTTACTAGTATCCGGAAATTTACCACCCATTTTAGGAAATGGTGCAAAGGAATTACTCTCTTTAGTATTATTGTACCCGTATAATAATTGATGGCATGAGATATTTCCATCCTCAACGGTGTTACCAGTACCATACTTGTAAAGAATATTTACAGCTTTCTCATCTTTAAAATATTGATTAGCAGAATCAAATAGGACGTCATAAAAAGCATCATTAGTTTTTACAGTGACTGTATTTTTTGGCTTTAAAACATTATTCATAATACATTTATAGATCGAATGTCTTAGTGTTTTTGCGAGAAGAGCATCTTCTGGCGACAATCCATCTGCGTAAACATTTTGATGAATACTTGTCCTAAATATACTGGTGATCGATAGAAAAACTAGAGCAATTATTGATGCTATAAAAAAACCAGCGATGAACTTTTGTCTTATTTTATTACTTTTTATCTTCATGCTTTGATATCCATGTTATTATTTTTTCTTTGTATAATCCTTTAATCAAATTATCAATATTCACCAGTAGATCCTGAAAATTTGATCGTATAGTTATATCAAAATCAGTAATTTTTGTTGCCACTTCAAGATAATTAGCATGGTTTTGAGCGTCACTACCTAATCGATCTAAACATTCATTATCTAAGCCTTCGGTTTTAATACATCCTGCCTTATTAGCATAATTAAGATAATTAACTTGATTTCTATAATACTCCTCAATATGGGATAGTTTTTCTTTAATTGATTCATTAGAAATTTTACTACTTATTGGATCTGCTTCTCTACTTCCAACAATCATATATTCATCTGTTTCATCATCATCTAAATACTCTATAGTTACTTTAGAACCAAGTCCTACTTTACCATTATCTTTCTTTTTAATAATTTCAGCATTTGAAAGTTGAATTTCAATTGTTTTAATTTCTGTTTCAAGTAAACTTTGTTCTTCTCTTGCAGCATGATATTCTGCATTTTCAGATAAATCTCCAAGAGCTCTCGCTTCTTGTAAGTCCTTAATATTTTTAGGTCTTCTAACATTAATTAAATATTCTAATCTTTCTTTTAATTCTTGATAACCTTCTTCTGTTAAATATGTTTTCTTTTGCATTTTATTCTCCTTATATTAAAATCAACTCAATATCATTATAACTCCACTACTAAGCTCAATAACTTAGTATTTTTAGTAATTCATTATTAAAAGTTTGAACACCCATACTTATTCTGTC
>ERZ772874.851-NODE-851-length-16455-cov-37.657988_pt1 | contig 16455 bp, 14 predicted proteins | sample MGYA00580586_ERZ772874 | MGnify/ENA primary metagenome ERZ772874 (study PRJEB29015, sample SAMEA2737952) | human oral metagenome | biome: human oral; feature: human-associated habitat; material: dental | place: China | collected 2154 ... | reverse complement strand
GGGTCGGCTGAGTACGCGCCAAAAGCTCGCTTTGCGCCTCTTTAAGCGGGGTTAACAGGAAATACAACGTAGCGGTAATCAAGCTGATGACGACGAATATAATAATATTGCGCACGGCTTGACGGATCAGCGCAGTATCCCCTACCGCCAAACTGTAACCCATACCTACAATCGGCCCCATCAACGGCGAAATCAACATCGCGCCGATCACTACCGCCGTGCTGTTTACATTCAGACCGATACTCGACACGGCAATGGCAAACATCAATACCCACATATTGGTTCCGGTCACCCGAGTATTGGCGCGGATGGTGGCATCGATCTTATCGGGATGAGCTTGGTCATGCGCAAGATTGAACACATCTTGCAACTTGGTCATGGCACCATTGTCTTCTTTTAGCTGGTTTTCTTGTTCTTCTTGGTTTTTAATGTTTTCTTGGTCTTGCATTTTCATCCTTAAATCAATCTTAACGATTGTCTCTGAATATTTAATTAACTGGAATTTCGGATACTGATAATTATGCTTGATAACTAAGTTCGAATATAATTAAACAGATACCTTGCAGAATATTAACATATACCCGAAAACGCTAACAACGCTGACAACGCTGATCCTGCGTAGGCCTTCACGAAACCAGCATATGCAAAAACCTTCTCTCAAATCCAATTCCTACTTTTTCAGCAGCAACCGCCATCAAAATTTTTTAAGGGGCTGTACTAGTAGATTAGCCCTAAATTCCACACCATTTTTGCAGGATTTTAAGCTGTTGAGACGATGTGCCGAAGTTAAATCGAAATTCGCATTCTTTCAAGAACAGCGGGAACGATTTGCGATCGATTCCATTGTATTTGCGTAAGACGCGTTTTGCCTGATTCCAAAAGTTCTCAATGCCGTTAATGTGGTTCTGACGGTCGGCAAATTCCTTGGAATGGTTGATGCGGTAATGGATGAAACCGCTCACGTCTAACTTGTTATAGCTGCTCAGACTATCCGTGTAAACAATGCTGTCCGGCATGATTTTCTGTTTGATAACAGGCATCAAAGTATCGGACTTGGCATTATCTACGACAACGGTATAGACCCGTCCGTTGCGTTTCAGAATGCCAAAGACAACCACTTTTCCTGCCGCGCCGCGACCACGCCTGCCTTTACGCCGTCCGCCGAAATAGCTTTCGTCCAACTCGACGGGACCCTCGAAAACCTCATCGGCAGCCAAGGCCAGATAATGGCTGATAACCATACGAATTTTGCGGTAGAACAGAATAGCGGAGTTGGGCTGAATGCCCAAAATATCGGCAGCGGAGCGGGCGGTAACTTGGAGTACAAAAAATTCAAGTAGTTTCTTTTGAACTCTCTTGCTTAATTTACAATTGGTTATCTGCATTTTCGTAGCCTAGCATAACTGCTAATCTACGTCAGCCCCAAATAAAAATGGTTTTATCTTGTATTGTTTTCCTTTTTGGCGTGACAGAGTTAATCCCGCGAAGCCAAAAAGGAGGGGAGTTCTAACACAATATGTTTTTAGCATTCCTAATTTAACTAAATTTACAAAATATACAAAATAAATATCTATAATTGTTTTTAACTTCATCGAAAAATCAATAAAATTCGATATTTTCAATATGTATTTTTACAACATAATTGCGCATTATATACCGATTATCCTAAAATACTACCGTTTATTTGAAAAATTTAGTATTTTATTATTGCTTTTACCATCTAAAAACCAATAAAAAAAGGCCGTCTGAAAAAATATTTCAGACGGCCTTTTTTTATTAAATGCGCTCTATTTAACAAACTTCGACCAACCAGCCGTGTTTGTCTTCTGTCAAACCGTATTGAATGTCGGTAATCGCCTTACGGATTGCGTAACCGCGCTCTTGGCTCTTCACTTCGATTTCTTTGCCATCAATCACGAAAGAAGTTACCGGAGAAATGACTGCAGCCGTACCAGTCAGAATCGCCTCTGCACCATTTTCCACAGCTGCTTTCAGCTCATCAACGGTAAAGTTGCGCTCGGTAACGGTGTAACCCAAATCTTTGGCAACTGTCAGCACGGAATCACGGGTAACGCCGTGCAGGAATTCGTCTGTCAACGGTTTGGTAATGATTTCATCGCCGTTAATCAGGATAAAGTTAGACGCACCGGTTTCCTGAACGTCGCCATTCGGACAGAACAACACTTGGTTTGCGCCATATTCGGCTTTGGCTTTCAACACCCAAGGCATGGCGGAAGCGTAGTTGCCGCCACATTTCACACGGCCCATATGTGGGGCGCAACGGATATGTTCGGTTTCCACCAAGATTTTAACGGGCGAACCAGCTTTGAAATAGTCGCCGACAGGAGAAGCCAGAATGTACAGCAAAGCCGTTTCAGAAGGAGAACCGGCTTTACCAATCACAGGATCGGTACCGATCAAAGTCGGACGCAGGTACAACGCCGCTGGCGCATCAGGAATTTCTTCGGCAGAGCGTTTGACCAATTCAATCAAAGCATCCAAATAAGCCTCAGTTTCAGGGCGCGGCAGGTGCAGGATATCCGCACTTTGCTGCATGCGCGCGATATTGGCGGTCGGGCGGAACATCACGATTTTGCCGTTTGCCTGACGAAATGCCTTCAAACCCTCAAAACATTCGCTGCCGTAATGCAAGGCATGTGCGCCCGGGGCGATTGTCAGGTCTTTGGAAGATTGCCACTCTACCGGCTGCCATTTACCTTCACGATAAGCGATAACGGGCATTTCAGCGTGAAAAACGCTGCCGAATACGGCTGGAACTGGTCTGCTCATGATGATTGCCTTTCTTATTCTGATGTGCAAAATAAATTAATTAAAGACTGAACAATACGCCTTTCAATATAGGTTTGACAAGTACCCGTCAGCATAAAGGCACCGTCCCCCTGCCGTCTGAAACATGCCGTCCTATCCGAAATCCGGCAAATCGTTTAAACTGATACCATTTTTCAGACGGCCTGCCCCAACCGCAGCCAACCCGGAGTAACCCATGAAACTCATCTCTACCATCATCAAAATCCTGATTCTTCTTGTTTTCCTCCTGCTGGCCATCACCAACACCCACACCGTATCCTTCTTCTACCTGCCCGGCCAAAACATCAATCTGCCGCTGATTGTCGTGCTTTTCGGTGCATTTATTATCGGCATCGTGTTCGGTATGTTTGCCCTCTTCGGCCGTCTGCTGTCCCTGCGCAGCGAAAACAACCGCCTGCGCGCCGAAGTGAAAAAACATGCCCACCTTTCCGAAAAAGACCTGACTCTGGTCAAAACCGAAACACCAGCAACGACTTCTGAAGCCACTCCCAAAGCGTAACGCCACCAATCAATAAAGGAATACCATGGACAACGAATTGTGGGTCATCTTACTGCCCATCGTCCTCCTCCCCGTTTTCTTCGCTATGGGCTGGTTTGCCGCGCGTGTTGATATGAAGACCGTCCTGAAGCAGGCCAAAAGCATACCGGCAGGCTTTTACAAAAGCCTTGACGCCCTTGTTGACCGCAACAGCGGCCGCGCCGCGCGCGAATTGGCGGAAGTGATTGACCAGCAGCCGCAGTCATACGACTTAAACCTGACCCTAGGCAAGCTCTACCGTCAGCGCGGCGAAAACGACAAAGCCATCAATATGCACCGCGCCCTGCTTGATTCGCCCGATACAGTCAACGAAAAACGCGCGCGCGTGCTTTTTGAATTGGCGCAAAACTACCAAAGCGCAGGCTTGGTCGACCGTGCCGAACAAATCTTCCTCGGCTTGCAGGAAGGCGATATGGCACGCGAAGCCCGCCAACACCTTTTGAGCATCTACCAACAAGACCGCGACTGGGAAAAAGCCATCGAAATGGCGCAGCTCTTAAGCCATGACGAACAAACCTATCAGTTTGAAATCGCCCAGTTCTATTGCGAAATCGCCCAAGCCGCGCTGTTTAAATCCAACTTCGACACCGCCCGCTACAACATCGGCAAAGCACTCGAAGCCAACAAAAAATGTACGCGCGCCAACATCATCCTCGGCGACATCGAATACCGTCAGGGCAACTTCCCTGCCGCAGTGGAAGCGTATTCCGCCATCGAGCAGCAAAACCACGCCTATCTGAGCATGGTCGGCGAGAAACTCTATGAAGCCTATGCTGCGCAAGGCAAACAGGAAGAAGGCCTCAACCGCCTCATCGGCTATATGCAAACCTTCCCCGATCTTGACCTGATCAACGTCATCTACGAGAAGGCCCTGTTGCTCAAAGGCGAAACCGAAGCGGCGCAAATCGCTGTCGAACTCGTCCGCCAAAAACCCGACCTCAACGGCGTGTACCGCCTGCTTGGCTTGAAACTCAGCAGTATGAATCCGGAGTGGAAAGCCGATACCGATATGATTCGTTCCATTATCGGCCGCCAGCTGCAAAAAAGCGTTATGTACCGCTGCCGCAACTGCCACTTCAAATCCCAAGTCTTCTTCTGGCACTGCCCTGCCTGCAACAAATGGCAAACCTTTACGCCGAATAAAATCGAGATTTAATAAAGCGTTAAGCATCAAAAAAGGCCGTCTGAAATCTTTTCAGACGGCCTTTTTATTACAAAGCAAAATATCAAAGCGGTTCAAAACACAGCCTTACACACCAGCAATATCTGCTCAACACCGCTACTCTGCCCATGCCAACGCCGCTACAATCTGAGCCTCAATATCGGCATTAAACTCGCCGGCACGGTACGCATCGCGCAATTCCGTGCACCGGGTTTCATCTGCCGCAATTTGGTTCAATACCACTTGTGGAAACTCGTTAAACACAGGCCCAGCCTCTTCATGCCCCATCAAAAACAGCGCAGGGATTTTTTGATTGGCGCGGACGATTTCCTGTTGGCGCGGATTCTCAAAACGGCTGCTGTCGTCAAAATCGTTGCGGGCAATATAGTTGACGCGGATATTGGGGTTCAACTCCGCCATTTTTTGAATAAACGGCACAAACACGCGGCAATCAGGGCAATATGGTGCAGCGGCAAGCAGCCAGTTTTGCGGACGGCTGATCTTTTTAACCGCCGCTACCGTTTGCGCCGACAGCTCGGTCGCCTGATAGAGTTGCTGCTGTTTCAATTTGTCTTCTTCAGTATCAAAATCCAAATATTCTGCATAAGTGGCCATGCTTTACTCCTGTTCTGTTGTATCGGTCTTCCCTGCCACGCCGGTCAAAAGCGGAACGAGCAGATTGACGACGAGGTTTTCAAATAGCGGCTCATCAAGCGGCGATTCTTCCGAATGGCCAAACACCAGCTTCACTTCGGTATATTCTTTCTGCCCTTTGCTCATTTTATTGCCGTTAAAAACCTCATGGGCTTTTCTCAAGGCAGCATCCCAATCCTCTTTCTTGTTGTACTCCTCCGCAGCGGCAAGACTGGTTTTGGCAAAAAACGGCAAGGGGGTATTTTGTCCGATTCGGAAATATACCAGCCATTCTTTTAAAAGCTCCCTCGCCGCCTCTTGCCCGATGGCGGCATAGGTTTCGGTCCGCCCCAAGCTGACAATATAGGTTTGTCGGTTTGCAACGGATTGAGGGGCAACGGCGCAAAAAATCAAATGCTCCAATAAACGGGCAATGCGGTTGGGCGCATTGTCTTTTTGATTAAGGAACACAATGCGGCCGCATTCATAAAGATTGCCGATGGTGCCTTGTAAAACCAAGCCGTCAAAGTGTTCTTCATAAGGTTCAGACGGCCTTTTGTTACTGCGTATCAGCTCGGCATCTACGTTTTTCGCAGATATCTGATACTGCTTCTGCCATAAACCGCCCAACTCGCCCACCGGCATTAGGCTTTCGGCATTCAGCCGAATGGCCGTATCTTCAAAATCTTCCCCTTTGCGCCGTGCATCCAAATAGGCATCGGCAATCCGACCCTCATGTTGCGGCTCAAACGGTTCGGCAGACTCCCATGCACCGTCCAGATACGGCTGATCCCAGCTTAAATTTTTCTTCAGCCAAACTTTGACAGGGTTGCGCCAAAAACTGATAAACTCGCCCTGGTGAATGGTTTTGCCCGGTTCTTCCTGACTTAAAGCCTCACGGAAAAACGGCTGCGCTTCCGCTTGCGGTTGGTTCAACGCATCGGCGTAATCTTGACGCGTACTGAAGAGGCCGTCTGAAAGCGCGTCCTTTTGGAAATAACGGCGCGAAAACGCCTGCAACGGATGATGTTTCACCCATTTCTCCGACAACTCGCGCCCGCTTTTCCCCGTCATGGCGGCAATGGTATCCAGCAGCTCGCTGATTAACGAAGACGGCGCGAACTCAGCATCATTGCGTATATCGCGGCCGATATAAGACAAATACAGCATTTCGCGCGCGCTGATTAAGGCTTCCAGGAAGAGATAACGGTCGTCGTCGCGGCGGGCGCGGTCGCCTTTTTTCGGATATTTGGCAATCAGGTCGAACACCGCCGCTTTGGTATTGCGCGGAAAATCGCCGTCATTCAAACCCAACAGGCAAACCATTTTAAACGGCAAGCTGCGCATCGGCACCATACTGCAAAAAGTGATACCGCCGCTCAAAAATCCGGCTTGGCTTTCGCTGTCCAAAAAGCGGCGGATATGGCGGATAACGGTTTTACACGGCAACAATCCGTCAAATTCGGCCAACTGCGCCTCTTCCTGCCATTTCGCCAAAGACTGCTCAAACTGCTGCTTGGCGTATTGGTCGTCCGTATCCGGAGCAAACAGTTTCTCCAGCAAAGCACGGCAACGCTGCACCCAACTTTCCACATTGGCAGGCTCTTGCCATTGCGCCGCCATATCGGCCAAAGTGCGGATAAATTCGGCAAAACCGCTGAACACGTCCAGCTGATTGACGTTGCTATGCCACGCGCTCACGCCCTGCCACATGCCGTTGCCGCCTTTGGGCAACATCCAGCCCAAGGCCAAACGCTCTACCGCCTGCTGCCAAGTAAAGAGGTTGTCTTTGCCCTCGCGCATGGTTTGGTCCAAACCCCAATGCACATTCAATCCGGCAACAGTCTCATGCAGCAGCGGCACATCTTCCTCGCTCAAACCGAAACGTTGCAGTACCAACCGGCTTTCCAGCAAGGGCAAAACCTTATCCACTTCAAACCGGCTTTCCAGCAAGTCCAAAGTTTGCGCCAAAGCATACAGCAACGGCTGGCGGCGGCTGAGTTTCACATCCGAAATCGAATACGGCAAAGCCTGGCTGCCTGCATACTCCTGTCCAAAAATAGCTTCGATAAACGGACTGTACGGCTCGATGTTCGGCGTCAACACGGCAATATCGTGCGGCTGCCAGTCGGGATTATTTTGCAACACCAGCGACAGCTCTTCTTTCAAAATCTGCAATTCGCGCAAAGGGCTGTGCGCCGCGACGATTTTGACGGAGCCGTCATTCAACAACTTGTCTGGATCGAGACACACCGGATTGCCGTCCGCATCGTGGACTTGAACCAAAGCCGATTGCCCGCCTGCTTCGCTTTCTTCCTGTTGATATAAGCGTTCAGACGGCATGATTAAGTTTTGGATATCGTTTTGCAGGCAATGCAACAAGGTATCGTCTTTTCCCTCTTCATAAACCTGAATATCCTGCTCGGTTTCTACTTCCGACAAAAAATCAAAGAAATCGCGCCCCTGCTTGCCCAAAGAAGCCAACAGCGGATGTCCTGCCTGCGACAAATCCGCCTCATCGCCCCTTTTCAAAATCTGCGCCTCGTCGATAACCTCGCCCCAATACTGGCTGCTCGGATTAAGCGCGAACACAAACACATCACAATGCTTGGAAATTTGGTGCAGTAGTTGCAGATACATCGGCGCCATTGTCGAAATACCGAATACGAACAGCCTTTGCGGCAAAACCGATTTATCCAACTGCGCCAACAGCTTTTCCCACAAGGCCACGCGGTGCGGCGCAGATTGGCTGCCATCGTCCAAATAACGCCACAGCCGCGCCTGCCAATCCTCATCATCGCCCAAACCCAGCAGCTTCCCAGCCTGCCACGCATCAATCCAATCCGGCCGGTACACCAAATATTGGTCGAAAATATCCGCAATCTGTCCGGCAAGCTGATAATCCGCCGATGCCGAGCTGTGCAAATAACTTTCCAGCTTCAGGCGCACGTTTTCGTATTCCGGGGCCGTCTGAAACGCTTCGCTGCGGAACAAATCCAGCAAACGCCAACGCATGACTTCAGGCGAAAACGGACTGAGCGGCGGCACATCGGGAACCAATTTGCGCATCAGCTGCCAAGCCAAACCGGCAGGCAGGCTGAACTTCAAATTCGCCGCCACGCCGAGTTCGCGCGCGAAAAACACATTCAGATAACGCCGCATCCCCTGGCTCTGCACCACCACTTCTTCCTGCGCCAATACAGAGTCCAAGGGCGAAGCCTGATGAATACGCGCGCACATTTCGGCAAGCGATTCCAAACGGTCGGATTGAAAGAGATAAAACATGACATGCCATCGAAAAAACAATTACGCGCATTATAATGCCATCAGGGCAAACGGTTCAGCAGCGTATTAAAATAAAAGGCAAAAGATTACGGCAAAGGCCGTCTGAAATCGCTTTTCAGACGGCCTTTGCCGTTAAAACTCAAACGCTAGGCTTTAATGTATTTCTTTTTGAACTTCGGCTTTGTTTAATCTTAATTCCCAACCAAAATAAAAACCTGCTTCCCTCAAAGCAGGTTTTTAATCTATCTCACTCAAGCAGGCGGCAGCGGCGCGCCTTCCGGATGCTTGTAGCGGTTGTACATAAACAAATATTGTTCCGGAAAACGGCGTATCCAATATTCGGTATTTTCATTGATCACGCGCGCGTCGTTCTCCTTATCGCCACTCAATTCGCCGCGCAAAGGCTCGATGTGCAAGACAAAGCCTTTACCATCGGGCAGACGCTCGCCGCAGAAAAACAAAGCCTTCACGCCTTTGACTTGCGCCAGCTTGCCCGCCAACGTCATGGTGTAGGCAGGTTTGCCGAAAAAGTCCACCCACACGCCGTCGCCCCCTTCTTCGGGAGACGGTACATGGTCCGGCAAAACAATGGTCGCTTCGCCGCCGCGCAGTGCCTTAATGATTTGTTTGACGCCCTGAATACTGGTCGGTGCAGTCTTGCCCTTGCCGCGCACGCGACCTGCCTGCATTACCGCATCAAATGCCTTGATTTTCGGCGGCTTGTACATCGCCGTCAGCGGAAACGGCAGTTGCTGGCTGATGTAGCGGCCGGCCAAATCATAGCTGCCGATGTGCGGCGTAATAAACAGCAAACCTTCGCCCGCACTCAAGGCCGTCTGAACATGCTCCCAACCGTTGACGCTGACAAACAGGTTTTCAATTTCCTCAGGCCGTCTAAAAAACGCCACCGGCAATTCCAAGCCGCCTTTTGCCGTTTCACGGAAAACTTTTTTCACCGCCTCGTCCGTCGGGTTCAAACCGGCAAGTTTCATGTTTTCGAAAACACGCCGGCGATCTTTCGACAGCACGCAGAAACCCAAACTGCCCAGCAGATTGCCTAATTTGTGCAACCAAGCCAAAGGCAGAGCGGCCAAAAATTTAAAAACAAAGGTAACAAGCGTTTGCATAAGGTTTTACCAAAATGAAGTGGACAGATTGTAAACGAAACAGGCCGTCTGAACAAAACAGACTTCGGGCAAATATATTGCGGCACACCTGCTTTTCTGCTACTATCCGCACTGCATTAAGAGTTGGGAATTCCATGCCAACCTGCTTTTCAAACGGAAAGGTAAGGTGGACGGTTGAAAAACCGATGTGGCTCGCCAGAGCAATCCAAACCCGCTTAATGCGGGAATTTTTTTGCCTGTAAGAAACGCGCAACAGGATTCCGAAACAGCAGGCAAGTGCGAATGTTTCTCACTTGTATAGAGAAAAAGCGGAGTTTTTGTTATGATTTCCGCTGTCCGAAATAAAAGGCCGTCTGAAAACACAGCAGCCTGTTTTTAATGAAAGAATAGCAATGAGCGAATATCTGTTTACTTCCGAATCGGTATCCGAAGGCCATCCGGATAAAGTTGCCGACCAAGTATCCGATGCGATTTTGGATGCCATCTTGGCGCAAGACCCAAAAGCGCGTGTCGCCGCAGAAACCTTGGTCAACACAGGCTTGTGCGTATTGGCAGGCGAAATCACGACTACCGCCCAAGTGGACTACATCAAAGTCGCACGCGAAACCATCAAACGCATCGGCTACAACTCCTCCGAGCTGGGCTTTGATGCTACCGGCTGCGCAGTCGGCGTGTACTACGACCAACAATCTCCGGACATCGCCCAAGGCGTGAACGAAGGCGAAGGCATCGACTTAAACCAAGGCGCAGGCGACCAAGGTTTGATGTTCGGCTATGCCTGCGACGAAACCCCTACCCTGATGCCGTTTGCCATCTATTACAGCCACCGCCTGATGCAACGCCAAAGCGAATTGCGCAAAGACGGCCGCCTGCCTTGGCTGCGTCCTGATGCCAAAGCCCAACTGACCGTGGTTTACGACAGCAAAACCGGCAAAGTAAAACGCATCGACACCGTCGTCCTGTCTACCCAGCACGATCCGTCTATCGGTTACGAAGAGCTGAAAAACGCCGTGATCGAACACATCATCAAACCGGTTCTGCCGTCTGAACTGCTGACCGACGAAACCAAATACCTGATCAACCCGACCGGCCGCTTCGTTATCGGCGGCCCGCAAGGCGACTGCGGTTTGACCGGCCGTAAAATCATCGTCGATACCTACGGCGGTGCGGCTCCGCACGGCGGCGGCGCATTCTCCGGCAAAGACCCGTCCAAAGTGGACCGTTCCGCCGCTTACGCCTGCCGCTATGTTGCAAAAAACATCGTAGCCGCCGGTTTGGCAACCCAATGCCAAATCCAAGTTTCCTACGCCATCGGCGTTGCCGAACCGACTTCGATTTCCATCGATACCTTCGGTACAGGCAAAATCAGCGAAGAAAAACTGATTGCCTTAGTTCGCGAACATTTCGACCTGCGCCCCAAAGGCATCGTCCAAATGCTCGACCTCTTGCGCCCGATTTACAGCAAATCCGCCGCATACGGCCATTTCGGCCGCGAAGAGCCTGAATTTACTTGGGAGCGCACCGACAAAGCAGCCGCATTGAAAGCAGCCGCAGGCGTGTAAACTTCCGCATTTGAGGCCGTCTGAAAAGCAAAACGTTTTCAGACGGCCTTTTTCCTTATACAATAGCCACTTGAATTTCTATATACATTCTGAATAAAGGATACGGATTATGTTCGGCAAACAACTTTTTGAAGAAGTCAGCTCCAAAATCAGCGAAACCATCGCCAACAGCCCTGCCAAAGACATGGAAAAAAACGTTAAAGCCATGCTCGGCAGCGCGTTCAACCGCATGGATTTAGTGACCCGCGAAGAATTCGACATCCAACAACAGGTTTTGATTAAAACCCGTACCAAACTGGCCGAATTGGAAGCCCGTTTGGCCAAACTCGAAGCCGCTCAAGAGCCTGAAGAAGCTGCTTTGAAAGCGGCCGAAACCGCTGCGGAAGAAGCTGTTGCCGAAATCAAACAACAAACCGAAGCTGCCGAATAAGGCCGTCTGAAACATGTCGCTTGCTTTGGTTTACAGCCGCGCCTTAAGCGGCATGAATGCGCCGTTGGTCGAAGTGGAAGCCCACCTTGCCAACGGCTTGCCACATTTCAATATCGTCGGTTTGCCCGATACTGAAGTCAAAGAAAGCCGCGACCGTGTGCGTGCCGCCATCATCCAAAGCGGCTTCGACTTTCCCGCCAAGAAAATTACCGTCAACCTCGCACCGGCCGACCTCCCAAAAGAATCCGGCCGTTTCGATTTGCCGATTGCCTTAGGCATTCTTGCCGCTTCGGGTCAAATCAATCCTGAAAAGCTCGCACAATATGAGTTTGCCGGAGAATTGGCACTATCCGGCCTGCTGCGTCCCGTACGCGGCGCGTTGGCTATGGCATGGCAGGGAATGCAGGCCGGCCGCTCGTTCGTCTTGCCGCAAGAAAATGCCGGACAGGCTGCCATCATGCGCGGTATCGCGGTTTATGGTGCGCGTTCTTTAGGCGAAGTGGCCGCACATTTAAACGGTATCGAACCGTTGACACAGACTGAATGCAAGCTGACGCAAAAGCCGTCTGAACAAAGTAAAATTCCTGATTTAGCTGATGTTAAAGGCCAACATACTGCTCGCCTTGCATTGGAAATCGCAGCGGCAGGCGGACACAGCCTGCTGATGATGGGTCCGCCGGGTACAGGCAAATCCATGCTTTCGCAACGTTTGCCCGGTATCCTCCCGCCTTTGACCGAAGACGAATTGGTCGAAGTATGGGCATTGCGTTCACTCCTGCCCAACCATCAACAGCAACTCGACAGCAACCGTCCTTTCCGCAGCCCTCACCACAGTGCCAGCTCGGCTGCCATGGTGGGTGGCGGTTCAGACCCACGTCCGGGCGAAATTTCATTGGCGCACCACGGTGTGTTGTTTTTAGACGAATTGCCCGAGTTTGACCGTAAAGTATTAGAAGTATTGCGCGAACCTTTAGAAAACGGCGAAATCCATATTTCCCGTGCCGCACGCCAAGCAGTTTATCCGGCCAAGTTCCAACTTGTCGCCGCCATGAACCCCTGCCCTTGCGGCTATCTTGGCCATCCGTCCAAACCTTGCCGCTGCACGCCTGAAAGCGTTGCCCGCTACCGCAACAAAATTTCAGGGCCATTACTCGACCGTATTGATTTAACTATCGAAGTACCCAGCCTTTCCGCTGCCGAATTGATGCAACAGGAAGCAGGCGAATCCAGTGCCGCCGTATTGGAACGCGTTACCGCCGCACGCAAAATCCAATACAACAGACAAGGCAAAGTCAATGCGGAACTGAATGTCGGCGAGCTCGATGGCAAAGCCCGTATTCAAAAAGAAGCGCAAGAAGCCTTGGGAACCATGCTCGAAAAACTGTCCCTTTCCGCCCGAAGTTTCCACCGCATTATGCGCGTTGCCCGTACACTTGCCGATTTGGCAGGCGACGAAGAAGTCAGCAAAACACATGTGATGAAAGCCATCGGCTTCCGTCGTGCCCTTTAACTTTTCAGATGGCCTGAATCTTTATGTTTAAGTAAAACTAGAGTAAACAAAGCATCAGGATTTTGCCGTCCATAACGGTTATTGATAAAATATCGAATCCAAACTCAGACAGTCTCCTTTCAGGCCGTCTGAACACATTATTACAAGGTAAGTCATGAAAAAATCTACACAATATGGCAAAGGCTTGGCCGGTTTCTTTTTCGGCCTGATACTGGCAACAGGTATTATTGCCGGTATTTTGTTCTTCTTGAACCAAGGCAACCAAAACGTTTTCAAAGAGCTGACTCAGCCTAAACAAAGCGAAGAACCTGAAATCCTGGAACCTCAGGACAAAGCAGAGAAACGCCCAGCTACCGACACTTCATCTACCCAAGCAGATGAAGAAAAAGCTCAAGCGGAAAAAGAAGCTCAGGAAAAAGCCGAACAAGCAGAACGTGAAGCTAAAGAAAAAGTAGAGAAAGCTGCTGCCGATAAAGCTGAACGCGAAGCCAAAGAAAGAGCAGACAAAACTGATGCCGACAAAGCCGAACACGAAGCCAAAGAAAAAGCTGCAAAAACTGAAGCAGAAAAAGAAACTGCTAAGAAAAAACTGGCCGAGAAAAAAGCTGAGTTAGAGAAAAAACGCGCAGAAAAAGCCAAAGCGGAAAAAGAAACTACCGATAAAGCTGCTAAAGACAAAAAAGCAGTCGACCAACTGACTGCCAAACAAAAAGAGCGTGCCGAGCGCAAACTGGCCGAGAAAAAAGCGGCTGAAGCCAAAAAGCAAAACAAGCCGACACCTGAGCAAATCCTCAATAGCGGCAGCATCGAAAAAGCACGTAAAGCAGCAAATGCCTCTGTAGCAAAAGAAAGTAACAACTCTGCAAGTAAACAGTCAGCAGAAAAAGCCGAAACAGCTGCCAACAGCGGTAAAAAAGCCTTCCTGCAGCTTGGTTCATATACAGACCGCTCCAGCGCAGACTCACAACGTGCAAAATTGGCTATTTTAGGTGTTTCTTCCAGAGTGGTTGAATCGCAAAACGGCGACAAAACCATTTACCGAGTTCAAAGTAACACCATGCCGCAGGAAGCCGCTGTGAAACTGCAAAAAAACCTGCAAGGCCATAATATCAACAGCTTGATTCGTTCTACCAAATAATGGAATCACTGATGAAGCAGCGTATAAAACAAACCATTGCCGCACTCAGCCTGAGCCTGCTCAGCCTGAGTGCGCAAGCTGCTACCAAGGGCGTGGACTATACTGTCCTCAGTCGTCCTATCCCGCAGCAACAAGCCGGCAAAATTGAAGTGCTTGAGTTTTTCGGCTACTTCTGCGTCCATTGTTACCATCTCGATCCGGTTTTGTTGCAACACAGTAAAACCTTTGCTAAAGATGTTTCCTTACGGACGGAGCACGTCGTTTGGATGCCTGAAATGTTGGGTTTGGCCAAGGTTGCCGCAGCCGTTAATCTTTCAGGTTTGAAATATCAAGTCAATCCAGTCATCTTCAAAGCAGTTTACGAACAAAAAATCAACCTGGCCGATACCAATATATTCCGATCATGGGTGGGGAAACAGACGGGTTTTGACAGTAAAAAACTGCTTCAAACCTACAACAGTCCTGCTGCCGCATCGGCTGCTGCAAAAATGCAGCAATTGACGGAAACTTATCGAATTGAAAACACACCAACTGTCATCGTCGGTGGAAAATACAAAGTCAATTTCAACGGTACCAACTGGAAAGCAGGTATGAAAACCATGGACGAGCTCATCGTCAAAGTCCGCCGCGAACAATCCTCAAAACCACTTTAACTATTCAACAAAAGAAAGACGGCCTCAAGGCCGTCTGAAAACTTATGGACATTCTGATTTTATTTAAAGCACTTATTCTCGGTATTATCGAAGGTTTAACCGAATTTCTCCCTATTTCCAGTACCGGTCACTTGATTGTATTCGGCGATTTAATGAACTTTCAAAGCAACGGAAAAGTATTCGAAATTGCTATTCAACTTGGTGCAGTATTAGCCGTCGTATTCGAATACCGCCAACGATTTACCCATATCATAAAAGGACTGGGTAAAGAACGAACAGCCAATCGCTTTGTACTGAATTTATTTATTGCCTTCATACCGGCTGCGTTTGTGGGTCTATTGTTCAGCAAACAAATTAAATTACACCTTTTCAACCCAATTACCGTTGCTACCATGCTGGTACTGGGGGGCTTCTTCATTTTATGGGTTGAAAAACGCCAAGCAACAGCCAAACCTAAAGTCAATCATGTAGACGATATGCGCCCAATCGACGCATTTGTTGTAGGATGCGCCCAAATTTGTGCCCTTATCCCTGGTACATCACGCTCAGGTAGTACCATCATGGGCGCTATGTTGTGGGGGCTGGAACGTAAAACAGCTACTGAATTCTCATTCTTCCTTGCCGTACCGATGATGATTGCGGCAACAGGTTACGACATCTTAAAAAACTACAAACTCTTTACCTTGCAAGATGTCGGACAAATTGCCATCGGTTTTATCGCAGCATTTATCGCCGGTTTATTGGCAGTAAAAGCTTTACTGAAATTTGTCTCCAGTAAAAACTATGTGCCTTTTGCCTACTACCGTATTGTATTTGGTGGTCTGATTCTCCTTACTTGGATGCTGGGCTGGGTCAGCTGGAGCAAATAATCCATCTTCATTCACCAAAGGACGTGCCTGTGCACGTCCTTTTTCTTTATCCGCATCCTCCCTTTCGATCAGGTTTCTACCCCGTAAAAGGCCGACACTCCGCATCATTGCCCCTAAATATCTCCTCGCCGTCCATACAGCTGCCCTTCCCCTTCATCTTCTCGCACACCACCGCCGTCAGCGACTCGTTCAAGCGTAATACCCTCGGCTCCGCCTCCCTGTCCAACGCCACCGCCTTCAGGGTAAACTTCCCCTCCAAGATCCCCTTAGCCTGACCGCTCATCCTGATGCAGAAACCACCCGCCTCCTTCACCGGCAGCTCCGGCCACTTCGTCGACGTCAGCTTAAAGCTGCCCTTTTTCGTATAGAACTGCTCCATAAAGCGCGCATTTTCCAGCAGGGCGGCATGCGCCGCACGCAGGTTGGCCGAGCGGACCGATTCCCGATAGGCCGTAAATGCCGCCGTCGCCAATATCGAAACCAACAACATCACCACCAACAGCTGTATCAAAGAGTAGCCCCTCTGCACAGTTGCCCTATTCCGTTTTCCATCAAATACATTTAAGTACATCTCTTTATTCCCTTTATCTTTTATATCCTCATCCGACAAGAGGCTATCCATTTATCCCTTTACTCAATGTAAAGTCTCCATTTGTCCAGGTCTTCATTCCCGGCCCCATACAAAGCCGCCCGTCAACCCGAACCGCAAACGGTTCGGC
>ERZ772874.847-NODE-847-length-16475-cov-6.779537_pt1 | contig 16475 bp, 13 predicted proteins | sample MGYA00580586_ERZ772874 | MGnify/ENA primary metagenome ERZ772874 (study PRJEB29015, sample SAMEA2737952) | human oral metagenome | biome: human oral; feature: human-associated habitat; material: dental | place: China | collected 2154 ... | reverse complement strand
CTTGGTTCGGCGCTCACCGGGACGGGGCTGCTGTACACCGCAGCACTGGTATTTGGTTCGATTGCGGTGGGGCTGGGGCTGGTGTTTGCAGCGTTGGCGGCAACCGGGCCCGTGATGGAGCAGATCAGCCGCAAACCGGTCTCGGCGGTGTAGCGACTCCCCCCTGACAGCGAGAAGCGGGTTTTCAATCGAAAACCCGCTTCTCGTGAAGTTAACAAATACCTCTACGCTGTAGGTAGTTGTAAGTAGTTTCTGCTCCGTACGGCCTGGATGCTGCACGTCCTCCCCCGTGGATCTCACAAGTTCCCGCCCCTCCAGGCGGATGGCGTCCTCACGGGTTTTCTCATCTGGAACATCCTGCCCGCTCTGAATATTTGAGCGCCCCATCGACCTCCACAACGAGGCGCTCTTTTATGAGAGCCGCATCCGCCCGATAAACCCCGTGACCGCGCTCAACACTTCATGGACTCTGCCATAGCTCAGACGCTCCCCCAACCTCTTCAGAGGAAACCGCATTACATGAACCGTTATAGTGCGTTTACGGATACCCTGCGTTGTTCCGCATTATTCCGCGAGAAACGGGTTCTGGGCTAAAAACCCGCTTCTCGCAGTTAAGGAAAGAGGACGTTATACCGCCGAGACCGGTTTACGGCTCACCCGCTCCATGACGGGCCCGGTGGCTGCCAGCGATGCGAACACCAGACCCATACCCAGCACAATAGCAACCACAATCATGCCCAGTGACTGGAGCAGAAACCGTGGTTCCACACCCGACCGAGCAATGAGACCGAACAGTACCAACGCCAACAGCCCTGAGAGCGTACTCACTAACAGCAGCGGGCCAAAAACCACAATGCGCCTCGACCGTTTGAGTACTGCTGCTTCGGTGCCCATCATTCGCAGGGAGGAGTACAGCGATCCGCGCTCATAGATGGCGGCGGATTGGTTGAGCAGCGCCGAGAGTGCCACCAGCAGGTAGGAGAGGAACATGAGCAGGAACAGGCCCTGCCACATATCGTTCAGCAGTGTATTATCCTGCACGTTCCTCCTAGCCTGCGACGTGGATTCACGAAACAGCTGCCCCAGCACGGGGCCTATCAGGGCCGCAATGAACGTGGTCATGGCCACCCCGGAGACTTGCCGCCAGGCGGCGCGCGGCGACTCCAGAACCGCCCGCCACGCCAGCAGAGCTGCGGGGGTGCGGGCGATACGCACCCGAATCGTCGCGTACAGCCACACGGTAAAGCCGCCGAGCAGGTCCACCGCAATCATGCCCAGCACCAGCGGGAACACCACAATGAGGGTCAGAATCAGCAGCACAAACATCACAGACATGGCTGTCCCAAAAGTCCCATCGCTCACACTTGCGCGTAGGATCTCCAACACCAGCTGCGCCCCGATGAAGCCTAAGACCAAAACCACCAGGCCAGCGATGAGGAACACAATACCCGCTTTCGGTGCATTCGCGCGGGTACGGACCCCCAGCGGGCTAATAGTCACCTTTGAGAGGCCAAACAGCGAACTCAACGCCGCAATCACCAGGCACCCCACATAGCAGGCAAATACCAGATGCGCCGGCAGGATCATATTATGCGCCCCCAGCGGGGTGTCCAGAAAATGCAGCATCCCAAACGGAATAGTCAGCACCAGATAGAGCACAAAACCGATGAAGAACCCGACGGTCGCATAAATCAGCGCCTCAGCCACAGTGTAGAGCGTAATACGCCCCGTGGATGCGCCCAGCAGCCGCAGGGTCGCCAGGCGGTCATCGCGGCGGCGTGCGCTCAGCCGTGCCGCGGAGGCCCCGAGCGTGAACAGCGGGGTGAGCAGCAGGAACCCGCTGACCCAGGCGAGCATCAGGTACAGCGGCTGCAGCGTATGCGCCGTGTTTTTGGTGCCAGAGCCCGCCTCGACCGAGGTGGCCGTGCTGGCGTCCCCACCCAGCCACAGGTAGAAGGCGTGAATACCTCCGGCGATCAGCAGAAAGAGCGCTGCGGATGCGGCAAAGGCGAGCACCGGCAGGGTTGCCTGTGAGGTGGGTAGGGTGCGGCGTGCGAGAAGTTTGAAGGTCTGCATCGCTAGGGCCTTTCTAGGCGGTTTCAGTGCTGCCGGGTGCGGTGGCGTGTGCGGCGGGTTGGTCTGCGGGGCGTGCCTCTTCCACAATCTGCCCGTCGCGCAGGTGGATGATTCGTGAGCACCGCTGGGCCACCTGCGGGTCGTGGGTGACGATCACCAGGGTTTTGCCCTGCTGCGGGATCAGGGCCAGCAGCAGCGCCATGACTTCGTGGGCGGTGGTGGTGTCGAGTGCGCCGGTGGGCTCGTCGGCGAAGGTGATGGGCGCGCCGGTCACCTGGGAGCGGGCGATAGCCACGCGCTGGGCTTGCCCGCCGGACAGCTCACCGATGCGGCATTGGAGTTTGTCGCCGAGCCCGAGCTTGGTGAGCAGGTCAACGGCGGCTACTCGCGCCTGTGCGCGGCCGCCTCCGGCGAGCATGGCGGCGAGCGCCACGTTTTCTTCGGTGGTGAGTTCGGGCACGAGCAGCCCTTGCTGGAAGATGAACCCGAAGCTGCCAGCCCGCAGGGCGGTGCGCTGTTTTTCGGTGAGGGAGCTCAGCTCAGTAGGGGCGCCAACATGCCCGGTGTTGTGCGTGCCGGTGTTAATGTGCACGGTGCCAGCGTCTGCCTTAATAATGCCCGAAAGCACGTGCAGCAGGGTGGTTTTCCCGGATCCGGAGGGGCCCATAATGGCTACTGATTCGCCGGGGTAGATGTCGAGGGATACCCCGCGCAGTACGGTGTTGGGGCCGTAGGTTTTGGTGACTGAGCGTGCGGAGATAACGGGTGCTGCGGTGCCAGGTGCCGAGGTGGAGGCAGCTGGCACCGCAGCGGTGGGTACCGGTGCGTCCGGGACGGGGTGGGGCGGTACAGCCCCGGCCGCCGAGGTGGGGGCAGCCGGGGAAGCGTGTGGTGGTTCGGTGGGGGCTGGGGGTTCCGCGTGGGGTGCTTGTGGTGCTGGGGCATATTGCGGCCCCGGGCGGGCCGCTGGGGCATGCTGGGGTGCATTCGGCTGTGCGGTGTGCGCCGTGCTGTGGTGGGCCCCGTCATACGCGTATGTATCGGCGGGGGCTGTGCCGCGGGCGGCGGGGGCAAAGGGTGATGCGGTTAGGCCGTTGCTGGGGGTGTATTCGTTGTTCATAGTCCCAGTATTTCAGGGCGCAGGGGGTGTTTTTATGCCCCTGGGGGATGATATTTTCGCCTTCTGCGCGGGGGTTTTCGGCGGCATCTCATCCTTAGGGTGGAGACGCCGGGGCGGGGTCCTCACCCTACGGTATGACGTGGGGAAGTACTGAGGTGTTGACGATGTGGGTTTAAGGCTTCTGGCCGGTGGTGTCCGCCCGCTGGGGCCGTGCAGGGTAGGACAGGTACGCGGGGAAGCCAGCCTGTGAGAATCCCACAAATTCTCACTTAAACCAAAGCTTTAGAAGGAAATTCATGCATAATTGAGGGCATGACTATCACTCACGGCTCATTACAACATCCTAATTCTGACGGCGCACAGACCGGCAGCGGCGCCTCTCACCCCGAAACCGCGCAGCCTCCGCAGAACCTGCAGGCTGCCCCCGACCGGAACAATAGCAGGCAGGAGAACACCGCAGAGCACAGCGCTAAGACGCACCCTGCCGGGCGTATCCTCATGCTGCGGCATGGGCTGACTGACTGGAATATTGAGCACCGCTTCCAGGGCAATACCGATATTCCGCTGAACGATGCCGGGCGCGAGCAGGTGCGCGGCGCCCTGGATGAGTTCGCCGCCCTTGCCTCCGACGGTGTGCCGGTGGATGGGGTGGTGTCTTCCCCGCTGGTGCGTGCGGTTGAGAGCGGGAAGATCATTGCTGAGGGCTTGGGGGTGCCGTATCTGGGTGCCTATGAGGGCCTGCAAGAGCGCAGCTTCGGCGAGCTGGAGGGCCTGGTAGCCACCCCCGAGCTGGTGGCGGATGCCCGCAGCGGTGCGAACCCGACGGTTGAGCCGCGTGAGGAGTTTGTGGCGCGTGCCTTGACGGCGTTTAACCGTGTGCGTGCGGCGCATCCGGGGAAGAATATTGTGGTGGCCACGCACGGTATGCTGATTGCGGTGACCATGACTGTGCTTCTTGAGCATGAGCACCCTGAGGCGCTGACGGTGGACGGTATTTACCCGATCCCGCCGAACGCCTCAATTACGCAGCTTCCCACGGCGCTGCTGGATGCGGCGATTGACCGGCATGTGGTCACGCACAGCGAGGGCGATGTGGGCCCCGAGCCGCTGCCTGAGGGTCTTGCTGGCGGCACGCTCACGCTGATTCGGCACGGGCAGACCGACTGGAATAAGAACCGGCTGATGCAGGGCGTGAGCGATATTCCGTTGAATGAGACTGGGCGTCAGCAGGCGCATGAGACCGGGGCGAAGCTGCAGCAGATGGGGCTGAGCTATGACCGGGTGCTTTCTTCCCCGTTATCGCGTGCCCACGAAACCGCGCAGCGTGTGGGGGAGTTTTTTGGGCTCACGGTGAGCCAAACGTACCCCGAGCTGGTGGAGCGGGCGTATGGTGCTGCGGAGGGTAAGAACATTCCCGACTATGAATCTGATGCCCCCGACCGTTTTTACCCGGGGGTGGAGACGGAGCGTGACCTGTATGTGCGGGCGGTGCGTGCCCTGCGTGAGGTGGTGCGCCAGTACCCGGGGGAGCGGCTGATGGTGGTTTCGCACGGCAGTCTGATTCGCCGTGCTATTTCGGCGGCGCAGGGGTATGAGCATACGCAGGAGGTACCAAACGCGCAACCGCTTGAGGTTGATATTGCGGGGCTGTTTGCCTGGGATTCGCGGAGGTATTTCGGTGACTAACAGGGATGCTTTTGGCGCCGTCACCTTCCGGGGCGCTGAACATCTCACCGATAGTCACACGTATTCGTCTGCTGTTTCCCATCCGCCGCGTTCTGCGCGTTATGCACGCCTGTGGCGGTGGGCTCTTATTGTTCTGTTTGTGGCCTACCTGTGTGTGGTGGGTTCTATTGTGTTTGCGCCCGTGCACGTTGATTCGGGTGAGGCCGGCGGCAGCCTGCGCGAGTTTTTGGAGCGCGGCCACGCCCAGGGGTGGCTGCCGGGGCTCATCACCTATGAGAGTGTTGAGCGGGCCGCGAATGTGGTGATGTTTTTCCCGTCCGGGGTGCTGCTGGGGCTGCTGCTGCCGCGCGGGGCGTACCCGTACATTATGGTGGGCGGGTACGTGGTGTCGTTGGGCATTGAGAGCATTCAGCATATGATGCCGAACCGCACAGCGGATGTGTCGGATGTGCTGATGAACGGCACCGGCACCCTGCTGGGGGTGCTTGCGGTGCGTGCCGGTGCCGCCGTGTGGGGTCGGCTGCGGCGGGGCACCGCTGAACCTGAAGGGGCCGTGGCTTCGGGTAAGCTATAGCGGCGTATCGGGGCGGCTGCTGGTTGGTTCTTGGGTGTGGTTTCCTGACCGGGTGCACCGGGCGGTGTGCCGGTGGGAGCCACCCCTAATGTGGTTTTTCTAGCGAAATTTCGTCATATATGTGAGCCTTAGGGTGGGTTCTATTGACGTGCCCACAGAAACCCACATAAAATCAAGTACAGGGCTGTTGCAATGGGTTACAGCTTGAAACCAGCCAGGAGCGCGTGACTGTTCTTGCCGGAATGGGCCGCCTCTGCCGCCTACCTTTACCGCCCCGACCGAAAGTGAAGAACATCTATGTTCGCTGAAGAACGCCGCGCTGAAATCGCGAAGCTTGTAGCGTCGGCTCGCCGCGTCAACGGCGCGGAACTCGCACGCCGCTACGACGTGACGATGGAGACCGTGCGCCGCGATCTGGCCGCCCTCGAAGAAGCAGGCAAACTCCGCCGTGTACACGGTGGTGCCGTAACGGTGGAGCAGTCCACCTCCCTTGAATCCTCTATCGCCTCGCGGCAGGGCATGAACACCCCCGAGAAGCGGCGTATCGCCACGAAAGCGTACAATATGCTCCGCGACTCCGAGGTGGGCTCTATTGTGTTGGACGCGGGTTCAACCATTGAGATTTTGGCGGATCAGATAGGGGCTGAGAACTTTAGCCTCAAAACCGGTAGTGACCGCATTATTATTACCCACGCCCTGCACATTGCGGTGAAACTCGCTGAGGCTGAGGGTATCACCATGGAGCTGGTGGGCGGTCAGCTGCGCAAAATGACGTGGGCCGCCATCGGTGCGCGCGCCGCAAACTATTTCTCCACCGTGCGCCCCGACATCGCTTTTATTGGGGCTAACGGCATTGGCGCCGAGTTCGGTGTCTCAACCCCCGGCATGAACGAGGCGATTGTGAAGACCGCCATCTGCAAGTCGGCCCGCCGCGTGGTGCTGCTGTGCGATTCGGCAAAGTTCGGCAACGAGTCGCTGGTGCGGTTCGCCGATTTTGAGGATATTGACACGCTGATTACTGACCGTGCACCCGAGGGAGAGCTGGCTCAGGCGATGGAGGGGGCCGGTGTGGAGGTGATTATCGCATGATTATTACCCTGACCGCTAACCCCAGTTTGGACCGCACTATTGAGCTTGGCGCGCCCTTGGCGCACGGGGCTGTGCAGCGCGCAACCGGCGCCGTACAGGACCCTGGCGGCAAGGGCGTGAATATTTCCCGCGCCCTGCACGTATCCCACGTTCCGACCCTGGCCGTTATCCCCGGTGAGGCCACCGACCCGGTGCTGACCGGACTGCGCGAGGTAGGCGTGGAGTACGCGAACCTGCCCACAGGCGAGCCGATCCGGTCAAATATTACTGTGGTAGACCCGGACGGTACCACCACCAAACTGAACGCCCCCGGAACCCATTTCACCCCCGAACTGCGCCAAGCGCTGGACCAGCTGGTGGTGGAACGCGCGTGCGCGGTGAACGACGGGCAGCAGGTGCACTGGGTGGTGCTGGCCGGCTCACTGCCGCCTGGGCTGGACGCCTCCTATTATGCCGAGCTGGTAGGTAAGCTGCGTTCGGCCGGGTTTACCGGCAATATTGCGGTTGATACTTCTGAGGCCCCGCTTATCGCCACCGCGCGCGGGGAGCATAAACCCACCCTGATTAAGCCGAATTCTGAGGAGCTGGCGCAGCTGACGGGATCCGATAACTGGCGTGAGCTTGAGGCCAGCCCCGAACTGACCGCCCGCACCGCCCGGCACCTGGTGGATCAGGGTATCCGGTATGTGCTGGCCACCCTGGGCGGGGAAGGCGCGGTGCTCATTAGCGCTGAAGGTGCCTGGTGGGCTAAGCACGAACCCGTGACGGTGCGCAGCACGGTCGGTGCCGGTGACTGCTCCCTGGCGGGTTTTTTGATCGCTCACGAGCGCGGGGCCTCCCCGCAGGATGCGCTGGTGCAGGCGGTCGCGCACGGTTCTGCGGCTGCTTCCCTTCCGGGCACGCGCGTACCCGCCCTTGAGGCGACCACCCCGCAGAAGGTTACCGTGCAGACCCTGGCGGTCTAACGCAACTCAACGCAGGTAAACCCACACATTAGAATATTCCAATAACAGAATACGAAGAGTTTTCACCCTATATATCAAACAACACCCGGCCGAGACGGAACCCACGCAACCCCAACCCGGCGCACAACACACATACCCCCAAGGAGGGTAGTAGACATGTCTGAACTCATCGCACCGGAGCTCGTCCTGCTGGATGAGAACCTCGGTGACTCACGTTTTGACGTTATTGAACGGTTAGCCCACACCATTGTGAAGGCCGAGCGCGCCAATGATTTCGACCAGCTGTACGCTGATGCGAAGGCACGCGAATCCAAGACCGACACCGGCATCCCCGGCGGTATCGCCATCCCGCACTGCCGCTCGGCGGCAGTCACCGTGCCTACCCTAGCCATGGCCCGCCCCAACCCGGCCGTGGACTTCGGGGCGAAAGACGGCCCGGCCGATTTGATCTTCTTCATCGCCGCACCCGACGGGGCAGACCAGGCGCACCTGAAGCTGCTCTCCACCCTGGCACGCTCGCTTATGAAGAAGTCATTCACTGCATCCCTGCGCGAGGCAAAAACCCCCGAAGAGATCGTGGAACTGGTCTCCGAGGCGCTCGGCGGCGGGAGCGCGAAAAAAGACGCAAAGAGCACCGCAGCGAAAGACTCTGCGGCCGCGCCGGCAGCCGGGGCCGCCAGCTCTCAGGGTAGCGCCTCCGCTGAAGGCAGCGACAAGAAGGCGGAACCCGCCGAAGCAAAGGCAGCGGCACAGGCTGAACCCGCCGGTGAGGACACCGCACCGGCAGCCGCGAAAAAGAAAATCGTGGCCGTCACCGCCTGCCCCACCGGCATCGCCCACACCTACATGGCCGCTGATGCCCTCAAATACGCGGCGGAAGACCTCGGCTACGACTTCAAAGTCGAAACCCAGGGCTCCTCCGGTAATGAGACCCTCACCCAGGCCGATATTGATGAAGCCAACGCCGTGGTGTTTGCGGTCTCCGTGAATGTGCGCGACCGCAACCGCTTCGCCGGTAAGCCCTACGTGGAGTCCCCGGTTAAACGCGGTATTGACGAGCCCGAAGCCATGCTGAATGAGGCCCTGGCTGAGGCTGAGAACCCCAACGGTAAGCGCGTGGCCGCCGCCACCTCCACCGCTGAGGACAGCTCCTCCGCAGTTGAAGGCTCGTGGGGTACGCGCATCTACAAGGCCGTGATGACCGGTGTGTCGTACATGATCCCGTTCGTTGCTGCGGGCGGTATTATTATGGCGCTGGGCTTCATCCTTGAATCGGTTACCGTACCGAACTTGGGGGACCTGAAAGATGAGCCTGTCCGGAAGGCAATCCTTGAGCATGCCTCCCTCTTTAATCTCAACGGCACCCACTGGACCCTGTACCTGGGTGTGGTACTGCAGACTATTGGCAGTTACGGTACTGACCTGGTGGTGCCCGCGCTCGCCGCCTACATTGCCTACGGTCTGGCGCAGCGGCCCGGTATCGCCCCGGGCTTCATCGCCGGTACCGTGGCATTCAAAATGCAAGCTGGCTTCCTCGGCGGTATTGTCGGCGGTATCCTCGCCGGTATGGTCGCCTACGGGCTGGGAACACTAAAACTGCCGCGCTGGCTCGGCTCCATGATGCCCGTGGTAATCACCCCGCTTATCACCTCCCTCATAGCGGGTGCCGTCATGTATCTGCTGCTGGGTGCACCCCTGGCCTGGATCATGTCTGCACTGCAGGGCTGGCTGACGTCAATGTCGGGCACTTCCTCCCTTGTTCTTGGTTTGATCCTGGGCGCTATGATGGCCTCCGACTTGGGTGGCCCCATTAATAAGGCGGCCTACCTATTCGCTACTACCGGCCTCTCAAACGGCGGTGCCGTGAACCAGGAAATCATGGCGGCCGTCATCATCTCCGGTATGGTTCCGCCGCTGGCCATGGCGCTGGCCACCACCCTGCGCCCCAAGCTCTTCACCGAACCCGAACGGGAGAACGGCAAAGCCGCGTGGCTGCTGGGTGCGTCCTTCATCTCCGAGGGAGCTATCCCGTTCGCTTCGGCGGATCCGCTGCGTGTGATCTCCTCCTCCGTTGTGGGCGGTGCGCTCGCGGGTGCTATCTCCATGAGTGCGCACGTGGCCTCCCCGGCACCGCACGGCGGTATCTGGATTGTTCTGCTGAGCAATAACGTGCTGATGTTCCTGGCGGCGGTAGCTGCCGGAACCCTGCTTTCGGCGCTGGTGTACCTGGTGCTGAAATCGATCGGCGCTACGTCAAAGGCCGAGAAGGTCGCGGCTTAAGACGTAGAACACGCTACACTTGAAGACAACTTCAACCTAAGGAAAATACCCTCATGACTACTTATAAGGGCGTTGGTGTTTACGCCGGACGCGTGATTGGTCCCGTCAAACAGATGCCCGAACCTATCCAGGAACCTAAAGACGGGCTGCGCCTGAGCGGCGAGACCATTGAGGCAGCCTCCCAGCGCATTAAAGACGCCTCCCAGCGTGTGAAGGAAGACCTGCTTTCCCGCGCCGAGCACGCCGGGCGTGACGGTAAGGCCGTGCTGAAGTCCACCTCCCAGATGGCCACCGACCGTGCGCTTATTAAGAGCGCCATTAAACTGGTTGAGACCCAGGAGATGGCACCCGAGCGCGCTATCTGGGAGGCCGCGACCTCCTTCGCTGACCAGATGGCTGCCCTCGGCGGGTACATGGCTGAGCGCGTGACCGATATCCACGATGTGCGCGCCCGCATTGTCGCCGACCTCACCGGCCAGCAGGCCCCCGGCATCCCCTTCTCGGATGAGCCGTTTGTGCTCGCCGCCATTGACCTGGCCCCGGCTGATACCGCAACCCTAGACCCCGAGAAAGTGATCGCCCTGATCACCTCCGACGGCGGCCCGCAGGCGCACACCGCGATTCTGGCACGCGGGCTGGGCCTTCCCGCGATTGTGGCGGCTAAGGGCGTGACCGAAATCCCCGACGGCACCGTCGTATACGTGGATTCTAACGAAGGCATAGTGGACACCGAACCGACCGATGCCGACCGTCAAGCCGCCGAGAAGTACGCCAACCGCAAACCTATCGCCGACTTCGACGGTGAAGGCGTGCTCGCCGACGGCACCCGGGTGGAGCTTTACGCAAACGTGGGCGACGGCAAATCCGCTGAGAAGGCTGCGAGCCTCAACGCCGAAGGTGTGGGCCTGCTGCGCACCGAATTTGGGTTCCTCGGTCATGACGCCGAGCCGAGCATTGAGACGCAGGCACAAACCTACAAGTCCGTTTTCGACGCATTCCCTGGCAAACATATTGTGGTCCGCACCCTTGACGCGGGCGCCGATAAGCCCCTGCCGTTCCTGAATGTGAAAGAGGAAGAGAACCCGGCGCTGGGTGTGCGCGGGTTCCGTACCGACTGGACCGTACCCGGGGTGCTCACCCGCCAGCTGGAGGCCATTAAGAAGGCGTACGACGAGTCAGACGCCGATATTTGGGTGATGGCCCCCATGATTTCAACCACCTCTGAGGCGCGTAACTTCGCGAAAATGCTCAAAGAGGTAGATTTGCCGGTGCACGGTGTGATGGTGGAAACCCCCGCCGCCGCCGTGAACGCTGAGGCAATCCTGGGCGAGGTTGATTTCGTGTCGATCGGCACGAACGACCTGACCCAGTACACCATGGCCGCCGACCGCCTGCTGGGCGATTTGGCGCACCTGAACAACCCGTGGCAGCCAGCGGTGCTGAAGATGATTAAGCTGACCGTCAAGGGCGCCAAGCGGGCCTCCGTGAACGCGGGCAAGAAGAAGTACGTGAGCGTGTGCGGTGAGGCTGCCTCAGACCCGGCGCTGGCCGTGGTGCTGATCGGGTTGGGTGTGGACACCCTGTCGATGAACGCCGCCGCTATTCCGGCGGTCGCCGCGGTGCTGAAGTCTGTGACCTTGGAGCAGGCGCGGCACATCGCCAATAAGGCGTTGGAGCAGATCTCTTCGGCTGAGGCGAAGGCCGCAGCCCGTGAAGAGCTGCCGATCCTGGACGAGCTGGGCCTGTAGTAACGCCCGCTGGTGTGCGGGACGCATCGGGGGTTGAGGCCGTGCTAAAGCCGCAGCCGCCGATGCGCCCCTGATGGGGTCATCATGAACCTAAGTAGTGGGCGGAAATTTACGGTAGAATCACCTAAATACGGGTACAAAACCACCCGTCTGCACTAGAATAGTAAGCAACGTAACTTATTCCATAAAGGAGAAAACTATGGCAGAGCGCGAAGCAACCATTGCCAGCCGTGTTGGTCTACACGCCCGTCCGGCAGCTATTTTCGCTGAGGCAGCAGGCGACCTCCCCGTCGAGGTTACTATCGCGGCCAAGGGTGAGCCCGCCGATGAGGCTATGGACGCAGCATCCATCCTGTCCTTGATGTCTTTGGGCGCTAAGCACGGTGACGTCGTTGTTCTGCGCGCCGAAGGTGAAGGCGCTGAAGAGGCTCTAGACACTCTGGTCAAGATCCTTGAGACCGACCACGACGCCGAGTAAACACGGACTATACGATAGCGTGTAGCCGTCTTATTCGACTCAGACGCCCCGCCGCCGGACATGTCACCGGCGGCGGGGCGTTTAATCACCCAGCTCACCGCCCCTGAGGGTATGCTGCGCTCGGCAATTTTTACACTAAATTTTGCTGCGTTTTTTGTTTCACGCACAGGTGCTGCTTGCTAGACTAGGTACGCAGCCCAAACACTTCGGAGACACCTATGGCAGATGAGCGGAACCGTCCCGCCGGCGACGGTTCAGAACCCCACGATAACCCACACACCACACCGCGCCCCAAAAGGTATGAGCCGCACGCGCACCCCATGCCAGCTGTGTCGCTGAACCAGGTGAACGACGCGCAATTACGGGACGCGCTTGCGCATTCTTCCCGCAGCTCCCGCAAAGCACTGTACGAGGTGGCGCAGGCGCACGGGGTTGAGACGAGCACCGAGCAGACGCAGCTGCTGCCGGTGGATGAGGCAGGCATGCCGACTGTCTCCATTGACGATGAGCTGGTGCCCGAGCCGATGCCGGGCGAAACCACCCCCGAATCCTCTGAGGTGGCTGCGGCCTACCCGCCCTCACGCCCGGTTCCGATGACGGGCATGATCCCGCGTGTGCCGAATTCACAGGCGGCCCAGCGGTTCGGCGGGGTGGACCCCGAGCCGCCGGAGGGGTACGCCTCCCCGAAGTCGGAGCCGACCACCACCTTGCCGACGGTGCACCGCGGCGGGGGCGGGCGCTGGGGCGTGCGTACCCTGCGGTCATTTGTGCGTCCGGGCGCCGAGGGCCCCGCCCTGCGCGGCAGCGCCCGTATTGCTCAGCGGCAGTTTGCGCTCAAGAGCCGCAAGGAGGAGCAGGCCGCGCGTGAGGCGTTCCGCCGCGAGAAGGAGCACGCTCGGGACACCCTGAACTACACTCTGCGTCTTGCGGAGGCGATGTTCCATTACGGGGCGGATGCCATGGACGTGGATTCCGCTATTATTGCGGTTTCTTCGGCGTTCGGCCTGGACTCGGTTGAGGTGGATATTACCAACCAGTCGGTGACGATTAACTACACCTCCGACCCGGACACATACATGGAGTCGCGCATTATGAAGCGCGTGGGTCTGGATGAGAGGTTCACCCACACCCTGGTGCGGGTGGTGCGTTCTTCTACGGAGAACTACGAGGCGCTGGCCTCCATTTACGAGCTGATTCACGAGATTACAGCCGGTGGCATCACCCTTGAGGTGGCGGATCTGCGGTTGAGTGAGATTACGCACCGCCCTAAACCGTACCCGCCGGCGGTGATCTGGTTGGCGAATATTTTTGGGGCTTCGACGCTTACGGTTGCTCTGGGCGGCGGCTGGGCGACTGCGGTGGCGGCGGGTATTATTTTCACGCCCGTGTACCTGCTGATTCAGTGGCTGCGGAAGATTGGGATGCCCGCGTTCTTCCGGATGGCCGCCAGTGCGGGGCTTATGACGTTCCTGGCGATTCTGCTCGGTGGTGAGGGGTCGATGCTGCACCGGCCGGATACGCCGCTGTCGGCGCCGCTGGTGGTTGCGGCGGGTTTGATCATGTTCCTGCCAACATCCCGCCTGGTGTCTGCGGTGCAGGATGCGATTAACGGGTTCCCGATTACATCTGCGGGGCGGTTCGTGTCGACAGGTATGAGCTTCCTGGGGCTGGTGATTGGTATTGCCAGCGCGGTGAGCGCCTTAGCGGTTTTTGGCGGGCCCACTATCGATATTGAGCAGACGAAGTTCGTCCCGTCTGATACCGCCACGTTTGCCGTGTTTATGCTGGCGGCAACTGCGGCGTTTGCCGTGGCGGCGCACACGAAGGTGGCGAAAATCGGCTGGCTGCTGATGATTACCACCGCGGGCCTGATCACGTACTACGGGTACTGGGTGCTGACGGGGGAGAGCACGGGCCGGTCAAATACGGCGCTGGCTGCTTTTGTGATTGGCCTGTTCAGCACCTATATGGCGTATAGGCTGCACGCGCCGCAGGCGATCTTTTCGATTCCGGCGCTGACGTTCCTGCTGCCGGGCCTGGAATTTTTCCGGGGCATGTATCTGCTCACGGTTGATACGAACGTGGTGTTCGGCCTCTCCAGCATGGTCACGGCGGTTTCGGTTGTGATTGCCATGGCGGCGGGCACGGCGGCGGGTAACTACCTGATGCAGTACCTGCTGCAGCGGTTCGCACCGACCACGGGGGAGACGGACTAGCCTAGCCCCCCTAAAACAGTGTTGCCGTAGCCGGGCGGATGTGATTCCGTTCGGCTACGGCAACCGCCGTTTAAAACCCTATTTGACGTGCCAGTCCACCCCGGTGGCCCCCTGCTGTGCCAGCAGTTCGTTCACGCGTGAGAACGGGCGGGAGCCGAAGAACCCTTTGCTGGCTGAGAGCGGTGAGGGGTGCGCCGACTCCACGCACGGGTACGGTGCGAGCATGGGCGCGGTGCGGCGTGCATCGGCGCCCCACAGCAGCCCCACCAGCGGTTTGTCGCGGGCTACGAGGGCTTCAATGGCCTGCTGGGTCACCTGCTCCCAGCCTTTATTGCGGTGGGAGGCGGGTTTGCCTTCTCGCACGCTGAGCACCCTGTTCATGAGCATCACCCCTTCATCAGCCCAGCTGGAGAGGTCACCGTGTTCTGCGGGGGCGATTCCTAAATCGTCGTTGAGTTCCCGGTAGATATTGTTCAGCGAGCGCGGCAGGGGGCGCACATCGCGGTGCACTGAGAATGACATGCCCATGGCGTGCCCGGGGGTGGGGTACGGGTCTTGTCCGAGGATGAGCACTTTAACCTCGCTCATGGGCCGGGCGAAGGCACGGAAAATGTCGTCCCCGGCGGGGAAGGTGCGGTGCCCTGCGGCGTGTTCGGTGCGCAAAAAATCGCCCATGGCGCGGATTTGCGGTTCGACCGGGGCGAGGGCTTGCGCCCATTCTTCGTGCATAATGGACGACAGCGGCGGATACTCGGACATGGATACCTCCCGTAGGTGCGGCGCACACAACATAAATTACGTACTCTAGAGTAGAGCACACCCGGTCTGTGAGAACACCCGCGAGGTCATGGTGAATAAGAAATTTGAGGAACTCAGCCCCTTGGAACGGGCCATTATTGGTATTGAGAAGCGCCGCTGGAAGTACCAGGGGTCGAAGGAGAAAACCATTGGGGCGCTGGGCATCACACCTATTGCCTATTATCAGAAGCTCAACACGATGATTGATGACCCTCGCGTCATTGCGGCGGAGCCGATTCTGACTGCGCGCCTGCGGGAGCACCGCGACCAGCAGTAGCGTTCTGGCGGCGTTGAGCACCGCGCCCAACGAGGGCCGCAGGGCGCCTGCGGTTCGGCAGATAAATTAGCCACAAAACGGTAGAGGATGCTGAATAACTCTTCCTGAAAACTTTACAATGGGTGTGTTATTGTTCAGACCCGTCCTTGGAGTCGGGCGAGAATCCCTGTAATCTGTATAGAACACCAAAGACGACCCACCCGAGAGATGCATGAGTAAGTATCCGCACGACGAATTCGATGATATCGACGAGAATACCGCCCGGCGCGGCATCTATCGCGGTACTATCGACGACCCCGCTAAGGACCCGCGAGGAGCCATTCCTCTTGTCACGGCCGGGGTTATTGCGTTGCTCTTGGGCGCGTCCATGTATGTGATGGCTCCCCGCTACAGTTCACCCAACTCTGCGGGCTCTAAAGCGTATGCGGGTAAGGCGGCAGCTAGCCCTTCCAGTAACGCCCCGAAAACTGATGGCGGGAATAAGAGCGGCAGCGCCCAGCCGTCACAGTCGTCGAGCCAGAGCTCCACCTCGGGGACTGTGGCCGTGTATAACTCGTCGGCCCCTTCGGGCAGCGCATCCCGTGCCGCCGCTAAGCTTAAGAGCTACACCATTAGCGAGACCGGCAACTGGCCCGGTAACCCGCCGCAGCGCAGCACCGTCTACTATAAGAGCGGCGCCCAGCAGCAGGCCCAGCAGGTTGCTAACGCTGTGGGTATTAGCAATGTTCAGGAAGGCACCGCCGAGGATCTGGGCAGTAACGACACAGTTGTGGTGCTTGCCAGCGACTTCCAGAGCTAGTTCATCCCTTCCTTTTCCCTGCACATGATCCGGGCGTTAGCGCTGCGCCTGTGAGCATCTGTGTGGGCTGTGCCCTGTTTTCCTGCCGTGCCGCGCGTGTTCCTTGCGCTGTTGGCGATATGATGGCCCGCCACGGCCGAAAATGTTTGCCCCTGGGTGCGGTCGGTGCCAAAATTGATGTAGCATTCGGTGCACCCACGGTGCGCATGCGCCGTGAAGCGTTCTGCGGCGGCGCATCCGCTCGGGTGCACCGCACACTTTTGATATAGGGATTCCTACATTCATTTATCAGGAAATATAGGTCCAGGAGGGACATCGCCACATGGCAAAACTTATTGCTTTTGATGAAGAAGCTCGTCGCGGTCTAGA
>ERZ772874.846-NODE-846-length-16488-cov-45.633177_pt1 | contig 16488 bp, 18 predicted proteins | sample MGYA00580586_ERZ772874 | MGnify/ENA primary metagenome ERZ772874 (study PRJEB29015, sample SAMEA2737952) | human oral metagenome | biome: human oral; feature: human-associated habitat; material: dental | place: China | collected 2154 ... | reverse complement strand
ATTTTATTACGTTACTTAACAACCAAAGGAGTGTTATAATGAATACAATGAAACCGTCCAAACCCGTCATCCTCACCGGCGTGCGCGCCAACAATGATATTCACATTGGCAATTATTTCGGGGCCATTTTGCCAATCGTCGATATGGCGAAGCGCCGCTCGGCCGATTATGATATCAATCTGTTTATTCCCGATCTTCACAGCTTCACCACGCCAATCGACCACAGCAAATTGTATGACAGTATCCTGAACAACGCTCGGATCTACACGGCCGCGGGACTGCCGCTGGATAACGAGGCCATTCATTTGTACCGCCAAAGTCGCGTCCCAGCCCACAGCGAGCTGGCGTGGATTTTGGATTGCTTCACTGGGTTTGGCGAGATGAGCCGGATGACGCAGTTTAAGGATAAAATAAAAGTAGACCCTTTGCGAGCCGACTTCCTAACTGTTGCGAAAAACGCTATTGCATCAGATCATACAAACAACAAAGGACTCGTCGCGCGCACAGCAAAAATGGAACTGGAAGAATTGTTTAGCAAGCTACTACACGTACAATCGTCCGTCGGCCTGTTCAACTACCCAGTCCTGATGGCCGCCGACATCTTGCTCTACGGTGCCAACTACGTGCCAGTCGGCGACGACCAAACACAGCACTTGGAATTTACCCGCGACATCGCCGAGCGGATGAACCGCAAATTTGGCAACTTGTTCGTCGTGCCCAAACCAGTCGCCCAGCAGCATCAATTCTTCGGTAACGACCAAGGTCTGAGGATCAAAGACCTGATGAACCCGACCAAAAAGATGAGCAAATCCGACGACAGCGGCAAAGGCGTCATTTTCCTTGGCGACGAGCCAGAGGCAGCGCACAAAAAAATCATGAGTGCCACCACTGATTCGCTGGGCAAGGTGCAATATGACAGGGAAAACCAACCCGGCATTTCCAACTTGCTGGAGATTTTGACGTTGGTGCGCCAGGACGCCGGACGAGACGTCACACTAGAGCAGACAATTAGCGAGTTCACTGGCATGGAGCGCTACGGCGATTTCAAGCGAATCGTGGCTGATGAAGTAGCCGAATTCTTGGCGAATTTCCAGGCGCGTCTGGCGGCAGTTGATGAGCTGGCAATTGAGGACAAGCTAGAGTCCAGCGAGCGCGACATGAACGTCGTCGCTAATGAAACCTTGCACCGCGTCCAAACGGCTGTGGGGCTACGGAGATAGCGTAGTGATAGCAAATTCTCTCACTGAGCCAGGAACGCCGCCACATCAAGCGCCGCAGATGTCTAGCCGCCCAAACCGCAGAGGACACGCCGCGTGAAAATTTCGCCGCGCACCGTCCTCAAGATCGCCAGGTTGTACCAACTGGCGGATGACAACACGCCCGTCAAAGCCCTGCGCCACCTGAAGATTCAAACAGACGAATCGCACGTGCTGGCAGAATTCGTCCTGAACAAACAGCATTTTGCTATGTTATATGGCTCGATCGTCGACGAGGAATCAATTGACGAATTGTGGCCCAACAAGCCCGTCAACGCTGAGATTTTGCCAAATCCGCTTGACCCAAGCTTCACCGAGACGCCGTTTCAGGGCAAGTTTGTCATCATGCTCCACATCGTGCCGACCAAGCAGCGCCTGGACGTTCACTTGTCCACGGACTTTGACCCGTCGATTTCGCGCAGTCTCTGGCAAAAATACATCAAAGCCGGGCGTGTTTCGGTCAATCAGCGAGTGGTGACGGCGCCAAAGTTTGAGGTTGACGAGACCGACGAAATTGCCGTCAAGCTGCCAGAACAAGAGCAGGCGAGTGCAGAGCTGCCGATATTGTATGAAGATGATGACGTGATAGTGGTGAATAAACCCAGCGGACTCCTGACGCATGCCAAAGGCGGACTGTCGACCGAACCGACAGTGGCGGAAATTATTCGCCCCAAGACTTCGTTTGCCTCGGGCACCGACCGGCCGGGCATCGTCCACCGGCTCGACCGTGACACCTCAGGCGTGCTGATTATCGCTAAAAATCCTGACGCTGCTGCCCACCTGCAACGGCAATTCGCCCAGCGCACCACTAAAAAAACCTACCTCGCGGTAACCGATGGCGTACCGAAATTAGCCGCCGCAAAGATCGACCTGCCGATTGGCCGCAACCCATCCGCACCCAGCACCTTCCGCGTCGACCCGAGCGGCAAGCCCGCCCAGACGACCTACCGCGTACTGGCAGCAACTGACAACCAGGCGCTGATTGAGCTGAAACCCACCACTGGCCGCACCCATCAACTCCGCGTCCACATGGCGTACCTGAACACGCCAATCCTCGGCGACCGCGTCTACAGCAAGCCAAACGCCAGCCGTCTGATGCTCCACGCCCACAAATTAGAAATCACGTTGCCATCAGGTAAACAAAAAACCTTTGAAGCGGCCATCCCAGAGGAGTTTTTTATCTATTTCCCTGAGGCATTACTTAAGGAAAAACCATGAAAACACCGACGCTGTCCATCAAAGATCGCTCTACAATCAGCGAATTTGCGAGCAACCTGCCGCACGCGCTGCTTATCGCGGCAGAGCAGGGACTAGACGGAATCGGTGCGGCTGATGAGCTGGCGAATTCAGAAGACAGCAATGTATTTTACATCAAACCTGCAGAAAAAAAGCAAACCATCGCCGTTGAGCAAGTGCGCAGCCTAATAGCAAATCTAAGAACGTACGCCGATAAGCGCCGCGTGATCATCATTAATGACGCCAATCTGATGAGCGAAGCCGCCCAAAACGCGCTGTTAAAGGGGCTGGAAGAGCCGAATAAAAATACCCATTTTATCCTGGTCGCAGAAAACCCGAAGCTGCTATTAGACACCATCAGGTCCCGCTGCCAGCTACTCCAGCTTCATAAAACTTCTCCCAGCCAAGACGCCAAACTATTATCTCAGCATAACCTGGACGCCAGCGCCAAGCAGCAAATCCTCTTCCTGGCTGCCGGCCGGCCGCTGCTAATCAACCAATTAGCAAACAGCCCGGGAAAATTTGCCGAATATAAAGAAATCGCTGTCGATGCCAAGCAGTTGCTAGCCGCCAAAAATAATTATCAAGCCTTAAAACCGCTCGCTAAATACTTTACCGACCGCCAAAAAGCATTGCTGCTCACCGACATCATCGTCAACATGATCCGTTTTCAAGTACATTCCCGCGGCATTGACGCTGCCGTATCAAGCAAGCTCGCCGCCGCCGAAACAGCCGCCAAATCACTGAAAGCCAATGGCAATGTGCGTCTAGCTTTGCTGCAACTTGTGATATACTAATAGCGGTATGTTTGGACTACTACTCATTCTAATTTTGATGATTTGGGCGGTTTTTTATCATCCGTCAATCAAAGAAACGGGCGATTTGCCGACAAAAATTACCAATAAACTTGATCAATTATGGAATATTGCCCAGGATTCGATTCGCGAGAACAAATATTTGCGCGCTGAAAAAGCGCTGCTGACTATCTTGCGCGTCGATGAAAAAAACGCCACGGCGTATAACCGCCTGGGAATTTTATACGCCAAGCAGCGCGCCTACAAAGACGCCATTGAATGCTTCGAGATCGCCCAAAGCCTGGAACCAAGCGCCTCAAGCCTGCACAACGTCGGCTTGATTTATTACGAAACAGAAAATTACGAAAAGGCAGCGCTAGCGTTTGAGCAAGCCCTGGAAATAGAAGGCGATTTGGCGGCGCGATACATCGCCTATGCTAAAGTTCAGGAAAAACTGGGGCGCAGTAAGAAGATGATTAGCGCCTTGGAAAAGGCAGTTGAATTAGAGCCAATTCCGCAAACCTTGATGATTTTATCAGAAGCATACGACAACGCTGGTCAGGAAGAGCTAGCCATCCAACTGCGTAAAAAAGCCACCAGAATGCTGACACCGAATGAACCGGCAAAAAGCCCTAGCCCCAGCGCGCCGCGGCTGCGCCAGCAGCGCCAAATTCATCAGCCGCGAAAAGTCGTTATGTAGTCGCTCCAGCAGCAGCGGTTTTATCAAACAAGGCTCATTTCCTCTTTTTTAGGGCGGGATAGTTTGCTATAATAAAGACGCTGCCGAGCGAAGGGGCGTAGTACAACGGCTAGTATAGCGGTCTCCAAAACCGCCGGTCTAGGTTCGATTCCTAGCGCCCCTGCCAAGCTTCGTCCGATTCCCTGAAAGCAAGGGAATCTTTTTTATTAGTCAAAACTCTGCTATAATTTTTTCATATGAGACCGCTACTACCATCATCGCCGCACATTATCGCCATGGTCGGCGCGCCAGGCTCTGGGAAAACTCAATTTGTTTCCGAATTTGCTAAGATATTCAACGCGCCAGTTATCGATGCTAGCCAGTTTGAAGCTTTAACAGATGATACTAAATTGATCTCCGACATCACATTGTCAATCTTAGACGAATTCTTAAAAACCAAGCATACCGTCATTTTGGATGGCGCGACCGACCAGCGAACAACCCGGATAAAAATTAACCGGATGGCGCGCGAGCGCGGTTATAAAGTTCTATTAGTTTGGGTGCAGACAGATTTGGCAACGGCGAAAAACCGCTGGATGAAGCAATCAGGCGGCGACGAGCTGCTGTTTGAAAGAAGACTTAAACAATTTTCGCCGCCGCACGACAGCGAGTCTTACGCGGTAATCAGCGGGCGGCATACTTTCAGCACGCAGGCGCGCGCCGTACTGAAACATCTGAGCATTAGCGCGCCCAGGCCGGAAGTTCACAGGGAACTTCGCGTAAATAGCCGTATTGATATAGGATAGATTATGCCCACAATCACCGATTCGGAATTCGGGGAAATTGTCGTAAAAAAACAAGGATTAGCGAAAAATATCAGCCTGCGAATCGCGCCGGACGGTCGGTTGCGCGTCACTATGCCGTCGTACGCGCCGTTGTTAGCCGCCAAAACTGTAATAAAAACATCGCGCTTACAAATCCGCAAATTATTAGACCAGCATCAATCGCAATTTTCTTACACAAAAGACCAGCAAATCGGTAAAAGCCACAGTTTGATTATTCGCTCGACCACTGGGACAACAACCGTAAAAACCGCCGGTACGCGCATAATTGCCAACATAAACAAAAACGAAGACATAACGGCCGCCGCTAATCAGCAGCTTATTCGCCAAAAAATCGCGGCGGCACTGCGCAAGGAAGCCAAAAGTTATTTACCCCGGCGATTGTCATTCCTGGCCGAAGAACACGGTTTTTCCTTTAAGCGGACAAAAATCACTCACGCCTCCAGCCGCTGGGGCAGCTGCTCATCGACCGGCACGATTAGCCTGAACATTGGACTAATGAACTTGCCGTTTGAGCTTATCGATTACGTAATTATTCATGAGCTTTGCCACACTCGCCACATGAATCATTCGGCAAGTTTTTGGCGCGAGGTCGCTCGATTTGACCCCGGCTATAAAATCCACCGCGCCGAGTTAAAAAAATATTCGCCGCACATATAGCTAATATAACCGTAAAACCGCCATGCGTGATATTTGCGCTTATGCTATACTATTGACATGTTAAAGGGTGTCTTAAAAAAAGAAAAACGCACATCCATCGCCTTAAAAAGCGGCATTTTAGTTGCCTCAATTTCCTTAATGTTTCACGGCTTATTAATTCAATCCGGCATTATGCCAATATCAGAAACCGCCATCGGCTTGCCGCCAAATTTGGCAATCGTCTTATCCATGAGCTGGCTGGTAATCGGCGTTACGGCCTTTTTATCGCGGATTATTGACGGCGGCATATCATCGGTGCTTATTCTTCTTGTGTATTATGTATTATCGCTGGCGCAATCGCTGTTTATAACCGGCTTCATTTCGCCGTTCACCGCCTACTGGATTTTATTGATGATTATCACGTTCGCTATGCTGGGCAAAAACGGCTTGCTGGCCGGTATTTTGGCATTCATCACAGCCATCACTATCAGTTCTATCTTAAACATAGAAACCCATCCCGAATACACCATCATGGCGATTCTTTCCGGCACGTCAGTCATCGTCTGCAGCCTGGTCGCCTCGTCGATTTATTTCACTCAGAAAATCGTTAACAGCAAATTGAATGAAAGCCGCGAGCGCGAAAATGTCGAAAAGGGCAAAGTCCTAACCTTAATAAACAATATCACCGACGCCATTATTAGCACTGACGAACACGGCATTATTACCATGTATAATTCTGCAGCGTTAAATCTTATCGATACCAATAATAAAATTAGCGGCAAACCAATTGACGAGATTTTACGCCTGGAGACCACCAATAAGACGCCGCTCGACACGTTTAAGGAACTATCCAAGTCAATCGCTATCCGCCAGCGCGACGACATCATAATGCAAGTAGATAGCGACGAATCACTGCGCCTGGAGGTGACATTTGCGCCCGTACAAGGCGGCGATAAAATGTCGCCGGACGGCTATGTCCTGATTCTCCGCGATATCACCAAGGCGAAAAGCCTGGAAGAGGAGCGCGACGAGTTTATTAGCGTGGTAAGCCACGAGTTGCGTACGCCGATTACCATCGCCGAAGGATCGCTCAGCAACGCTAAGATGCTCATCGAGAAAGGCGCTGCCGAAAAAGTTCCTCAGGCAATTGACGAGTCGCACAAACAAATTCTGTTCCTTGCCAGGATGGCCAACGATTTAAGTACGTTATCCCGCGCTGAACGCGGCGTCGACGACAAGCCGGAAATCATCAACGTGGCAGAATTTGCAGCGCAATTAAACGACGAGTATGCGCCGCAAGCCGCCGAAAAAGGCTTGGCATTCAACTTGGATATCGGCAGCAGCTTAGGCGAGGTCAAGGCCTCTAGCCTATATTTGCAGGAACTATTGCAGAATTTTATTACCAACGCCATCAGGTATACTCCGAAAGGCTCAGTGACAATATCTATCAAAAAGCAAAAGGACGGACAAATCAAATTCAAAGTTAAAGACACCGGAATTGGTATCGGCAAAGCTGATTTAGGCAAGATATTCGATAAATTCTACCGCGCCGAGGACTACCGCACCCGCGAGACCAGCGGCTCGGGCCTGGGTTTATACGTCGCTGCCAAATTAGCGCGGAAACTAAACTGTAAGATTGAAGTGCAAAGCCGGTTAAATCATGGATCGGCGTTCAGTTTCAGTCTTAAACCGTTCAAGAAGTGATTTGCTAATTTCTGGCAAATGAGCTATACTGGACTTGACAGTCTGTGAAAAACAGACTTTTTAAATTGGGAGAAACTATGGCACAGAAAGGCAAGTCAAGCACCAGCAAAACCACGGTTCATCGCATTAAAGCTACCGGCGATGCGCCGAAAAAAGCCAACAAATCAGCTAAAACCAAAGACATAAATACTAAAGAAACCATAAAAACTACAGAAACTAAGGCAAGTAAAAAACCAAAAACCGTAAAAACTACCAAAAAATCGCCAAAAAACGCTTTAAGTGCAATTGGCGATTATTTCAAGGGCGCTTGGCACGAGCTAAAGCTAGTGCGCTGGCCAACCCGCTCGGCAACATGGGCAATGACCGTCGCCGTGCTAGCCTTTACTTTTATGTTTGTTATTGTAATATTACTGCTTGATGCCGGGTTTAACTGGGCGTTTGAGCAGATTTTGAAATAAGGGAGGATTGTTATGAGTTCAAAACGATACGATGATAGCCGCCAGTGGTATGCCATTCACACTTATTCCGGCTACGAAGAAAAAGTCGCTGAGTCTATTCGCCAGCGCATCAACGGCGTCGATATGGCTGACAAGATCTTTGACGTTATGGTGCCGAAGGAAAAGCAAATCCAAATTAAGAACGGCAAGCGTAAGATCATTGATGTCAAAATTTTCCAAGGCTACGTCCTGGTAGAAATGAAATTAACTGATGAAACTTGGTATATCATCCGCAACACGCCAGGCGTGACCGGATTTGTTGGTGCCGACACTACGCCAACGCCAGTTTCGGAAAAAGAAATTGCCAAGATTAAAAAACGCATGGGTGTCGAAGAGCCAAAGCACCAGATTGACTTTTCAGAAGGCGAAGTTGTTTCAATTATTGACGGGCCGTTCAAGGGATTTGACGGCGCAGTTAGCGAAATTGACGCCTCTAAGGGTACGCTGAAAGTTATGGTCAGCATGTTCGGCCGCGACACGCCAGTCGAGCTGGACGCACTCCAGGTAAAGAAAGTCTAGCTTGCCTAAGCGTTAAAGCAGCGTCCGATTCCCGTTCTATTTTTACCAAACATCCGCTGCTTTTACTGTCTTGCTAATTTTAGCAAGGCAGTGTTGCACTGCGAAAATAACTAACGCCGCGATAATTGCCGCCAATAATGCTACCGTTATCAGCCACTGGCGCGGATCGTATAATGATATCGCCAGGGCTAACGCTGCGCCAACTAGGGAGACTAGTACCTTGCCAAACAGCAGCAAATCCAACGTTACAGATTTGCCGCACAACTTTATAGCCCGCCGCAGCACGGCCGAGCTGAAGCGCCCCAGCCAGTACGGCAGCACAACTACCGCGCACAATACTGCCATCGTAACTATCGAAGTTAACACCACATCCAGCGCCTTAATTGCGAGTGGCAGACTTGGCGGTGCAGCCTCAGGCGGCGGGGAAGGTAAAATCGGGACGCAAATTATCTCCGGACGTATGCCGATTATCTCCAGCGCGCCGCTCCAGGCTAGCTGCAGCAAACCTACGCCGATAGCGATAGCGCACGCCGTAACTAATAGGTTATAACCAATTGCGCCGAAAATATTAATAACGCGCCGAATCGGCAAAATAGTTCGCATGCTCATGCTTGAATTGTAGCATAATTTCCGTTATAATAACACGCGTTACGCACTACAAAACAGTAAGGAAAGAGTTATGGCAAAGAAAATTATCGGTAACTTAAAGTTACGCATTCCGGCCGGCCGCGCGACTGCCGGACCTCCAGTCGGCTCGACGCTCGGCCAGTGGGGTTTGAATATGATGGACTTCATCAATCCATTCAATGAAGCTACCAAAGGACTGATGGGCAAGGATGTGATCGTGCATCTTCAAGTTTACGAAGACCGCACTTTCACCTGGAACTGCCTGGGGCAGCCGGTGGACGACTTAATCCGCGAAAAAGCCGGTATCCAAAAGGGCAGCGGCAAACCGCACGTAGACAAAGTCGGTAAAATTACCCGCGCGCAGCTGCAGGAAATTGCCGAGGTTAAAAAAGACCAGCTGAATGCAATTGACATTGACGGCGCTATGAAAGTTGTTGCTGGTACAGCCCGGTCAATGGGCGTAGAGATCGCCGACTAGCTGGCGAAAATTTAATAGCCCCGATACCCGTCGGGGTTATTTTATGCCAAGCAACTTGAAGTTTTTAAACTTATTTTTATTTTATATGATAGTGAACAATATTTTGGATAGATCTGTTAAGGAAGCGCTGGCGAATGACAGGCTTATCGTCGCAAAAACCGACACAATTTACGGCGTTTTAGCGCGGGCAGATTCAGTCGAATCCATGAAAAAATTATACGAAGCCAAACAACGCAGCCTAGAACAATCGTCGATAATCTTAGTCGCGGATGTAAGCAGCATTCCCGGACTAACCAGCGAGCAGCGTAAAATCTATCAAGAATTATCCAACCATCGGCCGACCACAATCGCCATCCGCGTCAGCGATAGCTTTTTGCCGCACTTGCCGCGCAATAACGGGACGCTAGCGTTTCGCGCCGTGCCGAATTCGCCGCTGGCTAGTTTGATAAAATCCACCGGCTGCCTGCTGGCGCCCAGTGCTAACCCTAAGAGCTTGCCGCCAGCTAGGAATATTACAGAAGCAGCCGAATATTTTGGCGAAACAGTAGCAGTTTATGTCGACAGCGGGGAAGTATCAGGCGCGAAGCCATCGCAAATCGTCGCTTTTGGCGATGAAAACCAGATGATATATATTAGGAAATAAACTTCGCCCGCGCCAGAAACCCCCGCGCGGGCGAAAACTAACTATGAGAAGCCAGCCCTCCAAACGACAGCTGGCTCAGCCTGTCTTAAAACGGATGAAAAATACTCAAATCCGGATATTTTTCAGCGATTCGCAGCAGCTCGTTATATTTGGCAATTCGCTCCGAACGCGACATCGAGCCGGTTTTTATCTGGCCAGTGCCCAAGCCAACTGCCAAATGCGCAATCGTCACATCTTCGGTTTCGCCAGAGCGGTGGCTCATCACCGTATTCCAGCCGGCATCTTTCGCCATTTGTACTGCCTGAATAGTCTCGGTAAGCGTACCGATCTGGTTTGGTTTGATTAAGATTGCATTGGCAGCTTTCAGTTCAATACCGCGCTTCAACCGCTGGACATTAGTTACCAGCAAATCATCGCCGACCAGTTGGGCAAAGTTCCCTAATTCAGCAGTCAATTTTTGCCAATCCATCCACGCTTCCTCGTCCAAGCCATCCTCAATCGACAGAACTGGCACTTTACCCAGCAGCGCCTTATATGTGCGAATCATCTCCTCAGCGTTCAGCACGCGCTTTTCTGTCGCCAGATTATACTTTCCGTCTTTATACAATTCGCTCGCCGCCACATCCAGCGCAAAACCGAAATCTGTACCCAATTTATAACCAGCCTGTTCAATCGCCCGCGACAACAGCTGCATCGGCTCCATATTACCGCCGCGAACCTTTGGCGCATAGCCGCCCTCGTCGCCGACAGTTGTCGGATAATCTTCAGACTTCAGAATCTTCGCCAACGTGTGAAAAACTTCCGCGCTCATCTGCATCGCATCGGCAAACGTCGCCGCGCTAATTGGAATAATCATATATTCTTGAAAATCAGTCGCGCCGAGCGCGTGCTGACCGCCGTTCATCACGTTAATCATCGGCATCGGCAAAGACATCCTCGGCGAACCCGCCAAACTATTGACGTATTCAAACAACTCCATCTGCCGCGATTTAGCAGCTGCCTTCGCTACCGCCAGCGACACCGCTAGGATAGCATTCGCGCCCAAGCGGCCTTTATTCGGCGTGCCATCCAGCTCGCGCATTTTTTGGTCAATTTTAATCTGATCAAACGGATCATCGCCCTTCAAAGCCTCGGCAATTTTTCTATTGACATGATTTACCGCCCGTAAAACGCCTTTGCCGCCGTACGCCAGCTCACCGCTGTCGCGCAGCTCCACCGCCTCAAATGAACCAGTACTGGCGCCTGACGGCACTGCCGCCCGCCCAAATGAACCGTCGCTCAGAACAACGTCCGCTTCCACCGTCGGATTACCGCGCGAATCTAAAATTTGCCGCGCATAAATGTCTGTAATTGTGATATTTGTACTTTCTTCCATAATTACTAGTGTAGCAAAAAATGTAAGAAGAAAGAATATCTAACAGGGAAAGGCTAAAATGACACTACGAATCTTGCTCACTGCTAGGGTTGCTAGATTCTCCATGCTCTTCTGTTTTTTCTCTAGTAACAGCGACAAACTCATTTGACGTAGTCTCTCCTGGCTCAGGATCATATACAGGACTATCGCATAATACACCCTCAACTTTGCCGGTCCTATCGCTCTCGCCTGAAAGCAATATAGCACCAAGACAGCCTTCTGTCATTCTATTAATCCTTGCTTGCATTTTTTCAGCAATATCACTTAAGGCTAAGGCGTCCATTTTACCACTAGGAGACTGACGAGCGATATCAACAAATACCCCTCCCTCTGCCTTTAGGATCATCTCTCTGGTCTTTTTAACTTGATCGACAACATCCTCCCATCCTTTTACTTCAAGACCGAGCATCGGACAACTGGCGCAGCGGTCCGGTATGTCCAGCGATGGGGGGTAAATTCGTCGCTAGCCCCGCCTTCACGCATTATATATTCAAAGTCGTTATTATCCCCACCTGCAGTATTGCTATTTCTTTCCATAGATTGTTAATCCTAGCATACTCTACTAAATTTTGCAAATATATTATGTTATACAAATCAGCCGCCCGCCAATACCACTAAGATTCATCGTCATCAGCACCGCGAATTTCTTCTATACAGTGCGGGGGAGTGATGTATTTTCCTCCTTCATCGCAGGGCTATTACATCCCCTAAACCCAGCGCTTTGGTCTGCTTCTGTAGCTATTACAGCACCAGGGCAGCCTGCGGTTACTTCATCAATTTCACGCTGCGCTGCCTCGGGCTCTTCCAAACCGACATCTGAAGCATGTTCGCGTGTGACGCCCTCTACATAAGGACAACCCTCACACCGCTTCGGAACATCCAGCTCAGCCGTCCCGGATCCACCATCAGACTTTCCTTCAAAATCGTTGCCATTTTCACCTATACCTCTCATACATTCTTCCATCCCTTAATTCTACAATATTTTATTATTCCTTGCAACATTATGTTTGGATAAGTGGCGCGCAGAGAAGAGCAGAAGCCGCGCCCAAATACGCCTATGCTTGCCCTGATGCCAGCCAATAGTATATAAATAACCTTTATGGAACGCCACCAGCCAGAAACCGCACGAATAGATCTACTTTCCAAGTTGGAAAAATCAGACTTTTGGAAAAATGTTGAAATCATAAACCGAGAATTAGCCGCCTATAGCAGCGAAGAGCCAGGCAATATACCGCCGAAAAATCATCCTGACACATTAGCGCTGGAACTTTCAGCGTGCCACTCCAATCCTCAGTATCTGGGTGAGACAGCCACCGTGACAATCGCTCATGAATCACCAAACGGCGAATTAAGCATTGAGCAAATAACTGGCGAGTTAGGATTGTTCACTTGCGTCGACGTTACCTCAACCGAAGAATGCGACGGTGTCGAAATCACGGCCGACCAGCGCGCGGCAGCGCTTCAAATCGGCGAAACAGCCGTTCCTTTGTCGCCAGAAACATTGCTGCAGCTTGATATAGAAAAGCCAACGCCAGATGAAGACCTGAACGATACATTCTCCTATATCATGAATCAAGTCCGCGAAATCGGCGCCCTGCAGACGAAACCAAGCTACCGGACAGCCTCGCCAAGCGAGCAGACCACGCTTGAAATAAAAGCCGTCGAAGATATCAATCAATGTCTTGACGCTATTGCTAACGATAATACTGTATCAATTGTAACGCTGCACCCCGAACTGAAATATGATGATGACACAGCACGCGGCAGCATCCGCGCCCAAAATATTTCCGTAGAAATAAGGGATAATTATCCTCATTTTCTAATAATCGATACAGACAGCTTCGTTCATGCCATTCCGTACGGCGGCGTTATTGATATAGAGATAACTGACGAGCCGGTTGATATTGACATTAACGTTATTGATTTTTTTAATGATGAAACGATACGGAACAGGATAGATTATATCGAAAGCACAACGTATTGCTCCGAGGACGATTTAGCCGAGCTGATAAAGGATCTGGAGAAAACTATCGGCGATAATTTCTGCCAGGACGGCATATTTTCTGGAGCGGGTATGCTGTATCGGAAAGAATCTTCGGGAGATATTGAAGGTGAATTCGCAGATTTTACGCTATTATCCCAAGGTCTTGACGTGTTAGAAATAGACGGGGAGAGAAAACTGGTTATTGCCCTGAAAGACCCTAATAGTCCGCCCGATACTTCGCTCTATATCATCCCCGATACAATACACCTCAGCCAATGTATTCGCAAAAACGCGCCGCGCGCCATGGAGTTTGAGTCCGACTGCGATTTGATAGAATGCTTGCGCAGCGCCGCAAGTGCTGCAGAAAAACTGATTAAAAGCGATGATTTTATAAACGCTGACGATATTGAGGAGCAGCAAAGAATGTTTGACGAGGAAGAAGCTATTGATAAGGCGATGTCAAAGCTAGTCTACACCTTCGACAATTTACATCAAGGATACCAAATACGCTGCACGGCCAAAAAATGCTGGGCTATACCTGTTGATGTTTACGAATCATATTCTCCCAAAGACATTGCCAACCTGCCAACTGCAACACTTGAGCCGGGCAAAGAGATATTTGAGATTAACGGCGATGTTGTTGAGTTTTTTGTACCGGAAATGATTGATCGAAAGAAAAAAATAACTTCGGCGGCAGATTTCCCGCTCAGCCATGGACAGCCAATGCTGCAAATTACAGATGCAAGCAGCGGCGAACCTACGTATTATCTCGTGCCAATTGATGGCTTTTTGAGCATCGCGCCAGTTGTATAAAAGACAAGGAAGCGGCGAAATAGTACGAAGGCTAGCCGCCGACGCCCCATTATGCTATAATTAACCCATCATCAAATCAATGCTGGGAGGCAGATTCGCTTGAGAAGTCGCGAGTCGCCGCTTGTACCACAGAAAGGATTACTATGGCCAAGAAAGCCGAGCTGCTGGAAAAAGCAGCAGAACTAAAATTAGCAGTCAGCGAAAAGAACACTATCGCTGAGATTGAGGCGGCAATTGCCGAAGCTGAAGCAGGCACGCCTGAGAGCAGTAAGCCGCACGATACCAAAGATAAAGACGTTATCGCCGAGCGCGAAGCTGTCGTCGCCAAGGCTGGCAAGCGCAGCCAAAAAGCCCTCGACGAAGCCGAAGCTAAGGCCGAAAAGGAAGCCCGCAAAGAAGCCGGCGACACCACGCCGCAGTCCGACGACGCCGAAGCGCATGTTAAGAAAGGCCCGAAGCCGATCACGCGTCCGCGCCTGGAGCGCCGCGGCAAGAAATACCAAGAGGCTGCGAAGAAGATTGAGAAAAATAAACTGTACAGTCTTGACGAAGCGCTAAAACTGGCGACTGAGACCAGCCCGGTCAAATTCGACGCCAGCGTTGAAATCCATGTTCGCCTGGGCGTCGATCCGCGCCAAGCCGACCAGAACGTCCGCTCGACCGTAGCACTGCCACACGGCACTGGTAAAGACGTTCGCGTGGCAGTTTTCGCGCCAGAAACCGAACATGCCGCTGCTAAAAAAGCCGGCGCTGACATCATCGGCGACGAGGAGTTCCTGAAGCAGCTGGATAAGGAAGAATTGAACTTTGATACCTTAGTCGCCACGCCGCAATATATGCCGAAACTTGGCAAGTACGCTCGGCTACTCGGCCCGCGTGGTTTGATGCCAAATCCAAAATCCGGCACCGTCGCCACCGACGTCGCTAAAGCGGTGTCCGAAGCCAAGGCCGGCAAGGTCGAGTACCGCGTCGATAAGCAGGCCATCGTCCACTTGGCAGTTGGTAAAGTGTCGTTTGGCGCCGACAAACTGGCGGAAAACACCCGCGCTTTCCTCGCCAGCCTGAACACCCAAAAGCCATCCAGCCTCAAGGGTATTTACGTCAAATCTATCGCCGTCGCCACCACTATGGGGCCGAGCGTAAAGGTTGAAACTAGTTTGTAATATTGGTTTCGCGCGCGACGCACCCAAAATAGAATAACTCCGCCCAAGAAATCTAGCGGAGTTATTCTATGCCAATGTTAACCTAAACTGCTCCGCGAGCCTACTTCACCATACTTTCCAAGCTATCTGCAGTAAAACTTCTGTCGTTATCTCCGTTACCGGCAATTGTTTCCCTGGTCAAACTGTATTGGCCTCTGCCGCTATACTTTGCAATTGCTGTTCCGCCAGATAGCGGATAATATTTACCATCACGCCCACGAGAAGCAAACACTAGAATATGATCACCTTTCTTTAAGGTCGGCACACCCTCTAGGACGTAATTAGTTCCGTTCACAGCACCACCCATAAGAGCAATATTTGCCGATTTAACTCTAGCATCCCCCTTGATAATTCTTGTCAGCTCAACGACATAGTCAGTGTGCACATCTGGTGGCACATTCTCATCAGCCACGTCGCGAACTGACCGTACCGTTCCGTTGTCCATAACCACCGCTTCTGCCACCAGCGAAGTCTCTTTTGCATTGATCATTGACTCCACAGACCCGTAGACAGGATGCATAGTAGACATCTGCACTGTCCGCATTGGCATATTTTTGCGAGTATTAACCTGATAAAATGATATTAGATATAGGACAATAGTAACGGCCAATAATAACACTGCTATCATTAAGATAGACGCTTTTTTCTTGTTCACTAAACTATCTCCATGACGATTATTTTTATTCATGTTACCCTCTTTTCTAGCGTACCAATTAATTATATAGATTATTTATCTGACCTCGATCGTACGGCATCGGCGTATTGTACCAAGGAAATGTAAAGTTTCCTCCAAAACCGCGACAAGTACCATTGTGCATATTAGCATTAATAGTTTTCTCATATATTCGCCCTCCTTTATGATAAAACTACTATCCCATATCTCGAGTTTATTATAGCGCTTATAGTTTTCCAAGATTAGCCAGTCAAGCCCGTGTTAAGGTGCGTTCTTTATATCGTAACAGCTTGATTATGCAATTGATGACCACGAAGCATACGGTGTCTGGGGGTACGACGCCATTCGTAAGAGATGTGCTATCTAGAAACCGTAGAAATAAACGCACTCGTCAATGCCCATACAAAAATCCATTAAAATAACGCCAACATTGTCTTGCATCCCGTTGTCATTTCTGCTACAATTCTAAGGAACATTACCAAAGACAG
>ERZ772874.837-NODE-837-length-16581-cov-15.846847_pt1 | contig 16581 bp, 13 predicted proteins | sample MGYA00580586_ERZ772874 | MGnify/ENA primary metagenome ERZ772874 (study PRJEB29015, sample SAMEA2737952) | human oral metagenome | biome: human oral; feature: human-associated habitat; material: dental | place: China | collected 2154 ... | reverse complement strand
ATATAATAAGACTTAGAAATGGTAATGAAAATGCTTTTAATAATAAAAAAGATGAAAATAAAGAAGAAACTACAGTTAATAAGAAAGATAATAAATAAGTAGGATAATAAGATTAATGAGAATTAGAAGGAAAAAATGGGCAGAAGATGAACTTAAGAAATCTGTTATATATATTGACAAAGATACTGAAACAAAAGGAAAATGGAAAGAGATATTTAAAGTAAATAGTGATATAAAAGAGGTGAATAAGGAAAAGGAAAATTTTGAGATACATATTGAAATTGGAATGGGAAAAGGAAAATATATATCAAGTCTTTCACATATTGAAACAAATCCTAATATATATTATGTAGGTATTGATATGATAGAAGCAATGCTTGGACTTGCAAAAAGAGAAATAGAAAATACTTTTTTAAATATTTCAAAAAGTTCCGCATCATTTTTAAGTGTTTGATGTACTCTTTTAGGAATATAAATATCAATTTTTTCAAAATACGACATAATGACCTCCTTAGAAAAACGACTAAAAGTGGTTGTTATTTTTATTTAAAATCTATTTTAACACTTATTTTGCAGTAATAAAAGTGGGTCATAACTCAGCATAGAGTACGAATATTAACCCACATATAACTGTGTTATCATAGTGTTGTGAGATAAAAGCAAGCAATACTGACAAGGACAAGTAAGATAATCAAGATAAAAAGGAGAATCACTATGGGAAAAGATATGATATCACAGGCAAGCACAAACCTTCTCTCTGACCTTGTCAGAGAAACAAAACTCGAAGGCTGGCAACTGTCAGCAACCCTCCTCGGTCTGGGGCTTATAAGCCTCGCCAAAACAGCCCTCGAACTGCGAGCTGCAGAAAAAGAAAGGAAGGAGGAAGAGTAGCGGCAAAAGTCGCTTAATAATACTAAAAAGTAATATAAATACAGCAGCAATATGTAGATAAAGGCTAGATGTTTCTTGACAAATTATAAATGACTTGTCTGAGCTGTAAGTTATAAAATTACTTTATTAAATTTTTAAACAATAACATTGATCCCTTGTATAAAAAATAAAGAAACAATCCAACAAAAAACTATAACAAACACAAGAGGAATCTGATATTTGTAAAATATACTTAAAAATATTTTAAAACAATATTGAAAAAATAGCAAATCTACCTTATATTTAAGTGAGGATTATAATATTGCTGTAAGAATTTAGTATTAGGAGGGTAAGATGAATATATTATTTTCGCCAATTGGTGGCACTGATCCTGTTTCAGAATACAATTTTTATGATGGTTCGATGTTGCATATATGTAGGCATTATGATATTGATAAGGTCTATATGTATATGAGTAAAGAAATCTGGGATAAGCATATTGTTGATAATAGATATGTGCTGTTTGTGGAAAAACTTGCTGAAGTTAAAAATAAAAAAATCGAATGTGAGATTATTGCAGATAAAGACAAAGTAAATGTACAAGAATATGAGCAGTTCTATTGGGATTTTGAAAAGATTATTAAAAAAATTATGGAAGAGAAAAAAGATGAAGATAAGTTTTTTATAAATGTTTCATCTGGAACTCCCGCTATGAAGAGTGCATTGATCGTTTTACAGGATCTGCAAGAATATGATTGCGAGCTTATTCAAGTAGATACACCTGAGAAAAAAATGAATACTCATACCCATGAAAAAAAGCCCGATTTACAGTCATTATTAGAGTTTAATGCAGAAGTGGAAAGAGAAAATATAAACAGGTGCAGAAAGTTGTATTGTCCATCCATATCAAGACTTAGACAAAAGAAAATAATACAAAAACATATAGATGATTACGATTACAGAGCGGCATATTCTGTAGCGGCGGATATGGAAAAGCACCTTACGGCTAATTATATTAAACAGTTGGAACTTGCAAAGTATAGACTTAGTATGCATATGAAGATGGTAAATAATTTATCTGCTGAAACAGGCTTTGACTGTACTCCTGTAAAGGGGACTGATGCAAGGAAGATTTTTGAATATGCGCTATGGCTTTCCATAAAACTGAAAAGAGAAGAATATATTGATTTTATCAGAGGTATAACACCTATAATAGAAGAGATGTTCGAGGTGATATTAAAGAAAAAAGGAAATCTGGACATTGATAAATATTGTAGGACAATTAACAATGTACGATTTTGGGATCAAAATAAAACAAAAGAAAAACTGCCTAACCATACAATGAGTATAAAAGAGATAGTAAATAGTGCCTATGGAGCTAAGCACAATAAAGACGGAAGAATAAACCCCGATAAGGATTTTGCATTGACTTATGTAAAGTCGGAAGCTTTGGTTTATCTTATAGAAGCTGTTATAAACGACATTAAACTCTCTGAGCTTGTAACAAATCTTAGAAGCGTAGAAGAAAAGGTAAGAAATATAGCAGCCCATGATATCGCATCTATAGATGACAACTATATAAAAAATAAGACAGGGTTTAGTACAAAAAATGTTATGGACATGATAAAAAGTTTATTTACATATACCGATTTTAATATCAAGTCCGAATATTGGAACTCTTATGAAGAGATGAATAAAGGATTGAAGGCTCTTATGTAACAGTATAAAAACTTACGGAGGACAGATGTTAAACACAATTAAATTCGAGCTTGAGGGGGAACTTGATAAGGGGCGAAATGACTTTTTAGGTTCTCTTCTTCAAGGCTTTATAATGGAAAATATAGACAGCGGCTATGCAGGTATTTTACATGAGAGCAGTCTGCATCCTTATAGCCAATATATAACCGAAGATAACGGTAAAGTAATATGGACTCTTAATACACTTAGTATTGAAGCAAAAGATAATATAGCGGATATAATTAAAAGTAAAAGCCTTATATATCTAAAACATAAGGACAAGAATATAAAAATAAAATCTTTTAATGAAGAAAGTATGGATTACAGCGATATGGTAAAAAAATACTACTTACAGAATCATAAGAGAGTGCTAAAGGTAAGGTTTTTAACCCCAACATCATTTAAGCAGGATGGAAGATATTGTATATTTCCAAGTGTAAGACTTATTTTTCAAAGTTTAATGCTCAAATTTGATAAGGCTGCCACAGACATGGAGGTATTTAGCAAGTCTGTTCTTGAAAATTTTGAAGAATATATTGAAATAAGCGGCTATAAGTTAAGAAGTACATTTTTTCACCTTGAGGGTGTCAGGATTCCTTCATTTGTGGGAGAAATTACCTTAAATATAAAAGGTCCTGCTCAACTTGTAAATCTTGCACATATGCTTGTGTTTTTCGGCACATATTCGGGAGTAGGGATAAAGGCAGGAATAGGAATGGGAGGTATAGCGTATAATGAGTGATAAAAATGCAGATATAAAAAATAAATTTATATTTAACAGCATACTGTATTATATGTATAAGATTATCAGCAAAGTTAATAAAGCTGAGGATAAGGATGCATATATATACATAACATATCTTGCAGAAAAAATAGCGGCTGCATTTGATAAAAAAACATTTAAAGAAGAGGGTTTTGACTTTATAAAGGGTAAAAATCTAAGCAGTATATTTAATACATTAAATGGAAATAATCAAACATATGGATATAATTCAAGTATTTTGTACGAAGATGAAGAAATAAACTTTCCGGAAGAAAAAACTCTAAAGCCGGCAGATGATTTTTATAAAGTGATTAATGAGATGTTGTTAAAGAAATTAGAGGAAGCGGAATGTAGTTTGGATTTTATTAATTCATGTTTAGAAGTATTGGAGCAGACTGCTGCTTATATCCCTTTAATTACTGACAATGATGATAAGTCGGACATATCGCTTTATGAGCATATAAAGCAAAGTTTGGCAATAGGCAGTTGCATATTTGAGTATTTATCAGAAAAAGATATGCTGCAAAATCAAGAAAAGATATATGACGATTCTAAGGAATTTTACGAAGAAAAAAGTATTATGCTTTACAGCATGGACTTTTCAGGTATTCAAGCATTTATATATGGTCAATACGGAAAAGAGGATGTGCTTAAAAACTTAAGGGCAAGATCTTTCTATCTTGAGATACTGCTTGAAAATGTAATAGATGAACTTTTGGCAAAATTGTCACTTTCAAGAGCTAATCTTTTGTATGCAGGTGGCGGACACGCCTACTTTATATTTGCCAATACAGAGCAAACAAAGGCTTTGCTTGATGAATTTGATATTGATCTAAGGGCATGGATGCAAGAGAACTTCGGCATTGATTTATTTATAGGAAGCGGATTTACAGCCTGCTCATGCAATGACTTTTTGAATAAGCCGGAAGGTGCCTACAGTCAGTGTTTTAGCAGGGTATCAAGTGCGATATCTGAAGATAAGTTAAAAAGGTATAATGCAGCTCAGATACTAAGCTTGAATAATCAAAAAAACTCTGACAGTGAAAGAGAATGTAAAATCTGCCATAGTTGTGACAATTTAGATAGTGAAGGTGTGTGCGGTCTTTGCAGCGGATTTGCAAAACTTTCTAAAAACATACTTAAAAGAGAAATATTTACGGTGGTGAACAGTAAAAAAGACGGAATACTGCCTATCTATAAAAAAGGTTGGCTGGGTGCGGAAAATATAAGCAGAAAGGAAGGCGGGGAGTATCTAAAATCAAAAAAAGATATACTTATTCGTGCATACTCAAAAAACAGTCTATATAAAGGAAAAGATTTTGTAAAAACCATTTATGCAGGAGATTATCATAAGGCGGATACACTTGAAGGCTTACTGGCTAATGCTGAGGGCATAAAAAGGTTGGGTGTATTAAGAGCAGATATAGATAACCTCGGAAAGGCTTTTGTCGGAGGATTTGCTCCCAAGGATCAGACTCTTTCCAAATCAGCTGCATTTTCGAGGAAACTTACACAGTTTTTTAAATATAATATCAACCATATATTGAAAAAACCGGAGTATAAAATACCTTTTACAGTGTTGGAAAAAACCGGTGAAGAAGATAAAGAAAACGGAAGAAAAATGGCAGTAATATACTCCGGTGGAGATGATGTATTCGTAGTGGGTGCTTGGAGGGATGTACTGGAATTTGCTGTAGATTTATATAAAAATTTGAAAAAATACACACAAGGGACTCTTAGCATATCGGCAGGCTTTGGTATATATATGCCTAAGTATCCCATATCATATATGGCAGCAAAAACAGGTGAATTGGAAGAATGTTCTAAAAAACTGGACGGAAAAAATGCATTGACAGTTTTCGATAAAGATAATTCTTATCACTGGGAAGAGTTTATTGAAGAGGTTATGGGCGAGAAGTTCCCTCTAATCAGTGAGTTTTTTGACTTTGTGGAAGATAAAGGAAAGAGCCTTTTATACAATTTATTGGAACTTTTCAGAAAAAAAGATAATAAGATAAACCTTGCAAGACTTGCCTATACACTTGCAAGGCTTGAGCCTAAGGGAAAGGTTAGTGAGGAAGAGAGCAATATATATCAAAAATTCAAAGAAAATGTGTATAAGTGGATGCTAAGTGATAAGGATACAAGGCAGGTAATAACTGCTATATATATCTATAGTTATCTGATAAGAAAAGAGGAGGACAAAAAAGATGTATGATGATAGAAATTTTAAGGGAAGAGGTATGCGAGAAAATAAAAATAACAACAGAAATTATCAAGAAAAAACTATAGTAGAAAAGGTACCTATAATACTTGATAATGATAATTATGTAGAACAGGCTGAAGAAGTCATATTAAGCCTTATCAAGAAAAATGGAAGGAATGGTATTTTGACAACTTCCAAAATAAGGAAATTACTCTCAATGTTAAGTGATATATATACTAAAGTAAGACATACAAGGGATGATAAACTGGCTAGAGCTATACTTATTAGACTACAGTATTTTAAATTACATACCATATATGAAGCCGGTAGAGAAAATGGTAGTAAAACACCTGTGAAAGATTTTATAGAAGAGGCACAGCTTATTGAACAAATAGACAATATAAAAAGTGATAAAAACAAACTAATATTATTTTGCCATTACATGGAAGCTTTGGTTGCATATAGAAAATATCATGGTGGAAGGGACGAATAGGAGGATAAAGATATGTATGGAAAACTTGAAATAAGTGGAGTTATAGAGTCACTAACAGGACTTCATATAGGTGGAGGTTCACAATTTGCTGCAATAGGAGCGGTTGACTCGGTAGTAATAAAAGATATACAGGATGACTTACCTATGATACCCGGAAGCAGTCTTAAGGGGAAGCTTCGCTCTCTTTTATCAAAGCAGCTAAGTGACGGAAAGCTTCCAAAAGAACATAATCAAGATGATGACAGGATAAAAAGACTTTTTGGTCATGCAGAGTCCAAGAATCCTAAGACAAGCAGAATTTATTTTTCGGATATATTTATGAGCGAGGAAAGCAGGGAAGAACTGGAAAACTCAGACATGGATGCTACAGAAATAAAGTTTGAAAATACTATTACAAGGTCTACCGGTGTAGCCAATCCAAGGCAGATAGAAAGAGCGATAAAAGGTATAAGGTACGATATGAGTCTTATCTACAATATAGAAAATGAGAGCGAAATAGAGGAAGATTTCAAGCTGCTCAAAATGGCTTTTAAACTCTTAAAATACGATTATCTGGGTGCAAACGGCTCAAGAGGATATGGCAGAGTGGACATAAAAGACTTGGATGTAAAGGCATTAATAGTAGATGAGGAAGATGAAAATTGTAAAAATGTAATAGAAAGCTGCAAGAATATATTAAAGGAAGTGTAGTATGAGGTATAAAATACTAAAATTAGAATTTAGTACGGCTGTTCATTTTGGCAGAGGCGGTCTGGAAAAAAGTCAAAATGTACTGAGTGCAGACACTATATTTTCGGCTTTATTTATAGAGGCATTAAAATATAACTTATCTGATGTGATGTTGGATTTATTTAAAAAAGGAAAAGTGAAAATTTCCAATGCATTTCCCTATATTAAAGATGAATATTATGTACCTAAGCCTATTATTCAATTAAAAAAGGATAGTGAGGGAGATTCTATAATAAAGAAGGCATTGAAAAAGTTAAAGTACATACCTCTGTCAAAGTTTAGAGATTTTATAGAAGGGAACTTGGATATAAAGCAGGAAGAGGATACATTCAGTAACAATTTGGGAAATTTTTCTTTAGTTGAAAAAGTATCAATGCAAAGTGCCAAAGAAGATGAGGTAAATAACCTTTATGCCATAGAAGTATTTAAGTATAAAAAAGGAAGCGGTTTATACTTTTTTGTAGGCTTTGAAGAAGAAAAAGACTTTGAAGTTATTAATAAACTTATAATAAGCTTATCCTATACAGGCATAGGAGGTAAAGTATCATCAGGCTACGGAAAATTCAAATCAGAGATAATAACTCCAAGTGAGGATGTAATAAAAAGCTTTGAGAGTAAGGAGGGCTACAAACAATATATGTCCTTATCCATATGTTTGCCTAAAGAAGAGGAACTTGAAAAAAGTCTTGATAAAGCCTCATATATAATTGTTAAAAGAAGCGGTTTTATAGCATCTTCAAGCTATGCGAATACATTTAGAAAAAAGAAAGATATATATATGCTTGAGGCAGGCTCGGTATATATTAATGAATTTACAGGTGATATATATGATGTGTCGGAGATAGATAAAAATATAGGCACACATCCTGTATATAGATACGGCATACCGTTTTTTATGGGGGTGAGGTAATGGGAGCTTATTTGAAAAAATATGATATTGAACTTACAACACTGGGACCTGTTTTTATAGGAAGCGGTTATAATACCAATAAAAAAGAAGCCATATTTTTTAAGAATAAGGTTGTACTTATAGATACAAAAGAAATGTTTGAATATCTGATTAGAAGAAACCTGCTTAGAAGATATCAGGAGTATATGCTTGATTCCGGTAAAGACTTAGCCGCTTTTTTAAAGGAAAATAATATAGGCAGTGAAGTGTATGAAAAGTGGAAAAGTAAGACAATTCCCTTACTCGATACTGAAGATACTTCGCAAGGCGGAACGAAACAAAAAGGTATAGATAGGTTTGTAAGGGATGGAAGGGGGCTGGTTTATGTACCCGGCAGCAGCCTAAAAGGTATGCTTAGAACAATTCTTACAGCTGCGTATATTATAAAGAATAAGGAATATGCAAAAAAGACAGGTGATAAACTGGAACTTGCAGTAAGGCAGTTAGGTCAGAGTACAAAGCCCGGAGATTGGGAAAAGGCACTTGGCAAGGCTATGGGCGAGATAGATGCTGAGATTTTTCATAAGAACTTATTTTCCAATCCCGAATGTAAGATGGGTAATAAAGTAAATGACAGTCTAAGAGGTTTTATGGTGTCTGATAGTGAGTATATAGCCGATGAGGATATGTGTATTTGTCAAAAGCTTGATTTTAGCCTATCTGAAAGAAAGGTTGCCCTACCACTGTACAGAGAGTGTATAAAGCCTAATGTAAAGATAAGACTTAGCATAACTATAGATAGCAGTTTCTGCAAATACAGTATAGAAGATATACTTGAAGCTATAGAGATTTTTTCAGTCGATTATAAGAATAAATTTACAGGCAACTTTACTAAAGCTCCTAAACTTAATAATAAGTATATATGTTATTTGGGTGGAGGAGCAGGTTTTGTAAGTAAAACTATAATATATCCGAGTTTTGAAAAAACTAAGGCGGTCAAGTTTACAACTAAGTGGCTTAGTATAAAGTTCAATAAAGTCGGTCATGATAGAGATACACAGGTATCGCCAAGGATGATTAAGTGTACAAGATTTAATAATACATTTTATCAGTTTGGGGCTTGTTGTCTTAGTAAATATAGTGAAGATGTATTGAAACCGGATTGATGATGATATCCTAAGGAGGTTTATATGTCCTGCCTTTATATTACAGAACAGGGTTCAAAAATTACCGTATCTGAAGGAAAAGTTGTTGTAGAGTGTAAAGACGGCTTAAAGCGAATAGTACCGCAGGAAACTCTGGAATCTATTATGATATTCGGAAATGTGTTAATGACAATACCTGCACAAAAGCTATGCCTTGAAAACGGTATAAAGGTTACTTATCTATCCACTAAAGGAAAATACTTTGGCAGACTCGAAAGCACCGCTCACTTTAATGCAAAAAGACTCAAAGCCCAAGTGTATTTGAGTGATAATGACGGTGACTGCCTTGAGTTTGCCATAAAGGTACAAAAAGCCAAGGTACATAATCAAAGGATCATACTGAAAAGATATGAGAAAAATTCAGACAAAGACATAAGAGAAGAACTCAAAAGAATGGAGATATATGAGAATAAAATATCACAGTGTGAGTGCATAGATGAAGTAATGGGTTATGAGGGAATGGCTGCAAAGGAGTATTTTCGGGCATTGTCAAAAATTGTAAGGGAGGAGTTTGCTTTTAATGGGAGAAGCAGACAGCCTCCCTTGGACGCATTTAATTCTATGCTGAGTTTTGCCTACACAATAATATTTTACGAGATATATGCAGAACTACAAAATAGAGATCTCAGTCCTTATATAGGTTTTATACATAAAATAAAGCAAAATCATCCGGCACTTGTAAGCGATATGATAGAGGAGTGGAGGGCAGTACTTGCAGATGCTACAATACTTAGCTTAGTTCAGGGAAGAGAAATAAGTAAAGAAGAGTTTACTACAGATGAAGAAACAGGAGCAGTACAGCTGTCAGATAATGCAATCAAAATATGTGTAAGAAAACTTGAAGAAAAAATGAGAAAAAACATAAACTACCTTGAATATTTGGACTCTCCTACAAGTTTCAGGCGTGCAATATGGTGGCAGGTAAAAACACTTGCCGCCTGTGTTGATGAAGAAGACTTTACAAATTATAAACCTTTGAGAATAAAATAAAGCTGATTTCACAGGTAAAGGATGTAGATATGAAAGAAGAGTTGTTGTACGGTCAGGGATAATTAAAATCACATCCGGGTTTTGTATATAAATAAAGGATATAGATATGAAAAAAGAGTCGAAAGAAGAGATAGATATTGAGTTAAAATACAGAGTACTAATAATATATGATATCACTGATGATAAGCATAGACTTAAACTATCCAAGTATTTATCATCCTTTGGAACGAGAGTCCAAAAATCGGCTTTTGAAGCAAAACTTAATAAAAAACAATATATTAAACTTATAACAGGTCTTGAAAGTCTTATTTGTAAAGAAGATAATGTAAGAATATATAAGCTTTATGAGGATAGTGAAATTATAACATACGGTGAATTTAATGAGGATGAGTTTGAGGAGGTGGTGATAATATAACCAAGATGTAATACGGCTTGATAAATATATGCTTGGTATAAATTAAATTCTGTGATATAATGACGAAGTCTTGGAACAGCTTATAGTCTTCCACACAAAGAAGTTATTAAGCAGATATTAATGATATAAATATGCGGTATTATAGTAAAGAAAAATACCAAGAATTTTTATTTTAAGACGGCTACTGTAAATAAAGGCGCTAGCGACAATATTAAGAATAATTCCTACCTCAAATAATAGAAAAATAGCTTTGCCACGCAAATAGCATTTTCAAGCCCCGTTTTATGGGGCTTGGCGAGGGGTAGGGATTAGAAATGATAACCCCGATAAGGGGACGGAAACGAAAATTTATCACCAAAAGAATGTATCGATTTATTCTAGATTAGAAATGATAACCCCGATAAGGGGACGGAAACCCTGTAACCTCTATATAATAATTGCCTTGCTTAATGATTAGAAATGATAACCCCGATAAGGGGACGGAAACCAGCGTTGTCAAAACACACAGAACGAAAACTTGCAAGATTAGAAATGATAACCCCGATAAGGGGACGGAAACTAAATAAAGATTCTATTGTATCCTCGTCCGCACATACGGGGCAAAAGATTAGAAATGATAACCCCGATAAGGGGACGGAAACGCTGCTAATCTGTATAAATAACTAATGTGCATCTTATTAGAAATGATAACCCCGATAAGGGGACGGAAACAATCAAACTTAATATATGAAAGAGTGCCTTCAACTCTGATTAGAAATGATAACCCCGATAAGGGGACGGAAACTAACTACCATTTGGTAACCTTGTGCTTCTTGGAACTGCGATTAGAAATGATAACCCCGATAAGGGGACGGAAACTAAGTATGTACTTGTATCCTGCAAGTTACCATCCTGATTAGAAATGATAACCCCGATAAGGGGACGGAAACATTTCATGTTCAATCTGTTTGTTTAGCGTACGTATTGATTAGAAATGATAACCCCGATAAGGGGACGGAAACTAACTACCATTTGGTAACCTTGTGCTTCTTGGAACTGCGATTAGAAATGATAACCCCGATAAGGGGACGGAAACTAAGTATGTACTTGTATCCTGCAAGTTACCATCCTGATTAGAAATGATAACCCCGATAAGGGGACGGAAACATTTCATGTTCAATCTGTTTGTTTAGCGTACGTATTGATTAGAAATGATAACCCCGATAAGGGGACGGAAACTGTTTTATCAGAATATTCTATAACCATATAAGACTCGATTAGAAATGATAACCCCGATAAGGGGACGGAAACTATACAGCATTTCCCTAAGTGCGGTGTTGAGCTGCTCGATTAGAAATGATAACCCCGATAAGGGGACGGAAACCACACCGCCGTTTTAAGATACAATATCTCAATAGGGGATTAGAAATGATAACCCCGATAAGGGGACGGAAACATTTCATTAGTAAGTATTTCAATTTCTTCTCTCATAGATTAGAAATGATAACCCCGATAAGGGGACGGAAACGGATTTGGGGTCGGAATTGATATCGAGGATATGGAGTGATTAGAAATGATAACCCCGATAAGGGGACGGAAACGAAAAAACACAACCGTAATACTTTTTATACAATTCGATTAGAAATGATAACCCCGATAAGGGGACGGAAACCTTTGGAATGTCGTTGCTCCAAAAAGCTTTGTCCCGATTAGAAATGATAACCCCGATAAGGGGACGGAAACGTACATTGGTTCCGCTAAAGATATGACCGTATCAGTGATTAGAAATGATAACCCCGATAAGGGGACGGAAACTAGTTAACGGGATATTTAGTAATAGAGCTTTCTCCAGGATTAGAAATGATAACCCCGATAAGGGGACGGAAACTAATAAGCACATCCATAGCTTCAGCGCCTTTTTTTACCGATTAGAAATGATAACCCCGATAAGGGGACGGAAACATAAGGATATCTTTACTAAGGGTTTTCTTATGTATGATTAGAAATGATAACCCCGATAAGGGGACGGAAACGCAATACAAAGTATTGCTTTGTTGTCTGGTTCTCATGGATTAGAAATGATAACCCCGATAAGGGGACGGAAACTTTTTGTATGTCTGTCATTGTCTGCTATCTCCTTTCATAGATTAGAAATGATAACCCCGATAAGGGGACGGAAACCAGATGCTGAAGGAAATAAGAGTTTTGATCTCATTAGATTAGAAATGATAACCCCGATAAGGGGACGGAAACAGTGTCTATGTCTGAGCAACACAATTCCTCACCTTTAGTTTAGAAATGATAACCCCGATAAGGGGACGGAAACCGGGAAGTCCATTTTCCAACCCTCTGCCGTTTCCGCAGATTAGAAATGATAACCCCGATAAGGGGACGGAAACTATAATTCTCTAATAGAATAATAAAGCTATTATCTATTCGATTAGAAATGATAACCCCGATAAGGGGACGGAAACTAAATTTCACCCACGCTTGCGGTTTCCCACTTGTCCACCTCGATTAGAAATAATAACCCCGATAAGGGGACGGAAACTTACTCTCCTGTATATAACTTATTTAACATTATATAAGATTAGAAATGATAACCCCGCAAGGGGACGAATACCCCCCACCCAATTCCCACATCCCAACATCCTATCAAAACATAAATCATTGCCTTTAGCATTTATTTATAGTAACCTATTTACTTAAGTGGCACACAACTGCCACACAGCATTGCAATACCGAAAGGAAGTATATGTATAAAAAATTCGAACTTGTAGGAAATATTGAAGAAGCGACTGCAATAACCCATAATGGCGTATTTCATGCGGATGAAGTCTTTGCAACTGCCCTACTTAGCATGATTATGGAGGTTAAGTTATTTAGAACCAGGGCTTTGTCTGCACAGGATAAGGCTTCTGATATAATCATGTATGATGTAGGCGGAGTATATGACATTAAAATAAATGCTTACGATCATCATCAAAGAAGCTTTGAAGAAAAAAGAGATGATGGGATTAAGTATTCAAGTTTTGGCTTATTGTGGAATAGATACGGAAAAGATGTCTTATTAGAAAATAACTGTCAGAATGCATATCTTGAGGCTTGTTTTAGCGATATAGATAACAAACTGGTCAAGTGGATTGACGGAAGAGATAACGGACAGCTTCCATTAAATGAGGAAGTAACTATATCCTATATAGTCTCAGGATTTAATCCCGGCTGGGATGAGGAGGGGGCAGATAGCAATACCTGCTTTATAAAAGCAGTTGACTTTGCTTATACAGTCCTGTCTAATCTTATCAAATCAGTTATATCCAAATACAGAGCCATAGATATTGTAGAAGATAAAATAAGCAAATCAAGCAATCAGGTATTAAGTCTGGGTAAATATATTACTAACTGGCAGATTACTGTTCTAAAAAGTGAAAACCCTAAGGCTAAGAGACTTTTGTATGGCACATATACAGGTATGGATGGGGAGTTTTGTATTGTAGCGATACCACCGAGTACTGAGGAAACTAACAAACAAAGGCAGCCTCTTCCTAAGGAGTGGGCAGGACTTAATGGGGCAAAGTTGGAGGAAATAACGGGAATAAAAGGTGTTAGATTTTGCCATACCGGAAGATTTTTTATGTCGGTGGACAGTGAAGAGGTGGCAAATGAAGTCTTTAAGAAAATTTTATAAAATAGATTTTTTGTATGATAATACATCATATTAGATAGTTGAAAAAAGCGGTATAAACTCTTGCTTATACAAGGGTCTATACCGCTTTTACTTTAATTATTGTATAAATCTTTACACTTTAAGCCGCTAATATGTTTATTTACTGTACCCATGCACCGCTTGCATCTACACGATAACCGTTTATCGTTGTATTGGCAGCCATAGCTCCCTTTACATTGGTACCTTCTGTCTGCTCATACATATAGTACCATTTTCCGTTTATAAGCTTCCAACCGGTCTGCATGTAACCTTGCTCATCAAAGTAATACCAGTCGTTCTTATTATTATAACTTACCTGAAGCCATGCATTTTTCGGATATGAACCGTCAGGGTTCTTATACCACCAACCCTTTGCACCCTGTATCCAATCACCGTCTGTGGATTTATTTGCGGCTGTAGTTTTGTTGCCCTTGGAAGCACCTGTACCTCTTGTACCTCTTGTGCCGCCTGAACCGCCTGAGCTTCTTGAACCTGAACTCCTTGCACCTCCTGAACTGCCCGAATCATAATTGTTTGAGGAACCGTTGTTATTGCCGGCTTGATTATTTGGAGCACCTTGGTTATTTGGAGTACCTTGATTACTTGGGGCACCTTGGTTATTTGGTCTGTCGGGGTTACTTGGGGTAGCTGTACCTAAGTTGCCAAAATTGCCGGGGTTGCCACTTGGATTACTTGGATTTATACTCGGATTGCTTGGATTGGTACTTGGATTGCCTTGATTAGTGCCCGGATTACTTGGAGCAGTGGTGTCAATTACATTAAGTACACCTGTTATAGCTGTAGCTGCCGCCTTGTAATTATCGGTATAAGCTATAGCTGTAGCAGTTCCTACAGCAAAAGTTCCCGCACTGTGTCCGTCTGTGTTCCATGAGAATGTCGGTACGGATGAAAGTGCATCCTGATTGCCGTCTTCGTTTGCCAAGCCTTCAACTGTAAAGTCTGCAAAACTTTGCGGAAGTGAAGGAAGTGCACTGTCTTTATCTATGGTTTGATTTGCGACCTTGATTGTAACAGCTCTTTTATTGATCTTTAATACTCCCAATGATACAAAAAGATTGCCGTATTCATCAGGTAAAGTAGTACTAACTTCATATTCTCCCGCATTTACAGGCTTTGCAGTACTTGTAGGATAATTTGTTCCATTGACACCCGTATACTCAAAAGTGATTGCCTCTCCTTGAGGTGATGTAATATTGTTAACACCCTTTTTTGTCTTATCATATACTACATTGACGGGAAGAGCGGGGAAATCAATATCGTCCGCTCCGGTAGGGATATCATGTATCATGCCCCTTTCACCGTTTGGTTTTACATAATTTACAGCTGCCTGTCCGCCGTTACCCGCAGACCAGAACACACGGGTGGAAGACCCCGGATAAACTGCAAGATGTCTGCTGTCATAGCCGCCGCCGGCATAGCGTATTAATGGGGTTATGGCATAATATGCAGTTTGATCCCAAGTAATTATAGCGCTCTTATCGGCGTCTATATTTACTACAGGCGGATTGCCCATTGCCGATATGTAGATAGCAGAGTTGCCGTTAGGATCGCTTATGTTGGCAGTGTTGTTAGCGCCTGTTGCAAAAATCACTCCACCCTGTATATTGACTGTAGTATTTCCGTGGGGAGTAGGGATGATATTTAAAGCCTGTGCTGATGAATAACTTATTATACGACCGCCTCTCATATCAAACTTTCCGAATCCTGTTAATACAAGTCCATGATCATTGCTGTTAGAAGATATATAAATATCACCGCCTGTAATTGTAACATTTACATAGCTGCTAGGTTCAGAAGTTAAAGCCGGGCGTCTCTCTGAAGTTAATAATGCACCATTTGCAATTTCGAATTCGGAAATAGCAGCAGATGCAAGTGATATTGCAGAATGGCTATAAGAAGTATTGTGAACTGTAGCTTTCCAGATTACTTTTTTACCTTGAGGTATGTTGACCTGTATGGAATTACCGGAGTTGGCATCTGTCAAAGTAGCATTTCCCGATACGGTAACTACATCGTTGGTATTTAATGCATCTTGAATTCGGCTGCTGATATAAGTATCAACATTTGTTGTAACTGTCGGTGTGATATTAAGTTGGTAAGATACCTCACTTCCTGCTGCATAACTTGTAATCAATGTATGAGACGATATGGGAGTCGCCGCCAAAAGACAACAAGAAAGCAACATTGCACCTGTTAATTGCAATTTAGTTTTTCTCATTAATTTTTTCTCCTTTATACTCTCTATAAGTTGCAATATTGTAAAGCCTCATTAATATATATAAATAATGAGTTTAACAACCTTATTAACACATTTTCAAATAGTAATTATTACCAGTATATATTAAACCTTACTATCTTGTAAATAAAATAAGCTATAAAATCTTAATTTATGTTACAATAATAATAAGTAGGGGCTATTTTCTGATACTTTAAGTAAGATTATCTAAAAACACCAAGTCAAGAGAATTAAAAAAAATCAAAAAAACTCTATCATTTTTCTTAAAAGTATGCTAATATATTACTTGACGATGCGTGGCTCAGCTTGGGAGAGTGCTGCGTTCGGGACGCAGAGGTCGCT
>ERZ772874.835-NODE-835-length-16609-cov-15.357376_pt1 | contig 16609 bp, 15 predicted proteins | sample MGYA00580586_ERZ772874 | MGnify/ENA primary metagenome ERZ772874 (study PRJEB29015, sample SAMEA2737952) | human oral metagenome | biome: human oral; feature: human-associated habitat; material: dental | place: China | collected 2154 ... | reverse complement strand
TTCAGGATGTTATTGTAGGAGCCCGAAAGCTGGCTAAGAACCTGAGCAATCAAATTTGTCATTGAAACCAGCTGACGTGCCTCAATCATAGCATCCTCAAATTGCTCGGTTTCTAGTTCATCAAAGCCACGATAAACAGCATGACTCTTGATGTGCTCCAAAAGCATGTTGTTTTGCTTGGCTGCTGCCACCAGATAGACCATGGAGGTTTCTAAGTCCGAGAGAGAAAACAAGTGCTTTTTAGTAGTTTTCTGACGCAAAAGTCGGTTAATCTCATCCTTGCGCTTGTCCATCTGCTCAATGACCGGATAGTAGGAATTGGAAATCAACTCCAGACTGGCAAAAAGAAACTTATAGACCGATACAGGCTCATGATGCTCCGTGTAGGCCTTCATTATATCGACCACATAGGCATTGTCCTCATTACTAATCGTAATCAGACGATTACTTTGGACAATAAAGGTCATGGGCAAGGTTTCGTAATAATCTTTTTCTGTCGCCAAATTCAACACATTATAGATGAAAAGAACCGTTCCATTCTCACGGTTGTAGTCCATGTGAGCCCGCTCGTTTTTATCCAGCGCATACTCGATAGTTTCAAGGTCGATATTATAATCCTGATAAATCTGTTCATTCTTTTCGATATCATCTGCGTCAATGTTGATCCAAACAGACTGGTCCTTTAGTTTTCTTTCCAGAAACATGGAACTCCTTTCTGAACTGTAGAATAATTGTCTAGTAGCTAACGCCTAGCTCCCCCACCATAACTTCATAGTCAAATATCTTATGTCACGACAAGAAACCAAGTAAATCAATATTATTTGCCAAACGCAGTTAGTAAAGCAGCTAGGCAAGTCACATAGGACTTGCCGTAGCCTACTTAGATTGCTCTGCAATCAAGTAGACTTGCTGTATTACATTTTCTCTAATTGAGTTTGGACTAAATCCTCGGAAAGGAACAAGCTAAACTGAACACGCCCTAAAAGCGTCGAGAAAAAGATAAAATCTTCTAGGAACTCCGGTTCCTTCGCCGATTTTCCTATTTTCTTCTCACTTTTATAACGGACTTTGTACCTGAGTTACATCTTCTCTTCCAATTTAACATCCGGATACTTATCCGCAAACCAGCGCAGAGCAAAGTCGTTTTCAAAGAGGAAGACTGGCTGATCAAAGCGGTCTTTGGCTAGGATATTACGACTAGAAGACATGCGCTCGTCTAGGTCATCTGGCGAAATCCAGCGGACAGTCTTTTTACCCATGGGATTCATGACTACTTCAGCGTTATATTCATTTTCCATGCGGTGCTTGAAAACTTCAAACTGGAGCTGACCCACAGCGCCTAGCATATACTCACCAGTCTGGTAATTAGTATATAGCTGAATGGCTCCCTCTTGCACCAGCTGCTCAATTCCCTTATGGAAGGATTTTTGCTTCATGACATTCTTAGCCGAAACCTTCATGAAAATCTCTGGAGTAAAGGTTGGCAGAGGCTCAAATTCAAACTTATTCTTGCCTACAGTCAGAGTGTCGCCGACCTGATAAGTCCCGGTATCGTAAACCCCGATAATATCACCAGCCACGGCATTGGTCACATTTTCCCGACTTTCGGCCATAAACTGGGTGACATTAGACAGCTTGGCCGTTTTTCCAGTGCGAGGCAAATTGACACTCATACCTCGCTCGAACTCGCCAGAAACGATACGGACAAAAGCGATACGGTCGCGGTGGCGCGGGTCCATATTGGCTTGGATTTTAAAGACAAAGCCTGAAAAATCTGGGTTGAGTGGTTCAACTACTTCGCCATCTGTCTTCTTGTGACCATGCGGTTCCGGAGCAAACTTGAGGAAGGTTTCCAGGAAAGTCTGGACACCAAAGTTAGTCAGGGCTGAGCCAAAGAAAACAGGTGTCAGCTTGCCAGCCAAAATCGCTTCTTCCGAGAATTCATTCCCAGCTTCGCTCAAGAGCTCAATGTCTTCCTTAACTTGCTCATAGAAAGGATTGGAAGCAAATAGTTGGTCACCTTCTGCCAGAGTCGCAAAGCGCTCCTCGCCCTTATAAAGCTCCAGCCGCTCATTGTAGAGGTCATAAAGACCTTCAAAACTCTTCCCCATGCCAATCGGCCAATTCATCGGGTAGCTAGCAATGCCCAAAATCTCTTCCAGTTCTTCCAGCAAGTCCAAGGGCTCGCGACCGTCACGGTCCAGCTTATTCATAAAAGTGAAGACTGGAATTCCACGGTGTTTGACAACCTCAAAGAGCTTCTTGGTCTGGGCCTCAATACCCTTGGCCGAGTCAATAACCATGACCGCAGCATCCACCGCCATCAAGGTCCGATAAGTATCTTCTGAGAAGTCCTCGTGCCCCGGCGTATCTAAGATATTAACCCGCTTGCCATCGTAGTCAAACTGCATGACAGAGGAAGTCACTGAAATCCCCCGCTGCTTCTCAATATCCATCCAGTCCGACTTGGCAAAATTACCAGTCTTTTTCCCCTTGACTGTCCCAGCCTCACGAATCTCGCCCCCGAAGTAGAGCAACTGCTCCGTAATGGTCGTCTTCCCCGCGTCCGGGTGGGAGATAATGGCAAAGGTTCGGCGTTTCTTAATTTCTTCTTGTAAAGTCATCTTCTTCTCTTTCTTTCATTTTAGGATAATGGTGAATGTTAGTAGAACTTTTTATATTTTACATCGGAGTATTCCAATCCTTTCAACCTACCTATTATAGCGGATTTAGCGCTATTTTTCAATGATATAGAAAAGATAAAAATCGCCCTTTTCCAGCGATTCAGTATAAGAGCTTGTCAAAATAAAGCAAGAAAACGAACAAATTCAAATTGGTTCTCTTACCAAAATGATATTTGTTCGTTTTTTTTATCCTATTTCAGCATTTGAAATTAGTTTCCCAAGTAGATTACTAATCAGAAATCTTTTGCTTTAGCTTTATTATTTTTCGACAACTTGTGCTAATTTTTCCTGCAGAGGAGCTAGTTCCCAACCCTCAATCTCGTTTAGCTCGTAATCACTGACAGCTAGGCCTTGGTATTGCAAATCATAATTACTACAAAAACGATTCATAACATAGTCTAGCATTTCTACTTCCTTGCTTGGTTGTGAACCTTGGAGAAGGAAGAACACCTGCTTTTCTTTCAGTGCTTCAGTCGGATAAGGCACATCTGCAACGCGGTCTAAGAATGTCTTGAGGAGTCCAGAAAATGACCACCAATAAATCGGGCTTGTGAAAACGAGGACATCCGCTTGACTTAACTTTTCATATACTTGAAAGAACTGATCCTGCTCTGCTTTTTGACCATATTGCTCAATATGATAATCCACTAAGTGTACGGTTTCAAATTCTTTTCCAGCTAGAAATTTCTTAGCGAATTTTACACTATTTCCGTCCTTATTTGGACTGGCATTTACTAAATAAATCATGACTGCTCCAATCTAATTTTCCTTATAAAAATTTACACTTTTCGTTCAAAAACTACTCCGCTTTATGAATATCTTCTTTCATTTCATCAAGATTGAACTTGGCAAAAAGGTATTTGCGATCTTGAACTGGGAAACGCTGATCCAACTGATCTACGGCTCCCAGTTCCACAATCCCCTCTTTTATAACAAAATCCAATACGTGACCACCAAAGGTATGGTCGTCCGAAATAAAGTGAAGATGATATCCCGCTACACTGACACCGTGAAAAATTTCGGGTGTCCAAAATCCAACAATGGTTCCAGAAACATTGTCTGCATGGTACTCTGGCTGACTCACTGCCACCTCAGCAAACTTTTTTTCTGAGGTTGATTTTGGAATCATCCGCACATGCATGTGAGCAAAGTCCCCGTGAATCTTGATGGAGCGAAATAGATTTTCCCCATCATAATAGGATTCAATCCGCTTTTCCAGCTCTGCATCTGTCATTTCAAAACGCTGCCGGAAAATGACTTCCGCCTGATGGGGAACAACCGCAGCGTAAGGAACAGTCACATCATCTGAGACCTCCACAACTTCTGGTGCATCTCCAGAACCTTTCGCCTGATAGGCCTTCCCATCAAGAACAATCAACTCCCCGTCAATGGAATCCAGTGTACCAATCCCCAAATCGCCGTATTTCAGGAGCTCACCAATTGTCATACTCCCTCCATAAAGTCCAGCCATCAAAGCTCCCAGGGTATTATACTGAAATAATTTCACTGGCTCTGCCATTTTTTCTCCTACATCAACAAATTTTTGTATTTTCTAATTCACTTAAGTATATCATATTCTGATTGAAATTCAAAAAATGCGTTTAGTAGATGATGGAGAAGGCGCGCGGGATGCTTTAAATCAATTGGGCTTCCTCAATACCGGCATCAGCGAGGATTTGAATCACGCGGTCAAACTTAAATCGAAAATGCTCTAGCTTGTGACCGTCGGAGCCCACTGAAAAGCGCTGACCGCCCAGCTCCTTGACTAGAGAGAGGGCGTAGATATAGAGTTCCTCGTGGCCGTACAGATACATGGACTTGCAGTTAAGCTCAAAGGCCAGACCATAATCAATCATCTTTTGAAAAAGCTGTCGCAGCTCTGGTTCAAAAATTTTTAACTCCTCTACGGTAAACGCAAATTTTCGGAAACCATAGTCGAAGTGGGCTAAGACATCTGCTGGCACAGCCTCAATAGCCTCTTCCAGCTCTCTTAGGTAGCGGGGAACCAGCTCCATCTTGTCCAGCTGCAAGACCGGATCTTCCAGATAGTCAAAACTGCCATTGTGGTGGACAGATAGGAGCTTGAGATCATAATCCTTGTCTGATAGGAAAGCTAGGATATCGTCTTTACGCGGAGCATAATAGCCGATTTCAATGCCCTTTTTGATGCGGTTACCATATTGCTGGTTCAGCTCTGCTATTTTTGCTGAATAGGCCTCATAGTCTGGCACATCATCATGGGGCGAGGCAGCTTCGTAAGGGTAGGGATTAGACAAATCATAGTGCTCTGTGGTGACAATCTCGCCCTCGTAATGGTCCAGATAGTCACAGAAATCTGCCTCAGAATCATAGGAAAAATAGGTATGAAGATGGTTGTCACGCATGCTTGCCGCCTTTCTGCTAATCTCGTATCCGTTTAGTAATTGTCAATGGTTGGTCGGTCGTGAATCCGGCTTTGCTTGCCCTGACGAGCTTGGAGGACAGCCTCCACCTCCTCTAGACTGACCCCAGTCTCAACGAGAGCGACCGCCAGATGGTAGAGCAGATCAGCTGTTTCATTGGCTATCTCGTCCTTGTCAGCATTTTTAGCTGCAATGACTACCTCCGTTGCTTCTTCACCGACCTTTTTGAGAATCTTGTCCAGCCCCTTGTCATAGAGATAGCTGGTATAGGAGCCTTCCTTGGGCTCTTTTTTGCGTTTGAGGGCTTCTTGATAGAGGGTTTCTAGCATAGTATCTCCTTTATTACAATTCTGATTTTACTATACAAATCAATTCTTTCCGATGGCAGACTGATAGCTTGACACTGACTTGGTCAGTTATATTTCTACCTTAAGTACACACTAAAAGTAAACGAAGGGAGCCTTTATTCCATTGCATCATCTTGCTCATCCCAGATTGGATGGAAAAAGCAGGACTTAGCACCCGTATGGCAGGCTGCTCCTAGCTGCTCAACTTCAATCAGCAAAGTATCTAGGTCGCAGTCAGCTGTGATTTTTTTGACAGTTTGGTAGTGGCCACTGGTGGCTCCCTTATGCCAAAGCTCTTGACGTGACCGGCTCCAGTACCACATCTGACCACTAGTGCGGGTCAGTTGGTAGGCTTCTTCATTGAGATAGGCCAGCATGAGGACTTCTTTGCTGGTGTGGTCTAGGATAATGGCAGGGATGAGACCGCCTTGCTTTTGAAAGTCTAACTTCACTTCTGTCATCAGATGCGCACCTCCAATCCGGCTTCCTGCATGGCTTTTTTGGTCTCTGCGATAGAAACCTCTCCATAATGGAAAATCGAAGCCGCCAAGGATCCAGTTGCCGCAGTCTTTTCAAAAACTTCTAGAATGTGCTGACTATTGCCAGCTCCGCCCGAAGCGATGATAGGTACCGACACGACTTGGGATACGGCTTCCAGCATAGGCAGGTCAAATCCGGACTTGGTGCCGTCCTTGTCCATGCTGGTCAGAAGAATCTCTCCCGCCCCCAGACGGACGGCTTCTTGTACCCAATCTAAAAGATCCCGACCGCTGTCCTTGCGACCGCCAGCCAGATAGACATGCCAGCTGCCATCCGCTTCTTTCTTAGCATCAACAGCCAGCACCACACATTGACTGCCGAATTTCTCAGCACAGTCTGCCAAAAGCTGAGGATTAGCTATCGCCGAGGAATTAACTGCCACCTTATCCGCCCCAGCCTTGAGCATCTTATTCATATCCTCAACCGTGCGAATACCGCCACCGACAGTAAAAGGAATGAAGACCTGCTCCGCCACGCGCCGAACCATCTCGACCGTCGTGTCCCTCTCCTCATGGGTAGCCGTAATATCCAGAAAAACCAGCTCGTCACAGCCAGCCTCATAGTAAGCTTTGGCAGCATCGACCGGATCTCCGACATCGGTCAGATTGACAAAGTTAATCCCCTTAACTACCCGGCCGTCCTTAACATCCAGACAGGGAATGATTCGTTTTTTCAGCATAGCTAATCCTCGTCTATTTCCTTTAATTGGCTTAGTGAGATATTTCCCTGATAGTAAGCCTTGCCCACAATGGCACCAGCCAAGCCCAACTTTTTCAGCTCCTCTAAATCTTCTGCTGATTGGATACCGCCAGAGGCAATGACCCGAGCTTGTTTTAGAGCTTTCAGCAATTCTTGGTAATGTTGGATATTGGGACCGGTCAGGGTTCCGTCTCGATCCACATCTGTATAGACGAAGAGCCGAACACCGATTTTTTCCATAGCCAGAGCCAGACTGACATAGTCTTGGTCGCTGGTTTCCAGCCAGCCCTCGGTTGCAACCAGACCCTTTTTAGCATCAATACCAACAACAATCTTATCACTGCCAAAACGCTGGAGGGCCGTTTCTACAAAGGCCGGATTCTTGACTGCCATGGATCCAATGATGACACGGTCAATTCCGACCGATAGGTAATCTTCAATCTGCTCCAGACTGCGGATACCACCCCCGACTTGGATGGCCAGACCTGTCTCCGCCTTAATACGGGCAATCAAATCACGATTTGCAGCACGACCTTCCAGAGCTCCATCCAAGTCTACCACATGAATCATGGTAACCCCGGCTTCTTTGAAAACTCGAGCTTGCTCCAAGACATCGGGATTGACTACCGTCTTCTGACTAAAATCCCCTTTAAAAAGGCGGACGGCTTGGCCGTCTTTGATATCAATCGCTGGTAGAATCCTCATAGATATACTCCTTAAAATTTCGTAAGATTTCTAAACCTACCTGGCCTGATTTTTCTGGGTGAAATTGACAGCCAAAGACCGAACCCTTGTGAATCATAGCCGGAACTGGAAATCCATAGTCAGCTGTCGCATCTAGATATTCCTGATCTACATCTGTATAGTAGCTGTGAACAAAATAAACAGCCTCCCCTTGCAAGCGATTTGTTAAAGCAGACGCCTGCTGAATCTGCAAGTCATTCCAGCCCATGTGAGGCACAGGCAGACCAGCCCGATCTGGAATCCGACGGCAGACACCGGGAATAAAGCCTAATCCTGAGGTTTGACCATTTTCCAGCCCGACCTCCAACAAGAGCTGCATGCCTAGGCAGATACCCAAGAAGGGCTTTCCGCCAGATACAGCCTCCTGTATGGGGCCAATCAAATCACGCTTCTGTAACTCCTGCATAGCCGTCCGAAAGGCCCCGACTCCCGGCAAAATCAAGCCATCAGCAGCTAAAATTTCCTTCGGATCAGCTGACAGCCTAGCTTCTGCACCAATAGCAGCCAAAGCCCGCAACACATTGGCTGTATTTCCGGCATCATAATCAATTACAATTATCATATCTGTTTCCTTTTTAAGTGGAGAAATGGGGGTTAGAGCATTCCCTTGGTCGAATTAACCCCATGAATCTCTGGATTGATCGTAATAGCCTCGCGCAGAGCTCGTCCAGTCGCTTTAAAGAGACTCTCCGCCTTGTGGTGGCTGTTCTTGCCATGCAGGATTTTCAAGTGCAGATTCATCTGCAGATTAAAGGCTAGGGCTTGGAAAAATTCCTCTATTAGCTCAGTGTCAAAACTCCCTAGCTTGGGATTGTCAAAGGCTGCGTCAAAGACTAGGTAGGAACGGCCTGATAAGTCCAAACTAGCCATACCTAGCGTTTCATCCATGGGCACAAAGCTAGTGCCATAGCGGTTAATGCCAGCCTTGTCTCCCAGAGCCTGACGCAAAGCCTGACCCAGCACGATGCCCACATCCTCTACCGTATGGTGGCTATCCACCCAGAGATCGCCTTCGGCCTTAACCGTCAGAGAAATCCGGCTGTGGCGAGCAAAAAGAGTCAGCATGTGGTCAAAAAATCCGACACCGGTCTCAATCTGAACAGGTTCCTGCTGGTCCAGATTGAGTGATAAATATATATCCGTTTCCTGTGTTTTTCGCTTGATTTCAGCTTGTCTCATAACTATTCCTCCTATTTTTCCAGCCTGCGGGATTCGATTGCTCGGGCGTGAGCCTGCAAGCCTTCCGCATAAGCCAGCTTGGTGATATCTTTTTCCGCTGCCCAGACGGCTTCTCTGCTGTACTGAGTGTACTGGATGCGCTTGATAAAGTCATGGACACCCAAGGCTGATGAAAAACGGCTGGTGCTGGTCGTCGGCAAGACGTGATTGGCTCCTGCATAGTAGTCACCGATTGGCTCACTGGTATAATGCCCCAGAAAGACTGAGCCAGCATTTTCAACCTGATCCAGATAGCTGTAGGCATCGTCCATAGCAATCTCTAAATGCTCAGGTGCCACCTGATTCATGAGCTCAAACATGGCTTCCTTAGAAGGTGCAAGGATGATACGACCGTTATTTTCAATAGAAGCACGCGCGATTTCCTCTCGTGGCAGCTCTTTCAGCTGTCTGTCCAGCTCTGCTTCAACCTGATTTGCCAGCTCCTCTGAGTCAGTCACCAGAATAGCCCGAGCCAGCTTGTCGTGCTCAGCTTGCGACAGGAGATCAGCTGCCACATAGACTGGACTGGCTGAACTATCGGCAATGACTCCAATCTCCGAAGGCCCGGCAATCATGTCAATTCCCACGACACCATAGACCATCTTTTTGGCTGTTGCCACAAAGATATTTCCCGGCCCAGTAATTTTATCCACCTTGGGAATGGTCTCAGTCCCGTAGGCCAAAGCTGCCACACCTTGAGCACCGCCCACTTGAAAAATCCGATCAACACCCGCCAGCTTGGCTGCGACCAAAATCGCTGGGGTAAAGTGCTCCTGCGGCGGTGTGATCATGATGATTTCCTTAACACCGGCAATCTTGGCTGGGATAACATTCATGAGGACGGAGGAAGGATAGGCTGCGGTGCCGCCGGGTACATAGGTGCCGACCCGCTCAATCGGCCGAATCAACTGACCACGAATAACACCCTCACTCGGACTATCCTCAAAACCAGTCTCCAACTGCTGGCGGTGGTAAGATTCAATATTAGCTTGGGCATTTTTCAGTGCGACCAAGACCTCTGGGTCAATCTCCTCAAAGGCCTGGTCAATCAGCTCCTGCCCAATCTCAAAATCTGTCACCTCAACCTTATCAAAGAGCATGGTATAGTCTCTTAAAGCTTGGTCACCATCTCGTTTAACAGTTTCGATAATCTCAGCCACCGTTTCTTCTACATCTAAGTTTTGCTGGCTGAGCTGCAGCTGCTCTTCGTATAAAATTCGTGAAATATCTTCATTACTTCCACTCAAACGCTTGATAATTGTCATTTAAAAGCCACCTCTCTTCTTCCTACTAGGGATTCAATCTTTGCGACAAAGGGCATCAGGTCTGGGTTATTTTTCAGAGAAGCCTGATTGGCAATGAGCCGAGCTGAAACACGGCAGATATCGTCAAAAACAACCAAACCATTGGCTACCAGAGTGTTACCAGTCTCCACAATATCGACAATAGCATCTGCCAAGCCCAAAACTGGTGCGATTTCCACACTGCCCTGAATGGAAATAATTTCTACATCCTCTCCCTTTTGATTAAAATAATCAGTCGCCACTGTCGGGTACTTGGTCGCAATCCGCTTGCGCTTGTGATCATGCGGATCATAGCTGGGCACTGAGGCAAGAGAAAATTTACAAAGGCCAAAGTTCAGATCCAGCATCTCCAGATAGCCGGTCGGATGCTCAAAGAGAATATCTTTACCAACAATCCCCAAATCAGCTACTCCGTGGCGCACATAGGTGGTCACATCTGGTCCCTTAACCAACAGAAAACGAAAACGGCTGTCTGGACTTTCAAAAATGAGATTGCGTCCCTTATCCGCCATAAAGCTTAGATCAAAGCCAGCCCGACTTAACAATTTAATCGTATCTTTCTCAATCCGCCCCTTGGTCAGGGCAATCGTAATCTGACTCATGATTTCGCCTCCTTTGCCGCCTCATCCGGAAGATCATCGTGGATAGCTTGATAGACACTGTCGATATTCAAGGACCAGCCAATAGCCGTCAATTCCTCTGCTCCGAAACGTTCAAATAGCTTATCATAGCGACCGCCAGACAGGAAGGCATCAGGCACTCGCTCACCGAAAACCTTAAAGGTCAGACCGGTATAGTAGGGAAGATCTGGAACTTGACCTAGATCGATTGTTGTCTGAGGAAATAAATCTGATACTTTATCTAAAACCCATTCAATCTCTTCAAGGGCTTGGAGAAGCTCTTCGTTTCCAATTAATTTCCGTGCTTTTTCTAATACAAACTGACTGGGACCAAAGAGATTGGGCAGCTCCTGAAGCAATCGATCAAAGGAACTCGGTCTGCGAACTGTAAATTCATACAGTCCCGTCATATTTTTCCGACGGATTAGATCCAATAGTTGATCCTCCTCAGGCTGGTCCAAATCCAAAGTAACTAAGACTGTTTCTAGCACTGCTGCATGAGAAAACTCAAACTGATAGGACTGAACTTGTGCCAGATCTAAAGCCTGTTTGGCTGACTGAATAGCTTCCAACACAGCCTCTCTGGCTGGATAGCCAATAATTTCGATACCAGCCTGACTCTGCTCATTTAACAAACCGCGTAGCTCCTCATGATAATGAAAAACCTTGCCAGAGTAAGAAAATTTAGTCGGAGTATGGACTCTCGTCGAAGCGATTACTCGGCCAATCTGGCTGGTTACATCCGGCCGCAGCGCCAGCAATTCCCCCTTCTTATCAAAAAGATGATAATGGTAAGGCTCCACCTGATCGCTGAAAACTTCAAAGTGCTCCAAGGTTGGCGTATCAATCCGATTGAATCCCTGAGCTATGAGAAAATCGCTGATTGCATGTTCAATCTCATAGGTTACACGAGCTCGCTTAAAGAGCTTGTCGTGCATGCCATTGGGGAGGGTTATTTTATTGATAGGCAGGTTCATAGGCTGGTTTCCTCACTTGCTCTGATAATATCTTTGATGGCTGCCAGCACCCTCTCCATTTCCTCTTGGTTGCCAATGGAAATGCGCAAGTAGTCCTTGATACGCGCTACTTTCGGGAAATAGCGCACATAGATTTTGCGCTCTTGGAGTTCTTGGAAAAGGGCTGACGCAGGAATTTGACTAGGTTTTGCTAGAATAAAATTGGTCTGACTGGGCAGAACCTGAAAATCCAGCTGGGATAATTCTACCGCAAACCAGTCCCGAGTTTTTTGGATGGCTTGACTGGTCTTTTGGTAATAGGCCCAATCCTCTACTGCCGCAAGAGCCAAGCGCTCTGCCAGCATATCCACCGAATAGGGATTGATAGAGTCCTTGATTGCTTTCATAACAGCAATCAAGTCTGGATGACCAATGCCATAACCCACCCGCAGGCCAGCTAAGGCCGCATCCTTGGAAAAAGTCCGAGTGATAAAGAGATTGGAATACTTATCTAAGAGAGGTAGGGCAGACTGGCCACCAAAATGAATATAGGCTTCATCCACTACAACCACCACATCTGGGTTGTCCTCCAAAATCTCCTCCAATTCTTCCAGAGACTTGTAAATCCCTGTCGGAGCATTAGGATTGGCTAGGATAATACCACCATTTCCCCCCAGATAATCGGCCGTCCACACCGTAAAATCCTCTGCCAGCGGTATTTCCCTAAAAGGCACATGGTAGAGATCTGCCCAAACCTTATAAAATCCGTAAGTCAGGTCAGGAAAGAGGATTGGCTCCCCACTATTAAAGAAGGCCAAGAAGGCCATGGACAGGATATCATCGCTCCCATTGCCAATAATTAGCTGGTCAGGGCTGACGCCTAGATTGACTGCTAAAGCATGTGAGAGAGCCGCCTGATCTAGGCTAGAGTAGCGCCGCAGCTCATGGGCATCAAAGCTTCGCAAGGCCTCTGCCACCTTGGGGCTGGGACCGTAGGCATTCTCATTGGTATTGAGCTTAATCATATTGCTTTCCTGAGGCTGTTGCCCTGCCACATAGGGCTGAATCTGCCTGAGACCTTTTAGTTTGATCATACTACTACCTCGCTTTCACATCGCTATTCATCAGTACACATCGGTTTCAATCATCTGTTGTTTAGAATATAATAAAAAGCCCTCGCAAAAAATCTATCTTGCAAGGACGTTGACACGCGGTTCCACCTTTATTCGGTCCTCAGTCGCCTGAGAACCCTCACGGAGTACGAGACTCCAGATTCGTAACGGGAATCAGCCGTCGGATACTACTGTGATTTCGCATCCGCACTCAAGAATGTGACGTTTAAGAATGGTGTGCTTTTTCAGCTACCGGCACTCTCTGTTCTTTATTTTTTAACTTTTCTTAAACAAGTTCTCTCATCGCTTTCAATTTATTTTTGATTATTCTACCTGAATTTTTATGAAAAAGCAAGAGAAAAATGGAAAAAAATTAATTTTCCATTTCTTTCATAATGACATTAAATAGGATTTCATCGCTCTTTTAGCATGGCACTGGATAAGTCCAACAAGGTCAGGGCGGTCTGGAAATGCTCGTCCATCAGGTCATAGACGGTATCTTCGGCTAGGACACCGCAGGCTACATCCTCAGGAAAGTCTGGTCCATTAGAAAATGTCAGGTCATCGAAAAAATCCTGACTGGTGTAGTAGTCCCGCAGCTGGATATAATCTGACTGACAGCGCTCCAACTCAGCTAAAGCTACCTGGGCTCTTGCCAAGACCTGAGAATATTTATTCAGATGTTCTTCCATTTTTTGGATTCGTTGCAGTTGAGACATAACTGGCTCCTTTCCAGATTATTCCTAGTCATACTATTCTTGCGTACATTTATGCACAAACTTTTGAACGATCTATCTTTCTATAAAATAGAGTCCGAAGGATAGCATAGGATTAATCACTATTTCCACTTTTTTGTCAAAACTAGTCCACCTTGACCACCTGCAACTCAGCTCCTCCCAGTAGAATCAAATACTTGTCTACTTGGCTAAGGCCATAGGAACGACTGAGCGCTTCGGCATAGAGGTCCAGCTGAGCTCGGTAGCGCTCCACCAACTCTGTCGGCTCATGATAGCGGTCAGTCTTATAGTCAAAGAGGACAATACGGTCATCAAAGAGCAAATAGCCATCCAAGATTCCCCGAACCACAAAGTTTTGACCGCTGGCTGGATCCTGCTTGAGCATGGCAAAAGGTGCTTCACGATGGAGATGATTGGCCTGCTGCTGGATTAGCTGACCCAGTTCTGTAGCGAAAAAGGCCTCAATCTTAGCTAAATCAATCTCTTTCTTGACCACCGAATGTGCCTGAACCTGAGCCAAAGCTTGGCGAATGCTAGTCTTAGTGACAGGCTGATCCAGCGGAATCCGTTGCATGAGCTCATGGACAGCAGATCCGATTTGGGCTCCCTTGACTTGCTTCTTCTTGCCAAAGTCAGGTAAGTCAAAAGTCAGATGGGGCTGATAGCTTTGAGGCGCATCCATAATATCCAGCCCTTCTGAGTCCATAACTGGCTCATAGAACTTCTTGATTTGACTAGGTGTGCGGACACTAGGCAATTCAATAGCTGCTTGATAGAGGCTGTTGAGCCGGTCTACATTCTCCAAGATATCCAGAGCTCGGCGGATATCCTCTGACTGACGGTTGCCCGTCAAATCATCTACCGGAATGGGGTCAGTCTGCTTCAATACGCCAATCTGCTCGTCTGTCAGCTCCTGATCGGTCACAAAGCGGGTCTGATAAGCCAGATTTTCCCCCTCAAACACAGACTGGATAGCATAGAGCCAATCCTGAAAATTGGTCAGCTGGCTTCGGAGACTGGTAGATAAGCGGCCATTTTGACTGTCTCCCCACTTGCGCTCTTGGAGCTTGGCTTGATTTCCCTTGCCGACCAAATAAAGCTTGGTTTCAGCCCGCGTCATGGCCACATAGAGCAGACGCATCTGCTCAGACAGACTAGCCAGCTTGAGTTCTTCGGCATTCTGCTGATAAGGTAGAGTCTCCATGGAAATCCGCAGCTGCTTGGGAGCATAAGGATCCTGAGCCTCAACGACCACATCGGCCACATATTTGATTCCGATGCCTTTTTTCCGACTGAGGATAATAGCAGAGCTGCTATCCTGACGATTGAAAGCCTTGTCCATATTGAGCAAAAAGACATATTTGAACTCTAGTCCCTTACTCTTATGGATGGTCATTAACTGGACAGCATTTTTCGGAGCAGCCAAAGGGACGCTGGCTAAGTCATGTTCATTTTTCAAAATCCGGTCAATCATGCTGATAAAGCGGGATAGCCCCTTGAAACTCGACTTTTCATAGTCGTTGGCCCGCAAGGACAGGGCATAGAGATTAGCCTGACGCTGCTCGCCATTGGGCAGAGCGCCTACCATATCATAGTAAAAACGATCCTGATAAATCTTCCAGATTAAATCATAGAGAGAATGAGTCTTGGAATAGCTGCGCCAGTCATCCAGCGCTGTCTGGAAATGCTGCAGTTTCTTGCGCAATTCACCATGGATGAGCTGAGGTTGCAGACCTTGATCGGTCAGAGCATTCCTCAGCTTTTCGTAGAGATTTTCCATAGACTTAGGACTGGAGGCTTGCAAGGCTAAGCGAGCCAATTCATCCTCATCAAAGTCAAACATTGGCGACTTGAGAAGGGCAGTCAGGGCATAGTCATTGAGAGGATTGTTAATGGTCCGCAAGGTATCCAGCATCACCATAACCTCTACCGACTGGAGGTAATTGGTCTCGCCATCATCAGGCACAATCGGGATATGATGCCGGTCAAACTCTGCTAAAATCAGATCATTGCGGGTCCGCGAAGCTGTCAGCAAGGTCATGTCCTTGAAATCCACCCCTTCTTGATTATGAAGGCGGATGATTTCCTTGATTACCAAGGCTACCTCACCCGCTGAAATGCTGGGCAGACCTTGGTCAGAATCCTCTTCTTCGCTATCAACGCTACCGTCATAGAGCAGAAATTCTGCCTGATTGGCTGGATTGGGCTCCCGTTTAGCCGGATTTCCTGCCACCAAATAGTGAGTCTCATTGTAGTCAATCTCACCGACTTCCTCGTCCATGAGTCGTTTAAAAACATCATTGGTCGCTTCCAGCACCTCGATGTGACTGCGGAAATTTTCCTTGAGGATGATCAGCTTGCCCTGACTAGGATCGGCCTGATAGAGTTTAAATTTATCGTTAAAAATCTGCGGATCAGCCTGGCGAAATCGATAGATGGACTGCTTAATGTCGCCGACCATAAAGCGATTATTTCCTCGAGCCAGCAATTCCAGCATTCGCTCCTGAGTATGGTTGGTGTCTTGGTACTCATCGACCATCACCTCATAGTACTTATCCTGATAAAAACGCCGCACTTCTGGATAATTTTCTAAAATTTCAATAGCAAAATGGCTTATATCACCAAATTCAAAGGCATTTTCCGCTACTTTGCGCTCCAGATAAGCATATGAAAAATCTCGGACAAAATCTCGCAACAAATCCAGTAGGGGAAGAGCTTCCACCTGATGCTGCTCCATAAAGTTCAGATGATAGAGGCGGACATCCAGCTCTTTAATTCTCTCTATCAAGGGCTTGCGGGCTTCATTATAGGTCTGAGCTAGCTCTTTTTTGAGCTCGTCCGCATTCTTGCCAACTCGGGCAGTAAAAGCCTGATGGTTAGAGGTCTTGGCTAATTCTAAAAAGCGCTGAATTAGGTCTAGCAACTGCTCAGATCCAGTCTGCTCTGTCAGCTCAGCCAAGATATCTAAGGCCGCCTGAATATTTTCCTGATATTTAGCCCCAGCAAAGGCTTGGCCTTCATGAGCTAGATGGCTCTGGAAAAAATCTTCTAAATCTAGCAAAGACCGCCTAGCTCCAGATAGTATTCGCTCCCGCTCTGCTCCAAAATCACTGATTTCATAACCCAGAAGAAAGGTCTCCTCCAACCATTTCCGCGGATTGCTGGTAGACTGGAGAAAACTATAAATACTATAAATCTGCTGGCGGAAACCAGCAATGTCCTTGCGCTTGCCAGTGAAATTTTTGA